>Ga0116223_10000457_pt1 | contig 50191 bp, 50 predicted proteins | sample Sb_taG_3_FD_90092 | JGI IMG/M metagenome (GOLD analysis project Ga0116223, IMG submission 90092) | Peat soil microbial communities from Weissenstadt, Germany - Sb_50d_a_PC metaG | ecosystem: Environmental > Terrestrial > Soil > Wetlands > Peat | place: Germany: Weissenstadt | collected 2010-09-21 | reverse complement strand
GCGCGAGGCGGCTCGAAATCGACGGCGGGTATCAGTCCTCTTTGAGTGAGTGTCGATCACTTCAGATAGTCTAGACCCCACTGAAAGTCCCTGAGTTCCCTGCACAAGTGACGTAACCAGGCCTTTACACTCATTGACTCCCCCACCACGCTCGCGCCTGCGCACACTCGCCTCTGCTCTCCCACACACGAACACACGAGCCCGCGCGGTCCCCGGCCAAATCAAAGCCGGGAGTCGGGTGGGTGTGGCAGTTTTGCCGTCCTTTCCTTCCACCCCGTCAACAAACCCTGCGGATGGCCGATCCGCCGTGCCCGTGATTGGTCTAGCCGCGAAACTTTGGTCACCTTGTGGGGCCTCGGGCAAAAGATAAAATCGTGGATATCCATAACGTTATGAGCATCTTGCGCGGTTGCGCGGAAAACGACTCCGGCCAAACGCGCATAGGCGCTCGCGGCGGCTCGCGTCCGCACGACAGTTTTGCGAGGAGCCGCTATCGAATTGACGGGAGGAAGGTCGCGGTCGAAGATTGACGAAAGAAGTATTGACGGAATAGCACCACAGAATTCTATGCGAGTTAAGTTCTGGGGCGTGCGTGGCTCGACGCCCAGTCCACAGGCCGAGAACCTCCGCTACGGGGGCAACACCTCGTGCGTCGAGGTGCGCCTGGGAGAGAACATTTACATTTTCGACTGCGGGACGGGCTTCCGCATGCTGGGGCACGAACTGGAGCGCGAATTCGGCGAGCGCCCGTTCGCGGCGCACGTGTTCGTTTCCCACTTTCACTGGGACCACATTCAGGGCATGCCGTTTTTCCGGCCGTTGTATGACAGCCCGGGCAGCCGCTTCATGTTTCACTCTTCCAGCCGGACGCGCAGCCTGGAGCGGGTGATGGCCGAGCAGATGGCGGCGCCTTATTTCCCAGTGAATCTCGATCAGATGAGGGCGCGGCGCGACTTTTACGACATAGACAACGGCTGCCTGCCCATGGAAAACGGCATCCGTATCAAGACGGCCTACCTGAATCATCCCCAGGGATGCCTCGGGTTCCGGCTGGAGTCGAAAGACGGTGTGCTGGTCTACGCCACCGACAACGAACCGGGCGACGCCAATTTCGACAAGGCCGTGCGCAAGCTGGCCGAAGGCGCCGACATCCTGATTTACGACGCGCAGTATCTTCCCGAAGAGTACGAAGCCCGTCGCCGCGGCTGGGGACACAGCCACTGGCGCGAAGCCGTCAATGTGGTGATGGAAAGCGGCGCAAAAGAATTGATCCTCTACCACCACGATCCCGACCATACCGACGCCATCGTGGACAAGGTGGTGCAGCAAGCGCGCAACTACTATCCCAAAGTGCGCGCCGCGGCCGAAGGCCTGGAGATCGTGTTGCAGGAAGCGCCTGTGACGGGGGTCACATCGCGCCGGCCAGTGAAGAGTTAGCATCCCAGTCTGAACTGCCGAGCCGGCCGCAGCGCTGGGTCCGGTTGACGCATCTCAATTTTCGCGCTTATCATCTTCGTTTGGCCTTACTATCAGGGACGCCTCCGGGAGACGGCGTCCCGAGACTTTTGTTGCGTATGCTTTTTCAAGTGGGCCGATTGAAGTGACCTATGGATAAGAAGAAGTTGGAAGCCTTTAAGAAACGTCTGGAAACGCGGCAGCAGGAGTTGCGCCGCACCGTGAACCGTACGCAGGCCGACGGCCGCTCTGCCGATGAAGACACCGCGCAGGATATCGCCGATCGCGCCGCCAGTTCCTACACCAAGGAATTCCTGTTCAGCCAGAGCAACAACGAGCGCCAGTTGCTGCAGATGGTGGAGAAGGCGCTGTCGCGCATCCGCGAGGGCAGCTTCGGAGAGTGCATCCACTGCGGCAAAGAGATCAACGCCAAGCGGCTGGAGGCCGTGCCGTGGACGCGGCACTGCATCGAGTGCCAGGAGAAACAGGAGCAGGGATTGCTGGAGGAAGCTCCGCGGTAGGAAGAGATTTTTTTGTAAGAAACGCCGCCGGGAAACCGGCGGCGTTTGTGTTTTGGGGACTCTGATTTGTTTTGAGCCACGAGTGCCCACCCTTCGAAAACCGCGAAGGGTGGGGCAGCCTCAGTTGGGTGGGGCACACTCGAAAACCCGACCTCAGCGGCTGAAGCCGCTCCTGAGGATAGGCCTCAAATCGCAGCGCTGAAGCGCTGCGCCACCTCAAAGCACGACTTCTTCGCAGCCTTCTAGTTCATGGGCTTCTTCGCTTCGTCTTCCTGTGGCGCGGCCCCGGGCCCTTAGGTAGTGGGTCAGTATGAAATCATACTGACCCACTACCGGCCCTTACCCTGTTTTGACGCCGCGTTTTGCTGCCTGTTAAACTGTTGGTTTGCCATATTAGTTCGACCGTTTAGTTCAACCAGCCATCGCTACTACCAGAAGGGAAGTTCGTGCGCGCACAGACCCGCCATCAACTCAAACAGGATGCATTCAGCCGCGTGACCATCGAGGCGGCGGAGAAAACGGCCCACTGGACGGTGGAACACCGTTCCACGCTCATCATCGCCGGGATTATCGCGGCGGTCGTGCTGGCCGCCGGCGTTGGGGGCTGGTACTACCTGAGCGCGCAGGACGAAAAAGCCAGTCTGGAACTGGCGCAGGCGGTCCGGACCATGCAAACCCCGCTGCGTCCCGCGGGCACGCCGGCCCAACCCGAGGTGGCCACGTTCACTTCCGTCAAGGAACGGACGCAAGCCGCCCAGAAGCAACTGCAGGCGATTACGGACAAGTATCCCCACACCCGCACGGCCGACATGGCCCACTATTTCCTGGGCGTGACCTCAGCCGAGGCGTCGGATAATGCCGCCGCCGAGCGCAATTTCAAGGAAGTGGCCTCTTCCGGCAACCGCGAACTGGCGTCGGTAGCCAAGTCGGCCCTGGCCGCAGTCTATGGCCAGACAAACCGCACGAAGGAAGCCGCCGCGCTCTACCAGGAACTGATCAACAAGCCCACCACCTCAGTCAGCAAGGCGACCGCCCAGTTACAACTGGCCGAACTTTACCAGAACTCCAACCAGCCGCTCGATGCCAAGCGAATCTACGAGCAGGTCAAGCGAGAAAATCCGGCCAACGAGGCTGGCCAGTTGGCCACGCAAAGGTTGACACAACTGAAGTAAGTGAGTGGCCAATGGCTAGTGATCAGCGGCCAGTCAACCCGGTTTTTCTGACCACTGGTCACTGATCCCTGGCCACTTTTTTCATTACCTTCGTAAGCCGCATCCCCATCTTTTGACGTGAGTCTCCCAACCGCCTCTAAGAAAATTAAGGGGAAGTACATTTTTCTCTGGGCGGAGCCTCATGATTACCTACCGGCGACTCTGGATTGCCATCTCTCTCGTTGCACTGCTGCCGGCGCTGGCCTTCAGCCAGGACGCTTCTTCTTCGCAGAGCCTGGGAGACGTTGCGCGCAAGCTGCGCAAGGACACGAGCGACGAAGTCCGCATGACGGACGCGGATACGAAACGGCTTTTTGAGTCGGTGGACAAGATCTTCGCCTTTGCCGCCGAAGACAGCGGCATGCCCAAGCGCGCGCTCGTCAAACGCCAAATGGTGAGCAAGGCAGACGTCGAAAAATTCGCCAAGGGCCGGCTGGCCAAGGAAGAATTCACGCAGCGCTTTGCCCAGGAAGAACTGAGCATGAAGAAGCTGGGATACCTGCCGCGCGAGTTTAGCCTGCGGGACTTTCTGGTGAAGTCCACCGGGCAGCAGGTGGCGGGCTACTATGACGAGGAAACCAAGAGCATCTCGCTGCTGAACTGGGTCCCGTTCGACCGCCAGGAACCCATCCTGGCGCACGAACTCACGCACGCCCTGCAGGACCAGAACTACGATCTGAAGAAGTGGATGAAAGCCGGGATGAAACCGGCGGGCCAAGGCGTCCCTAACGCCGATGCCAACGACGATGGTCCGACCGCCCGCAAGGCCGTGGTCGAAGGCCAGGCGATGGTGGTGTATGTGGACTACGTCCTTGCTCCCGTGGGCCGCAATCTGATAGACACACCGGATCTGATCTACCAGATGGAAGAGCCGGCGGTGAAGGCGGTGGCCGACTCACAGATGCTGCATGGCGCTCCCATGATTTTGCGCGAAGCGGGATCGTTTGCCTACAACGAGGGCTTGATCTTTGAAGGCGAACTGCTGCACAAGGGCGGAAAAGAAATGGCGTTTGCCGGGGCCTTCGCGCGCCCCCCGAAGAACTCGCATGAAGTATTGCAGCCCGAGGCGTACATCAACGGCGAGAAAGCGCCGCGGGTGGGCGTACCGGATTTGAAGCAGTTGCTGAGCGGTCAGTATGAAGTGTATGACGCAGGCGGCATCGGCGAACTGGACGTGCGGGCTCTGATGAAACAGTACGGCGAGCGCAAGATGGCCGACGATGTTTCTTCCGCGTGGCAGGGCGGCGCCTACATCACGTACCGCAAGGAAAAAGCGCCTGCCGACGGATCGGGCACCACGGCCGACCTGGCGCTTATATATGTTTCCAAGTGGAAAACGCCCCAGGCCGCCGAACGATTCGCGCGTTTCTACGCGAACGCCGTGGCCAAGCGCTACTCCACCGCGACGCCGCAGCCCGCGGCGGCGTGCAGCGGGACCACCTGTCCGGTATCCAGCGCGCAGATCCTGACCGAGGAAGGTCCGGTGATCGTGGAGCATTGGGGCGACAACAGCGTGATCGTCTCCGAGAGCTTCGACACGACCACCGCCGGCAGAATCCACCAGGCCGTGCGGGACAGCTCCGCCGGAGAGCGTGCCGAAATGCTCCCGCAGGATGAAGATGAAATCGGGCTGCGCCTGTATGACAATCCGGCGTTCCGTGCTTTCGCACAGGCGATCGGCAACGAGATCGTGCAGGAAATAGTGAATACCGGACGGTAGTGGTTCGGCATCCGTGTCGTCAATTCTGTCCCGCCGGGAATTCCTGCGCGCCTCCCATTTCCCTTTTCCCGCCAGTTGAGTACCATGTTGTCCTGCTTACAAGCTGCACAACGGGACAGACATGGCCGACATCACACTCCGCGTAAACGGCAGTGAAAAGAAAGTGAGCGTCTTGCCGGAGACGCCTCTGCTTTGGGTTCTGCGCGACACACTCGAGCTCACAGGAACAAAATTCGGCTGCGGCGCAGGATTGTGCGGCGCCTGCACCGTACACGTGGACGGCAGCCCGGTGCGCACCTGCTCGACTCCGGTTTCGCGAGTGGCGGGCAAGAGCGTCACCACCATTGAAGGGCTCCCTGCCAGTGATGGGCTCGCTGCCAGCCAACTGCATATTTTGCAGGCGGCATGGATCGCCGAGGAAGTTCCGCAATGCGGCTACTGCCAGACCGGGCAAATCATGTCGGCGGCGGCATTACTCCAGAAGACGCCGCATCCCACTGATGAACAGATCACCCAGGCTATGAACGGCAATCTCTGCCGCTGCGGAACTTATGAACGGATCCGCAAGGCGATCCACTGGGCCGCAGACGCTGCCAACAACGCAAGAAGGGAAATCGCAAGGAGCCGATACCAGGACGACGAGCATGCCAACGGAGGCGCGCGATGAGCCCGCTTTCCCGCCGCGAATTTGTGGCTGCCGGGGTCGCCGCCGGCGCTGGACTGGTGATCGGCTTCTACCTGCCGCACGGCGGCTCTGAGAGAGAATCGTTCTCGCCGAACGCATACTTGCGCATCACGCCCGACAACAAAGTGACCATCGTCGTAGCGCGGTCGGAGATGGGGCAGGGCGTGCGCACGGCGCTGCCTATGATTCTGGCCGAGGAACTCGAAGCCGACTGGAAGCAGATTGAAATCGAGCAGGCTGGAGCGAGCACGCTTTTCGGCGATCAGACCACGGGCGGCAGCGCCAGCATCCGCACGACATGGGATCCCATGCGCAAGGCCGGCGCGGCGGCGCGCGAGATGTTGATTTCGGCCGCGGCCCTGGCCTGGGGCGTGCCGCGATCTTCCTGCACCGCCGAAAGTGGGCACATCAAGCATGCCGCTTCGGGGCGCAGCCTGAGCTACGGAGAACTGGCCGGCCGGGCCGCAGCGCTGCCCATCCCGACCGACGTCCCGCTGAAACAGAGCAAGGACTACAAGATCGTCGGCCAGCGCCTGCCCCGCGTGGATTCGCCGGCAAAAGTAAAAGGCGAAGCCGTTTTCGGCATTGACTTCCGCATGCCGGGGATGAAGTTTGCCGTGCTTTCGCGCTGCCCCACGATTGGCGGAAAAGTGTCGAGCTTCGACGACAAGGAAGCGAAGAAGATTTCCAGCGTCAGTTATGTGGGCAAGATCGGCGATTCGGCCGTCGCCGTGGTCGCCGACAGCGTGTGGAGCGCGATGGAAGGCCGCCGCGTCCTGAACGTCGCGTGGGACGACGGCCCGAACAAGGACCTGACTACCGCTGCAGTCATGGCATCGCTTAAACAAGCCGCCTCGGGAAAAGGTGCGAGCCTGTATTCGGCCGGCGATCCGGCGAAAGTTTCTGGAAGAAAAATCTCTGCCGAGTACAACTTGCCCTTCATGGCGCATGCTCCCATGGAACCGGGCAACTGCACCGCGAACTACCAGGGGTCGAAGTGCGAGTTGTGGGCTCCCACGCAGGTTCCACAGGATTGCCGCGATGCGGTGGCGGCGGCGGTCGGGCTCGATCCCGATCAGGTCAAGGTCAACGTCACGCTCATGGGCGGAGGGTTTGGCAGACGGCTGGAGCACGATTACGCAGTCGAAGCCGCGCTGGTATCGAAGGCGATCAACGCGCCGGTCAAAGTGATCTGGACGCGCGAAGACGACATGCGTTTTTCGACTTACCGTCCCGCCAGCTTCCATCAACTCAGCGCCACGCTCGATGGCGCGGGATTTCCGGTCGCGTTGACGCATCGGATCGTTGCACCTTCGATCAGCGGACAAAAAGGCCAGCCCACGCCTGGCAACGTTGATCCCGACATGCCGGATGAAGCAGGCCCCGTCTACGGAATCCCCAACTACTCAATCGAATACGTGATGGCCCAGACGCCGGTGCCACTGGGCTGGATGCGGTCGGTCTATGCCCTGCAGGCGGCGTTCGCGCTGGAAAGTTTTGTGGATGAACTTGCGGCCGCAGCCGGCAAGGATCCGCTGCAGTACCGGCTGCATCTGCTGGCCAAGGATCAGGATCTGCAGTACTTCACGACCACCTGGAAAACCGCTCGCATGCGCGGTGTGCTTCAGTTGGCTGCCGAGAAGGCCGAATGGGGCAAGCCCCTGCCCGCCGGGAGCTATCGCGGCGTGGCATGTTTCGCCTGCTTCGCGTCGTACATGGCCGAGGTGGTCGAGATCAGCATGGAAAAAGACGAGCCTCGCGTGCACCGGGTGGTGGCGGTTGTGGACTGCGGTCAGGTGGTGAATCCCAGCATTCTGGAGCAGCAGATTCAGGGCGGAATCGTTTTCGGGTTGGCCAACGCGCTGCGCGCGAAGATCACGATTGAGAAAGGACGCGTCGTCCAGGGCAACTTTGACGACTATGCGCCGCTGCGCATGGACGAAACGCCGGCGGTCGAAGTTTACGCCGTTCCCAGCGCGGAGGCGCCCAGCGGCATCGGAGAGCCGTCGGTGCCGCCGGTGGCTCCGGCGCTGTGCAACGCGATTTACGCCGCCACGAAGAAAAGAATTCGGGCGCTGCCGATTCTGAGCTGACACCGCGCACCCTAAGGATTGCCATGACCCGCCGCTGGATGGCCGCCGTTCTTTTCCTGTCCTCCGTATGTTTGGCTCAGAATGCGGCTCTCTCGTCGGTGCCCGCGTCCCGCGTGGCGCACCTGCGCCGCGGCATCAATCTCAGCGAGTGGTTCGCGCAGGTTTACGATCCTAAGGGATACACGAAAGAACATTTTCAGACCTGGAACACCTCGGCCGACATTGCGCTGATCAAGTCCGCCGGCTTCGATCACGTGCGGCTCAGCGTGAATCCGCAGCCGCTGATGGAGGCGATCCCGCGGCAGGACGGAGGCGCGGAATATTTCGGCTATCTCGATGCGGCAGTCAAAATGATTCTGGATGCGGGACTGTCGGTGGAACTCGACATGCATCCGGACTCCGACTTCAAAGTGCGGCTGGCGAAAGAAGACGATTTTGTCGAGCGCTTCGCCGATCTCTGGCGCACGGTGGCACGGCATTATTCCTCATGGGACCCGGAGCGCGTGTTCTTTGAAATTCTGAATGAGCCGGAGATGCAGGACGCTTATCGCTGGTATGGCGTGGAGGCCAAACTGGCGTCGGCCATCCGGCAGGGCGCGCCGGCGCACACCATCCTCGCCGCCGGAGCGCGCTGGGACGACGATGACGACATGATTTTCCTTGAGCCGCTGCGCGATCCCAACGTGATCTATGTTTTTCATTTCTACGAGCCGCACCTGTTCACGCATCAGGGCGCGACCTGGAGCACGTATTACTGGCACTGGCTGAAAGGGCTGCATTATCCGTCGTCGCCGGAGAACGCCGCGCAAGTTGCGGCCGCGGTCCCGGAAGCGCGCGACCGGCTGTACGTGATCCGTTACGGGCAGGATCATTGGGACGCGGCACGCATCGAGGCCGAGATCAACCAGGCGGCCGACTGGGCGAAGCAGCGCGGCGTCCCGCTCGTCTGCAATGAATTCGGCGTGTACCGGGACTTCGCCGATCCACAGGACCGCGCAGCGTGGATCAACGATGTGCGCACTTCTCTGGAGCGCCACGGCATCGGCTGGGCGATGTGGGATTACTCAGGCAGCTTTGGGGTGGTCACCAAGAAAGATGGGAAGACCGCGCTGGACGGGACTACGACGAAGGCGCTCGGGCTTCCCTGACCATCAGAAAGCGATCAGAACGCGCCGAGCCACTTCACCGGAAAACGCGCCGCCAGGGCATTGGCCAGGCGCTCGTCGGCGGTGATCAACTCGCTCTTGGATTCCATGGCTAATGCAACGTACAAACTGTCGTAGACCGTACAGCCATGGGTTACAGCCAGGTTCAGAGCTTCGGGCACGAGATCCAGGGAAGGAGCCGTCACTATGCCGAGATCACGCACCAGTGCCACAGCTGACGCGGCACTGTCCGGCGAAATCTCCCCTCTTCGGATCGCCTTCCACAGAGCGTTTGCCAGTTCCACCCAGAACAGATCTGGCACGAGAAATCGAATTTCATTACGCCTGCAAGAAGCCAATAGTTCTTCTGCCTGCGTGACGAATTCTTCCCGCTGAGCCGGGAGGCACCACTTCACCGCGACGCTGGCGTCGACTACGACGCGCGTCACCGTTCGCGATCCTCGCGGATCATTTCCTCGGCGGAGGGAAGGGGCCCTGGGCTGAGAGGCGGCTTCGCTCGAAGTCGGGCCAGTCCCTCAACAGCCCTGCGCCGCCGCTTCAGTTCTTCCTCAGTTGGAATGCTCTGCTCCAGCAGTTCGATCACTTCGGCAGCAATGGACTTGCGATGCTTGCGGGCACGCTGGCGCAAGGCCTTGTACACAGCCTCGGGCACATTTTCGACATAGAGTGTCGCCATAGGGAACTCCTAGGAAAAGTCTAGCACATCCCTAGGCGAATGGAGGACCGTATTTCTTGACACTTCCGGCCCCTGGCCTATATCCTAAGTCTTGCTCCTTGCGGTACTTACGCCACTTGGCGTGCTTCCGCGGGCCTGGGGTTACGAACGCTGGACGAACCACCCTGGGTTGGCGATCATTGACGCGGAGGTTTCGGGAATGTTCCTCGACATCAAAGACTTGGAACTTCGTCCTCTGGATTTTGAGGAGGAGTTTGCACCCGAAGCAATTGACTTGGGCGGCGAGGCCCGGCAGCGGACGCCGCTGAAGACTTCGGGGCGCGCCGAACTGGTCGAGGAGCATCACGGTAAGCATAAGATCATCAAGGACATACGCCTGCGCGGGCGGCTTTCGGCAGGGCTGGAATTGCAGTGCGCGCGCTGCCTGGAGCCGGTGTCGCAGCAGGTGGATCGCGAGTTCGAACTGCTCTACCGGCCGCTGGGCGCCGACGCCGGCCGCGACGAGCTTTCAGTGACCGACGCGGACGCCGAGATCGGGTATTATCAGGGCGACGGAATTCTACTGGAAGATGTCTTGCGCGAGCAGGTGCTGCTGGCCTTGCCCTTGAAAGTCACCTGCAACGAAGATTGCCGGGGCTTGTGCCTGCACTGCGGCAAGAATCTGAACCAGGAACAGTGTTCCTGCGCGGTTCCGATGGAAGATCCGCGGTGGGCGGCTTTGAGAGAAATTCGCAGCAAGCTGGAGCACTAGAAAGCTGTCAGCCATCAGCCGTCAGCTTTGAGCTACACCAGTAACCCGCGAGCGCGTTCTGAATAGAAGTTAGACCTTTACACTGAGCAACTGGCAATCAGCATTCACATTCAAGAGCTGATGGCTGACAGCTTTTTCCGCGAGAGGAATTGAGACCATGCCTAATCCGAAACGGCGACACTCCCAGAAACGCACCTCGACCCGGCGGGCGCACGACGCCCTCAAAAGCCATTCACTATCTGAATGCCCCAACTGTCACGAGAAGAAAATGCCGCACCGCGCCTGTCCCAAGTGCGGGTACTATAAGGGACGCGAAGTCCTTGATGTTAAGGAAGCCAGCTAACTCCAAACACCATGCCTAGCGTGATCGCGCTGGATGCGATGGGCTCGGACCGCGCGCCCAAGCCTGAGATTGAGGGCGCGATACAGGCGGCGCGCCAGTACGGCGTACGCGTGCTGCTGGTCGGTCCGCAGGAACTGGTCCGGGCGGAGTTGGACCGTCACCGCTGGGCCTCGCGGCTGCCCATTGAAGTCGTCCACGCCAGCGAACACATCACCATGGAAGACAAAGTGGAGGCGATTCGCGCTAAGCGCGACTCCTCCATGCGCGTGGGCCTGCGGCTGGTGCGGGAAGGCCAGGCGGCCGGCTTTGTGACCGCCGGCAACACCGGCGCGGCCATGGCCACGGCGAAAGTCGTGCTGGGAGCGGTTCCCGGCTTGGATCGCCCCGCCTTGGCAGCGGTCTTCCCTACCGCGCCCGGCAACCCCGCCATGCTGCTCGACGTGGGCGCGAACGTGGACTGCACCGCGCAAAATCTGGAGCAGTTCGCGGTCATGGGCGACATCTATTTTCGCGCCATGTTCGGCAAACGGGCCGGAGCGCCGCGCGTGGGCCTGCTCTCCATCGGCGAAGAAGAGACCAAAGGCAACGACCTGACGCGCGAGGCCTTTCAACTGCTCAAGCAGCTTCCCCTGAATTTTGTGGGCAACGTGGAAGGCCGCGATCTGTACAACGGCCAGGTGGATGTGATCGTGGCCGACGGCTTTGTGGGCAATGTCGCGCTAAAGATTTCCGAAGGCGTGGCCAATCTGGTGCGCACGGCGCTGAAGGAGTCGCTCAAGGCAACCATCACGCGGCAGGTGGGAGCGTTGCTCTCGCGCAGCGCCTTTACCGACTTCAAGAAGCGTCTCGATCACACCGAATACGGCGGGGCCCCGCTGCTGGGCGTGAAGGGTGTATGCATCATCACGCACGGTTCGTCCAACGCCAACGCGATGAAAAATGCGGTGCGAGTGGCCGCAGAGTTCGCCGAGCGCAAGATAAACGACTCCATCGAGCGCGGACTGGCGGCGGTCCGGCCGGCGCCGGCTGGAATTGGGTAATTGAGCGATTGGGTAATTGGGCAATTGAAAACCCACAAGCGCCCCTTTGGAAAATTACACAATTACTCAATTCCCCAATTTCTCAATTACTTTATGACTGAAAGCGCTATCGCACTGCTGTTTCCCGGCCAAGGCTCCCAATCCGTCGGCATGGGCAAAGACCTGTTCGAGAAATATCCCGTCGCCCGGCAGACATTTGAAGAAGCAGACGATGCGCTTGGCTACAAGCTCTCGCAACTGTGCTTCGCCGGGCCGGAAGAGCAGCTTCGTCTGACCGAGATCACGCAGCCCGCGATTCTTACCGTGTCGGTCGCGGCACTGCGTGTGCTGGAGAACCACATTCCAAAGCCTGCTTATGTTGCCGGCCACAGCCTGGGCGAGTATTCCGCGCACGTCGCATCGGGAACCTTCCGCTTTGCCGACGCCGTGCGCACCGTCCGCAACCGCGGCAAGTACATGCAGGAAGCCGTCCCGGTGGGCGTGGGCGCGATGGCCGCGGTTCTTGGCATGGACGTCGAGAAAGTCACCGCCGTGTGCCGGGACGCGGCCCAGGGCGAAGTCTGTGAGCCGGCCAACATCAATTCGCCGGAACAGATTGTGATTTCCGGAAACACGGCCGCAGTGGAGCGCGCGGCCAAACTGGCCGAGGAGCGCGGCGCCAAGAAGGCCAAAATGCTGCCGGTGAGCGCTCCCTTCCATTGTTCGCTGATGAAGCCCGCGCAAGATCGGCTGGAGGCGGATCTGAACGCTCTCTCCATGCAAAAGCCGGCGTATCCGGTGGCTTGCAACGTGGATGCCGAACTGGTCACCGACGATCTGCGCGCCCGCGACACGCTGGTGCGGCAGGTAACGGGATCGGTCAAGTGGGATCCGTGCGTGCGCTTGCTGATTGGGCTGGGCGTGCAGACCTTCATTGAAGTCGGCCCGGGAAAAGTTCTCTGGGGACTGATGCGGCAGATTGACCGCTCCAAGACTTGCCTGGCTGTAGGCGATGACGCGAGCCTGGCCAAGACTCTGGAGTCGCTGGCTCGGACCAGCGTTGCCTAGCGCAATCCTGTCCTTCAATGCGGGTTGGCCGCGATAAACAGCCAGAAAAACATCAGACAGCCGCTGCCGGCGGCGATGGCGATTCTAAGACGCACGGATTCCTGAGCTGACTTTAGCCCGAAAAAAGAGCACACCAGCCCGCCCACGCAGAGCGCGAGATTTACCAATCCCACTGCTCCGGGTGAGAGATTCCGCGCGATAGTCTTTGCCCCGGCACTGTAGTCTTCGAGTGCCATCAGGGCCGCCACCGCGAACCACAGGATGGTGCTAACGGAGACCAGCGCCAGGCCCACCCGCAGCTGCAGCAATTCCTCGGCCGAGAGGGGAGCGAGCGCAAGATAGCGAACCCAGGCTCTCGCGACGAGCCACAGCGGAATACCAAGCAGCACAGCCGCAAAAATCAGTTCCGTCGATTTCGCCATCTGTGTTCGAGAATACGGCTTCAGCGGAAAATCAGCTCGCAGGGCGGGAAGCTGAGCGTCTTATCGGATTTTTCCACCCACACCTGCGCATGCTCGGCGCGGTCGTTCACCACAACGTCCACGACAACTCCGGTGCCGCCGCCGGGGCAGGTGCTGGCGCCAAAGACTTTCTGCGTCTTGATGGCTCCCCACTCCCCGCCCGGGCCCCAGTCGCGATAGAAGTCGCCGAAGGGATACTTCGGGTGCTGGCCCGGATGCTGCTGCCAATCGGGGTCGTGCATCCAGATGCCATAGGCGGTTTTGTAGTCCTGCTTCTGCAGCGAGTCGAAAAACCTTCCCACCACCCGCTCTTCCGGCCAGTACCGGAACCACCAGCCCACGCACAACAGGATGACCAGAACAGCAATGGCCGCAATGATGCGCTGCTTCCGTTTTCGCTCTTTGGCAAGGTCGTACTGTTGGGCGTCCAGAAGGGTCATACCTCTCTAGCATAACGGACACGGGGGCAAGGTGAAAGTTCCCAGAGAGAATTGGGTAATTGCTTTCACAGGGTTCTCTTGAACAGCGGAATCGCGATTCCCAGCGTGACCGCCGCAAAGACGGTGAGGAACAGCATGTCCCCCCAAACCGCCGACAGCGAAGTTTCTTTCAGCAGCAGGCACTTGAAGCCGTCCACCGCATAGGTGAACGGGTCGCACTTCGCGATGACCCGCAGCCAGGGCGGAAACGCCTGAATGGGATAGACCGAGCCGCTGGGAAAAAACAGCAGCGTGTTGAGAATGCCGAACATAGCGCGGGGCACTAGCGGGTCTTCGATGCGCACCATCAGCAGAAACATCATGGTGTTGAAGGCCAGCGAGGTCAGCGTGATCATGATGAGCAGGCCGAGCAAGGTCGCGGGATTGAAAATCGTGCCCACTCCCGCCATTAATGATCCGATGACTACGATGATCACTCCCGTCATCACGGCCTTGATGGCGCCGGCCAGGTTCAGGCCCAATACAAGTTCCAGCTTCGTGATGGGCGTGACCAGATAGCCCTCGTGCACGCCGCGCGCCTTGTCGTCAATGTAGAGCATGCCGCCGCCGATCATCACCGAAACAAACATGGCCAGCGCCAGCGAACCCGGCAGCAGAAATTTCATGTATTCGATGTAGGGATAGAGCTCGACAATATCCAGCGCGGTTTGCTGCAGGATGCGGGGCGAGATCATGGGCTGGTTGAGAGCGTCGGTCAAGCTCTGCATTTCGCCTTCGACCGCCGAACTCATGAAGTTGTCGCTGTTGTCCACGATCAGGGCGATGCGCGGGTGGTTCTCCTCGTAAACACGGCGGGAAAACTGGGGCGGGATGATCACCGCGCCTTCCAGTTTGCCGTTGCGCACATCATCCATGGCCTGCTTGTCGCTGTCGTAGGCGATTGGGACGAAGGTGCGAATGTTCACCCGCACAGCGTCGAAGGCCTGGCGGACTTTCAATGCCTGTGGGCCGCCATCCTGGTCCACGATCGCCACTCTGGCATCGTGAATCTTTCCGCCAAAGGCGTTGCCCAGAATGATCAGCTGCACCAGCGGAAAGATCATGGAGGCCAGCATGAGCGCGGGCGAGCGGAAGAACTTGCGCATCTCGCGCTCGACAATGGCCATCATTCGATTCATATCTGCAACCCCGAGGTGGCCGTATTCCGGTGAATCATGGCTGTAATCCCGGCCTCTGCGGCATCACGAAGGCATAGGCTTTTTGCAGTTCGTCGCGCAGCTGGCGTCCGGTGTAGTGCACGAAAACGTCATCCAGCGTTGTGTTCTGCACGGAGAGCGACTTGACCGGCACGCCCGCGGTGACGGCCATCTCCACCAGTTGCGTTGTCGTGCGCGACCCGTTGCCGGTAAGCACGCGGTACATGCCCGCGCCCTCATGCTGCACCGAAGTCACGTCGTCGAGCTTGTGCAGGCGCTGCTCCCAGTCGTCGGGCGGATTTTCGAATTGCGCCTCGATCACGGTTGATCCCGGCACGCTGGCCTTCAGCGCCATGGGCGTGTCGAGCGCCACCAGCTTGCCGTGATCCACGATGGCGATGCGGTCGCAGAGCCGGTCGGCTTCATCCATGTAGTGGGTCGTGATCAGGATGGTCAGTTGCCGGTGGGCCTTGATGTTGCCCAGCATCTCCCACACCGAGACGCGCGACACCGGGTCCAGCCCGGTCGTGGGCTCGTCCAGAAAGAAAATCTTGGGATGATGCACCAGCCCGCGCGCGATTTCGAGCCGCCGCCGCATGCCGCCGGAGAGCGTTTTGGTTTGCGCATTCCGCCACTTCGTAAGGTCCACCAGCTCCAGAAGTTCCTCAATGGATTTCTTGCGCTCTTTCGCCGGGACGTCATAGAGCTTGGCATAAATACTCATGTTCTCTTCGATCGTCAGGTCGAGATCGCTGGTCAACGCCTGCGGAATCACGCCAATCATCCGCCGCGCCTGGTTCGGCTCCTTGGCCACGTCGTGCCCGGCGATGCGCGCCTTGCCCGAGGTGATCGGGATCAGCGTGGTCATCATGCGGATCAGGGTGGATTTCCCGGCGCCGTTGGGACCGAGCAGCCCGAAAATTTCGCCCTCTTTCACGCTGAACGAAACATCGTCCACGGCGGTAAAATCGCCGTACTTCTTGACGATGTGTTCGACTTCGATGGCGGAGGGCGCCGCCGGATCGTAAACCGGCTTCTCCAGCGTGGAACCATTGGCCGCCGGAGCAGCAGCGCTGGCGTTCGGGTTGGCCTCGGCCATCATCGTTGCTCCGCGGCTGCGGTGTTCTGCGTCGTGCTGCTCTTCATCTGCTCGGGCGAGACCAGCACTTCGGCGGTCATGCCCGGCACGTAAGCGCCTTTGGGGTTGTCGAGCCGGATCTTCAGGACGATGGTTTTGATATCGCGCTTGCGGCGGCTGACGTCGCGCTGCGTGGCGTAATCGCCTTCCACGCCTTTGAAGAAAACCTTGCCGCTGGTAACGGTTCCGCCCGGCAACCGCACGCGGAGCACGTCTCCCAAGCCGATGTGGTCAGCGTAGGTCTCGGGGATGGCGGCGCGCACCCAGGTGTCGCTCAGGTCCACGATGGTGACGATGGGAGCGCCGATGTTGACCACTTCTCCCTGGCGCGCAGCGCGCACCGAAACCGTGCCGCTCACCGGTGCGTTGATGCTGGTGTAGCCCAGCCGGACCGCAGCCTGATTTTTTTGAGCGATCGCGTTCTTGAGATCGGCTTCGGTGGCAGCCACTGTGCTCTTCGCGGCGCCGGCCTGATGGGTGCGCGCGATGGCGGAGTTCAGGTCGGCTTCCGCGGCCTTCACCATATCCTGCTGCGCCTGCACGGTGGCTTGCGCGGCCTGCAAATTGGTCTCCGCCTGCACCCGCTCCTGATCGGAGGCGACGCCTGCTTTCGCCAGTTCGATGGTGCGCCGGCTGTCGCTGGCGGTGCGGTCGAGCGCGGCCTGCGCCTGCAGGAGTTGCGCCTTAGCGGAAGAAAGTTTGGCCTGCGCATTGGCTACGTCACTGGAGGTCGAACCGGAAGTGGACTCCTCGGTGTGCTGAGTCTCGGCCACCTTGTGCTGCAGGCTGTTGATGGTGGCCACGGCCGCGGCCTGCTGCGCCTGCAACTCCAGAGGATCGAGCTCGGCGATCAAATCTCCGGCTTTGACCGGCGTGCCTTCATCCACCAGCAGTTTCTGGATGCGGCCCTGCACCTGCGCGCTCACGATGACCTGGTTCGAGTCCACCGTGCCGATCAGCACCAGATCCCGCGAATGATCGGCGGAAAAGTAGTAGTAGGTCGCGGCAATCACGAAGATGATTCCCAGCAGGATGAAAAAACGATTGCGCGCGCTCATGAGCGTGCTCCTTCACTGGCGTTGTTTTTCGAGCGAAACAAGGCCGCGGAAATAAAATCCAGGACTGCGGCGCGCCGCTCGGCGATCCGTTCCGGGGTCAGGGGGTTAAAGCCGACGATCTTCCGCATCATGGGGGCGCCGCTGAAATAAAAAACGATCATGGCGACCATCGAGGGCACAAAGTGCGCCGGGTTTACCGGGCGAAATTCGCCCTCCGCGATTCCCTTGCGCATCAGTTCGCTGACCCGGGCGAAAATCGGCCGAATGTAGTTCTTGACCACTTTGTCTATATGCTGCGACTGGCCTTCCCGCGCCCGCATCATTTCGCGCTGCATCAGCCGCGGGTACATCTGGTTGGAAGCAATGAAATCGAAATAAGCGCCCACGTATGCCATCATCTTCTGGCGCGGAGGCAGATCGCTGTCGAGCACGCGGAAAACCGTCTCCCTGAGCCCGGAGAAGGCGCCGTCGAGCACGGCGCTGTAGAGCGTTTCCTTGTCCTTGAAGTAGTAGTAGAGCAGGGCCTTGTTGACGCGCGCCTTGCGGGCGATGGCGTCGGTGCGGGCGCCGGCAATGCCGTGCTCGGCAAACTCCTGCGCCGCCGCCTCGAGGATGGCGGCGCGGCTCTCCTCGGGTTGGCCGCGCGAACCCATGCGGTGGCGGAGGGAACGGGAATGAAGCAGCCGGGCCATACTTAATTAACCAGTTAGTTAGATTATACCAGAAGTCTGTTGGGTCCAGGAATCTCCAATCATTGAAGACGGGGATTCCCCCTTTTTATTGTTCCAGCCGGGGCGATTTCTGCTCTTCCACGGAACTGTTTGCCATCGTGTTCTAATGGTTTTCACCTTCGCCGCAGCCCGAGGACCGTACTGCATGAACCCGTTGCCGATCCTGCTAAGTCTTGCCATCATCGCCCTTTCCTTTTCTGCCGGCGCCCAAACCGCAAAACCACCCGGCCGCCAGGTCGCCGTCACCATTGACGATCTTCCCGCCGGCACGGCCGACCGCCTGCCCGTGGCCGAGATTACCGCGATGACGGCGAAACTGCTCGGCACCCTTCGCGATCAGAAGATTCCCGCCGTCGGCTTCGTCAACGAGAGAAAACTTTACAAGCCCGGAGAAGTGGACGAGCGCATCAAGGCCCTGCAGATGTGGCTCGACTATGGTTTTGAGCTGGGCAATCACGCTTTCAGCCACGCATCGCTGAACCAGGTCGGTCTGAAAGCGTGGGAAGACGACGTCATCCAAGGCGAGAGCGTCACTCGCATCCTGCTCGCGCAACATAAGATGAAGCTGCGGTATTTCCGTCATCCCTATCTCGATACGGGACGCGATCTGCTCACGCGGCGCGAAGCGGAAGCGTTTCTGGCGGAGCGGGGCTATCGCATCGCGCCGATTACTCTCGACGGCTGGGACTGGATGTTCGCCGGAGTTTACGAAGACGCCAAGAAGCGTAATGACGCGCCGCTGCAGCAGCAAATCGTGAAAGAATATCTTTCCTATCACGATGCGGTGTTCGCCTACTACGAGCAGCTTTCCACCAAAGTCGTCGGCTATGAACCAAAGCAGATCCTGCTGCTGCACGCCAGCAGCCTGGAAGCCGATCATATCGGCGAATTGCTCGACGTTTTACGCAAGCGGGGATATCGCTTCATCACGCTGGGAGACGCCCTGGAAGATCCGGCTTACAGCCTGCCCGACACTTATGTCGGAGAGGAAGGCACGGGCTGGCTCGAACACTGGGCGATCAGCCAGGGCAAGATTCCGCAAGGAGCGCCGGCCTTTCCGCAGTGGGTGATGGACCGTTCGAAGGCGCTGCAACTGCCGACCGGACAGGTAACGGCGCCAACCGATCCCTACTGAAACCGGGCGGGTTCCTAGTTCCAGTGGCGCTAAATCGCTCCGCCCGCGATCGAGGGCACCAGCAGAATCTCGTCGCCTTCCTGAAAGGCGTAAGCCGGCCCGCCTAGAAAGCGGATGTCTTCCTCGTTCACATAGATATTCAGGAAGCGGCGAATCTGGCCCTTGTCGTCGCGCAGGTGCGGCTTCAGCTCGGGAAATTTTTCGTCGAGCACCGAGAACAGATCTCCCAGATTCGAAGCCGCGCAGGTGAGCGAACCCACGCCTGCGGTGTGGCGGCGGAGTGCAGTCGGAATTTGTACGGTGATCGGCATGGTTACGCTCCTACGCCCGCGGCTTCCGCTGCGGCGATAATTGCCGGCACTTCTTCCGGCGCATGGGCCACATCCAAAGTCTGCTGCAAGTAGTGTTCGAACTCCGTCAATTTGGGTGCGATGGGCCGCTCGGCGGGGTAAACGCCCGCCAGCACATCGGTCGTCTTCAGGCCGTTGCCGGTGATGCACAGCACGGTCGTTTCTTCCGGCAGAATGCGGTCCTGGCGATACAGCTTGCCTGCCGTTCCTACTGTGACTCCGCCGGCGGTCTCGGTGAAGACGCCTTCGGTCTCCGCCAGCAGACGAATGGAATTGATTACTTCGGGATCGCTGATGTCTTCGCTCCATCCCCCGCTGCCCTTGATGGTCTTGATGGCGTAATGCCCGTCGGCGGGGTTGCCGATGGCGAGCGAGCGCGCAATCGTTGCCGGCTTCTGCGGTTCGATCTCCGAGCTGCCGGTTTTCACCGCGGTCGAAATCGGAGAGCAGCCCGTCGCCTGCGCACCGAAGAACTTCACCTCTTTCTCTTCGACCAAACCGAGTTTGATCAGCTCATCGAAAGCCTTCTTGATCTTCACGATCAGCGAGCCTCCCGCCATGGGGCAGACCACGTTATCCGGCAAGCGCCAACCCAGTTGCTCGGCGATTTCGAAGCCTACGGTCTTCGAGCCTTCCGAGTAGTACGGCCGCAGGTTCACGTTGACGAAGCACCAGCGATGCTCGTCGGCAATCTGCGAGCACAAGCGGTTAACCTGATCGTAGTTGCCGGCGATGCGGACCACCTTCGCGCCGAAGACATTGGTTCCGAGAATCTTTGCGGGCTCGAGGTCCGCGGGAATGAAGATCCACGCCTTGAGTCCCTCGCGCGCGGCCTGCGCAGCGACGGCGTTGGCCAGGTTGCCGGTCGAGGAGCAGGAAACGGTGTCGAATCCGAACGCGCGCGCCTGCGACAGAGCAACGGCGACCACGCGGTCCTTGAAGCTCAGCGTGGGCAAGCAGACGGCATCGTTCTTGATGTAGAGATTCTGCGGACGTGCACCCAACCGCGCGGCCAGACGCGGCGCCTGGAACAGCGGCGTGAAGCCGACCGGGAACCGCGGTTCGAATCCCTGCGGAAGGGGCAACAACTCGGAGTAGCGCCACATGTTCGGCGGCCGCTGGGAAATGCGCTCCCGGCTAATAGACGGACGGATCGCGTCATAGTCGTAGGCGACTTCCAGAGGAGAGAAACAGTCGTCGCAGATGGAGCGGGGCTGGTTTCCCCACGTCCGTCCGCATTCCCGGCACCGCAGTTCGTAGTGAGACATATAGCTACTCGCTTTCTGGTAAATCCCGCGAATAGCTGAAGACGAGCCGGAAAAATCGGCCTAAAAAGCAAAGGCCTCTTTTTCCAGGAAAAGGAAAAGAGGCTATCGGAAAGCAAATACAGCGCGCTTGCCGAATCCCATGTTCCCTGTTTCCAGGAGAGAGTTGGCACCGGTCACCCGGGATATATGATCCCGGATCGGTTGCCGTGGCGTCTCAGGGCTCGTCCCTCAGCCACTCTGCATGAAATTCAGGTCCACTCCCCCGACTAACAATGGAAGAGCGAACTTGTTCCCGTGATCCTACAAAATGCGGGCAGCGGCGTCAAGGGCAAAGTCTGGGCCGCCGTTCCCTCCACCCAAGCAATTGCGCTTGACGTATAGCCCTATTAGATATATATATACTAGATATATGGCACGCCGCACGAGTTCCAGTACGCAGGCCCTGCTCGGTTTACTGACGATCGAGCCCATGTCGGGCTACGACTTGGGACGCATGGTTCGCGCGTCTATCGGCCACATCTGGAGTGAAAGTTACGGGCAGATTTATCCCAACCTGAAGAGGCTGGCTGCCCAGGGACTGGTGGAATGCAAAACCGAGAAACACAAAGGCAGGCCCGACCGGCGCGTCTACTCCATCACCAGGAAGGGGCGGGAGCAACTGGCGAGATGGCTCGCGGTTCCCCCGCAGCCGGAGATCCCGCGCAATGAAATGCTGCTGAAACTGTTCTTCGGGTCGCAGGTTCCAACCCAAATCCTCATCGGCAACGTGGAACGCATGGTGGAAGAACATCGCGCATTGCTGGAAAAGTTCCAGCGCGTGGAACATGACGAGATTGACAAGAATCCGCAGTATCCGGACGCGCCATTCTGGAAGATGGCCGCACGCTACGGACAAATAGAAATGGAAGCGCACTTGCGCTGGGCAGAAGAGACTTTGCAGGAACTGCGCAAGATAGCCGGGAAGCGGCAAAGTTTCTCAGGCAGTCGAAAGAGGAAGAATCATGCAGGCAACAGATGAAATCCTGACCGTAAACGCTCCGCCAGCCTCCGGAAAGCCGGAACAGATAGCTTCATGGGGCCACTTCGTGGGCTTTCTCTTGATTATGGCCGGGATGGCGGCGTTGGGCTTTCTCGCCCAGCATGCAGGTACCCCGAAAGAAACCACCGCGGCTGCCGGGCAGCTTGCCGACCACAGTAAGGCAATCTCCGTCTACCTGGTCGCAGGAGTGATGGACTGGGCTCTTCTTTATTACTGCTGGGCTGGAGTGCATCGCCGTGGCGGCAGTCTGGGCACGCTTTCGGGCGGGCGATGGACGTCGTGGGGTGCTCTCGCCACCGACGTGGCGATCGCGGCGCCGTTCTTTGCGTTGTGGGAAGCAGCGGCTTATGCGGTCCACTGGGCGCTGGGGCCGAGCGGTGCAAAATCAGTCGATTCCCTGTTGCCGCGCAGTTTGTTGGAAATCCTGATTTGGATTGCGGTTTCGATTACAGCGGGTTTCTGCGAAGAGATTGCGTTTCGCGGCTATTTGCAGCGGCAGTTCCATGCTCTTAGCGGCAGCATCGCGGTGGCTGTGCTCGCCCAGGCATTGGTATTTGGCCTGGCCCACGGCTACCAGGGATGGAAGTCCGTGATCGTAATCATCGTCCTCGGCGCGCTGTACGGAGCCCTCGCCGCGTGGCGCCGAAATCTGCGCGCATGCATTGTCGCGCATGCCTGGTCAGATATTTGGGAAGGCTGGCTGAAGATGGTGATCTGGAAGTAGAGGACTGATTATGGTTGCGCCGGAATTGGACAACCGGCGTTTCATCGGCTGTACTGATTCTTCTTCTTATCCTCGTGCCGCTCGATGCCAAGCTGAATCAGCCGATCGATCAGGTCCGCATAAGCCAGCCCCGACGCTGCCCACAGCTTGGGATACATGCTGATGGCGGTGAATCCGGGCATGGTATTGATCTCGTTCAGGTAAATTTTCTTCGTCCTCGGGTCCATCAGGAAATCCACGCGCGCCAGGCCCGAGCAGTCCACCGCTTTGAACGCGGCCACGGCCAGGTCCTGAACTCTTTTCGTCTCGGCCTTCGTGAGCTTCGCCGGGATGATCGGCACCGAGCCTTCATCCACATACTTGGCGTTGTAGTCGTAGAACTCCTTGCAAGGGACGATCTCACCGGGAACCGACGCCTCGGGCTCGTCGTTGCCCAGCACGGAGCACTCGATCTCGCGGGCCTTTTCTTTCTTGCCGCCCACGCCATGCTCGATGACGATCTTGCGGTCGAACTTCGCCGCTTCTTCGATCGCCGGGCCGAGTTCCTTGCGGTTATGCGCTTTGCTGATGCCGACCGACGATCCCAGATTGGCGGGCTTCACAAACACGGGATACGTCAGCTTGCTCTCCACCAGCTTCTGAACTTTCTTGGCGTCCCGCTCCCAGGCGCTGCGCAGAATGGTGACGTGCTTCACGATGGGAATTCCCGCCGCAATGAACAGCGACTTCATGACGTCTTTGTCCATGCCTGCGGCCGAGCCCAACACACCGGCTCCCACGTAAGCAATGTCGGCGAGTTCGAGCAGGCCCTGGATGGTTCCGTCTTCGCCGAACGTACCGTGCAGCACGGGGAAGATCACGTCCACGTTGATGGCGCGGTCGCTAGCCCGGCGAAGCTGCGCGGCGTCGGTCTGAAAAGGCACCAGGCCGCTCTCGCGATGCACCGGCTCCGGCGGCACAACGACGGCCTCGCCCCGCGCCAGCACGGCCGCCGCAGGCGTGGTCTCGGGGTCGCCGGCGCGCAGATTGCGAGGTTCGAGCACCAGCTTGCCGTTCAGCAGACTCTCGGCATGCTCGGCCGTCAGCCAGCGGCCGTCTTTGGTAATGCCGATGGGCACAACCTCATACTTGTCTTGATCAATCGCGTTGAGAACCGACGCCGCCGAGAGCAGCGAAACTTCATGTTCTCCGCTGCGCCCGCCAAACAGAATGCCCACCCGAAGCTTTTTCATGACCTTTCAGTGTGGACGGGGACGAAGTCCCGCGTCAATCGCAGTTGTGGTTCGGTGGAAAACACGCCACGAATGGGCACGGATTCACACGGATAATTCCTTTGCCCTTGTTGATCCGTGTGAATCCGCGTAAATCCGTGGCCAAGAAGTTTCCGACGCCACTACAGAATCTTCTTCCCGAAAGCCGACAGCGCCAGTTCCACCGCTAGGTCGGCGGTTTGGTTGTGCTCGTCAATCACGGGATTCACTTCGACAATCTCAAAGCTCAGCATACGGCCGTGGTCGGCGATGATCTCCATCGCCAGATGAGCTTCGCGGTAAGTCGCGCCGCCGCGCACGGGAGTGCCGACGCCCGGCGCGTCTTCAGGATCAACCCAGTCCATGTCGAGCGAAATATGATAGCCCGCGGTGCCGCGTCCGGCCATGCGCAGGGCCTCTTCCATCACTGTACGCATGCCGCGCTCGTCAATGTCGCGCATGGTGAAGACACCGATGCCGGCACGACGCACATTCTCCTTCTCGACCGCATCAATGTCACGCACGCCCACCAGCACGCAGTTCTGAGGCTTCACTTTGGGGGAGAAGTCAAAGATGTTGGAAAGTTCCGACTGCCACAGGCCCATCAAGGCGGCCAGGGGCATGCCGTGTACGTTGCCGCTGGGCGAAGAGTCGGGCGAGTTGATGTCGGTGTGCGCGTCAATCCAGATCAATCCAATGTGCTGGTTCTGTCGGCGATAAAATTCGGCTACGCCCGAGACCGTGCCCGCCGCCATAGAATGGTCCCCGCCCAGGGCCAGCGGGACTTTTCCGGCTTCCAGTGTTTTCAGCACCAACTCGGCGTGCTTGGTGCAGGTGGCCGTGATTTCCTTCAGGTACTTGGCGTTGGCAGCGCCTTCTTTTTTCTGCTCAGGGATGGCGACGGCGACATTGCCTCCGTCTTCGACCTGGTGGCCCAGCGCCTCCAGCCGCGCTTCGAGCCCGGCCACGCGCACGGCGGAAGGCCCCATGTCCACGCCGCGCCGCGACTGGCCCAGATCAAGCGGCACGCCAATGACGCGAATCTTCTTGGGGACGATGCTGGTGGAGGGCGCGGTTGTAGTCGTCATAGTTTCAATCGTCGTGGATTGAGTTCATTGAGTGATTGGGAAATTTGGTAATTGAGTAATTGGAAGCCCGAAAGCGATCTTCAAATTACGCAATTACTCAATTTCCCAATTACTTAATTCGTTTCATGGATAAAGTCTGTACAGCATCCTGGGGAACGGGATGGTCTCGCGCACGTGCTCCAGGCCGCAGATCCAGGCCACGGCGCGCTCGATGCCCATGCCGAATCCGCCGTGCGGCACGCTGCCGAATTTGCGCAGGTCCAGATACCACTTAAACGCTTCTTCGGGCAGTCCGTGTTCGTGGATGCGTTGCAGCAGCAATTCATGCGAGGCCATACGCTGCGAGCCGCCGATGATTTCTCCGTAGCCTTCGGGCGCAAGCACGTCCACGCACAACGCCAACTCCGGCCGCTGCGGGTCCGGTTCCATGTAGAACGCCTTGACCTTGGCGGGATAGCGATGCACCATGACCGGCTTATCGAATTGCGCCGAGAGATAAGTCTCGTCGGGCGAACCCAGGTCGCCGCCCCACTCGAACTTTGATTCCAGCGCGCCCTTGGCGTGGCCTTCCTGCAGATTCTTGACCGCTTCGTCGTAGCTTATGCGAGGAAAAGGTGGCTCGATCTTTTCCAGCTTGGAGAGATCGCGGCCAATGGTCTGCAAATCCGCGCGCCGCTTTTCCAGGCATCGCTTCACGATGAAGCTGATCAGCCCCTCGGCGAGTTCCATGACGTCGTCCAGTTCTGCGTAGGCGACTTCCGGCTCGACCATCCAAAACTCGGTGAGATGGCGCCGCGTTTTCGATTTTTCCGCGCGAAAAGTCGGCCCAAATGAATACACCTTGCCCAGCGCCATGGCCATAGCTTCGGCATAAAGTTGCCCAGACTGCGTGAGGTACGCCTGCTCGTCGAAATAATCCACCGGGAAGAGCGTAGTCGTGCCTTCGCAGGCTGCAGGCGTAATGATCGGCGGATCAGTCAGCGTGAAGCCATTCTGATCGAAGAAGTCGCGCGCGGCTTTGATGATCTCCGCGCGCACGCGCAAAATCGCCGCCTGCCGCTGCGAACGCACCCACAGATGGCGGTGCTCCATCAGAAAGTCGGTGCCGTGCTCTTTGGGCGTGATGGGGTAGGGATCGGACTCGGGCACACGCTGCACCACCTTCACGTTCGCCACATCGAGCTCGTAGCCGCCGGGCGCGCGCTTGTCGGCACGGACCTTGCCCTCGACGATCACGCTCGATTCCTGGGTGAGCGTTTTGATGGCCTCGAACACTTCGGGCGTAACCGCGTTCTTCGGCACTACACCTTGAATGACGCCCGAGCCGTCGCGGAATTGCGGGAACAGCAGCTTCCCACTCTCGCGCAGGTTGTAGAGCCAGCCGCGGATGGTGACCGCCTGGCCTTCGTGCTTGCCGATTTCTGCGATAGTGGTTACAGGAGACATATGATTTTGTAGTTGGACGATTTGATTGTGTAATTGGGAAATTTGGTAATTGTGTAATTGAAAACCCCCGACTGGACCCGGTTTTCAATTATTCAATTACCAAATTTCCCAATTACTCGATTAAGAAGCACCTTCCAGCTTCTCAAACGTCGCCGGCAATCTCTCCAGCGGATTCACTTTCTCGTCCTCGCCAAGTTCCAGCAGCAGGGGCGGCGTTTGCGGAGCGGAACGCAGCAACTCCATCGCCTCTTTCCAGTCAATGGTCCCCTGCCCCGGCCACAGGTGCGAATCTTTATCCTTCGCGTTGTCATGAACGTGGGTCGAGCGAATGTGGTTGCGCAGGATTTCAAACCCCTCGCGCACCGAACTCATAATGTGGGCGTGACCGAAATCGAAACACACCCCCACGTCGTCGAAGTGCGCGCCATGGATCATTTCCACCAGCTTGTCGGGCGTGGAAAGCTCGTTGGGAATATTCTCCAGCAGAATCCGCACGCCCAGCGGCTTGGCAAAGGCCCGCAGGTGCTCGATCGAGGTCATGGCCGCTTCGAACTTTTTCTCACTGAAAGTTTCGTTGGAGGCGCCCAGATGCTGCACCAGAAAACGAAACGGAATCTGCTCGGCGATTTCGAGCGCACGCTTGATCTCATCCATGGCGTCCACGCGGGCGGCGCGGTCCGTGGAAGCCACGTTGATCGGCGGAGCCCCGGCGCGTCCCCATTCGTAATCGGCGTAGAGAGGCGAATGCACCGAGTTCAGCGGAATCCCGCTGCCGCGGAACCATTCTGCAATTTCCTTCACGTGCGCCTTGCGGTTGGCATAATCGAGGTGCTGGCGCGCGGCGAAAATCTCAATCGCCTGCACGCCGCTGCGGGCCAACCCGTCGAGGATGCCCGGGTGCAGCCGCTCTTTCACGAACAGATAAGTTGAAACCGCTTTCAGCATGCGCGTCTTTCAGATTGTTGAATGATGATTGTTGATTGGACCCCAGGATCTGTCCGCTCCTGATTTTCAATCAACCACCAAAAATCAACAATTTCCTCTAGTATCCCACAGCCTTCCCGTTATTCCTTCCGTCGCTCGCGCCCAGACGCTCGCCCGTCTTGCCGTCAATCGCGATGCACTCGGCGTCGCTCCAGTAGGGAGCCACATCCGACCCATAGTGCAGCCCGACTTCCACGTTGTAGCCCATCTTCTGCAGAGCACTCACCGTGTCCGGAGAAAACCACTGCTCCACATTGACCACGTCGGGCATCCATTGATTGTGGAATCGTGGCGCGTTCACTGCTTCCTGAATATTCATTCCGTAATCCAGGACGCCCATCAGGACGTTGGCCACGGTCGTAATAATCTTCGAACTTCCCGGCGAACCCAGCACCAGCACAGTCTTGCCGTCCCGCACCACAATCGTCGGAGTCATGGACGACAGCGGGCGCTTCCCCGGCCCAATCGCATTCGCAGTTCCCTGAATCAGCCCGTCGGCATTGGGCACTCCCGGCTTCGACGAGAAGTCATCCATCTCGTCGTTCATCAGGAAACCCAGGGAATCCACCGTAACCCGCGAGCCGAACCAGTCGTTGATGGTCGTGGTCACGGCGACGGCGTTGCCGTCCGCGTCCACCGCCGAATAGTGCGTGGTGTGATGCGACTCGTGCGCCGGCGCCGGAGGATGCTCGGCCGCGTACTGTTCCAGTTCGCTGAACACCGCCGGGCGCTTCAATTCTTTGCTGGGCGTGGCACGCGCCGGAGCGATGGTCTCGCGCCACGCCGCTCCATATTTCTTGTCAATCAATTGCGCGACTGGAATCCTGGCGAAATCCGGATCGCCCAGGAACTCGGCGCGATCGAAAAATGCCCGCCGGAAGGCCTCCGTGGTGAAATGAATCGCCTGCGCCGAACGGCTTCCCATTTTGGCCAGATCGTAGCCTTCCAGAATGTTGAGGGACTCGATCAGCACCGTTCCGCCCGACGACGGCGGCGGCGCGCTGATCACCTCATATCCGCGATAGGTGCCATGAATCGGCTCGCGCTCCTTGGCTTCGTAGTGGGCCAGGTCGCCGGCAGTGATGAGCCCGCCGCCCTTCTGCATCGCGGCAGCTATTTCCTGCGCGAGTGCCCCGTGATAAAAGTCATTCGGGTTCTCCGCAATCCGTTCCAGCGTCCGGGCCAAATCGGGCTGACGAAAAATTTCCCCCGCCTTGTAGTAGTCGCCATTACGCTGGAAGACCCGGCGCGACTCGGGAAACTCCGCCAGATGCCGGTCGTGCATGTCCTCCGCCTCTTCCCAGGTCAGCGCATATCCTTCGCGCGCCAGCTTGATCGCCGGGGCCATTACCTGCTTCAGCGTCAGCTTGCCCCACTTCCGCTCGGCATAGACCATGCCCGCTACCGATCCGGGCACGCCGCTGGCCTTGTAGCCGTAATCGCTGGCGCCCTCGATCACGTTTCCCTGCGCGTCCAGGAACATGTCGCGGGTGGCGGCCGCGGGGGCGGTTTCACGGTAGTCGAGGAAATGCGTCTTGCCGTCGGCCATGCGGATCAGCATGAACCCGCCGCCCCCGATATTTCCCGCCGGCGGATGCACCACCGCCAGCGTGAATCCGGTGGCCACCGCGGCATCCACGGCATTTCCGCCGGCCTGCATGATTTCAACCCCGGCGCGCGATGCCAGTTCATGCACGCTGACCACGATGCCATGCTGGGCGTGAACCGGCTGGGTGGACGCAACGGCCGCGGGCATGGCGGAGATCGCCAAGGCCGTCATCAGCAGCAGAATCAATGATTTATGCGGCGATCGCATGCAGAGTTGAGGGCGTCCGGAATTGCAAAGTCTCTTGAGGCTAGCCGAGCGACGCGGGCAGAGTCAAATCCGGGACATAAAGCCCGCAGCAATGCGCGGGTAAGGCGTCAGCGTTTTCTAGTGCGGGAGGGACGGGGGCGTCCTCCACTGGCAGCACGCTTTTTTCCCTGGACCGATTTTCGAGGCTTCGCCTTTGGCGCTTTCGCCGCCACCATCTCATACGACTGCCGGATCAGGTCTTCCAATTCGTCCCGGCTGAGCGCGTCCAACCGGTCGAGCATCACCCAGTGGTAACGCCCAAGGTACGGAGACGGGCGGATGTCCTGGCGCTCGATCAACTCGGCCCATGTCTCCGGCGCACACTTGAAGGTCAGCCGCACATGATCCAGTCCCAGCACCGCGAACATCTTCGTCCCTACCTTGAAGCACAGGGCATCGCCCCATTGCAGCTTCTCGGTGGCCCGCGGGAACGACAGGCAGTAGGCGCGCACGGCATCCACATCCATGACCGGCATTCTAGCGCAGCGTGAGGACGGTGCGGCCGTGCCAGCGCCGCAGCTATCCTGCCGCTTTGTGCTTTCCGGGACGGGTGGATTGTTAAGTTTCTCTGATCGAATAGGGAACCTGAGACCGTGGTGAGCAGTGAAGAGATTCCTTACTCCCGCCGATAGAAAACCAGTCACGGAAAATTGTGTCCCCCTACAGGAATGCGGGGGCCAGCATGCGGGACCATGGCCAGCGCAGCGCAGACCGGCAGCATCGTGCAAGAGATTCTGGCCGACAGCAGCCAGACCGAGACCGAGTCGGCGGCGGCCTCCAGTTCGGCCTCATCAGTGGCGATGAGCGTGCGCATGGTCCACGGCATGATGGGGGAAATGATCCGCGGGATCGCCGAAGTGGAAACGCACGTCACCGAGTCGCAGCAGCGGGTCCTGCGCGCCACGGCGGAATCGAACAAAACCCTGGAACGGGTATCGGCGCTGTCCCGGGCGGTGGAGCAAATTGCCTCGACCGCCAACCTGATTGACCGCATCGCCAACGAAACCAACATGCTGGCGCTGAACGCCGCCATTGAAGCGGCGCGCGCCGGAGAACGCGGCAAGGGCTTCGCCGTGGTGGCCAGCGAAGTGAAGTCGCTGTCGAAGCAGACCGCGCAGGCAACCGAAGGCGTGCATCAGCAACTGGCCACCATCCGGCAGGCCAATCAGGAAGTGATCGCTGCGGTCGGGGTGCTGAACGAAAACTTGTCCGGCATCCAGACCCAGGTGGAAGCGGTCGCCTCGGCCGTGGGAGAGCACAACTCCTCCCTCGGCACGGTCGCGACCTTCGCCAAAGAAGCGGCCGACACGGTGGAAGGAATCGCCGGCACGCTCGACCGCATCGCCGCCTCCGCCCGCAGCACCGGCGAAAAGATCCGGCAATTCAACGGCTCCAAAAAAATGGGTCCCAAATAACTTGAAACGAAGAAAGGATGATTCTGCTTATGCCCTTGATGACATGGAACGAAAGACTGGCGGTCGGAGTCAAAGTGTTGGACGACGACCATAAGAAACTGGTTGGGATGGTCAATCAACTGTACGACGCCATCCAAACTGGCCACGGCAAGGACTCGCTGGGCAAGATTCTCGACGGGTTAATTGACTACACGAAAGTTCACTTTGCGCGCGAAGAGCAGTTCTTCGCCCAAACCGGATACGGCGCCTCGGTGGCCCACAAAAAAGAGCACGACGATCTCGCCCGCCAGGTGCTGGACGTGCAGGCAAAATACAAGGCCGGGGTCAACGGCACGCTGTCACTCGAGGTAATGAACTTCCTGAAAAACTGGCTGGTGACCCACATTCAAGGCTCGGACCAGAATACGGCCCGTATCTGAACAGCAAGGGCATTCATTAGCGCAGGCTGCCCGGAGAAATCCCACCGTGAGGCACGGAGACCACGGACCCGGTCTGCGGTCTTCTGTGCCCGTGCTAACCACATTCCTGCTCGCACGTCTTCTGCTATAGTGTCCCGCCAAGCAGGAGGATCGTATACCTATGGACATTCACGGTGTTGCTCCGCTGCTTCAGGTCTTCGATATGCCGACGGCCATTCGCTTCTACCGCGATGTGCTGGGGTTCACGGTGGCCAGCAGTTCTGCGCCAGGAGACGACTGCGATTGGGTCTTACTGAGGTTGAACGGCGCGGAAGTCATGCTCAACACCGCCTATGAGCGAGACCAGCGCCCCCCGGCGCCCGATCCGGCGCGGGTTGCGGCCCATTACGATACCGGCCTGTTTTTCGGCTGCGAAGATCTGGACGCGGCTTACCGGCATCTGCGGGATCACGGCGTCAATTTGAAAGAACCGAAAGTCGCGCCTTATGGGATGAAGCAGTTGTCGTTTAAGGACCCGGATGGATACGGCTTGTGCTTTCAATGGCCCGCCACGCAGAAATGGCACGATGAGTGGGTGAAAGCGTACGGGATCGAGCCAAAGACGGTCGGCTGAGAGCTTGCGCGAATCATAAATGCGTCATCAGTCGACCAACTCAATCAGCCGTTGCTTCACTGGCGGCCATTCCGCCGCCACGATCGAATATCGCGCCGAGTCGCGAGCGATATAATCCGCGGCCATTCGGTGGGCCCGGAGAATTCCTTCGAACTGCCCGCCCATGCGTTCCATCGCGGCGCGCGAGCGCTGGTTCCGGACATCCGTATGCAGGCACACGCGGAGCACCTGCCACGTCTCGAAGGCGTAAGTCAGCATCAGCAGCTTCGCTTCGGTGTTCGCCCCCGTTCGAATGGCCGAACGGGCCAGCCACGTGTAGCCGATCTCACAGGCGTCCGGACCGCTGCGCCCGTGCAAAGCGTGGCCCGGCGGCCAGGCCCATCGCTCCAGGTTAAAGAACCGCGTGGAACCGATAACCACGCCGTCCTCCACCCGGACGGTCGCGAACGGCAGCGCTCTGCCCGCCTCTTGCCAGGCCAACGCGGTGGCGATGTAGCTAGCGGCCTCCGCCTTGCCCTGAGGCACCGGACTCCACTGGTAGAGCGTGGGATCCCCCGCCGACGCAGCCGCCAGCCCGTCGGCATGGCGGTGCTCCAGCGGCTCCAACCGAACGTGCCGGCCCTGCAACACAACCCTTTCCATTTTCATGACTCCCACTATGCAATACCGCCCGGGCAACCGCAACGGCGGCCCACTTGGTCTCTTGCACTTGGGTGGCGCAGGCCTTCAGGCCTGCGATTCAGCTCGCCCCAAAAACGCGCTTCAGCGCCCGAGGTACCTCGGAGGCTAAAGCCAGTTCGCAAGCTGATCGCAGCGCTGAAGCGCTGCGCCACCCAACCGCCATCGGCGAGTCTGACCACAGATCTGAAAATCCGCATCAGCTTGCCGGATCGAGTTGTTTGATCACCGTAACCTTGCTGTACGCCACGCGAAAGCCCAGCCGCTCCGCATTGCGTTGCGAGGTTGTGCCGCCATTCGTGACCACCACCGCGTACTCGCATCCGGCCTCACTCGCAGCCGCCATGCGGGCGTGCAGCAGCGCCGTCTGCAGGCCGCGGCCGCGATACTCGGCCATCGTCCCTGCGCCGCAGAGGGCAAAGACTCGGTGCTCCGGGATGACCAGCCCCGTGCCGCACGCCACCAGCTTGCTATCAACGCTGGCCACGAACGCCAGCGCCTGTTCCATCTGGTAGAACGGCGCAATCAGTCCCCTGAATGCCTCGGGCGCGCCGTCGGGAAAGAACGCCTTCTCCACGATCGCCCCCGTCGCCTCGGCCTCCTCCAGCCGGGCCCGTCGAATCTCACATCCCGCCGGAGCCGGAGGAAATTTCTCCGCCGCGTCCAGCTTCCGGTACAGCACATTGTTCAACTCCGCAATGGCATACCCGCGCTGCTTGAACATCTCGAACACCGCCGGCTCGTGCATCGGACACAAATCCACCTGCGCCGGAGCCTTGTGCGAACGGTAGAAGGCTTCGACGCGGTCCAGGTCCGCCTCGGTGAAAGGCCGGTCCAGCCCCATGGCGACGGCCCGGCCCACGGGCGACCCCAGTCCGCAGAAACTCATGTGCCCGCCGCAAATTTCTTCCTCCGCCGCCCCGATCTCGGGTCGCGTCTTCTGAAACACCCTCGCGTAGAACGCCTGCGGCATTTCCTCGCCCGACTCCAAACGGCGGGCAAATGCCTTATCCACAAATTGCATGGGAATAATCCTTTCTGGTTTTGAGACAGCTCGTATTGAGATAACCCGGCAGGAGCGCCGCGCACACTTCCACGCGCATCTCGCTCAACGTTGCAACCAGCGGTATTAAAGGACGGCAGTCATAGGCAGGAAGAGAGACTATCGTGGAACCAAGAAGTTTTCAAGCCGATGCCGAATCACCTGGAGTCACTTGGGAATCCATCCTGCTTTGAGCAGCATTTCGTGAGCAATCTGAGTCACCGAACGATCGTCGCTGGCAACGGTGAAATCCTCCAATCGCGCACGATCCAGGACAGAATTCAACTTTGCCACCCGAGCAACATATTGCGCTTGCAAGATGCCCGACTCTCGCATCTTCAGCCGCTGTCGCATGGTTCCAATGTTCGCGGAGAGACGGCAAACGACCGTGTTCGTAGCAGAAACGGCCCTGCGGCAACATTCCAATGTGGCACGGTCCTCTATCGCGCGCGCCACCAGGAATCGCCGTACTCCGAGGGAAGCATAGTTCCTGCAGATAGACTGAAGATTGCGGTACATCACAACATCGTTGCTTGTGCCCGACGGCAAATGCGCAAGCCCAAACGCATCAAGGTCGAGAGCCGCGTGGGCTATGTTTTGCAGTGCCAGGATGTCCGACGCTTCGCCCAGAACGCTGCTCTTGCCCGCTCCCATCGAACCCGTAATGACGAGCAGCGATTTTCGCTCCATTGGAATTCAATCATTCCCTCAATAACCGCCTTAACTGAGAACTGATGGCTAAAAGCTGATAGCTGCCTTGCTCACACCTGCTGCCGCGCTTCTCCCAAAGCCACGCTCACGTCCATCTTTTTCTTGTTGCGGTAGATGGTCACCTTTACCGTGTCGCCGGCGCGGTGGTTGTTCATCATCTGCGTCAGATCCTGCTCGTCCTGCACTTTCTGGTCGTCAATGGCCACGATCAGATCGCCGCCCAGCATGATCGGAATGTTTCCCAGATATGCACGCTCGGTGCCGCCGCGCAATCCGGCCAGGTCGGCCGAGCCGCCCGGCGTCACCTGCACGATCAGCAATCCGTAGTCCACCGGCAGGCCGAGTGTGTCCGCCAATTCGGCGCCAATCGGAATCGTGCGCACGCCCAGCGCCGGGCGCCGCACCCGGCCGAGCGTCATCAGATCGTTGAGCACCGCTTTCGCCGTATTGATGGGAATGGCGAAGCCGATGCCCGCATTCTGCCCGACATTCGAGAGAATCATGGTATTGATGCCGATCACCTCGCCGTGCCAGTTCATCAGCGGCCCGCCCGAGTTGCCCGGATTGATGGCCGCATCGGTCTGTATGGCTTCGTCAATCATGGCGCCATTTGGCTCGCGCACCGGGCGAATCGAGCTGACAATTCCCCGCGTCATGGTTCCCGCCAGCCCAAACGGATTGCCGATGGCATACACCTTCTGCCCCACCTGCAAATTCCGCGAATCGCCCAGCACCGCCGGCACCAGTTCGGGGGCCTTGATCTGAATCACCGCCAGGTCATGCGACGGATCGGTGCCCACCACCGTCGCCTTGTACTTCTTGCGGTTGTGCAGCGTGACTTCCACCTGGCGCGCGTCGGCGATCACGTGATAGTTGGTCAGGATATGCCCGTCTTTATCAATCACGAAACCCGACCCCTGCCCTTCCTGCGGCACCAGCCCGTAGAAAAAGTCGAACGTCATGGCCCGCGACGTCACGTTCACCACCGACGGAATGTTCTTCTTGTAGACCGAGATGTTGTTCTGCTCTTCTCCGTCCAGCGCCTCCCCGGGCGCCGCTTCCGTAATCTCCACCTGCGCGGGATGGCTCAGCCAGTTCGCCGGGTGGAATCCGCCCTGCGAGTTCGAGCGCCAGGTCGTGAAATAGAAGAACGCGCCGGCAATCGCCAGCGCCAGAATCAACGGCCGTATGACTTTCATAATTCAGACCACCTGCTGGATATACGAAGCTGGGGAGCGGAAAGGTCCCTGCCTTAATTCTAAACAATGCCCCGGCGCGAAGCACGCCGCCAGGTGGAACGAGCCCTCAGCTCTTCTCTGCCTCAATGCTGAGGTGCTTCCATACCTTTCGCACCTGTTCGCGCGTGTGCTCGAGCGAGCCGGAGTTGGCAATCACGTAGTCGGCGGATTTCACTTTTTCTTCATCGGGAAGTTGCGCGGCCATGCGGAGAACCACTTCCTTGCGCGCGGCTTCGAGGTCAATTTTCTGGCGCGCGGCGAAGCGGGCTGCGCGCTGGTCGGTGTGGCAGGTAACTACGATCAGCCGGTCAAAGCGCTCGCCCGCGCCAGCCTCAAGAATCAGCGCCGCCTCCACAATGGCCACGGCATGAGGATCCTGGCGGCCCATGTCCTGCATCCATTCATCCTGGCTGCGAATGACCACGGGATGCACGATGCGGTTCAGTTCTTCGATGCGCGACGCTCGTTTGCTCGCGGGATCCGTGGGCGGGCCGAACGCGACCTCGGCCAGTTTGGCGCGGTTGATGCTCAAATCCGGATTGAGAATCTCGCCCCCGAAATGGAGCACGACTTGGTTATAGACCGCCTCGCCGGGCTGCATGAGCGAGTGCGCAATCCGGTCCGCCTGCACCAGGCGCGCGCCCAGCGCAACAAACATCTCGCCCACCACCGACTTGCCGGCGGCAATGCCTCCGGTAAGACCGACTTTCAGCATAGATTCAGTGGCCAGTGATCAGTGGTCAGTGGCCAGTGGTCCGTAACCTTTCCCGTGCAAATCACGAGATTTCTTGAGCGCTTCCCCAACAAGCTTTCAGTGTTCCGCCAAAACCGAAGACCGAGGGGACTGCGACCACTGACCACTGGCTCCTGACCACTGCCTTCGCATCTTCGCCGCCTTCACCGTATTGAACATCAGCATGGCGATGGTCAGCGGGCCCACGCCGCCGGGTACCGGCGTGAGCGCCCCTGCAACTTCCGCCACCTCGGGATGCACGTCACCGATCAGCGTCGAGCCTTTCTTGCGAAAAGTTTCTTCCCGCTTCGCATTGCCCGCAAAAAACCTCTGGAACTCCGCCGCATCGGTCACGGTGTTCATGCCAACGTCAATCACGGTCGCGCCCGGCTTCACGAAATCGCGGGTAATCATACCGGCACGCCCGATCGCAGCCACGAGAATGTCGGCCCGCCGGCACACCCCCGGCAGATCGTGCGTCTTCGAGTGGCAGATGGTGACCGTAGCGTTGGCGTTGGTCAGCAGCATCGCCACCGGCTTGCCTACGATGTCGCTGCGTCCCACGACCACGGCTTCGCTCCCGGCAATGGGAATCTGGCTGCGCTTCAGAATTTCGATGACCCCAGCCGGCGTGCAGGGGACCAGCCCCGGCCGCTGCGTCGAAAGGAAACCGACGTTCATGGGATGGAATCCGTCCACGTCTTTGGCTGGATCCACCGCCAGCAGCACCTTTTTCGCATCCACGTGCGGGGGCAGCGGCAGTTGCACCAGGATGCCGTCAATCTCGTCCCGGCGGTTCAGATCTTCGATCAGCGCGAGCAGTTCACCCGTGGTCGCAGACTCGGGCGGGGTCAGCTTCTCGCTGTAAACGCCAACTTCTTCACAGGCTTTCACCTTGCCGCGGACATAGATTTCCGACGCCGGGTTGTGCCCCACGAGCACCACAGCCAAGCCGGGACGTACTCCGGCTGCCGCCATGGTTTTCACTTCCGCGGCGGCTTCGCTGCGGATCTCCTGAGCTATCTTCGTTCCGTCCAGAATGATGGCAGGCATGAATTTGGCCTTCCGGCACTAAATCTTACACCGCCGGGACCGCCAAGCGCGCCCTTCGCTTCACCACAGAGGCATAGAGACACGGAGAAAAGCGAAAAGCGGCAAGAACCCATTGTGCCTGGGAGTTTCCGCGTTCTTGGTTTTCTCTGTGCCTCCGTGACTCTGTGGTGAATTCACTTCCCAGTCCTGTCGTACAATACCCAGTCATGATTGCCAAAGACCTGCTGCAGCTTCTGGTCTGTCCGGCGTGCAAGCAGGCGCTCGAGTACCGCCAGAACCCGGAGAGCCTCAAGTGCACCCAATGTCACCGGGTGTATGCCGTCAAAGACAACATTCCCATCATGCTGGTGGACGAGGCTACCCTCGAGCCTTAGTCCAGGCCGCATAGTCCTGGCGGTTTGCTTCCATAGCATTTTGCCTTCTGCTCAATCCCGCCCCGACCCCGGCCGGTCGGCCGTGCGACACATTGTGTCATTCCTGAGATGACCTTGGGGTACGAAAGACACTTACCGATGTAGGAAATCCCTCCCGCGTTGTCTGCAACTTTCATTATTCACAGGGGTTAATGAAACCAGAGAGGGTTCTGGACCGTATATGGATTCAGAGGGCCATTGCGGCAGCCGAATTGCATGCAACTTCCATAGCTGCCGATGAGTCTAATACGGCAAACACGGTATCCAGGTCGGAATCGGAGGTGATGACGGCCATGATTAGCGGAAACATGAGCAGCGAAAAAGTGATGAACGACAAAGACAGATTCACCATGACCGAACTGGCGGCGCTTCGGGATGACCTGCTGCAGGGCGGCATGGTGGACTCCTACGAGGCGGCGCAGTTGCTCCAGGTGTTTCTGATGGGCCGTGGCTATGGGGTTTCTCCCAAGGCAGCTCTGGACGCGGCGGGCCGCGTCGAGATGGCGGGGTGCGCCCTGCCCGTACTGCAGCTCGAATTGGAAAACCTGGCAATGGTGATGTAAGAGTTGCACGGCAGCGGGGCGAAACCTAGACCTTCTGGGGCGGGGCGGTGATCGAAATCCGACCGACCGTACCAGTTCCACAAAAGGAAGAAAGCCGGGCCAACCAGCCCGGCTTTGTGGTTTTTGGGGCGGAATTCTCTAGCGGGATAGCTCGCTCTACCCGCTCACTCGTACCGCAGGCTCTCCACCGGATCCAGTTGTGACGCCCGGTTGGCTGGGATCGTCCCAAAAATGATTCCCACAATAGACGACACGAGGATGGCGATGATCGCCGACAGCCCGGAGATGGGGATGCGGTAGTCGGTCAGGAAGCGCACCGAATAAGGAATGGCGAGGCCGGTGACAATGCCCACCAGGCCTCCGGAGAGCGAGATCAGGATGGCTTCCGCCAGAAACTGGAAGCGGATGGCCCGGTTGGTCGCGCCAATGGCCTTGCGGATGCCGATTTCTCGGATGCGCGAGGTCACCGTCGCCAGCATGATGTTCATGATGCCGATGCCGCTCACCAGCAGCGTGACGAATGCCACCAGCATCAGCGCGACGGTCAGAGCGTCAGCAATCCGCCCCGCCACTTCCAGAAAGCGGGTCAGATTCTCCACGTTGTAAACCGACTCGGGACGATGCCGCGACTGCAGCACGCGCTTGATGGCCGCCGTCGCCGGGATCACGTCCTGCGGGGTGGCCACCGACAGATACATTTCATACACCGCGTTATCGGGTGTAAAAAACCGGCTGACCGTGTAGGGGATCAGCATGGTGTCGTCCTGTATTTCGGACTGTCCAAACGTATCCACGCTTTCCTTGAAGACTCCCACGACGGTGAATGGGAGCCCGCCGCTGACTTTGATGATCCGGCCAATCGCTTCCTGAGGCGAGGGATAGAGCTTCAGCGCGAGTTTTTCGGTGATCACCGCGACCTTGTTACGCCCCATCGAATCCTCGGAATCGAAAAAGCGGCCGGCGAGCACGATCAGGTTGCGCACCCGTTGATACTCGGGGTCCACGCCGAGGACGAGGATGTCGCGCTGCTTCCCGCCGCCAACGCTGATGCGGTCCCCCAGGGCCACGGTCGGAGAAGCGGCCACCACACTGGGTACCTGCTCCCGTACGGCGCGTACATCCTCCACCGTCATGGGATCGGGCGTCGAGTCAATGCGCTGCGCCCCACCCTGGTAGCCGGCATGAATCATATTGGTGCCGATGGATTGAAGCTGGCGCAGAACGTACTGCTTTCCGGTAAGGCCGATGGTGGCCACCAGGATTACCGAGGCTGTGCCCACGGCCATCGCCAGCGCAGTGAGCGTGAATTGCAGCTTGTTGCTGCAGAAAGCTTCGTAAGCGAAATTCAGGATCTCCCTGAGCCCGATCAGGCGACGCTGCGTTGCCGGCGCTACGGAGTTCGTTTTCGCCATCGTGAGTGCTTAGATGTTAAACCCCGGTCCCAAGACCCGGCAATGTGGTGACAGCCGCCTCGGCTGTCCGGTTTTGAACTTATGTGGCGACAGCCGCCTCGGCTCTCCGGCCTCCCGCCACGGCCACCGCCGCCAGCACCACAATCAGCGGATCCACCGGACGAAAATAGTAAGTCTCCGGATGCGTGAAGTAGTACGTCAGCGGGAAAAAGAAAAGCACAATGGCAAACCGCACTCCGAGCGCGGGCGCTCGTTGAAAAACCCGCCGCAGCCCGAGCAACCCCAGAATGGTCATGGTGGTGTTGACAAAAATGTTGGGCGGATCGAGCGGTTCATCTTTCAGGTAAGCCCGGTCGAAGCTCCAGTAGCCGGTCCACAAGTAAACCGCGCGGCGGCAACTCATCCACACAAACCAGCCCGGATGGCTTCTCACATAATCTTTGCCCTGCTGCAGCTTATGATCCATATAAGCGATCTCGCCCACGCGCTCGTATTCGGCAAGTTCGGCGCCGCTGTGGTTTGGGTGCAGGTCGCTGTTCACCCAGCGCGTGGAATAGCCGTTGTTGCCCATGTAGAACTCCAGCCCGAACCCGCTGCGCACCGGAATAAAGCGATGGAAGAGGACGTAGTCCCGCGCCAGCCACGGCGCCAGGACCGCAATTCCGGCCAGCGCCGCCGCGGCCAGGGGCAGCTTCCAGGGGCGGCTCCGGCTGAAAAGACGGTAAGCCGTCCACAGCCCCAGCAAAGGAAGCACTGACAACGCCACCGGCTCAGTCAGCGCCGCAATGCCGCAGAGCGCGCCGAAAGCTAACCAATCGCGCCCGCGCGAGGAATTCTCCAGCCGCCACGCGAACAGAAACAGGCAGCACAGTTCCAGCGTCAGTAGGCACGTGGACCACGCCCAGTCCGCCCCGTAGTAAACCCCATAAGGAGAAAACGCCCATCCCCACCCCGCCCACTTCGCGACCCGCAAGCCAAAAGCCTGTTTCGCCAGCAGGAAAACCGGCACGCAAGTAAGAGCCGAACACACGCTGTTCAGCGAGAGCGCAGCGATCACCGACGCCTTGGTTTCAATTCCGAAAATCTTGAATAAGCCCGCCAGCAGATACGAATAAACTGGCGGCAGCAGCGCCGACAATCCCGTATCCGCGAAAGGGCTGCCATAGCCGTGCCCGGAAGCGATCGAACGCGCGATTCGTCCGAACGCCCAATGCTCGAGCACGAACGGATCCATCCAGTCGCGATAGAGGAAAGGAATAACCGCCAGTCGCACGGCCAGGGCCACGGCGACCATGAGGACATAGGGTTGAAAGCGCGATGAAGAAGAGGAGCTAGTTGGCATCAGCGTGCCCGGAATTCATGGGCGAGAACCAAAACGCCTCAGGAGTCTAACAGTTTGCTAAGAACTCGATTTTGGGTGGCGCAGCGCTTCAGCGCTGCGATAAAACCTGTTTTTTGATCGGGGCCTCAGCCCCCGAGGTCCCAAAGCGGCTAATTCAGTATAAACGGCACACCGCCACCTGCTGGTTCTGACAGGGACAAGCCAATCCCGAGGATTGCTCCTGAGTTCTCGACACGATCACCCAGTCCACTCCAAACTCATTCTTGAGCCGCTCGAAATCCGAGGCCTGAAAATTCCGCCAGCCCGTCTGCGCGTTCACTTCCAGCAGCCATCGCGGAGCCAGCGGCGGCACACGCGCGGCCATGCCCCCATCTTTGACGTAATCGGCCAGGGCGCTGCGTTCCGCGAGCGCCCGGAACCCGTGATAATCCTCGCCCGGCAGTTCCACGTACTGCGGATCGAGAGCAAACCGGCTGTCCACCGGCGTATTTTCCCGGATCCAGGCGAACGCCTGCAGCCACGCATTTCTCGACGCGCACCCCGGCAACTCCAGGTGCTCGGTCGCGGGAAACATCTGCCGCTGCGCGTAGAACATCCCCGCGCCGAGCGGAACAAACAACAAGAGCCAGCGATACACATGCCGTTGCAGCACGTACCTGCCCAGCAGCCCTCCCACCATCAAAAAGAAAAGCAGGTACAGCAGGTGGAGATAGCGCATCGGCTCAAACGGCCGCAGCCGTTCCAGGCCCGGTGGAAGCATGACGACCAGTCCCACGACGGTCTGGAACACGCCGTAGTATAGAAGACTCGAAACCAGCGGCAACAGTGCGGAACCACTCCTACTGTCCTGCTGGCGAGATTGCAGAAATCGCCGGAACGCAAACAGCAGCGCCAGCGGTGCAAACACTCCCAGCCACTCGTACCACTGCCAGCGACCAATGTAATAAAAGCCGCGCGTCGAAGCCGCCTGCCGCCACGCATCCGACGCAGGTTCAAAAATCCAACCGAGCGGAAAAAGAAGCGCCGCCACCGGCACGGCAGATTGCCGCCGTTGCGAAGCGCCACGCAGGCTCCAGAACAAAAACGCGCAGAGTGAAATCCCGAAGCTGGCCATGATGGCGTGAATGGAAAAAGCCACCGCCAGCAGAATTCCCGCTCGCCACACTCGCCGATCTAGAATGTCCGCGATCGCCGCCAGAATCGCGGCCGTCGCCAGCGTGCGCGGATGCAGATACTGATCGGCCAGATTGATCGCCGTGCCCGACACCGGCAAGGTCAGCAGCGTCGCAATCAACGCGACCGCCGCCCACTGCGCCCCCGCCTCAGAAAAACACCGGCGGCTGATCCGCCAGCAACCATGCAGCAGCAAGAAAACAGCCGCCAACTGCCACAGCAGCACTACCCACGCCAGCGGCAGGTGGCTCAGGCGTACCGAAAACGCGATCAGCTTGTCGAAAATGGTTGCCTGAAACTGCAGGCGGAAGAAATCCGCATCGTGCGGAAACAGCGCCGGATTCAGATTCCGCTTGATCGCCGCCAGATAAAAAGCGTCGTCTTCCAGCCCAGGGTGGTAGCCCATCACCACAAACGCAACAATAGAAAGCAACGCCAGCCGGGCCAGATTTGCGGCCAGCTTCGCCGAGGGTGAATCGCCTTTTCCAGTTGGAGTCGCGGGCGGTTTTTGGGGAGATTCTTCCATTCCCGGGGTGATCCCGCACCGGGCCACTAGGCCGGGCGTGCGGTCTCACCGTGGCGCACGTAGTATGAGCCCAGTCCCGATTCCAGTTTCCGCCCCTGCTCGCTGAAGCGCGAAAGGCGCAGCAGGCCCATCTTCTGCAGGGCGAATTGCAGCGTCGTGCCCAGCACGCCGAAACCATACTGCACGCTGCGCCGGAAGTTGATGGACGATGCTTCCTCGAAATACTTCGTCGGGCACGACACTTCCCCGATGCGGAAGCCAAAGTGCACGCACTGCGCCAGCATCTGGTTGTCGAAGACAAAGTCGTCGGAGTTCTCCAGCAGCGGCAGGCCGGTGAGAACCTTGGCGCTGAAGGCGCGATATCCGGTGTGGTATTCCGAGAGCTTCACGCCCAGAAACAGGTTTTCAAACGCGGTCAGCAGCCGGTTGGCCACGTATTTGTACAACGGCATGCCGCCGCGCAGCGCCCGGCCTCCAATGATGCGCGATCCCAGCACCACGTCATACACGTCATAGGCGACCATGCTGGCCATGGCCGTAATCAGCAGCGGCGTGTACTGATAATCGGGATGAAGCATGATGACCACATCGGCGCCCGCCGCCAGCGCCTCGCGGTAACAAGTCATCTGGTTGCGGCCGTACCCATAGTTGCGGTCATGCTGAAAAACATGCAGCCCCAACTGCCGCGCCAGCTCCACCGTCCGGTCGCGGCTATGGTCGTCCACCAGGATGCGGATGTCCACCAGTTCCGGCAATTCCCCAACCGTGACCCGGAGGGTCTTCTCCGCGTTGTAAGCGGGCATGACGACCGCAATGCGTTTTCCGTTAATCATTGTTCAGGGACAGCGTTGACCATGATGCAGGCACGAACCCAGCCCCCGATAGTTTACCTGAGATGCCGCGCCAACGGCAGCGCCGCAGCACTCCATAAGGTTAGGAGCGGAAGATCAACCGGCGGCCCTTGGGTCTTTGATTTAATGGCCCGACTACTCCAATCACCTATGCTCTCAGCCATCCAGGAAGCGTAAAATTGCACATTATTACCGACGGCTGGAAGGGCTGCCGTAATGATGTTCAAAACCAGTACGATTCTTCTTGCCCTCATCGTTGCCTTCGGCATCTCGGCCTCGGCTGGGTATTCACAGGAAGTAAAAAGCCGTCGTGACGCCTTTGGGGCCGATCGTGCTGATGAGGTCGAGGCATTGCTTCATGCGCTTTTCCCAGACGCCAAGGTGCAATGGGATCCGGTTCTCGCGATCCGCAGAGGAAGCGCCGCGCCGGAACCCGTAGATCTCGGAGACTTCACGGCCACGCGCGAGGCCGATGGACACTTCCAGGGCGTGGCCATGCTTGAAGTCGGATCAGCCAAGACAGACCACATCGAGAAGCTCAAGAAGTTCCAGTTGTCCGACGTGGGCAAGTTCGAAACAGCGATCGTTGCCTTTCGGACTACCCCCTCTGGACGACGGTTGGAGACCAAGAAGCTCCCCCTTGATCCAAATGATCCTCTCACCAGGCTTAGCTGGTTTGAGGTGAGGAATTGGCCGTCGGGTGGATGGCCGCTTTTGCGTCTTCGCTACGCGTCCTACACTCCCAGTGGGGGTACGTTGGCGATTCTCGAATGGGATTCCTTGTTCAACATGGAGACAGGCTCATTCGCGGGGCGAATACCGACCGGTGTCTCCGTTCTTCGCAACGGCGGAGAAGAAACACTGGAAGTCTTCTCGGTGAACCGGACCAGCGCAACTCAAATTGCAATTTACGATAACGGCACCGGAAAGACCATCGATTACCCTTGCAGCGACCCCTGCGTCGTGGACGGTCGCACATTTCTGGGGCAACTCTTTGGACAACGATAGGGATTGTCCGGAGCCAAAGTCCGAGCGGCCGCAGGTCTTGAAAAAAAGAGTCCTAACCATCGAATAAGCCATCTCTGGTTATAGCTCTCTGTATTGGAACGGACCCCCATGGCAGCCAGCCCAAACTTCACGGCACCGCTTCCCTCGAACCCTCGCCCCCTTAATCTCGATCAGGTGGAGGACCTCCTCAAGCTGCAAAAGGCCGCTCAGAAAATCAGCTCCATCCTTGATCTCGGCCAGCTCGTTGATAAGGTTGTGAACGAGATCGCCCGTTCCTTCGGATGTGTGGATTCTGACATCTACCTGCACAGCGAAGAGCGCGGCGAACTGTCGCTGGTGTGCGCCCATGGCTGCACTGGCTGCGACCTCCACGGCCCCGGCCACAGCCTGAAGATCGGGAAAGGCATGGTCGGATACGTCGCATCCACCGGCCAGATGCACTACGCGCCTGATGTGCGACAGGATCCCTATTACATTGGCTGTGAAAAGTCCACACTCTCGGAGGTTGCTATTCCCCTCCACGTGGAAGGACAACTGGTAGGAGTATTCACTGCCTCCCACACCGACCTGGATGCCTTCAACCCCTGCCAGCTGCGGCTGCTCCAAGCCCTGTGCAGCGATGTGGCAGTGGCCGTCCACAACGCTCGCCGGTTTCAGCAGGAAAAGCAACAACGGGAGCAAATGACTCGCGAGGCCAGGGAGGCCCGGGTCATTCAACAAGCACTGCTCCCCAAGACCTCTCCCTCCATTCCTGGTTTTGCCGTATCCGGGCTTTCGATTCCTGTGGGCGCCGTAGGCGGCGACTGGTACGATTTCATTCCCATGGACCAAGGCCGTTGGGGGCTGGTGCTGGCGGATGTTTCCGGCAAGGGAACCGCGGCTGCGCTACTCATGTCCGCCACTCGTGGCATCTTGCGATCCCTGGTTGAGGCGGCTTGCACTCCGGGTGAAGTGCTGACGAAGCTGAATCGCCTTCTGGTCGAGGACTTTCCTTCCGGCCGTTTTGTGACCATGGTATATGCCGTGCTTGATCCTGCGAAGCGGACTCTGACCTTCGCCAATGCGGGTCACCTGTGGCCGCTCCTGATAATCGGCAGTTCAGCCCAGTTCCTCGACGTGGAGAGAGGCATTCCCCTGGGACTGGGACTAGGCGATTTCTCGGAGGTGGAAGTGAAGCTTCCCATGAGTTCTCGCTTGGTGTTTTACAGCGACGGCATCACCGAGGCAGAGAACCCAGCCGGCGAAGAATACGGGGCGGTGCGTCTTCAGGAACATTTCTTGCGAACACACGCCTCCGCCGAGAGCCTCCTCGATGACGTACGTTTGTTCGCCGACGGTTCGGGTCTGCGCGATGATGCCAGCGTCATCCTGGTGAAGGGCTAACCGAGTCACAACCGAGGACAGGTCGGCGAAACGGAAGTCATTCGAACCTCCAACCGGTACGGGCGGCTTACTTCATGCCGTCGAGAATCGACCCCACAATTCCTCCCACCACGCCGCCCTCCACCGACTGTTTCGTCGCCTGATGGGGCAAATACTTGTCTATGGCGTGAGCCAGTTTCGAGATGGGCAGCGTCTGCAGCCAGATTCTGCCCGGGCCGGTCAGCGCTGCCAGGAAAATTCCGTCGCCGCCGAAAATCATGTTCTTGATGCCGGGCACGGTCGTGATCTGAAACGCTACGCTCGATTGAAACGCTCCCACGTGGCCGGGATGCACCCGCAACGTCTCGCCCGGCTGAAGATCGCGCACCACCAGCTCGCCCGACAATTCCAGCCACGCGATGCCTTGTCCGCTGAGCTTTTGCAACAGGAAACCGTCGCCGCCGAAAATGCCTGCGCCCAGCGATTGTTGGAAGCCCACGCTAATCTGAATCTGCGGTGTGGCGCACAGGAAGCCATGGCGGTGAATCATGTATTCGTGCCCGGGCGAGACTTCCACCGGAACAATATGGCCGGGCAGTTTGGTGGCGAAGGCAACCTCTCCCGCCGCGCCCGCCGCGCGGTATTCGGTCATAAAAATGGAGCCCCCGCCGGCCACGCGTTTCAGCACGCCGAACAGTCCGCCGCCGCCGGCAAATTGCGTATGCGTCGTCATCTGAATCGAACTGCCCATCCACGAGAGTTCCCCGGCTTCAGAAATGACCGCCTCATTGGGTTCGAGGATGAATTCCAGAACCGGCATGGTGGTGCCGTTGATGCGATTTTGCATGGCAAGTCTCCTGTTTGCTGGTCGTTAGCGCGGCGCATGGTGGGCACTGCGGCCGGACATCGTAAGAGTATAACGGGTCCGCTGCCGCAACCGCCCCCTGCTTCCCTGGTCTTGCTTTCCTGGCCCTGGTGGCGATGTTCTACCGGAGAAATTCTTGTCCTGATGGCGTCCCACGACCGTGCGGGAAGGCCCCAAACTCAGCGCCCAGAGCCTAATCCGGCGGGTTAGGCCGTTCAGTTACTCCCTTCTGCTAGTATCTTTCTCGCTTGCTCCGTTGTAAATTGCCAGAGCCTGGAACCTGCCGTGGCAGGAGTCGGGCAAGGCAAGTAAGACCCCGGGCCCCCCCACCCTGCGGTAAAAACACTCAGGAGAAAAAAACCAATGAAACCATTTCGTCTTTGCTTGATCCTCGCCCTGGCAGTTCTGGTGGCGCTGGGCACGACCGCCTCCGCTCAGAGCTTCGCCTGGACAATGAAGGGATCCAAGACCCCGGTCCCCTCGACTGGCGTCGGGTACACCGACCTGTTGAAGGTCAACTACTTCTCGAACGCTAACACCGCGGGCGCTCCGGACGGAACCGTTCGCGTCACCAACCCCGGCTCCGGCGCGGGCGACCTTTGCGCTCAGATCTACGTGTTCGACCAGTATCAGGAAATGTCAGAGTGCTGCGCCTGCCTGGTGACCCCAGACGGATTGCGTACGCTCTCGGTCAATTCTGATCTGACCTCGAACCCGTTGACCGGCGTTACCCTGCAGACCGGCTCGGTGTCGATCGTTTCCGGTATCGTTCCCCCCAGTGGCGTGTGCAGCCCCCTCAACTACTTCGTCTATCCGACGATCCGTGCGTGGGGAACTCACATCCAGAACAGCACCTTCGCGGAAACTGAGACCGAGTATTCGGACCGCGCAATCGGCCCCTGGAACGACAATCTGTTGTTCGAGTGCTACGCCATCGCTCTTGATGGCAGCGGACATGGCGTCTGCTCTTGCGGCAGCGGCGACTAACCAGTCGTTGAAAGCCAGTTGTGAAACCTAAGGGCCCAGGCCAATCGCTTGGGCCCTTGGTTTTTGTTGCCTGTTCCGGCCAACCCAGGTACCCAGAGAATTAATGACACAGACGTTCTTCCCCACCATTCCAGAGTAGTCCGCAGGGTTAGGCCGGGAAGTTACTCCCTTCTGCTAATAGCTATATCCCCCGCTCCGTTGTACATTTCTTGAGCCCGGAGTCTGCCGCTGGCAGCAAGTCGGGCAAGTCAAAAAAAAGACATCGCTTTGGGCCCCCCACCTGCGGTGAACCAACTCTCAGGAGAAAAACACCAATGAAACTCGCTCGTATTTTTTCGATCCTCGCCATTGCTGTGCTTGCGATTGGGGTACTCGGCTCGCAGACAGCTAGCGCCCAGAAGCCCTGGACGCTCAAGGGCGCCACGGCCCCCGAGACCTCCACTGGGGCAACCGACCTGTTGAAGGTCAACTACTTCTCGAACGCTAACACCGCGGGCGCTCCGGACGGAACGGTTCGCATCTCCAACCCCGGTTCTGGCGCTGGCAACCTTTGCGCTCAGATCTACGTGTTCGATCCCTATCAGGAAATGTCCGAATGCTGCGCTTGCGAAGTCACTCCCGACGGCCTGCGCACGCTCTCGGTCAATTCTGATCTGACCGCGAACCCGTTGACCGGCGTTACCCTGCAGACCGGCTCGGTGTCGATCGTTTCCGGCATCGTTCCCGCCAATGGCGTGTGCAACCCCCTCAACAACCTCGTCTATCCGACGATTCGTGCGTGGGGAACTCACATCCAGAACAGCACCTTCGCGATCACCGAGACCGAGTATTCGGATCGCGCGCTCGGCAACTACAATTTCAACCTGTTGCTCGAGTGCTACGCCATCGCTCTTGATGGCAGCGGACACGGCACCTGCTCTTGCGGCAGCGGCGACTAATTAGCCGTCCGTCGTAAGACAGTTGTGAATCGAAGAAGGCCCAGGTCCAATCGCCTGGGCCTTCTTTTCTTTTCTTCTCTGTCGGCGCGGTTGACCCCGGGAGACCTTCTTCCCCCTCATCTTGGCGTAGCCCGGAGGGTTAGGCCGAGGAATTACTCCTTTCTGCTAGTACTCCTTACACCCACTTCGTTGTACAGTCCTCGCACCCGAAGTCTGCCAGTGGCAAGATCGGGCTACCAAAAAACGAGAACTATCGCTGTGGGCTCCCCCCATCCTGCGGCGAGGAAAACTTTCAGGAGAAAACTACGAATGAAACTACTTCGCCTATTCTCGATGCTCACCATTGCTGTGCTGGTGGTCGGGTTACTGGGGACGACAGCTAGCGCCCAGAATTTCGCCTGGACGCTCCATGGCTCCAAGACCCCGCTCACGACGGCGGGCTACACCGACCTGTTGAAGGTCAACTATTTCTCGAACGCGAACAGCTCGGGTCCGGATGGAACGGTCCGCATCATGAACCCCGGCTCCTACGCGGGCGACCTTTGCGCTCAGATCTATGTGTTCGATCCTGCTCAGGAAATGGCGGAATGCTGCGCCTGTCTGGTTACTCCGGACGGATTGCGTACGCTCTCCGTTAATACTGATTTAACCTCCAACACCTTGACCTCGACGACGCTGCACATGGGTTCCGTGTCCATCGTCGCCGGTGTCGTTCCCTCCAGTGGCGTGTGCAGCCCCCTCAACAACTACGTCTATCCGACGCTGCGTGCGTGGGGAACTCACATCCAGGACCTTCCGACCTACACGATCACCGAGACCGAATACTCTGATCGCGCGCTCGGACCGTGGAATGTCAACCTGCTGATCGACTGCTACGCCATCGCTATTGATGGCAGCGGACACGGCGTCTGCTCGTGCGGCAGCGGCGACTAAGCAGCCGTCTTAAGAAGACGTAATAAGCTCTGGGCCCAGGCTGAATCGCCTGGGCCTTTTTTCTTGGAGTACGTGCCCATGACAGCGAGGCGAGCGCCCCAGTCACTACCCGTGCCCGGCGCAGTTTGCCCATCTCTGTGATCCGCTGTGTCCTCTGTGGTAAACGCCTTCCTCCGTAATTTCCAAAACAAAGGCAAGTCGAACCAGTCCTGCCCGACCTGAGCGTCACGGTTATAATCTAGACTTAGCGAATTCCAAGAGGCATCTGATCATGACTTCCCCGAATGACAACGGTAATGGCAACGGCAGCAACGGTTACAGCGTCCCACAACCTCGCGCGCAGTGGCTCTCCCGCCGCAAGCAGGAGAACACCGACGGCAATTTCTCCCAGATGCACTACGCCCGCCAGGGCGTGATCACCGAGGAAATGTCCCACATCGCGCACAAAGAAAAGCTGACGCCCGAGCTCGTGCGCGACGAAGTCGCCCGCGGACGCATGATCATCCCCGCCAACATCAACCATCCCGAACTCGAGCCCATGGCCATCGGCGTGGCCAGCCTCTGCAAGATCAACGCCAATATCGGCAACTCGGCCGTAACCTCCGAGATCAACGAGGAACTCAAAAAGCTCCACACCGCCGTCCACTACGGCGCTGACACCGTCATGGATCTTTCCACCGGCGGCAACATTCACGAGATCCGCGAGGCTATTCTCCGCCATTCGCCGGTGCCGATCGGCACAGTACCGATTTATGAGGCCATCGCGCGGGTGAAGCGCGTGGAAGATCTGAATGCGGAAGTGATGCTGGAAGTGATCGAAGAGCAAGCCGCGCAGGGCGTGGACTACATGACCATCCACGCCGGCGTGCTCATCCAGTATCTGCCGCTGGTTGCAAACCGCATCACCGGCATCGTCAGCCGCGGCGGCGCGATCCTCGCCCAGTGGATGGCCTACAACCACAAACAGAATTTCCTCTACGAGCGCTTCGACGACATCGTCAAGATTTTCAAGAAGTACGACGTCAGCTTCTCGCTCGGCGACGGC
>Ga0116223_10000453_pt1 | contig 50422 bp, 34 predicted proteins | sample Sb_taG_3_FD_90092 | JGI IMG/M metagenome (GOLD analysis project Ga0116223, IMG submission 90092) | Peat soil microbial communities from Weissenstadt, Germany - Sb_50d_a_PC metaG | ecosystem: Environmental > Terrestrial > Soil > Wetlands > Peat | place: Germany: Weissenstadt | collected 2010-09-21 | reverse complement strand
GCGTAGCAATGTAGTTCGCCGCGACGTCTTCTTCGAAGAACCGGCGATACTTCTCCTCACTCTGGCGCTGCCCTTCTTCGGCTTTCTCGACGCGCTTTCGCGACGTGATGTCGAGCATGGTGGTACGAATTCCAACCACCTGCCCTTCATGGTCCAAAATGTGATTCTCATGAACCTCGAGCGTCAGGCTGACCCCATCGCGCTGGACAAACTCGCGTTCAGACGGTGCTATCGGTCCTGGAAAACGCATCTTGCTCCGAATGCGATCCCGGCTGGCGGACTGGTCCTGAGAGGCCAGGAATTCCCAAATCGCGTGGCCGAGCATTTCGGCGCGTGTAAATCCCAGGAGTTCACACTCGGTGTGGTTTACCCGCCGAACGATACCATTGGTATCGATCTCGTGGTAGGCCACCGGCGCCTCTTCGAAAAGGCTCTGGTAGTCTTCACTCTGGGACCAGATATTCAGTGGTGCTGCGGTCAAGCTTGGTACCTCCGCCTGCGTGCCGGGCTTCCCGGTTGAAGGCTCGCCGAGATCAGGACTAACAGATTCTTTATTTGAATTAAATGTTGCAATAAGTTAGCCAACTCTCCCCGGATAGCGCCCCGACTTATGCCGGTTCGCCTCGCGTTTCGCGCATAGCCGGCTTTCCGGCGGGCGGATTCCGCTCGCGCCGTGATCGAACGCCGCGCATTCATGATGGATCTCCTGGGCCGACTTCCTGGCAATCGAATCCTGGCGCGCGGGCTGAACAAGATGCAAGCTCCTGAAGCCGCGGTTGACTGTCCACAGGAAAGAGCGCTCGAACCAGAAGGCGCATCCGTCTTTCCGACTGCCGCCGATGCTCGAGCCGGACCCTCTCGCGGCATGCCAATATGAGCGCTATGCCGGAAAAGAACGCCAAAAGAGCAACTAACATGACACCTCACTTGGAATTCGCTTGGAATTCAATGGCGATTCTAAGCCGAACCGTGGAAAAAGCAAGGGTTTGACATCGGCTAACAAGTACGGGTTTGGAGCCGTTAGTACTGGATAACGTAACAGCAACAAGTGAACGAAAACTCTCGGCAGAACCGCGATTCTACCGGCTGGGCCGGCGGTAAGATTGCCGGTGCCAGCAATCTTTTGGGATCGCGCCCCCTTCGGAATCACTGGATATCGGGCCGCGCCGGGTTTTCCTTGGTTTCGACTCAAGTGATTGAAAAAAAACCGATTGACTTGAGGAAGCGCCGCAAGTTTTGGAGGCAGGCCTATTCAAAGGAGCAGCAGGGTTGGACGGGCTATGAGCGAGGAAGGCTCCTATTCTTTTTGCCTCTGTAGCCCTTAGAATTTGGTTGACACACACCATTGTTTTCGGTTACACTACCACCCGCATTTCAATCCTGTGACCGCGATGGCCGATATAGAACAACTCCTTTTTCGACTGCGTGCCAGAAAGAAAGCCGTGGAGCGAGCCATCGTCGCACTCCAGACATTGAAACAGTCCAATGCTGACGGGAAAGCGCCGACCGTGCCTACGCGCAAAAGGCGCGGACGCAGTTCAATGGAGGCCTCTGAGCGGTTGGAGGTGTCGGCCCGCATGAAAAAATATTGGGCCTCCCGACGCCAAGCCATCTGAGTACTTTGAGACCGTCGCGCTTCGTTAATCTACAAATAGGAGACGGACGCGCCCTTGCCCGGAACGGAATGTCAGCAGGTAGCTATTCCTCCAATGTTAACCAAAATCATTATTGCAATCGAAACCCGAGGTAATTCAGACTTGCCGCTGAGAAGGACGAGATACTAAGCTCATTGACGATGCACTAGCCCACCGGGGCCCGGCCTCGGTGGGTTTTGACGTTTACTGAGAGTCGTCCTTCGCCGACCATCATGGAATCGAGACTTCAGAAGAGGGAGGCCAAGGCGACGGCCGCTTGCATCAAGCAGGCTGGGGAGCAATGGCTGGACGCGCTGGCTGATGTAGAGCGGCTGAAGTGTGCGAGCAGGCAATCTCCAAAAGAAGAAGTTCTCCTCGAGCGACGGGAAGGACCCCAGAAGGACCTGGAGTTGGCGGCGCAGAAGTATCGGAAAACGATTGAACGGTGCCAAGCGGCCGTTGAATACAAGACGTGCTCCTCTATCAAATGAGAGCAGGAAACGCTCCCCTATTCTTTTTTGTGAATAGAGAAAACTCGGGTTTTGTGTTACACTCTCCTTATATTTCTAATGGGGATGGCTCAGCCGTTGCAGATCGTCATCGTCGACGATCACGAGATCGTCCGCAAGGGACTGCGCGCAACGCTGGAAGGGCATCCAGGCTGGCAGATCATAGGAGAAGCAGCCAACGGACGCGAAGCACTGGCCGTCGTCGAAAAGTTCAAACCGGACGTGGTCGTCATGGACATCAGCATGCCGGAACTGAACGGTCTCGAGACGACACGGCAGTTGCTCATGATCGAACCGCGAGCACGCGTCCTGGTTCTGACACTGCACGAAACCGACCAATTGATTCATGAAGTGCTGGCCGCGGGCGCCCGGGGATATCTCTTGAAATCCGACGCCACCAGCCACCTCGTCACGGCCGTGGAAACCCTGGCAAATGGGGGCACCTACTTTACGCAGAAGGTGTCCGACTTGCTGTTGGCGGGATACCTGAACAACCCGGTGCCGTCAAATGCGGTTGGCGATCAGATCCCGCGGCTCAGCCCGCGGGAGACGGAGATCCTGCAGTTGCTCGCCGAGGGTAAGAGCAATAAGGAGATTGCAGCCGTTCTCAACCTCAGCGTCAAGACGGTCGAGACTCACCGGGCAAACATCATGGGCAAGCTGGAGTTGCACTCCTTCAGCGAGTTGGTGCGTTACGCCATCCGTAACGCGATCATCGAATCGTAAAGTGGGAGCACAACCCCTTCCGGTAGCGGCGGGTCGGATGCCGCAAAAGGCAGGGTGACGGCCAGGTTACTTCCATCAGGGGTGGAGGCGACCTCCATATGCCCGCCGAACTGCTCGGCGCGCTCTCTCATACTCAGAAGTCCAACGCCCTGCAACGATCGGCTGGTGGAGGATCCATTGATCAGTCCGGGTGAGAATCCCCGGCCGCGGTCCTGGATTTCCAGCCGCACTTCCTGGGGATCGCGCGTCAGCCGGATCAAAGCGCAGGCGCTTCCCGAGTGCCTGTGCACATTCGAGATAGCCTCCTGGACGATGCGGAAAAGGGCCAGCTCCATGTCGCGATCGATCCGTCCGAAGTCGGGCGGCAAGTCCACGTCAAGCTGAATGCCGGTGCGTTTTTGAAAGCCTTCGGCAAACACGCGGATCGCCGTGATCAGACCGAGCTCGTCCAGAAGAGGGGGATGGAGACCGTACGATGTAGCGCGAATTTCGTTGGTGCATTGCCGGGCCAGCGAAATTGTCTCCGACAACAGTTCGCCCTCGGGGGTACCGGGTGGCGCCAAATGCTCCAAACGGCCCAGGTTCAGGACCAGGCCGGTGAGCATCTGGCCCGTGCCATCGTGCAACTCGCGGGCCAGACGCCGGCGCTCCACGTCCTGCGAACGAAGAACCTCAGCGGACAGCCGCCGGAGTTGACGGTTTTTCGTGGCGAGATCCTCTTCGGCGTTTTTGCGGGCCGTCACGTCCGTGAGGAGCACCAGCGAACCAGTGTAGGCTCCCGTGGCGTTTATGAGCTTGGAGCCACTGGTGATTGCCCAGACTGCCGTGCCGTCCTTACGCCGCAGTTTGAGCTCGAACCGCTCGGGGTTGGGGTTCGGGCGGCTAGCCAGTTTCTCCACGACCAATGCATGGTACTTCTCATCGATGAACGGGAACACCGATTCGCCCAGGATCTCTTCCGCCCGGTAGCCGACCATGCCGGCCACTCTTGGATTCAGAAACGTGATGCGGCCCTGTAAATCAATCTCCAGGATTCCCTCCTGCGCGGCTTCGATCATGTTGCGAAACCTCGCTTCGGTGGTGCGCAGGGCTTCCTCTGAACACTTTTGTCCGGTCATATCGGCGACGAAGCAGGCCCATCTCAAGCGCGGTTCGCGGGAGAGGATCGCACCACTGGCCAGGACGGAGATCCTGGCGCCATCTTTGCTGAGGTAAGACTGCTCCCGTGGGGGAAACACGCCCGTATCGAGCATTTCGGCGACGGCATCCTCAGCCGAAGGGACCGACTCCGGGCAAAGCAGGCGGCGCCAATCCAAACTTCTGGACTCGATATCTTCGCTAGAATGCCCGACGATGCGCAGAAACGCTTCGTTAGCCTCGACAATCACGCCGGATTCGACTACGAACACGGCTTCAGGAGTAACAAGGCTCTCAACCGGATGAAATGCTGCTAAAGGTTAACGTTGATTGATATCAGAACCTACCCCTGGCTTTGGCAGCTTCGCCTACAGGGCTTTCGGCATACTATCCGGCCAAATTACAGTTTGTACTGTATTGTACAAACGGGTCTGTTTACATGAAACTTTGAAATGTGATTGGGGATTGTTCAAGAGCACTGGATCCGACGCGAGAGAGTCCCGCGGCCGCGAAGGGCGGGATGGCTTGGTTGCCGATTGTGGCAATCCTCGCCCTTTGGGTCCTGGCCGGTTTGGCGTATCACTCCACCACGGCGCTGCTGTGGTGGGCCGGATTGCGGATCGGTCCCTGGATCTTATGTACGGCGATAGTATCCCAGTGCCACCGGACGGTCTGCGCATCTTGTTGCGGTCTCCGGACTCTGGACCGCTGGTTGCGGATTCTGACGGCCGGCCTGACATTTCTGCTCGGCGCCGGCTCATTTGTCTCCACGATTCAGGGTGGAACCCTTTCATACAACCGGCCAGGCTTGGTGTTCGGGATCAGCATCCTGATTCAAGCCGCGGGCGTCGCACTGGTGGCCGCGTGGTTTCCAGTTCCGATCTTTCCCAACGTTCTCGCAAAACTGCTCGTGGTATGCGCTTCGACTGGCTTACTATCGGTCTCAAACTTCTGTTCTCCCACGTTGTACTTGCCGATCGCGGGCGCCGCCGCGATGCTGTGCTTCCGTTCTCGGCGGCAGCGCAGGACTTCGCCGGCGCCTGCCTCCTTCGCGCGGGCCGCTGTCAAGGAGCAGATACTGATCGCGCGCATGTCCGCCATGACCGGCGGCCTTTGTCGGGCGAGCGGACTCTTCCGCAAGCCCGGTTTGAGAAGCATGAACAGCGGAATGGTGGGTGGCCTCGTTGCCGCCGCTGTCCTTTGCCCGGGCGTCCGGCTCTTCGGGCAGGAGCGCGCTTCAGCCGCCATGGTTGTCCGGGTTGATCCGGAAGCCCGCATCCAGCCAACACAGGTGACGCTCAATTTCCGAGTGGCCGAAGATGGAACGGCCGATCTGGCGAGCCAGAGTGCGCAGATCAGCGCCTGGGTGCGCGCCCTTCCAAACCAGCGCATTCGGATTACGGCGACCTTGGATGATTTTGTGGGGCCGGCCGGCGCCGTTCCCGCCTCGTCAATCTGGTGGAGCGGCACGGTCACACGAGCCAGCTTAGGCGGACGAGAGGCAACCCTCACAAGCGGGTCGTTTGGCGGCGGCATGGAACAGGATCTCATCGCGGGCTGGCAGCGTTCCGGCACCCTGGCCTGTACGGTTACATTCTCGCTGGCGGACCGGCGGGCCCTGCCGCCGGGCACCTACACGGGTGCGGTGAGGTTCGCCCTGCAGATCGAGTAGACGGCTCAGGGTTGCTGTCGCCGCGATTGCACAAGTTCCGGCGAAGGGCCGCGATTCGATAACCGCGACGCTCCAGCCTGCCTCTCGGCACGCGTACGCGGCGCTAACCGAGCCGTGCGCGCCACGGCGAAGATGCGCTTCGGGGCGTCCGGCCCGCGGCTGGACAGGATGAGAGGCCCGGCGGAGCCCCTTAAGGGGCGCTTCCGATTTATTGCGCCAGAGCAAAACAAAAAACTCCGCCATCTCCGGCAAGAACCACATATTGTGTGCCGCCCACCATGTAGGTCATCGGGGAAGCCCGCCAGGTCTGGCCCGTTTCGAAATGCCAGGCGGGGATTCCGGTCCTGGAGTCCAGCGCCGTGAATGTGCCGCCGCTCTCGCCGAAGAAGACGAGTCCGCCGGCCGTCGCGAGCGTGCCGGAACCGCCGCCGCCGCCGAGCAGCGGATACTCCCACGCCGTTGAGCCGCTGTGGATGTCCACCGCGTGGATAAAGCTCCGGCTGCCCCCGCCCACTGGCCGCCCGAAGCTCCCGCCAAAGAATCGCTGGCCCATTTCCGGAGGCGTGGGATCTTTCCGGATTGCGGAGCAGCCCTCGGTGAGCCGCACGAAGAGCAATTTCGACACCGGGTCCAGCGACGACGAGGCCCATTTCGGGGTTCCGGTCTGGCATGTCATGGTTCCTTCGATCGTGGTCTCGAAGTGATCGGTCACCACGGGGCGGCCATCCTTGCCGTATCCGGTCGTCCAGTTTTGATTGCCTAGCGGAGTGGCGAGGAGCAGTTTTCCGTCCGTGCGATCGAGCACGAAGAAGAAGCCGTTCACATCGGCATGCACCATCAACTTGCGGGGACGCCCCTCCCATGGTTCGTCCAGCAGGACCAGCGGCCCGGTGGCATCCCAGTCGTGCGTGTCGTGCGGCGTGAACTGGAAGTACCATTTCATGGCCCCTGTTTTCACGTCGAGCGCGACGACGCTGTTGGTGTACAGGTTGTCGCCCTTGCGCTCATCGCCGTTGAAGTCGGGGCAGGGATTGCCCACTGCCCAGTAGGTCAGCCCGAGAGCCTCGTCGTAAGAACCGGTGAGCCAGGTGGCGCCGCAACCGTGTTCGAGAGCGTTTCCGATCCAGGTTTCCGAGCCTTTCTCGCCACGCCGCGGGATGGTCCAGAACCGCCAGGCGCGCTCGCCGGTGGCGGCCCGATAGGCATCCACAAAGCCGCGCGCGCCTTCCTCGCCTCCCGCGATGCCGGAGAGCACCAGGTCGCCGATCACCAGTGGCGCGGCGGTCGCGCTGTAGCCCTCTTTTGTGTCCCCCATCGTCACATCCCACACTTTGCGGCCGGTGAGGCGGTCCAGCGCGAGCAGATGGGCGTTGTCCGTGATCATGAACACGCGGTCTCCCAGGAGCGCGACGCCGCGATTGGCGCCGCCGCCAGCCTCGCCGAGCAGGCCGGGAGTACGTGCCGTGCGGAACGACCAGATCTGGCGGCCCGTGGTTGCGTCGAGCGCATAAGCCTGGTTCGCGCCGGTGATGTACATGACGCCGTCCACCACCACCGGAGTGACCTCCAGCCGCGGCGCGCCGGGGACTGGAAATATCCAGGCGGGGGCCAGGCGCTTCACGTTGGCCGCATTGATCTGTTGGAGCGAACTGTAGCGGTTGCCGGTGTAGCTGCCATCGTAGTTGGGCCAGTCGTGTTTGGGCTCGATCGGGCGCTCCGCCCAGGTTTCGCCGTTACGCGCCAGCAGGTGGAATTTGCCGTCGGCGGTCAACAGGGTGGCGCTGAACGCGGTCGAGCTGGTCAGCGTGCCGTCCAGCGTCCGGCCATCGGCAAGCTTCAGCGTCGCGGGGCGCGGCTGGAAGGGTCCGCCGCCGCGGCCGCCGCGTCCCGGCCCCGCCGCGGCGGCCACTGCGCCAGAGGCCAGGCCGCGAAGGTGATCGGTCAGCACCTTCATCTCGGAGTCGTTGAAATCGAATTTGGGCATGCCCCTGTCGAGGCGGCCGTTGCGCACCAAAGCGGCAAGTTCCTGGTCGGAATGCGAAGTGACGAACGGGAGGATGCCCACTGCGCGGTCCGTGCCATTGGCATCGCCGCCGTGACAGATGGTGCAATAAGTTCCGAACGTCCTGGAGGGGCGCGCCTGCGGCTGAGCGAGCAGCCACGGCGTCAAGAGGAATAGGCTGATGGATGTCTCGATCTTCATGCCGGCATCGTGAAGTATGCTTTCCCGCAGTCGATTCTACACCATGCAGAGCGCTTTTTTCACTTCCCGGGAGCGGCCATGCCGGTATGAAGGCCCGCTCCACAAAGCTCCCGCAACTCGTTTCGAGCCGAATCGAGAGCTTCGGCAAGGGCGGATTGGACTTCGGGGGAGAGGCCGATGCCGGTGGAGACCTCAGCGGGCTCGATGCCGACTATCGTGATGTCGCTGGTCTCGATACCCAGCATGCGGGCGGTAGCCAGCAACTCGAGGGCGCCTCCTTCGTGGGCGGAGCCGGCGGCGCGCGCGCGGAGTCCCTCGAGTTGCCCGCGCCTGACCATGTGAACCGTTCCGGGGGCGGCGCCTAACGCGACGGCGTCGAGCACCAGCAGCGCCCGGCGGCCATCGAGGTAGGGGAGCAGGGCCAGACCCTGCGTGCCGCCGTCGATGAAATCGACCTCCGGGCCGAACGCCGGATCGCTCATCAGCATCTCGAGCAGGCACAGGCCCACGGCGTCGTCGCGCAGCAACAGGTTGCCGAGCGCCAGCACCAGGACCGGCGCGGGTTCAACTGAGCCAGCGGTCATGATCCAGATCACCCTCCTCGTAAAACTTGTAGCCGGAAATGATCGAGGTGATCAGGCCGTTGCGGTACTGGTGGGAGTCGAACGCCACAATGTACAGGTGCAGGATGGCGAAGATCACGAAACCCCACGCGAAGGTGTGGTGCCACATGCGAACGCCGAAGGAGCCGCCGAGCAGCGGGATGACCCATCCTACAAGGTGGTCCCAGAAACCGCCGGGGTTTGATTCGGAATAGAGCGCCAGGCCGGTGAGGATCTGGCCCCAGCCGAATACGATGACGAAAATGGTGTAGGTCAGCCCGGCCAGGGCGTTGTGGCCGAGGTGCACGTGGCCGCGCCGCAGGTGCAGGTACTGGAGGCCCTGGGTCTTCAGGTCGGCCCACCAGTCGGCCCGCCACACGAAGGGGAAACCGGACCGGGAGTAGTTGTTGCCGACGTAGAACCAGTAGACCCGCAAGGCGAAGCCGAACAGCAGCAGGTAGCCGGCGATGAAGTGGGTCTCGCGCACGCGCCCCATGACGAAGTTCTTGTAGGCCTCGCCGTTGGGAGCGAGGATGGGGTTGGCCATATACAGGCCCGTCAGGAACAGCGTGGTGAGGGCCAGCGCGTTGATCCAATGCGCCAGGCGCACGGGGAGTTCCCACACGTATTTGCGGCCGTAGATCCCCGGTGCGGTTTTGAAGTCGAGGGAACGATAGGCGGTGCTCATGGCGGTCTCCTCAGCGCACGACGACCTCGGCCAGCTTCTCGCCGTCCGGTCCGATGACGTGGGAGGCGCAAGCCAGGCAGGGATCGAAGGAGTGGATGGTGCGAAGGATCTCGACGGGGCGCTTGGGATCGGCCATGGGGGTGCCGATGAGGGCCGCCTCGTAAGCTCCGTGCTGGCCTTTGCCGTCGCGCGGCGAAGCGTTCCAGGTGCTCGGCACGACGATCTGGTAGTTGGCGATCTTTCGATCCTGGATGTGGACCCAGTGGCCCAGAGCGCCGCGGGGAGCCTCGGTGAAACCGTAGCCTTTCGAGTCGGGTTTCCAGCTCTCGGGGTTCCAATAGCGTGTGTCGGCGGTGGCCGAATCGCCGTTTTTGAGATTGGCCACCAGGTGGTCGTATTCCTCCAGCAGCCAATGCACGCCGAGCCGCGTTTCGAGGCCGCGGGCGGCGGTGCGGCCGAGCGTGGAAAAGAGCGCCGCGGGCGGGACCTTCAGCCTGCCGAGGGCCTCCAGCACGACCTCCTTGAACTCGGGGCGGCCGCTGGCGAAACCGACCAACATGCGGGAGAGCGGTCCCACTTCGACGGCGTTGCCCTTCCAGCGCGGGGTCTTCAGCCAGGAGTAGGCCTTGTTCTCGTCAAGTTCTTTGTACGGCAGTTTGGGGCCGGTGTAATTCGGCTCGGTGACGCCGTCGAAGGGATGCAGGGATGTCTGGCCCGAGGGGTATTGATACCAGGAGTGGGAGATCTCTTCCTGGACCTGCGCCGGATCGCCCGGATCGACCGGCAGTACTTCGTTCAGGTTCTTGTTGAGGATGACGCCGCGGGGGAAGCGGAAGCGGGAGACGTCGGCGATGCCGTTCTGGGGCAGGTCGCCGTACACCATGTAGTTGCCCAAGCCGCCGCCGATGGTAGTCCATTCGGGGTAGAAGGACGCCACGGCCAGGAGGTCGGGGATATACATGTTCTCGACCACGTCGATGGCGTCGACGATGAGGCCGCGGACGAGGTTGAGGCGCTCCATGTTGATGGCGTTATCGCCCTGCATGGAGATGGCGGAAGGGACGCCGCCGACGAGGTAGTTGGGATGGGGATTCTTGCCGCCGAAGACGGTGTGGATTTTGACCAGTTCCTTCTGCCACTTGAGGGCTTCGAGGTAATGCGCCACGGCCATGAGGTTGGCCTCGGGCGGAAGCTTGTACGCGGGATGGCCCCAGTAGGCATTCTGGAAGATGCCGAGCTGGCCGGACTCGACGAATTTCTTGAGGGTCCCGGCGACTTCGCCGAAGTATCCGGGCGAAGCATTCGGCCACTTGGGCGAGACTTTCTGTGCAAGCGCAGCGGTTGCGGCGGGATCTGCCTTGAGGGCGGAAACCACATCCACCCAGTCGAGTGCGTGCAGGTGATAGAAGTGGATCACGTGATCCTGCACCATCTGGGTCAGGAACATGATGTTGCGGATGATGTCGGCGTTGGCCGGCACCTGGATGCCGAGGGCGTTTTCGACGGCGCGCACGCTGGCGAGGGCGTGGACCGTGGTGCAGACGCCGCAGATGCGCTCACAGAAGGCCCAGGCTTCGCGGGGGTCGCGGCCTTGCAGGATGACCTCGATGCCGCGCCACATGGTGCCGGAGCTGAGGGCGTCCTTGATGTGGTTGGAATCGTCGAGCACGGCTTCCACGCGGAGGTGGCCCTCGATGCGGGTGATGGGATCGACAACTATGCGTTTGGACATGGCGGGCTCCTATTCCTTCTTGTCGGCGCCTGGGGCGCCGGCCTTGGCATCGCCGGTAGCGAGGCGCTTGCCGGCGCACCTGGCCCAATAGGAAGCCAAGTGAGCGCCGACGCCGGCGGCGGTGAGGACGGTGAGGGTCTTGCCGACCTGGTCGGGGGTGGACTCGATGCCCGGGACGGGGATGGAGGAAAGGCGCTGGTAGAGAGGACCGTTGTCCCAGAAGTTCATTTCGCTGCACCCGATGCAGGGATGGCCGGAGCCGATGGGGAAGGAGACGCCGTTGTTCCACTTGAAGGTGGAGCAGGAGTTGTAGGTGGACGGGCCGCGGCACCCCATCTTATAGAGGCACCAGCCCTTGCGCGCGCCTTCGTCGTCCCAGGCTTCGACGAACTGGCCGGCATCGAAGAAGGGGCGGCGGTAGCACTTGTCGTGGATGCGCTGGCCGTAGAACATCTTGGGGCGGCCCTGGCGGTCGAGGTCGGGGAGCTGGTCGAAGGTGAGGATGTAGGTGAGGACGCCGGTCATGACCTCGGCGATGGGCGGGCAGCCGGGCACGTTGATGATGGCCTTGTGGGAGATGATGTTGCGCACCGGCTCGGCGCCCGTGGGGTTGGGCCTGGCGTTCTGGACGCAGCCGTGGGAGGCGCAGGAGCCCCAGGCGACGACGGCCTTGGCGTCCTCGGCGGTTTCCTTGAGGATATTGAGGAAACTCTGGCCGTTGACGGTGCAGTAGACGCCGCCGTCCCTGGTGGGTGCGTTGCCCTCGACGGCCAGCAGGTAGCCGTCCTTGTGGTCCTTCATGATCTTCTTGCGGATCTCTTCGACCTGGTCGCCCGCGGCAGCCTGGAGGGTGTCGTCATAGTCGAGGGAGATCATGTTGAGGACGACATCCTGGGCGATGGGGTGGGAGCTGCGGATGAAGCTCTCGCTGCAGCAGGTGCATTCCAGCCCGTGGAGCCAGATGACGGGAATGCGGGGCTTGGTGTCCATGGCGGCCACTACCTTGGTCACCATGGAGGCTTCCAGTCCCATGGCGGCGGTGAGGGCAGTGCAGTATTTGAGGAAAGTGCGGCGATCCACGCCGTGCTGCTCGAGCAGGCCGTAGGTCGTCTGGGGACGTTTGGACGTCACGGGACCTCCTTAGATGCACTCGGATCCAGCGCCGAGAGTTGGTGGAGGGAAGGCATGCGGAATGCCAAACAGAGTTTCGGGCCTTTTGTAGGAAAAATCGGCGGTCCAGGGCCGACCGATGGGCTAAAAGGCGCAGGTCGATGGTGGAATTCGCGCAGGGTGGCGCACTAAAAAGTCCGGCCCTCTATCTCCGGTTCACCGCCGGAACCGGATGCCGCACCACAAATCGCCGCTTGAGTGTCCATAAGCCGGAGCGCCCGAACCAGAAGGCGCATCCGTCTTTCGTGCTGCCGCAGATGCTTCCGCCGCGTGACCTCACGCCAGACCAGGATGACGCCAACCGCGAAAAAGAACGTCCACAGAACAAAGAGCTCGTCGACCAGAAAGGAGGTAAGAAATTGCTTCATGCCGGAATCCTCGGAAGCAGGATCCGCGCCGCCGGAATGAAGCCGATTTCAGCGAGGTTCATGGACCCATGTTGTACTAAAATGAGATCGCAAAGCGAGTACCGAATGTACCGACGTCGTACCGGCGGTACCGGAACCGCCGCCGGGGCAACCCTAACAAACCGCGGGATCGGTGCGGGGTGATCGATTGGCCGCGGGGGCGCGGCAGCGGGGATATCGTACCCGAAGCCGCCATGGGATAAAATCGTGCCTGCCATGCAGCAAGCGTGCAAAGGAGACTTCCCACGAGCGAAAGACGGTCCCGGGCAGGAACGCCTGTGGCGCCAGAAACGTTGCGCGACGGCGCGAACAGGCGAGCTTGGCTCGCCTGGACCGATTGACACTCGGTCCGCAGGTTACCAACCTGCCCCACAAGGTTTCTGGAAAGTGTCTGCGCCACTAGCAGCCCTGAGGGCGAGCGATTGGAATCGAAGAGACTTCTGCAGAGGGCTGGCATGCTCTCTGGCGGCGCCGCTCGCGGCAGCGGAGAAGCGGCGCCCGAATATCGTGTACGTCCTGGCCGACGATCTCGGCTGGGGCGATCTGGACTGCTACAACCCCGATTCCGCGGTGCCCACTCCTTTCGCCAACCGCTTCGCGGAGCAGGGGGTGCGATTCACCGACATGCATTCGCCTTCATCGGTGTGCACCCCGACGCGCTACGGGATTCTGACGGGGCGCTATTGCTGGCGCACGCGGTTGAAGCAGGGCGTGCTGCAAGGATATTCGCCCAGCCTGATCGAGCCCGGCCGCCTCACGGTTCCCGGCATGCTCAAGCAGCAGGGCTATTACACTGCCGGCGTCGGGAAGTGGCACCTCGGGTTGGGCAACCGCGAGAAGACCGACTACACGCAACCGCTGCGTCCCGGGCCGCTCGACATGGGCTTCGATTACTATTTCGGGATCCCGTCCTCGCTGGATTTCGAGCCGTACCTGTATTTCGAAAACGATCGCCCGGTGGAGCAGCCCACCGCGACGACCAAGGGGAGCACGCAACCGCCGCGCGGAGTCTTCTGGCGGCCCGGCGCCATCGCGCCGCACTTTCAATTCCCCGAGGTCCTGCCAACGCTCACGGACGAGGCGGTCTCCATCATCCGGGAACGCGGCAGAAGCCCCAGGCAGCCGTTCTTCCTGTATTTCGCCTTGTCCGCCCCGCATACGCCCTGGGTGCCGGTGCGGCCGTTCCTCGGCCGATCGAAGGCCGGGCTGTACGGCGATTTCGTCGCGCAGGTGGACGACACGTTCGGCCGCGTGGCGCGCGCGCTGGACGAGGCCGGACTGTCGGACAACACGCTGGTGGTTTTCACCAGCGACAACGGCGCGCACTGGACGCCGGAAGATAAAGCCGCGTGGCCGCATCGCGCCAACGCCAACTGGCGCGGCATGAAGGCGGATATCTGGGACGCCGGGCACCGCATTCCCTTCCTGGCGCGCTGGCCCGGCAAGATCAAGCCGCGCACCGTCAGCAATCAACTCGGATGCCTCACCGACCTGATGGGCACCGCGGCGGACATCGCCGGCTTCAAGCTGCCCGACAACGCCGGGGAAGACAGCTACGATCTCCTCCCCGCGCTGCTCGGCCGGGCGCGCTCGCCGATCCGCGAAGCCGTGGTGCATCACTCCAATCTCGGCATGTTTTCCATCCGGGAGCGGAACTGGAAGCTGGAGCTCGGGCTGGGCTCGGGCGGATTCAGCGATCCCGCCCACCTCGATCCGTCGCCGGGAGGGCCCGAGGGGCAGTTGTACGATCTGGCGAAGGATCCAACGGAGTCGGATAACGTGTACCAGCAGCATCCCGATGTAGTGGCGCGGCTGAGCGGCTTGCTCGACAGGTACCGGCAGCAGGGTTACAGCAGGGCCATGCGGTAAGGGGAATGAGTGACATGTTCGACCGGAGACAGTTCCTCGAAGTCATCGGCGGCGCGGCGGCGGCGTCCGCACTCGGCGCCGCGGCGGCGAAGAAGCCCAATTTCCTCCTCATCCTCGCCGACGACATGGGCTTCTCCGACGCCGGCTGCTACGGCGGAGAGATCGACACGCCGAACCTGGACCGCCTGGCGGCCCGCGGCGTGCGCTTCACCCAGGGCTACTCCACCGCGCGCTGCGGACCTTCGCGAAGCAGCCTGCTGACCGGATACTATGCGCAGCAGACCGCGTCCGATGTCATGACGCCGGGCAACGTCCCCGACTACACGCAGTTCATCCCCGATTATCTGAAGCCGCTGGGGTACCGCAGTTACCATTCCGGCAAGTGGCACATACGGTTCACGCCGCTCGAAGGCGTCCGGTTCGACCACTCTTATACGCTGCTGGACGAAGACCGCTACTTCACGCCGCGGGGTTTGCAATTGGACGGCGAGCCGCTTCCGCAGCCCAAACCGGAAGACCACTACTACTCCACCGTTGCCATCGCCGCCCAGGCGGTCCAGTTTCTGAAAGACCACGCACGCAATCACGCGGCGGCGCCTTTCTTCCTCTACCTGGCGCCGCACTCGCCGCACTTTCCGCTGCAGGCGCTGCCCGAGGACATCGAGAAGTACAAGGACCGCTTCGCGGAGGGCTGGGACACCGCTCGCGAGCGGAAACTGGCGCGCATGCGCCGCATGGGCCTGGTCAACTGCGCGCTGCCGCCGCTCGAGCCGAATATGTGGACGCGCTGGAACACGCCCGACAGCGAACTGTTCGCCGCCATCGGCCGGGGCGAAGTCACGCGCGCCGTCCCGTGGTCCACGCTTACGCCCGAACAGAAGCGCTTCCAGCGCACGAAAATGGCGATCCACGCGGCGATGATCACGCGCATGGACCTGGAGATCGGCAAGGTGCTCGACCAGGTGCGAGCCATGGGCGCCGAGCGCGACACGTTGGTCGTGTTTCTCTCCGACAATGGCGCCAGCTCCGAGCAGTTGATCCGCGGCGACGGCCACGACGCCACGGCGCCGCCCGGTTCCGCTCGCACCTTCCTGGGATTGGGGCCCGGCTGGTCGACCTGCTCGAACACACCGCTGCGCCTGCATAAGTCCTGGGTCAACGAGGGCGGCATCGCGACGCCGATGATCGTCCATTGGCCGAATGGGATCAAGGATCAGAACACGCTGCGGCACGACCCGTGTCACTTCGTGGATATCCTCCCTACGCTGGTGGACCTGGCGGGCGGCGCCCCGGCGAAGAGCCTGCCGCCGGGCGCCCCGCTCCTGGCCGGCAGGAGTCTCGCTCCCGCACTGCTCCGGGACGGAGCCGCGCCGCACGAGTTTCTGTACTTCAATCACAACAACAATCGGGCGATCCGCGTCGGTGACTGGAAGCTGATCGCGACGGGCGAGACCGGGCCGTGGGAGTTGTACGACCTCGGCAAGGACCGCTCGGAACTCGAAGACGTTGCCGCCGCTCATCCGGACCTCGCCCAAAAGCTCGCGGCCCTGTGGCAGGAGCGCGACGCGGCGTATGCGCGGGTGCGCCAGGCCGCGCCCGCGACCAACAGGCAGCGCATGCGGCCGGCAGGCGCCAAATGAGTCCGGACCGGCGGCAGTTTTTGAAAAGCGCCGGCGCGGCAGTGGCGGGAGCGCCGGCCCTCCTGGGGCAGCGGGCGCGGCGTCCGAACGTGCTCTACCTGCTGGCGGACGAGTGGCGCGCGCAGTCCACGGGATATAACGGGGACCGCAACACCGCCACTCCGGTGCTCGACCGGCTGGAAGCCGAGAGCGTCAATTTTGAAAATGCGGTCTCCGGATGCGCCGTCTGCTGTCCGTATCGCGCCAGCCTGCTCACCGGCCAATATCCGCTAACCAACGGCGTCTTCATCAACGATGTGGAGTTGAAGCCGAAGGGCCCGACGTTGGGGGAGACGTTTCGCGGCGCCGGGTACCGCACGGGGTTCATCGGCAAGTGGCATGTCTACGGCAGCCCCGACGGCAGGTACGGGCGAAGGCTGGCCTACATTCCGCCGGAGAAGCGTTTCGGCTTCGACTACTGGAAAGCCTGCGAGTGCACCCACGAATACAACCACTCGCTGTATTACGAAGGCAACGATCCGACCCCGAGATACTGGCCGGGATACGACGCCATCGCGCAAACCGAAGACGCCTGCGGCTTCCTCGAAAAACACTCCGGCGCCGATCCGTTCCTGCTGATCCTGTCGCTCGGCCCGCCGCATTTTCCTTACGCCACCGCGCCGGAGCGCTACCGGGAGATGTACCGCGGCCGCGCGATCCAGTTCCGGCGCAACGTGCCCGAGGACAAGAGGCAGGAGGCGGCCGATATTCTTCGCGGCTATTACGCCCACATGGCAGCGCTCGACGGCTGCTTCGACCGCCTTCTACAGACGCTGGAGCGGGCCGGCGCCGCCGAGGATACCATCGTGGTCTTCACTTCCGACCACGGCGACATGATGCTCTCGCAGGGACTGACCACCAAGCTTTACCCGTGGGACGAATCCATCCGCGTGCCTTTCCTGCTGCGCTACCCGCGCAAGCTGGGGCGCAAAGGCCGGCGAATCCCCATGCCCCTCAACTCGCCGGACATCATGCCGACGCTCGCCGCGATGTGCGGCCTGGCGATTCCCGATTCGGTGGAAGGCCGCGATTGGTCCGGCCTGATTGCCGGCTCGTCCGGTCCGCCGCCCGACGCCGCGGCATTTTTGAACCTCGCGGTGCCCATCACGGAGGCCCGGCGCTACGGGTTCGCGGAGTATCGCGGGCTGCGGACTGCGCGCTATACCTACGTGAGGTCGATCCGGGGCCCGTGGCTGCTCTACGACAACGAGCGCGATCCCTTCCAGATGCATAATCTGTGCAACCGGAGCGAGCATCGCGACTTGCAGTCACGCCTGAATCGCGCGCTCGACGCCGCCCTGATGCAGCGGAAGGACGAGTTTCTCCCGGCGGCCGAATACGTCAAGCGGGCGGGCGTGGGGCACTACCAGGAGGTAAACGTGCCGGTGGGCCGTCATCCCAGCCCGTGGGGCGACTGGGATTCCACGCTGTCTCCCGGCTGAGCGCCTCCGTTAGAACTGGAGCCGGGCGGTGAACGCCAACACACGGGCCGGTAACGTCCCCGTCGCATATCCCAGGGACGAAAGGTTGGACACCTGGTTGGTGGACGGAGTGAACTGGATGCCGGTGCCGAGGCCGTTGATTTCCGTGTGGTTGAACACGTTGTACGCCTGAAGCTGAAACTTCAGCAGGCGCTTTTCGCTGCCCAGCGGGACGTTTTTGGTGATCGTGGCATCGAAGTTGGTTATGTGCGGAAGCCTGAGAACTCCGGCGCCGCCGCCCAGGTCACCGAGAACGGGCGGTCCGACCATGGAGTTGTCCGGCCCCGTAGCGATCCCGGGTAGAGCGAAGGCCGCCGGATTGTAGAATACCTGCCCGTTGCCGCTGGTGGGCAGGTTTGCCAGCGGATTGCCGACCACCTCGCAGCGGGCGCTGACGTCCGGCGTGCCGGTATAACCGCCGGTGACGGACGGCGCCCCCGACGTGAGGCCGCAACTCGGGCTAAACGGCGCGCCGCTCGTGGAGGAGATGATTCCGGAGAGTTGCCAGTGATCGGTCAAAGCGCCGAGCGCCTTCACGCCCAGCCTCTTGCCGAGGCCCGGGATGTCGTAGTTGAAGTTGATCTGGAGGTTTTGCGGCCGGTCCCCACTCACCCGCCCGTAATTCCATTCCCGGTTGTCGGGAACCGCGGGCGTGAAAGTGGTGGTGCCCAGAGCTTTGGAGAACGTATACGCCGCACCCACTGCCAGGCCGTGCGACAGGCGCCTGTTGATGGTGGCGGTCAGGGCGTTGTAAATGCTCTCCCCCGAAAACCCGGAACTGTTCATCGTGCTGTACCCCGGGTATATCTTTCGCTCGAAAATAGACCCGATGTCGGCGCTCGTACTGCCCGCCGTGGTGGGGTTTATGTTCGACGGCGTGAACGGCCAGCCCGTACCAATAGGAATGTAATTGGGGTTGTAAATGAGGTGCTGGTTGTAACTGCGGTCCCACCTGGTGCCGACGGTGATCACGGTGTTCGTGCCGACGCTTCGCTGAATGTCCAAGCTGGCGTTCATGACCTTGTCCCACGGAACTTTGGAGGGCAGCCAGATGTACGGACTGTTGGGAGCGGTGCTCAGGCTCGCCAGGCTCGGCGGGGCGCCCGTGTTTTGCGCCGCGATTTGAGCCAGGGTCACGTTGCTGACCGACACCTGGTACGCTATCGGCGACTGTCCGGAACTGGTGTACACCTGATTGCCGTCCAGCCGGTTGTAGAACATTCCGAACCCGCCGCGGACGGCCGTCTTGCCGTCGCCAAACACGTCGTAGGCAAAGCCCAGGCGCGGTCCCAGGGCAATGGGCGACATGCTGTAGAGAGCCCCTGGCGCGCCGTTAGTCCGAAGTACCTGCATTCCCGAGGTCGGATCGCCCGAGTTAGGAACAAAACTCCCGACGAATCCGTTGGACGTGGTTGCGCCCGTAAGAGGGTCCTTCGCCACAAGTCCATTGGCGGCGCTGGTGCAGGTCGCCGCGCCGTTCGAACAGGCCGGAACGTAAAGCCGCGGCATGGCCGACGCGGAATAGGTTGCCGGATTAAAATTGACGAACGTATTGTTGACATCCACCTGGGGAGTCTGGTGATAGAAGCGCAACCCGACGTCCAGAGTCAGCCTGCGGTTCACTTTCCAGTTGTCCTGCAAATACCACTCCGCGTTGTAGTACTGGACGTTAAACGTCGTCGTTGCGGTCCACTGGCTGTAACTGTTGACGTTACCGAGGAGCGCATTGACGAAGCCGTCGTTAGTGTTGAGCTGGGGAGTGGAAGTCGAGGATGCAAAGCTGAAGGAGCCCATGTAGTTATTGCCCTTCGGCTGATACTTATCGTTGTACTCCAGGTAGATTCCCGTCTTGAAAGCGTGATGGCCCACGATCTTGCTGAGGTTATCCTGGTAGGTCCAGATGGGGTTGGCGTTTTGGTACGTCCCGGCCGTCGAGCCGTTGCGCGAATAGGACATGGCGTTCGACGGTGCGCTGCCGAAGCTGAACGTCGGCAGGATACTCAGGTAGCCGTTGATAGGCAATACAGACCCGTTGTCCTTGGCCGTCGGCACCGGAAACAGCGATGGCAGGCCCGGCTCCAGCGAGCGTTGTTCGCTCGCCATGTTGTCCAGCGTGTAAAACGAATAGGTGTCCCAGCTTTCGGCGACAGTGATTTCGTTGATCAGGGTCGGCGAGAACGTGTAAGTCGCGGTGCCCGAATAGCCGTGCCCGCCGTTCGGATGATCGATGGGCGAAATGCCCTTCTGTCCCAGCACGCCGCCCACGTCGGAAGTGAACTGGACGCCCTGGTACAGTTGGATGGTGTCGTCGTAGTCGTTGATCCAGCGGAAATAGGCGCTTAGTTTCGGGGTAACATAAGTGTCGAAACGCAGCACGTCGTTACGCCGCGGGTGCTTGGCGCTGGCCTGCTCGAAGTAGTTCACGACGTTCAACTGCGCCGGCAGTGTCGCGGTATAGTTCGGCAGCGGGAAGAAGTTGAGCAACTGCTGGCCCACCGGATTGATCCGCGACGCGGGTACGATGTTGCCGGGAAACTGTATGTTGTTGTTGGCCGGATCGAGGATCTGGATCAGGCTGCCATTGTTATTGAAGCTCTGCGAGTAGTTGCCCGCGCGCTCCAGCGCCGTGGGCGTGTACATACTCTCCGAGCCGCCGGTTACGAACTGCGCGGTATACTCCTGGGACCAGAAGAAGAACAGTCTCGTCCTGTTTCTGTTCCAATGCTTCGGGATGAACACAGGACCGCCGAGGCTGTAAGTCTCGACGTTGTACCGGTACGGAACGCGGGGAGTAGCGGCGCCGTTCTTGATGGTGTGGTTGTTCGCCCAGCTATCCGCGTTGAATTCCTCGTGCCGGTGAGTCCACTGGGCCGTACCGTGGAACTGTTGTGTTCCGTTCTTGGTGACCACCGTGATGGTTCCGCCCGAGTTGCGCCCGTATTCGGCCTGGTAATTCGACGTCAGTATCCTCAGCTCCTGGATCGAGTCCATGTTCGGCTCATAGTGATTCGAACCGTTCGATCCGGTGTCCATGTCGGTGATTCCGTCGACCATGAAGTTCAGCGTGTTCGACAACGCGGTGTTGCCGTTGATGATGATGCCGCTGAAGGCGGAGTGGCTGGTCACGTCGCGGCTCGTCGTGGTGTCGATCACTCCCGGGACCAGCCTTACATAGCCGAAGAGATCGCGGCCCTTCAGCGTAAGCTCTTCCAGGTTGGCGGCGCCGATCGTAGAGGAATTCTCGGAACTCGCCAGTTGCACTTCGGCCGCTTCGGCGGTAACAGTGGTCGACTCGGTTACACTGCCAATCTCGAGGACCATCCTGCCCGCGTTGTGGGTTTCCTCGGCGGCCAGCACGATATTGGTGCGCGTCGCGGCCTTGAACCCGGCTGCTTTGACAGTCACACTGTAAGTACCGGGAAGGAGGTTCAGAAACCGGAATGTGCCGTTGCTGTCCGTCGTGCCGGTACGAACGGCGCTGGTTTCGGCGCTGGTCAGGGTAACCGCGGCGCCCACGATAACCGCGTCCGCCGGATCGACGACCGATCCCTCCACCGAGCTAGCTATAGTTTGCCCAAACAGGGTGGCGCCGCACAGGGCGAACGCCAGGATGACGACCCCAAAGCTCTTCAGTTTCATGTTTCGGACGTTATCACCCGATACTACCGGTGTCAAGGGGGGTACCGTTTTCCGGGGTCGCTGACTAGCGCCATATTTTAGCGTTATCGAACCCTTCTGGGTACAGCGCCTTGCGGATGCCTTTCGCGATCGAAACTTCCTCGATGGAGTGCCTTTTGATACTCTGATCGTCACGGCGTCATGAGTAAGCAGGCAAAGGCCGCGGCTCGCGTGGATTGGCGGCGCGCGCTGCCGGTGCTGGCGCTTTGGGCCTTCGCACTGCTGGCGTATTCCAATTCCTTTCGGGCCGGCCTCGTGTTCGACAACGAGGAGGCGATTCTAAAAGACTCTCGCGTGCAGGCCGCCACATCCGAAAATGCGCGCCTGATCCTGACGCAAGATTACAGGAACTCATCCAGCGGGCTATATCGTCCGCTGACGACGTTCTCCTACCTGCTGAACTACGCCATCCTCGGCGGCGGCGCTCGTCCGGCCGGCTACCATTGGGTCAATTTCGCGCTGCATGCCTTGAACATCCTGCTGGTTTACTGTCTGGGCCTGCTGCTGTTCCAGGAAACGGGACCGGCATGGGCCCTGTCCGCGGTCTGGGCGCTTCATCCTGTTCTCACCGAATCGGTCACCAACATCGTGGGCCGCGCCGATCTGCTGGCCGGTTTCGGTATGCTGGCCGGCTTGCTTTGCCACGCCAAGAGTGCGGCTGCTTCCGGCAGTCGCAAGGTCGCGTGGCTGGCGGCCCTGATGCTGGCCGCCGGTATCGGGATGTTCTCGAAGGAAAGCGCGGTGGTGCTGGTGGCGGCGATGGCGATTTACGACTTCACATCGGGAAGGGGCCGGGCGCCGGGACCAGTGGACATGCCGAGTGTCAAAAAGCCAGGCGTCGCGAAGAGCAAAAGACGGTCCCCGGCGGGAACGTCTCCGGCGCCGGAAACCCGCGAAGTCTCTGCGCGACACCGGCGAGTGTTGCCTTACCTCGCGGTGGCGGTGCCCGTGGCGATCTTCTTCTATGTTCGGTCGCGGGTTTTTGAGGGAGTGGCCGCGCGGCCGTTTCCGTTCACCGATAACCCCCTGGTGGGCGCCGGCTTCTGGACCGCGCGGCTCACGGCCGTAAAGGTGATCGGCAAGTACCTGTGGCTGCTGGTGTGGCCGCGCGGCCTCTCCTGCGATTACTCCTACAACCAGGTTCCGCTGTTCCAATGGGGGGTCGGCGATCTTGTTGCGCTGGCGGTTTGCGCCGCCGCTGCCGCGGCTGCAATCCTGTGTTACCGCCGGCACAAAGCGGTGTGCTTTTTCATTACCTTCTTTTTCGCGGCCCTGGCGCCCACTTCCAACCTGGTGATTCTCATTGGCAGCATCATGGCCGAGAGATTTCTGTATCTGCCGTCGATCGGCTTCGCCGGTTGCCTGGTTTGGGCGATCTACAGGCGGCCGCGCATGGCGCCCGCCGTGCTGGTCCTCATCAGCGCCGCGCTGGCCGCCCGCACTTACGCCCGCAACATCGACTGGCTCGATGAGCGGAGCCTGTGGGCCGGCGCCGCCGAGGTGTGCCCCGCCAGTTACAAGACGCATCTGCACCTGGCGAGCGCCGTGATCTCGCCCCAAGGGGAAGGGATGGACCGCGCCATCGGCGAGGTGAACCGGTCCCTCGCGATTCTGGATGGCCTGCCCGACGATCGAAACGTGCCTCAGGTATACTCCCTCGCCGGCTTGATCTACCTCATGCAGGGCGAGCTGGAGGCCGCCAGGGGTTCCGGCGCCGAGAGCCGGCAGTGGGATCAAAAAGCGCTGGATGTGTTGTTGGCCGGCGAGAGAGTCGATCGCGCCGCCGCCCAACAACTCCGCCGCGACAGTCAATTGCGCGGCATCGTGATATCCGCCTCGGGCTGGTATCCCCTGTACCTGGCGCTGGGCGACGCGTACCTTCGTTTGTCCGATCCCCGGAAGGCCATGGAGGCGTTCGAGTACGGCCGCATCATCCGCCCGGCGCCGGAGTTTTTCGAGGACATGTCGGCCGCCTGGCGCGCCATGGGAGACCCGCGGCAGGCCGCCATCACGCTGATCGAGGGCCTGCTTGTAGACAAGAGTTATACCAGGCTGGGTTCCGAACTGGTGGAACTGTACCGGCAGACCGATCCGGGAAGCTGCGCGCTCGGCGACGCCGGCGGCACACCGAGTCTGAACCCGGCCTGTCCGCTGGTGCATGACCAGATCTGTACGGCCTTCCGGAACGTGAAGCGGCTTTACGTGCAGATGGGACAGGAGCCGATGGCCGCCAGCACTGGGCGCAGAGCCGTAAGCGAGGCCGGCTGCACCGCGTTAGAATCGTCTCCGTGATGACGAAGTGGCCTCTGCTCCGGGCACTGCTTCTTGCCGGGTTGGGTGTGGCGTCCGCCTGTGCGCAAAACGGGACCGCCCCCATCGTCATCGACTACCCGGCCGATGGGTCGGTCTTTCCGCCCGACATGGCCGCCCCAACGTTCCTCTGGCGGGACCCCGTCCCGGGCGCCGTCTCCTGGCGGATCGACGTATCGTTCGCCGATGGTTCCGCTGCCATCCATGTAGCGGCTAAGGGCGAGCGGATGCGCATCGGCGAGATCGACCCTAGCTGCGTTGCGCCCACCAATCAGCCACCGAGCCTTACGCCGGAGCAAGCCGCGGCGCGCACCTGGACACCCGATCCCGCCACGTGGGCCGCGATCAAGAAGCAGTCGGTTGCCGCTGGCGCCACGGTCGCCGTCAGCGGCTTCACCTCCGGGAACGCCCGCCGGCCGGTATCGCGCGGACACATGCTGCTCCATACCTCGGCGGACCCGGTCGGCGCGCCCATCTTCTACCGCGACGTGCCGCTCATGCCGACGAAACTGGAAAAGGGCGTCATCAAACCGCTGGACTCCCGTGCCGTCCCGCTGATCGCGTGGCGCCTGCGCGACGTCTCCGAGACGCGGAGCCGCGTGCTGCTGGAAGACATGCATAGCTGCGCCAACTGCCACTCCTTCTCCGGCGATGGCAAGACTCTGGGGATGGACCTCGACGGTCCCGAAAACGACAAGAGCCTCTATACCCTGGTGCCCGTCGAACAGAAGATGACCATCCGCAACGAGGACGTGATTTCGTGGACCTCCTTCCGCGGAGAATTGGGCAGCCAGCTTCGCGAAGGCTTCATGTCCCAGGTGTCGCCCGACGGCCGCCGCGTGGTCACCACCATCAAGCCACCCGGCACCAAGGGCACTCAGTTCTACTACGTCGCCAATTTCGAGGACTACCGCTTCCTCCAGGTCTTTTATCCCACCCGCGGCATCCTGGTCTGGTATGACCGCGCCGCGCGCAAGCTCCAGCCGTTGCCCGGCGCCGACGACCCGCGCTACGTGCACACCAGCGCGGTCTGGAGCCCCGACGGCAAGTACCTCGTCTTCGCGCGCGCGGAGGCCAAAGATCCATACCCGCCCGGCGTAAAGATGGCCGCCTACGCCAACGACCCCGCCGAAGTCCGGATTCGGTACGATCTGTATCGCATCCCCTTCAATGACGGCAAGGGCGGCAAGCCCGAGGCCATCGCCGGCGCCTCCGGCAACGGCATGAGCAACAGCTTTCCGAAGATCTCGCCCGACGGGCGCTGGCTGGTCTTCGTGGAGGCCCGCAACGGGCTGTTGATGCGCCCCGACAGCCAGCTCTACATCGTCCCGGCGGCGGGCGGGCAGGCGCGCCGCATGCTTTGCAATACGCCTTTGATGAACTCCTGGCACAGCTTCTCCCCCAACGGCCGCTGGCTGGTGTTCTCCTCCAAGAGCCGCTCGCCCTATACCCAGATGTTCCTCACCCACATCGACTCCGAGGGGCGCGACTCACCCGCCATCCTGATCGAGAACTCCACCGCCAGCAATCGCGCCGTCAACATCCCCGAGTTTGTGAACATCCCTCCCGCCGGCATCGAGAGCATCGAAGCTCCGGCGGCCGACTTCTACCGCCAGTTCGACGTCGCCTCGGCCCTGACCAAGAAAGGCGAGTACGCCGCCGCCATCCGGGAGTGGACCAAAGCCCTCGAGATGAGTGCTGACGATGCGCGCGCCCACAACAACTTCGGAGCGAGCCTGGCGGGAGTGGGCAGGATGGAGGAGGCGATTGCGCAGTACCAGCAAGCGCTCGCGCTGAAGCCCGGCTACCCCGAAGCGCACGACAATCTGGGAAACGCGCTGGCCCGCGCAGGCCGCCTGGACGAAGCCATCGATCATTACCGGCAGGCGCTGGAGGGCGACCCCGCCTCCGCCGAAGCGCACAACAACCTGGGCACGGCGCTGACGGAACAAGGGCATCTGCCCGACGCCATCGGGCAGTTCGAGGCCGCGCTCGCGATCCGCCCGGATTACGCGGAGGCGCACAATAATCTCGGGATCGCCCTAGCCGCGGGAGGCCGTCTCGACGAGGCCGCCGCCCACTACCGGAAAGCCATCGAGAGCGACCCCGCATACACCGACGCCCACAACAACCTCGGCGCCGCGCTGGCGCGCCAGGCGAAGTTCGACGAAGCCATCGCACAATTCCGCAAGGCGCTCGAGTTGAACCCCGGCGGCGTCCGGGCGGAGGCCAATCTGGGGTCCGCGCTGCTGGCCCAGGCGAAGTTCGACGAGGCCATTCCGCATCTGGAGAGCGCCCTCTCCGCCGGAGCGGAAACAGCGGACCTCCACAACAATCTGGGGATGGCCCTCGCCGAGAAGGGCCGCGTGGACGACGCGATTCCTCAGTTTGAAAAGGCCGTCGCGCTGGACCCCGCCAATCCCGATGCGCACGCCAATCTGGGACGCGCCTACGCCGCCGGGCAGCGGTTCGACCAGGCCATCCCGCACTTCGAGAAAGCGCTGGAGCGGAATCCCGGTTCGGCCGAGCTGCACAGCCAGCTCGGCTATGCGCTGGCCAACCGCAACCGCGTCGCCGAAGCCGTTCCGCATTTGGAACGGGCGCTCGAAATCTCTCCCGGTCTGGTGGAGGCGCGCTACTATCTGGGCGCGGCGCTGATGATGAATGGCCGGAAAGCGCAGGCGCTCGCGCACTGGCGGCAGGCGCTCCGCCAGGACCCGGACAATCTCCGCGTGCTCAACGACACCGCCTGGGTGCTGGCTACCTGCGCCGACGCCGCCCTGCGCAACGGAACCGAGGCCGTCACCCTCGCCGGGCACGCCGTAGAGCTGACCTCCGGACGCGATCCGGCGCTGCTCGCCACCCTTGCCGCGGCCTACGGCGAAACCGGCCGTTTCGACCGGGCGGTCGAATTGGAGAAACACGCAGCCGACCTCGCCACCCAGCAGGGAAACGCGTCCCTGGCCGCAACCCTGCTTTCCCGTTTGACACGGCTACAGGCGAACACCCCGATTCGAGAGCAGTGATCGTGCGGCTTGGCTGCATCAGCCGAAATCGGGCCTGGCCGGATGGTCGACGATTATGGCCCGCCCGTCGGTGAGGGCCTTAACCGAATGGCGGGCATTGCCCGGCACGATCGCCACCAGGCCGGCACGCGCGATTTGGGCCACGCCGTCGATGGACACCTCGAGTTCGCCCTCGATGACCTCGTAGACCTCCTCCTCGGGATGAAAGTGCTCGTGAATGGAGGAGCCGCGCGTGAAGTCGTAATGGGCGAATGTCATTGTGGCCGAGTGGAAATAACGTCCATTCCAACCCGGCAATCGCTCGATGACCGGAAGGCGGCTGGTATCCACAAAGGGCATGGCGAAAACTCCTTTTGGGGAATTGTAACAAGCGCGATCCGCCGGCGCATCGCCGCCGTGGCCGAGTCAGCTTCGCACCGGCAGGTTAGTGCTGGCCCGCCTGACGGTTGAACGCCGCGGCAATATCGTTCCGTTCCTGCTCCGTGAAACGTCCGCTGATGGGGATCCCGTTGGAAATCGCGGCCCGAATGACCGGCGCCGCCAAAAGCCGTCCGTTCAAAACTACTCCGATGCGATTCCCGATGTTCTTCCGGGTCGTTTCGAGAAGTTTTTGGGAGCCCGCATCCGTCAGCGTCAGTCGTACGCGCGGACCATTTGGATCGCTGGCAACCTCGGCCGATCTAACGTCGGCCTGATCCACGATGGCCTCCTGCTGTAAGCAAAATTTCTCCCCCTCGCCCTCCACGTTCATCGGCGGAGAAGCATTTCTTGCGTCACATGGCGCCACCATGCGCAGGGCGAAAGTGACCTGCGCCAATCCGGTTCCCACCGTGCAACACGCTGAAAAAATTGCCAGAAGAACTGCCCTGCCCATAAGCCCCCCTCTGATCCGGTACCGGGATCACTCCTGGACCGGCATTCATCCTGCCATCCCGGCTCGCCCCGTCAGAACAGTACGTCGAAATCCGCCGTGTACCGGCGGCCACGGCTCCCGAAGAAGATTCCGTAGGCTGGATCGGCCAGGTTTGCGTGACAGGCGGCTGGATTGAAGTGATTTGTCAGATTATAGCTGACAAGTGATAGACGGACCGTGTACTTCGGGCTCATCTTGATGTCCTTGGAAAAACGCGAATCCAGGGACAGGAAGTTGCGAAACCGGTTCTGGTCCGGAAGTCCCACGTAATTCTGATAGCCGTCCATCGTGAAGTAGGGGAACCCGTTCCGGTACTCTAAAACGGGCGCGACCTGAAACCCGCGCGGCAGCCGGAACAGGCCCCACGCCAGGTATCGGTTCGGCAGATCGCCCGGCAGATTCCCGAACTGGTTCGGCCGGATCACCGCCAGCGGAAAGCTGCCCAGGTAGCTGCTGAAATCGTTCAGGTCGCCGCGCGCCCGGCTCCGCAGGTACGAGAAGAATACCTCCCGCCGGTCGCCGGCCTTTACGCGGGTTGTGATTTCGAACTGCTGGTACCGCGATGTGCCGTCGCCCGAAAGCTGGTAGGCCCCCTGCATGGTTTCCGGATCCGGCCCCAACGTCGTCATCGTCACCAGTCCGGCCGCCTGGTTCTGCAGGTACCCCACCCGCAGCTTCACCAGGCTCGTCACGGTCTGCTCCAGGTACAGGCTCCCGGTCGTGCTGCGAGGCGAAAAATCGCCGTCGGTGTGGCCGTGAAAGACAAAGCGTGAATGGATGTTCACATAGCTCAGCGGGTTGGCGAAGAGAAACGGCCCGCCCGAAATGTCGCCGCTTTCGTCGTACATGGTGACGATGCGCTTGGGGTAGTGGTAGTAGGAGTACACGCTCAAAGGGACCCGGTCGTAGAACAGCCCGAAGCCCGCGCGGATCACCGTCCCCGTGTTGGCAAACGGCACCCACGCAATTCCGCCCCGCGGCGCCACGCGGAAACTGTGCGAGACCTCCTGCGATTCGGTCCGCACACCCAGGTCGGCCGCCAGCCGCGACGAAATGCTCCAGTGGTCCTGCCCGAAGAACGAGTATTCCGTGTCGGCCATCTGGAACGGCTGCCCGCCCTGGAACGTCGTGCGCTCGAACAAGTGTCCCGTTCCGTCCAGCAGGTTGATGGGATGCTCGTGCACTGCACCCTGATCGTTGCTTTGGGCGACGTACGAGCCGATCTTGAATGCGTGGCTTCCCAGGGCATTCAGCGGCGCCAGCGAATAGGTGGACGCCCATCCGGTCCGCGACGCATCGCGGCCCTGCTGGGAAAAGTAATTCCCGAAATTTCCCGTCGGCGTGATGGTGAGGTCCTCGGAGCCCTGCGCCCAAACGCGCGCGCCGAAACGCGTGACCGAAAACGTGTTTTCGAGCAAGCCGCCCCACAGCGTCAGGCGGTCGGCCAGCGTCCCGGTGTAGTTGTGCGTGCCGGCGTCGGGCGTCGTCGGCTGCGGGTTGAAGTAATCCAGGTTCGCGTAGCCCAGCCGCTGCGGAGCGACGTGCAGGGTAGCCGTCACCATGTTCCGGCTGGACTGGATCCAATCCAGTTGGGCGAACGAATTCACTCCCGCCTTGCGCGTCAGGTTCTTGGGGTACGGCAGCGTGTGCACCTCGGTGTTCCGGACTTCGTACTCCAGGCCCTCCGAGAAATACAGCTTGTTGCGGATCACCGGCCCCTCCACGTTCATCCGCGGCGTGGCATCGCGCACCCCGCGCACGTGCCAACTGTAGACGCGGATGTCCGGAAATGGATCGTTGACCTCCCACTTCCATTGCTCGCCGCCGCGCCGCGTCTCCACCGACACGAGGCCCGAGGTGAAGCGCCCGTACTCCGCCAGAAACGGGGTCTGAAAAACGCTGAGGGTCTGAACGCTGTCGATCGGTACGGTAAGTCCGAACTTCCCCGTGGCGGGATCGGTGACGTCGGCCGAGTTGACGATAAGGGCGCTGCGCTCCTCCCCGTTGCCGGAAATCTGCAGGTCGCCGGACGCTGTACGGACCACCCCCGGAACCATCGGCAGGGCATCCGCCACGGTCGCCGGCTTGCTGGGAAGTGCTTTCGCGGACGCCCCCGGCAAGACGCTGGGGGAAGACGCCCCTTGCTCCACGGGGTCGGCCGTCGCCGTCACGTCGACCCGCTCGTGCCGGGCCATCACCGCTACCATCGTTAGCTCCAGGGCGCCGGTGAATTCGACGTCGGGCTTCTGGAGGGCTTCCAGGCCGTCTTTGGTGGCAGAGATGTCGTAGCGGCCCGATGCGAGATTTGGAAAAGACAGGCGGCCCTGGGGACCCGTCTCGCCCGAGGCGATGGTTCTGTCGCCGGCTTTGACCTCGACCCGCACGCCCGCAATCGGGAGGCCCGCGCTGTCGATCACCGAGACTTCGATAGGACTCGCAATCTGCCCCACCAGTTGCCCCAGCAACAGGCATGCGAGCGCGGCGATACGCGGCGGCCCCATCTTTCCCTCGCTACGAAGGACCGTTGGCCGGGCCCCGGCCATAGTCCTCCCTGGTACTTGTGTCTGAGGAGATGATAACTCATGGCACGGCGGGCTGCCACTCAAAAAGCGGCCTATTTTCTATCGCCCGGCCTACCGGGCGTCCCAAACCCAACGCTCACCCGGCTGGCGCCTCCCCCACCCAACCCTCGCCCCGCCGACCGCGCCTCCCCCACCCAACCCTCGCCCCCGCCGCCCGCGCTTCCCCCACCGAAAACCTCACCCCACTCGCCCGCTCCATTCTATAATCGAGTTTCCGATTCCAATATTGAGGAGTCTCCTGTGCGAAAGAAGATAACGGTAGTGGGCGCCGGCAACGTGGGCGCCAATTGCGCGGTGCGAATTGCCGACAAGGAACTCGCCGATGTCGTGCTGGTGGATGTTGTGGAGGGCGTTCCACAAGGAAAGGGGCTCGATCTGCTCCAATCCGGTCCCATCCAGGGATACGATGTCGTGGTCACGGGCGCCAACGACTACGAGCCCACCGCGAACTCGGATATCGTGATCCTCACCGCGGGCTTTCCCCGCAAGCCCGGAATGAGCCGCGACGACCTGCTCCTGGCCAACTACGATGTGGTCCGCTCGGCCACCGAGCAGGCCGCCAAATATTCGCCCAACTGCATCCTCATCGTGGTGACCAATCCGCTCGACGCCATGACCCAGGCGGCTTTCTGGGTATCGAAGTTCAGCAAGAACCGCGTGGTCGGGATGGCCGGCGTGCTCGACAGCGCGCGGTTCCGCACCTTCATCGCCCAGGAGCTCAAGGTCTCGGTGGAAAACGTGACCGCCGTGGTGATGGGCGGTCATGGCGACACCATGGTGCCCGTCGTGCGCTTGTGCAGCGTGTCGGGAATGCCGCTGACCGAGCTGATGGACCAGCCGACCATCGACCGCATCGTGGACCGCACCCGGAACGGCGGCGCCGAGATCGTCAAGTTCCTGAAGACCGGCAGCGCCTACTATGCGCCTTCGGCGGCGGCCGTGGAGATGGCCGAATCCATCCTGAAGGACAAGAAGAAGGTGCTTCCCTGCGCCGCCTACCTCGAAGGCGAGTACGGCATCAACGGCCTGTTCGTGGGCGTGCCCGTGAAGTTGGGCGCCCGCGGCGTCGAGCACATCTACCAGATCAAGCTGACCCCCGAAGAGCAGGCCATGCTGAACAAGAGCGCCTCCTCCGTTCAGGAGTTGGTGGACATCTTGAAGAAGAAACAGTAAGAATCACGGCTCGCGCACTGCCCGGAACCCCACCATCCGGTGCCCCTGAAACGAGGGCCACGCCGCCGATCGCGCGTAAGACCGCAGCTCGAACGGCTCCATGAAGAAGGTACCGCCGCGCACCACGCGGTACGCCCCCTCCGCGGGGCCCTTCGGATTCTTGCGCGGCGAGACCGAGTAGTAATCGCGGCCGTACCAATCCGAGCACCACTCCATCACGTTGCCCGCCATGTCGAATGCTCCGTATGGCGATGCGTTGCTATGTGTCTCCAACGCGCCGCGCTTGCTGCCGTCGTAGAATCCTGGCAGCTGCCCCGTGTCGAAGCTCTGCGCGCCCACGTAATTCGCGTAGGAGCGGTCGATGCTGTTTCCCCACGGGTACCGCCGCTGGCCGGTGCCGCGCGCGGCCTTTTCCCATTCGGCTTCCGTGGGCAGCCGGTATCGCTTGCCCGTCTTGGCGCTGAGCCAGTTGCAGTAGGCAACCGCCGAATCCCAATTCACGCCCAGCACCGGATAGTCGTCGCTGCCCGGCGTTCCGCCTCCGTGATTGCGCGCATCGGTCCAGTAAGGGACCTGGTTTTTCGGCACCACCGTTCCGCCCGGCCAGAACTTGGCGTCGTCGTAACCGGCATCGTCGCGGAACTTCTTCCACTCGCCGTTGGTCATCTCGTATTTGGCTATATAGAACGCATCCAGCTCCACCACGTGCACGGGCCGCTCGCGCGGGTCGCCGTCGCCGAAGTTGTCGCCCATGCGGAACGCTCCGGCGGGCACGTAGACGTAATCGCCGTGGCCGTCGTTGACCACCGGAGGAGACCCCGCCGGCGCCGATGCGAGCACCAGCGCGGCCGCCGGCAGCGCGGCAACCCACAGTACGGAACGGCGCATCTCAGTTGGCCCCCGGAAGGAAGCCGTCCAGCTTGAGGAACAGCTCCAGGCGCCCCATCCAGTCCGAGAACTCGGGACTTCCGAAGCCGCTCCCGAACCCGTGCCGTCCCTTCTGGTAAACGTGAATCTCCGCGGTCGCTCCCGCGCGGATCAGGTCCAGGAACAGTTGCGCGTTACCCAGCGCCGGCCCCGTATCGGCCGCCGCCGAGATCAAAAACGTCGGCGGAAAATTCTTCAACGATTCACCCGGCGTGGCCCGCCCCACGCCGTAGACCAGCACCAGGTAATCCGGCCGTGAGCTCAGGCGGTCGATCGGATCGGCCGCATTGGGATCGCCGGGCCCGGAGGTGCCCACCACGCTGCGCGCCGTGTTCGAGCCCGCGGAGAATCCGATGTACCCCACGCGATTCGGATCCAGCTTGAATTCCCCGGCGCGCGAGCGAACCAGTTGAACCGACCGCTTCCCTTCCATGACGCGCACGTTTTCGCCGTAGCGCGGCGACAGCCGGTAAGTCAGCACGAACGCGGTCACGCCCCAACTGTTGTAGCGCTCGGCGACGTCGAGTCCCTCGCCGCCGTACATCAACATGATGTTGGAGCCTCCCGGCGCGATGATCACGGCGCCGCCGTTCCGCTTGCCTTCCGGAGGAAGGAACACGGTGAGGAACGGGCTGTCCAAAGGCCCGTTGCCCGTGGCGAGCGGCACCTTGCCCTCTTCCCACAGCGGGATGTTGTAGTTGACCGGCGACTGGTCGCCGGCCCTGGTGCCGGTGGCGTTCTTAGCCGCGGGAGGCTTGTTCGCCGCGGCCAGAAGAGTGCCGGAGATCGCCAGGACGGCGCCAACCAGTCGCCGGCGCATGGGTGAGTGCAGGGAAACAGCCATCGAGAACAGTGTCCGCCAGGGGTTGGCTCGCGTCAAGTCCGCCTCGAATACGGGGCATTCGGCCGCGCAGTGGCAGATTCCGGCCCGCTTGCTTCTCCCCGCGCTATAGGGATAGACTCATCTCTTAATCTGATATAGCCGCCGTTGCCCGGCTCGGACGCCCTCGACTATGACTCCATCCCGCTTCCACCCGGCGAGCGCACCGGACTACCTGCCTCCGGCCCAGATGCGGTCGCTCCAACTGGACCGGCTCAGAAGCGTGGTCGAGCGCGCTTTTGACCATGTGGACCTGTTCCGCGCGCGCCTGAACGAGCGCGGTCTCGCCCCTGCGGACATCCGCTGCCTCGATGACATCGAGAAGCTGCCCTTCACCGTGAAGACGGACTTGCGCGACACTTACCCCTTCGGACTGTTTGCCAGCCCCATGCAGGAGGTGGTGCGGCTGCACGCTTCGAGCGGCACCACCGGCAAGCCCATCGTGGTGGCCTACACCCAGCAAGACCTCGACGTTTGGACCAGCGCGATGGTGCGCAGCCTGGCGTCCTGTGGCATCACCCACGGCGACATCGTTCAAAACGCCTACGGCTACGGTTTGTTCACCGGCGGCCTCGGCGCTCACTACGGCGCCGAGGCCCTGGGCGCCACCGTGATTCCCATCTCCGGCGGCAACACCGAGCGCCAGATCATGGTCATGAAGGACTTCAAGGTCACCGCCATCTGCTGCACCCCGAGTTACTTCATTCACCTGCTCGAGCGCGCCGAAGAGCTGGGTGTCGACGTGCGCGAGCTGCCCCTGCGCGCCGGCGTGTTCGGCGCCGAGCCGTGGACCGAGTCCATGCGGCGCCACATCGAAAGCGCCGGAGGCATCCGCGCCTTCGACATTTACGGGCTTTCGGAAATCACCGGGCCGGGAGTCGCCGTCGAATGCTGCGCGCAAAACGGCCTGCACCTCTTCGAGGATCATTTCTACCCCGAGATTGTCAGCCCCGAATCCGGCGAGCCGCTCATGGACGGCTGCGAGGGTGAGCTGGTCATCACCACCCTCAGCAAGCGGGCCATGCCCATGATCCGGTACCGGACGCGCGATATTACCGCTCTGATTCCCGAGCCGTGTCCCTGTGGCCGCACGCTGCGCCGCATGCGGCGCATCGGCCGCCGCACCGACGATATGATCATCCTCCGCGGCATCAACGTATTTCCCAGCCAGATCGAGACCGCGCTGCTGGCCGTCGAGGGAACCCTGCCGCATTATCAGATCGTGCTGACCCGCGACAAGGGGCTCGACCAGATGGAGGTGTTGGTGGAAGTGACTCCCCAAGTCTTCAGCGACCAGATCGGCGCGCTCGAGAAGCTCCACGACAAGCTGCTCTACGCGCTCGACCAGGCGCTCGGACTGCGCGTGGCGGTGCGCCTCGTGAGGCCCCAGACCATCCGCCGCAGCGACGGCAAGGCCCAGCGCGTCATCGACCGGAGGAACCTCGCATAGCGTCATGAAAATCCATCAACTGTCGCTCTTTCTCGAAAACCAGCCGGGACAGATGATCGAGCCGTGCCGCCTGCTCGCCCGCAACGGAATCAACATCCGCACCCTGTCGCTCGCCGACACCCGGCAATTCGGCATCCTGCGCGTGATTGTGTCGGACTGGCAGAACGCCGCCGTGCTGCTCCAGAACGCGGGATACGTCGTCAACGTCACCGAAGTGGTGGCCATCGAAGTGGCGGACCGGCCCGGCGGACTCGCGGACCTGATGGCGGTCTTCGAGAACACCGGGATCAATATCGAATACATGTACGCCTTCCCCTTCGGACGGCAGGGCCGCGCGGTCCTCATCTTCCGCTTCGACCAGCCCGACGCGGCCATCGAGCGCCTCCAGTCCGCCGGCATCAACGTGGTGGATAGCGTAGACGTGTATAACAAGGTCTCATGACTTACAACCCTCCGCTCCGCCTGACCGTGGATCGGGCGATGGTCTCGCCGCCGGACGCCCTGTTCCGCGCGTGGACCCAGCAGTTTGACCGCTGGTTTGCAGCGCCGGGGTCGGTGCTGATGAAAGGCGAAGTCAACGCGGTCTTCTATTTCGAAACGGATTTCGAGGGAACCCGGCATCCTCACTATGGCCGCTTCCTGAGGCTCGAGCCGGATCGCCTTGTGGAGCTGACTTGGGTGACCGCCGCGACCAAAGGCGCCGAAACGGTAGTGACCGTGTCGCTGGCGCCGGATAACGGCGGGACGCAACTGCGACTCGCTCACGCCGGTTTCCCGGACGAGGAATCGAGGGACCGGCACGAGAAGGCCTGGCCGAATGTGCTCGCGCACCTCGACCAGCGGATGTCCGCGCCCGATCGGTAGCCTCGCCAGACACCTGGTTTCCAACGGCATCTCCGCCCGCATCATGACTTCCGTGCTGATGCTATGACGATCCGCGTTTGAAGGAAGCTCTCAACTCGGCCCTGGGGGCGGGCCATACCCGGGCCAAGCCCGGAAAGCGCGGCTTCGCGATCCTCATCGACGTAAGCCTGCTGACTTACACCGTCAAGCACGCGAGCCGGGATTTTCCGAGGGCCGCTCACCGTCGAAATCGCGTTCGGCCCCGTTTGACGCGTGGTTCCGGCCAGCCCGGCAACTCTGTTCCTTATGGCCGCGATTTGCCCCGACTTGACCCCCGGTGTCAATCTCTATATAATTGATCGAGAATAGGATGATAATGGCATGACCGTGAAATTACTGCTACTTTACCTCTCCCTCGGCGCCGCCCTGGTCTCGGCGCAGGTGGTCGGCGCGTCTATCTCGGGCTCCGTCAAGGACGACACGGGAGCCGCCCTGGCCGGCGCTTCCGTCTCCGTCAAAAACGTCGAAACCGGCGCCGAACGCAAACTCACCACCGACGATTCCGGACGATACTCCGCCCCGTCCATCGCCATCGGCCATTACCGCGTCTCCGCCGCCAAGGAGGGCTTCAACTCGCAAGTCAAAACCGGAATCGAATTGGTGATCGGCCAGAGCGCCGTGGTGGATCTCACGCTGCCGATTGGCGACTTGCACCAGGTGGTGACCGTCGAGGAAGCGCCTGACCCGGTCAGCCTCTCCACCGCCCAGATCTCCGGCCTGGTCTCCGAGCGTCAGGTGAAGGAGCTTCCCCTCAACGGCCGCAGTTACGACCAGTTGATGACCCTGAATCCTGGCATCGTGAACTACACCTCGGAGCGGTCGGGCGGCGTCGGAACTTCGAATTCCTCCGTCGGCAACATGTTCGCCGTGTCCGGTCGGCGGCCTCAGGAGAATCTGTTCCTTCTGAACGGCATCGAATTCACCGGCGCGTCGGTCATCAACAATACCCCTGGCGGCGCCAGCGGTCAGCTCCTGGGAGTGGACGCGGTTCGCGAGTTCAACGTTGTGTCCGGCACTTATGGCGCCGAATACGGCAAGCGTCCCGGCGGCCAGGTCAGCATCGTCACCGCTTCGGGAACCAACCAGCTTCACGCGACCCTCTACGAATTCCTCCGCAACAGCGCGCTCGATGCCCGCAATTTCTTCGACCAGGGGAACATTCCGCAGTTTCAACGCAACAGCTTTGGCGGCACGCTCGGCGGGCCTCTTAAGAAGGATAAGTTGTTCCTCTTCGGAAATTACGAGAGCTTTCACCAGCATCTGGGCGTTAGCGCGGTCACCTTTGTGCCCGACAACGCCGCTCGCTCTGGCGTCGTGTCCGGCGTCGCCGTCGGAGTCGCCCCGAGTGTCGTACCCTTGCTGTCTCTGTGGCCGGCGCAGAACGGACCCGAGCTGGGCGGCGGTGTAGCCGAAGCGTTCAGTCATCCTTTGCAGACCATCCGCGAGGACTTCGGGACAACCCGCCTCGACTACAATCTCTCGCAAAAGGACACTCTGTTCGCCGTCTACACCATCGACGACAGTTTCGCCAACACGCCGTCCGCCAATCCGCTGAGCCTCGTCGCCGAGGGGCTTCGCGAGCAGGTCTTCAGTCTTCAGGAACAACACGTCTTTTCCCCCAGTGTGCTCAACACCGCGCGAGTTGGGTTTTCGCGCGGCAGTTACTTCTTCACGGGTCAGACTCCCGTCAACCTCCCCGGATGGGTCTCCGGCGCTCCTGTCGGCGCGGTTGTGATTGGCGGAGGAACCGCCTTGAATGCGGCATCCCAGATCACCGCTGCGGGCACCAACGCGGGCAGTAACCTGCGCGCCGTGCGGAATCTCATGACTTACGACGATCACGTCGGCATCTTTCGTGGCATTCACCAGCTTGAAGCCGGAATCTGGTTCCAGCAAATCCAGGCCAATGACAACCTGGCGCAAAATCAGTACGGCCAGGCGTCGTTCGGGAGCCTGACCTCCTTCCTCCAGGGCACCGTCTCTACCTTCACCGTGGTGCCCACACCTACTCCGCTGTCATGGCGTTCTCTGGAAGTTGCCGGCTTCGTGCAGGACGCCGTCAAGCTGCGCAAGAACCTCGACCTCCGCATCGGTTTTCGCTTCGAGTCCACCACCGGCTGGAATGAAGCCCGCCGGCGAGCCTCCAACTATGTCTTCGATCCGAACGGAGTTATCCAGACTGATCCGGTGGTAGGTAGCTCGGTCTTCTCGGTCAACCGGGCTAAGTTTCTGCCGGAGCCGCGCGTAGGGCTCGCCTGGGATCCGCTCGGCAAAGGCAGGACCGTCCTGCATGCCGGCTTCGGCGTCTACCGCGCCCTGCTGGATAACCTGGATTACCGCCTCGACCAGACCGCGCCGTTCAACACCACGGAGTCTCTCAAGAATGTGCCGCTGGCCGGTCTCCAAATCGTGCCGGGCTCACCCCTCCCTGCCGGGACCAAGGTCTCTCCCAGCGGACTCCAGCCCGATGCGTATACCCCAACTGTCTTGAATTGGACGTTCAAGATCGAGCAGCGGATTGCGGCGAATACCTCGCTCGGTGTCGGCTATGTGGGCTCCCATGGTTACCACGAGATGTTGTCCGTTGACGCCAACGAGCCCGTCCCCACTCTCTGCCCCGCCGCTCCGTGCCCCGCCGGCTATGCCTCCGGCACGGTCTACTACCCCTCTGGCGCGCCATTGGCCAACCCGAATCTCGCCAATACCACCACCTGGCTCTCCGAGGGTCTCAGTTCTTACAACGCTCTTCAGACCGACGTCAACCGGCGCTTCAGCCAGGGATTCCAGGTCCGCGCCACCTACACCTGGTCGAAGAGCCTCGACGACGGCACCGCGCTGAACAGCAGTGTGGGCGCCAATGCCCCCGGCTTCGTCATGTTCCCGCTGCGTCCCAAACTGGATTGGGGACCCTCCACCTCCGATGCGCGGCACATCGCCGTGATCAACGGAACTTATGAACTTCCCTTTGGCGACGGCCACAAGTTATTCGCCGCGGGCCATAACCTGCGCCGCAAGTTAGTAAGTGGCTGGACCCTGAGCGGTGTCGAAACCCTGCAATCGGGATTTCCGTTCACGCCGCAGTTGGGATTCAATCCCGCTAACAATGGCGACAGCCGCAACCCCATCCGTCCCTCGTGGAACCCGGCATTCGGCGGACATGTGATTCTCGGAGCCCCTGACCAGTATTTCAATCCCAATGCCTTTGTCCTTCCGCCTCCTGGCACTTATGGCAATATCGGCAGGGACGTCCTCACCGGTCCCGGTATTGCGACTCTGGATCTGTCGGCGGCGAAGAACACTTCGATTTCGGAAAAGCTGAAATTGCAGTTCCGCGCCGAGTTCTTTAATATCTTCAACCGCGCCAATTTCGGAACCCCGAATGCCGTGGTGTTCTCTTCCGCGTCGGTTGCGCCGTCTTCCACGGCCGGCGTGATTACCTCCACCTCCACCACATCGCGGCAGATCCAATTTGGGCTGAAGCTTCTCTGGTAAGAGAGCCTTCGGAATCAGGCGGCCCGGCTGGCTTTTCTGATTCATCAGAAGAGATCCTTGGGTTGACTCCGGCTCGGACAGCTTGCCAAGTGAGTGATCGAGGGCAAGTCCGAGGACTCGGTATCGCGAAGACCGCGCCCGGCGCACCGGAACTGCGGCTGACCGGCTGCTTCGAGAACCCGCCGAGGTTGCCGCGCAGGCTACCGGAAGAACAACCCGCTCGCCACGGCGTTTGCCAAAGGATTGAGATTCGTGATCCGGACCACGACGTGACCGCTCACGTTCCACACCAGGTATTGCCCGTTGGCGAAGCTCGAAACCGGACGCGTGTCCAGAAGGTTGCCGCTCGCGTCCAGGATGTCCACGCGTTCCGTGCGGCCACCGCCGAAAATGTCCCAATCCAGCAGGTAGACGGCAACCTGGTGAATATTGGAGTCACTAAAAGTCAAGCCGATGTTGAACGAGTTGACTCCGTACCAGCAGGCCGCAATCCGGTCTCTGGGCGAAGATGCCTTTTCGAGCGCGCGCGTATCGCTGGTGGAAGACGCCCAGGTAAAGGGAATGTTGCCCGAGGGCTGCACCGTAACATAAGCGGGGTAGCCGGCGCTATCATTGATCACGTTATATCCATCAGCGCCATAAACACCCTTCCAGGATCCGGCAGTTGCGGTATCGGTCTTCAAGAACGACGCCGTGCCTGAGCCGGTGGTAGCTCCGCCCCCGCCGAAGAACAAACCGCTCATCACCGCATTGGCCGACCCATTGGTATTCGTGACTCGGACGACCACGTGGCCGCTGACGTTCCACACCAGGTACTCGCCCGCGCCGAAACCGCTCACCGTCCGCGTGTCCAGCACGTTGTTGTTCGTGTCCAGGATGTCCACCCGCTCGCTGCGCTCGCCGTCCCAATCCAACAAATACAACGCCACCTGGTGCGTGTTCGCATCGTTGAAATTCAGATCGACGGTGAAGAAACTGCCCGTATACCAGCAGGCGGCGATGCGGTCCGTCGCTGATGAGGCCTTCTGCAACGCCCGCCCGTCACTGGTGGAAGAGACCCAAGTGTAAGAGGCGTTCCCGGAGGGCGTCACAGTCACGTACGAAGGATAGTTGACAGTGTCATTGATGATGTTATACCCATCGCCGCCATACACGCCTTTCCAGAAACCGGCGGTCATGGCGTCGGTTTTCACATATCTGGCCGTGGCGCCGCTCCCAGTCCCACTGCCAAAGAAGATCCCGCTCACAACGGCGCTGCTGCCGGTGTTTGTGATGCGCACTACCACGTGGCCGCTGACGTTCCACACCAGGTACTCGCCCGCGCCGAAACCGCTCACCGTCCGCGTGTCCAGCACGTTGTTGTTCGTGTCCAGGATGTCCAACCGCTCGCTGCGCTCGCCGTCCCAATCCAACAAATACAACGCCACCTGGTGCGTGTTCGCATCGTTGAAATTCAGATCGATGGTGAAGAAACCGCTCGTATACCAGCAGGCGGCGATGCGATCCGTCGTTGATGAGGCTTTCTGCAACGCCCGCCGGTCGCTTGTGGAAGAGACCCAGGTGTAAGAGGCGTTCCCTGAGGGCGTCACGGTCACGTAAGAAGGATAATTAGTGATGTCATTGATGACATTGGAGCCGTCCGCCCCATACACCCCCTTCCAGGAACCGGCGGTCGTCGTGTCGGTCGCCACATAGCTGGCCGTCGTGCCCGGGTTGTTCGACGGGTTGATGGGGAACAGGAAGGTACCTGACGTGCCTCCGCCGGCTGAATTGAGCACTGTGACCTGTGCGGTTCCGGCGGTGCCGATATCCGCGGCAGTAATGGCCGCCTGTAGTTGCGTGACACTTACAAACGTGGTCGTCCGCCCGCTCCCGTTCCAGTTCACAGCCGAACTGCCCACGAAGCCGGCTCCATTCACAGTTAAAGTGAAGGCCGCCCCCCCCGCGGTGGTGCTCGTTGGTGCCAGCGATGTGATCGTCGGTGCCTGGTTTCCAAAAGCACTGACGACGCCGCCAGCTCCCAAGGCTGTGAGCGCATTCCCCGCCGGCGAGACCGCCACGACGTTTGTGAGCCCGATCGATGTGCTGGTGACGCCGGGAGCTATGGTCAGGTTCACGACGGCGACGGGGCCGTTCGCGACTATAGCGGCGTTCATGCCGAGAGCCAGGCAGGTGTACGTGCCGGAGGTGGACGCGCAACTCAATGTCTTGCCTGCGTTGGCCGCTGCGGTCCCAGGATTCACGGAGATTGAAACGACGCTACTGGGAGGATATATTAAGGTCCACTGGAGGGCTGCCGGTTCATTGCCCGCCGGCGATGTCAGATTCAGGCTCAGAGCGGCGGTTCCGTTAGCCGTGGCAGTTCCTGACAATAGCACTAGCGAATCTGTCTGTCCGAAAGCGAGACGCAACGAGAGGACGAACAGGAGCGTGAACAAAGGCGACAGTCGACCCATGTCAAGTAGTCTCTCGTCCTGGAAGTGCCACGCGCCCATCTTAGAACAATAGATATCGCCTGCCCAGGTTAAAAAACGTCAACCTATTGACTGGCCAAAGGTTAACATCCGAGAAGCCTCTCACCGTAGCGGACAGATAGCCAGGTTCAGTACGTTTTTTTCACAGCTCTTTTACAAGGCGAGAACAATTAAAGAGCGTTCCCGCGAGAGGCTAGGTGCAATGCGAATGCTTCCGAGGTATCTTCTTGGTGGGTTGGTGGTCCTTGTGCCGATTGTCGCTTTCGGACATAGTTACGGACCCCCTCCGCGTGTCACCGGCGGCCCCGGCGATAACGCTCGCGCCTGCACGCTCTGCCATACCGGCAACGCGCCCAATTCGGGCACGGGCAGCGTACAGATCCTTTTGCAAAGCGGACTCGTCTACATCCCCGGCGTCAAACAGCGGGTAGCCGTCCAGGTCGCCGATCCTGATCAACAGCGGTGGGGCTTCCAATTGTCGGCGCGCTTGAACAGCGGTCTCGAAAACGGCCAGGCCGGCGATTTCACGCCCATCGACACCATGACGCAAGTAATCTCCGAAGATAATGGCCCCAAACCTTGTACCTCAGGGAGGCGCCACGTTCCAGTTTGACTGGACGCCGCCCGCAACCAATGCCGGCCCGGTCACATTCTTCGTCGCCGGAAACGCCGCTAATGGAGACCGGAACTTTACCGGCGACCTGATCTATACCTCGAGTCTCCAGTTGACTCCCGCCGTTCCGGCGGCGCCTTCGGTCACGGCCGGCAACATCGTCAACGCCGCCACGACCCTGGCTGGTCCCGTGGCTCCCAATTCCTGGGTCACGATCTACGGCTCGAACCTGGGAGTCACCACACGCTCATGGGCGGACAGCGATTTCCTGGACGGCGCGCTTCCATCTTCCCTCGACGGTGTGAGTGTGGTCCTTACTCTGTTCGGCGCTCCGCGCTTGACTTACGTCGGCTACGTCAGCCCCACTCAAGTCAATTTCCTCCTTCCCAGCGATCTTAGCGTCACCGCCACGACGGTACAGGTCAGAAATCCCGCAGGTATGAGTACGGCTGTTCCGATCACAACACAGGCGAACGCTCCGCAGTTATTCATTACGGACGGAAGGCACGTGTTATGCGCTCACTCAAACGGCGCCTTTCTCACTTCCACGACCCCGGCGGCGCCCGGAGAGACCATCGTCGTCTATGGCACCGGCCTGGGAGCTACGAATCCCGCCCAGGTTCCCGGCCAGGTGGCGGCAGCGCCGGCCAGCCTGGTCACGCTTCCGCAGGTCACGATTGGCGGGGCCGCCGCGACGGTCGCTTGCGCTGGAATCGTCCCCGGTTCCGCGGGCCTGTACCAGATCAACGTTCGGGTCCCGTCCGACGCGGTGAATGGCGACCTGCCCCTGATCTTCCAGTTGGGTACCGCCAGTTCCGCATCGACCCTCGTCACCGTTCAGAAGTGACTGCGTCCAATTCACTCTGGCGATTTGCCTCGATGAGTCTGATTTCGTCTCGGGCGGGCTCAATTAGAGCAGCCGCATTCGCCCAAAATCGGCTATTCACGGCCGATGCCGGCATCATCGCCTACCGCGCCGGTCGCGTTTCCGACGCTCCACTTCTCATCGGAGTCCCTCACTCCGCCGCCACCGGCCCCTCCCCCTTCGACAGCTCTTGCAGAATCTGCTCGCGCCGCCGCGTGGCCGCGTGCGCCGCCGATTCCATCGCGATCCAGTACACCACCCCGCCGATCGTCGCCGCGATCGACATTACCAGCCAGAACGCCAGTTCGCTGCCCAACGCGTAGCGCGCCAGGTAGGCCAGCAAAACCGGCAGCAGCGCCAGCGGATACAAAAGGAACAGCAGGCCCTGGAAACCGCTGCCCCCGCCCTGCGACACGCGCTGCGGGCTCACCCCCCGCGGAAAGTGCACCGAGCTGAGATTGCCGATCCCGAACATATACAGCGAGCACACCCCCACCACCACCAGCGTCTCGATCACCCTCGGCCACCCCCTCGTGATCCGCAGCGCCACCGTGATGCCGACGAGCACCAGCACCTCCAGGTACACGAAGAACAGCGCCGCGATGTTCTTGCCCAGCAGCGTATCGGCGATCGGCGGCGGCGCGGCGAAATAGATGGCCGCCGCCGATCGGTCCAGTCCGAAGCAGTTCCAGAACGTCACCTGCCCCAGCAGCGTCAGCGCGTACACGCAAACCAGCGTCAGAAAGTATTGAGGAGGGGCGGAAGGTGTCCGCCCGTGGCGCGTGACAACCATGGGAAACCACACCGCCAGCCCGAAGGTGAAGCCCATGATGAACACCATGCGGAACCGCGGCGTCCGCGCCAGCGACCGAAGCTCCTTCTCCACGATCCCCGCCAGCGGATCGCGCCACATCAGCGAAGGCAGCCGGTAAAAGCGCTCCTTCCACAACTGCACGCGCGACGTCGCATCCCCCAGCGGAGTGGCCTGCGCGGCCATGACGTCATAGCGGAGATTGCGCTCGAACTGCGCGCGGCCGAACCACAGCGCCGCCAGCGTCCACCCGCACAGCACCGCCAGCGCCGGCCATCGCGACTCGTTCCCGCCCAGCGGCAGGCCCGCGCGCGCCGCCGCCGTCCACGGCAAACCGACCACCCCCGCCGCCGCCAGGAAGCCGCCGAGCTTCCCCGGCCGCGCTCCCGATGAGATCAGCAGCCGCGGCGCCACGTACAGCATCACCAGAAAAATGCCCAGCACCTCGCGCACCTTGCGCCGCGAGAGCAGCCGCTCCAAAAGGCTGCGCACCCCGGATGCCAGCAGCAGGTTGAACAGCACGAAAATCAGAACCGCCGCGGCCAGGCCTGGAAACGTCCTCCACCCTCCCGTCTCCGGATTGCTCAGCAAGCCCAGCGTTCCCGCCGCCAGCACCATCACCAGCTCCGCCCCGGTCGCCAGCCGAAGCAGCAGTTCCACCTGGAACAGCTTGCCGTGAGGCGCCGGATAAATCAGCAGCTTCCGCATGTCCAGCCCCGCGCCCATGCTGGCCGACAGCACCGGAACCAGTTGCCAGTACCCGCACACCGCCAGAAAGCCCCCCGGCAGCCAGACATCCAGTTGCGCGCGGCTGGCGTGCGCCGCCCCCACGTACACCGCGGCGGCGCCGATAGCCCACAGGCCGTACCAGATCACCGCGGTGATCACGCTGAACCGCGACCCGCGGCTCGCGCTGATCCGCATGCTCAAAAGCTGCGCTTTCAGAATCGCCGCGATCATAGCCAGTCGAACCGTTCCATGTGCCGCTCCGCGCCCACCACCCGCACGAATGCGTCTTCCAGCGATTCGCCGCCGTCGCGCAGCTCCGCCAGCGTTCCGCTCCGCACGATCCTGCCCTCGTGGATGATCGCCACGCGGTCGCACAGCCGCTCCACCACTTCGAGCACGTGCGACGTCAGAAAAATCGTGGCGCCGCGCTTCACCTGGCCGATGAGAATGTCCTTCATCAGCCGCGCCCCCACCGCATCCACCCCTTCGAACGGCTCGTCCATGAGGAACAGCTCGGGATGATGGATCAGCGAGGCGGCCATGGCCACCCGCTTGCGCATGCCCTTGGAATACTCGGCGATGAGCTTGCGGTCGATCCGCAGTTCGAACAGATCCAGCAGGTCGCGCGCGCGCTCCATCGCCGTGGCGCGATTCAACCCGTACATCCGGCCCACGAATTCCAGGAACTCCGCGCCCGTCAGCCGGTCGAACAGCAGCGATTCATCGGGCACCAGTCCGATCCGCCGCTTGATCTCCAGTTCCTCCCCGGGCAGCCGGTACCCCAGGATCTCGATGGTCCCTTCGTCCGCCGGGATCAGCCCGGTGAGAATCCGGATGGTGGTGGACTTCCCCGCCCCGTTCGGTCCCAGGAAGCCGAAGAACGACCCGCGCGGCACCTCCAGGTCCACGCCGTCCACCGCCGGCTTGTCCCCGTAGAATTTCTTCAGGCCTCGGACCAGGATTGCCGGCGGCGACATAACTTCCAGTGTACGCGGCGCGTCCGGCGCCACGATTTCCACCGGCCGCGTTTTCGCGTACCATACGGGAAGCGAGGTGAGTATGCTTTCCGGCAAACTGGTTCACCTGATCGAATCCCACTGGGACGAGATCATCGCGCGCGTCGTCGAACAGATGCGCCGTGAGCCGCAGATGACGCACATCCGGACGGTAGTCGAATCGGAGCTGCGGGAATGGGGCCAGAACCTCCTGCAGAACTTGAACCACTGGCTGGCCGCCGCCAACGAGGACGACCTGGCCCAAAGGTCCGAAGCCCTGGGCAAACTGCGCTGTGAGGAAAACGTGCCCCTCCACGAAAGTGTGCGCGCGCTTTTCATCATCCGCGAGAAGATGCTGGACTTCGTGGAAGAACACATCCCCTCCCGGGACACCCTGGAATTGTACGCGGAGGAGCAGTTGGAGCGGCGCCTGGCCCGCTTCTTCGATCTCCTCACCATCCACCTGGTGTACGGTTACGAGCGCGCGCTGCGCAGGCACGCGGCCATCGCGTGAGGCCATCCCGAAGACCGGCATGACCACGCTGCTGGCCCTTCTGCGCCAGAACCGCAACTACCGCTACACGTGGATGGGCCAGGTGGTCAGCGAGATCGGCGACTACTTCAACAACATCGCCGTCTTCGCGCTGGTGATGGAGAAGTCCGGCTCCGGCCTGGTGGTCTCGGGCGTGATGCTCTCGCGGGCCATTCCCGCGGTGCTCGCCGGTCCCATCGCCGGCGTCGTCCTCGACCGCGTGGACCGCAAGCGGGTGATGATCGCGAGCGACCTCATCCGCGCCGCGGTGGCCCTGGGCTTCGTGCTGACCATCCACCAGCCGCGCCCCTGGCTGCTCTACCTGCTCAGCGCCGCGCTGATGTTCGCCTCGCCTTTCTTCACCAGCGGCCGCTCGGCGATTCTCCCCACCATCGCCAACGACGACGAGCTTCACACCGCCAACTCGCTGACCCAGACCACGAGCTGGGCCACCCTTACCGCCGGAACCCTGCTGGCCGGATTCAGCGCCTCGCGCTTCGGCTACCTTTGGGCCTTCCTGATCAATTCGTTTTCGTTTGCTTTCTCCGCCTGGGCCATCTGGCAAATCGCCATGCCCGGAGGCTTCCGCCCCAGGGGCGCGGCTGCTGCCGCTCGCGGCCGCGCGTGGCACGAGTATCGGGAAGGCCTGTCGTATCTCCGTTCCGTTCCCCTGATGATGGGCATCGCCATGATCTCGGTCGGGTGGGCCATGGGAGGCGGCGCGGCACAGATTCTCTTCGCCCTGTTCGGGGAGCAGGTATTCCACCGCGGCGCCTCGGGCATCGGCTCCATCTGGGGCTTCGCCGGCATCGGACTGCTCATCGGCGGGGCCACCGCCCACCTGGCAGGCCGGCGTCTCGGGTTCACCGGCTACAAACGCGCCGTGACTGTCTCCTACCTCATCCACGGCGCCACCTACATGCTGTTCAGCCAGGCGGAATCCTACGCCGCCGCGCTGCTCTATATGATGTTGTCCCGCGTGGGAATGGCGGTAACCAGCGTGCTCAACAACGCGCAGCTCCTCCGCCACACGCCCGACCAGTTCCGGGGCCGGGTCTTCGCCACCATGGAATCGTTGCGCTGGAGCGTCATGATCCTCTCGATGGCCGCCGCCGGCATCGCTTCCCAGTACACCGGTCCCCGGACGATCGGCCTGGTGGCGGGGGCTTTTGGTTCGCTGACCGCCCTGGCCTGGGCGTGGCTGGACTGGCGCGGCCGCTTGACCGAACCGCCTTCCCATCGGCCCCGGTAGCCCGCGCCGCGCGCGCACGCCGGTGGCGGCATCATCGGCGCGCGGATGGATCGCCAGTGGGCGGAGGCGCGTGGTCTTCGCTTGCGGGCGCCCCGAGCAGTTCCGTCAAGACAGGCTTCAGCGCATCCGCCCAGACTTGATATCCCTTCAACAAGGGATGCAGCTTGTCACGATCGTTCATCATGCCGTCGCGGAGGTTCCCATCATGGTCGGCGAGTTGGCCGTTAATGTTCAGATATCGGATCTTCCTGCCATCCGCCATACCCGCCAGGCTCGCGTTGATTCTCCCGATCTCCGGCATTACAGCTAAGTTGTCGTTGCGTGGAAAGATCCCCATCAGGATGATGACAGCATTTGGAGCTTTGGATTCGACTACGCGGACCACCGCTTCAAGGCCCTTGGTCACATTTGCCGCGGCCCTTTCAACGCCTTCGGGCGGAACTCTGCTGCCGACGTTATTCGTCCCGGCTAATAGTACAAACACCTTCGGATTGACGTCGTCCAACTCACCGTTCTCGAGCCGCCAGAGGATGTTCTCAACGCGATCGGCGCCCCATCCGAAATCCGCCGCATTCCATCCGAAGAAGTTCTTTTTCCAGTTCTCGAGTAACTCCGGATAGTCCGTCGCACCCCACCGGCGAGTGATGGAATCGCCCTCGAAATAGACGTCTATGCGGCCCTGTCTGGCCTTGGCGAGAAGCTGTTCGTGCGCGATCTGGGAATTCTGGTCCGTTCTCGGCGCCGGCCGGTCCGCGGGAACCGTCTGGGCCGGCAGCAGCGATACCATCGCCATACCGGCCAGGATAGTCTTCACGCGCGACCCGCCGAACCCGCGTGGTGCAGGAATTTGTCGGCCCACGGAATGAAGTATTTCCAGTTCGGCGCGTCGGTGTGTCCGCCGTCGTGCTGGCGCCACGCAAGCTGCCCCTCGAGCAGCCCGGCGTTCACCGGCGGCATCTTTGCGGTGCGATAGTCCGCGGTAACGCCGAGATCCTTCGCGCCGAGCAAACGGAACACCGGCCCGGCGGCTACGGCGGCCATGAAGCTGCCCTGATGGTCGAGCCACTTTGCGTCGCCCTTCTCCGGCACGCCGTAGCTGATGAAGGTCGGGCGCGGCGCGCAGAGCGCCAGCAGTTCGTGAGCGTCTACCGGCAGGTCGCCCGCCGTCTTGCTTCCGAAGGCCGCTTCGGATGCTCCGTACTTCAGGAAATTCCCCGCCATCCAGTGATATTCGCCGGACCCTGTAAGGTTCTCGACAGCCTCACCCCAGTTGCGCCGATGAAGCTTCGCTCCACCCTCACCGGAGGAACCGATCAAAACCACCGCGAAACGCGTATCGAAAGCCATCGTCACCAGGGCGGCTTTGCCATACCGCGAGACACCTTCGATACCGACCTGTTTCGCATTCACGGCTTTGTCTGTTTCGAGATAGTCGAGACCGCGGGAAGCGCCCCACCCCCAGGCCCGCAGCGCGCCCCAGTCGTCCGGCTTACGCGGCTGGCCCCGGTTGACCAGGCCAATGATTCCTTTGGTCAGGCCGGAGCCGTTATCGGCCTGAATGCTGCCCGGGTTGATCGAGGCAAATCCCCAGCCATCGGCGATGAGTTGCTCGGTTGCGGGCGGTTCGGCGCTGGCGGGAGGGCTCAAGGGTCCGCGGCCGGCGGCGGGTGCGCTTCCTCCCGGCGCTCCAGCGCGTCCGGGGAAGACCGGCGCGGGAAATGCAACCTCGGGAATGGTGCGGCCGCCGAACATCATCATCACCGGCACGGGCCCCTTCGCGTCGGCGGGGAGAACCAACGTCATTTGGATATCGACCTGTATGTCGGGGTCCGACGAATTGTCGACATGGCCGAGAAGCTGCTTTCCGATGACAGGATGGTTGCCGACCATTGCTTCGGCGGTCTTCGTAACCTCCCAGGTCACCTTCGGAACGGTCTTCGGGATTCGTCCCAGCACCTCACGCTCGAAGTCTTCGACAATTTCCGGCCGGCGCTGATTCCACCACATTGCGGCCGTAGCTACCTTTTTGCCATTCTCGAGCGTTAGAACCTCCGGCAGATTGGGAAACGGATTCGCCGTCGCCTCGTCGTAATTGGCGTGGTTCGGCGCGCTTTCATTGCCACTGGGACCCGGGCGAAGCGCCTTGATTCCGAGCTGATCCATCATGTTCTGGTGATCTTCGACGGCGGTCCATTTCTTTGTGTCCACCGCGCTTTGGGCTGACACACCGACGACAACTGCGACCGCCGCGACAAGCGGGAATACTGGTGTGAGACGCTGTCGACTCATAACCAATAAGAGATCACATTTGGTTCGACTGCGGCAACAAAGGTTGTGGGAGCGATTTCTCAGGCTCCTGGTTGGGCTGGCCTTTCGCGCTATATCCGTCTGCCTGATCCTGCTGGCCTGTTGCGCTGCTCACAGCCAGCCCCGCCGACACTTCGCCGTCCTTCGAAGTGGCCTCCGTCAAGGCGGATCCGCGTCGGATGCAGTGGCGGCCCTGGCAGCATGGATCCCGGCCTTTGGACGTGTCAGAACAACTTGCCGGCGGATCGATTCGACATCGCTGCCAAGCTTCCGGAGCGAACCAAAGAGTCCGAGCCTCCTGAAAACAATTCGGAAGACGAGCGTCCGCCGGTGCCGGCCGGCCCTCCGGCCAGGGACAAGGATGGATATCCGGTGCTCCCCGCGGACCGGAACGGCATCCGGCCCGCCGGCCCGCGGCGGAACTCGATTCGGGACCGGCGTTGATGTCCGCCCTCCAGGATCAGTTGGGCCTCAAACTCCAGCCCAGGAAAGCTACCATCCTCGCGCTGGTAATCGACCACGTCGAAAAGATGCCGACCGAAAACTCTGGTTTCAAAGAGGAAATCAGGTTGGCTGGTCCCCGGATTCACACCCCATTCACAGGGCCCCGAGCCTTGCACGCACGCGCCCCGCACGGGTGGGACACGTTGCGCGGCTCGTCTGAAGCAATCCCTCAAGTTGCAGTCCAACTTCCGTATGGCCGACTTCACCGGCAGGCTGAAACAGACGAGAACGAACGGCTTCAGATTGGCTTCGCTGAAAGCCATGCGGCCGCGGTCAAACACACTGTAATCATGATTGAAAGAACGATAGGGAGGATAAAGAGGTATCTCCAGCTCACAACCGTGATGGCGGCAAAGCAAAGAGCGAGAGCCCACACAGTGACGCGCATGACCGCCAAAGTCTCTGCCGGAAGGCCACCTAGCTGCCACGCTAATACCGCCGCGAATAGATAAAACACGCCGACCGAGAATCCAGCCGCGACAAAGAGGTCCCAATAT
>Ga0116223_10000452_pt1 | contig 50512 bp, 38 predicted proteins | sample Sb_taG_3_FD_90092 | JGI IMG/M metagenome (GOLD analysis project Ga0116223, IMG submission 90092) | Peat soil microbial communities from Weissenstadt, Germany - Sb_50d_a_PC metaG | ecosystem: Environmental > Terrestrial > Soil > Wetlands > Peat | place: Germany: Weissenstadt | collected 2010-09-21 | reverse complement strand
TCTTCCACCGAAAACCCTTGCACTTCCTTCAGCACCAACATCGACCGGTCCCGCTCCTCCAGGCACTCCAGCAGTTGCTCTACCCGCTCACGTGCCGCCAGCCGCTCGCTCGCGTCTAGGCGCCCGTCGACAACCTCCTCTGCCGCCTGGTACTGCCGGGCCTGCTCCTCGCTTAGGTCTACCTCCAGCACCAGCGGCCGCACTTTCCTCTTTCTAAGCAAATCCCAACATTCGTTCACCGTGATCTTGTATAGCCAGGTACTGAACGCGGCCCGTTGATCGAAGCGTATCAGCGAAAAGTAGGCCTTCAGAAAGACCTGCTGGGCTATGTCCTCCACATCCTCCCGGTTCCGCAGGATGCCTCCGGCCACCGCAAACACCCTGCTTTGGTGCCGCCGCACCAGGGACTCGAACGCTTCCTTGTCCCCGTGCTGGGCTCTCCGGACGAGTTCCCGGTCCTCGCCGCTCCTGGGCGAGTCCGTCACAGGCTTCTCCGAACCTGCCAGCCGGGAGAGCGCCATGGCCTCTGATTTTGGGACGCGTGCCATCGCTATTTGGTTACGCTATTCTTAGGAATCTGTCCAGACCCGCCACCCTGCTTTCCACAGCCCCCGATGTTTCTACTTGCTACCTTGTACTAACTGTGGAATACTTAAATCATGATTATCGGTGACCGTCTTCGCGCTCTGCGCGAGGAAAAGAAACTCTCCCAGGGTGATATCGAGAAGCGTACCGGACTTTTGCGTTGTTACATTTCCCGCGTGGAAAATGGCCACACTGTCCCAGCCATTGAAACGTTGGAAAAACTGGCGCGCGCTCTCGAATGCCCACTCTATCAACTCTTCTACGACGGCGAAGAGCCGCCCCAGTTGCCCAACCTCCCCAAGCGTCGGTCGTCTGACGACATCGCCTGGGGCAGCGCCGGCAAAGAGGCGCGCTATCTCAACAAGCTTCGCCGCTTGCTGAGCAAGTCGGATGAGGAAGATCGCAAGTTGCTCCTGTATATGGCGCAGAAAATGGCCAATCGGTAGCACCGCAATCATTCTCGTCTCTCTTGTCAAAATTTGATTGTCGAAAAGAGCCGCTCCTCCGCGCCGGGGGGCGGCTTTTCTCTTTCTGCCGGGCTGCTCCCCCCTTGTCTTGGCCGTCCCTGCCCGGTTGGCTCGGATGGCTCAGCCCCTTCCTACTCCCATTCGATCGTGCTCGGCGGCTTGCTGCTCACGTCGTACACCACCCGCGTCACTCCGGGCACCTCGTTTACAATTCTCGTAGAAATCCGTTCCAGTACCTCTCCCGGCAACCTCACCCAATCCGCCGTCATCGCGTCATCGGACTGCACCACCCGCACCGCCACCGTCAGTCCGTACGTTCGCCCATCCCCCATCACTCCCACGCTCCGCACCGGCAACAATACCGCGAACGCCTGCCATACCTTCTCATACAATCCCGCTCGGCGGATCTCCTCGGTCACAATCGCGTCCGATTCCCGCAGCTTTACCAAGCTCTCAGCCGTTATTTTGCCCAACAGACGCACCGCCAATCCTGGCCCTGGAAACGGATGCTTCACCAATATCTCTTGCGGTAAGCCTAAGTCTTTTCCAATCCTTCGCACCTCGTCCTTAAACAGGTCCCGCAGCGGTTCCACCAGCGCAAACGGCATTTTCTCGGGCAATCCCCCAACGTTGTGGTGAGACTTGATCGTCGCGGAAGGACCCTTAACGGACACCGACTCAATCACATCCGGGTACAATGTCCCCTGCACCAGGAACTTGATCTCCCCGCGCGCCTCGCCCTGCTGCAGCTTCTCCGCCTCTTCCGCAAACGCCGCAATGAACTCGCGCCCGATGATCTTTCGCTTCTGCTCCGGGTCCGACACCCCCTTCAGCTTGGTCAGGAAACGCTTCGAGGCATCCACTCCGATCACGCGCAGCCCCAGCCGCTCCCGGTACATCTCCAGCGTGTGCTCGAATTCGTTCTTCCGCAGCAGCCCCGTATTCACGAAGATGTTCGTCAGCCGGTCGCCCATCGCCCGGTGTACAAGTACCGCCGCCACCGTCGAGTCCACCCCGCCGCTTAGCCCGCAGATCGCCCGGTGCGCTCCCACCTTCCGCCGTATCGCTTCCACCGACTCCTCAATGAACGCCGCGCCGCTCCACTTCGGCTCGGCCTTACACACCTTGAACAGAAAATTCCGCAGAATCTCCGTGCCCCGCTCCGTGTGATTCACCTCCGGGTGGAACTGCACCGCGTAGATTTTCCGCACGGGATCTTCCGCCGCAGCAATCGCATTCGCCGTCTTCGCCGTCAAATGAAATCCACTCGGCAGTGCCAGGACGTTGTCTCCATGACTCGCCCAGATCCTCATCGTTCGTGGAAAATTTGCCAGAATCTCACTCTCGGTTTGCTCCAGGTCCAGTTGCGCCGGCCCGTATTCCCTCCGTTCCACCGGTTCCACTCTTCCATCCAAAGTCTTCGATATCCACTGCATGCCGTAACATATCCCCAGCACGGGGATTCCCATCGCCAGCACCGCCGGATCGCATTTCGGTGCGTCTTTGTCGTACACCGAACTCGGTCCGCCGGACAAAATAATCCCCGCTGGCTCCAGCTTGCGGATCTCTTTCAGCGCCGTCGTGCACGGCAATATGGCGCTGAACACTTGCTGCTCGCGCACGCGCCGCGCAATCAATTGGGTATACTGCCCCCCAAAATCAAGCACCACTACCCCGCCCAACTCCGTCTTCAGCTTCCCCTGCTGTCTCTCCATCTTCTTTCCTGTCGCCCCATCCATCAGCTACACCTCGTGATCTTGAGGCTGCCCCATCCTTCGCGCACTATGCGAAGGGTGGGCTTTTGCGATCCAACAACCCAAACTCTCTTCTCTTAATTCTTGAACCGTATCCCCAATCTCTCCGCTACCTCTGCGGCAAAGCCTTTTTCTTCTCTGCAAACTCTGTGTTCTCTGTGGTGAATTCTTTTTTTCTCACCCCACTACGATATTCAAGAGCTTATCCGCCACATAAATCACTTTGCGCACTGTCTCCCCCGCCAGATGTGCCGCCACCCCCGCACCCTCTCGCGCCAGTTTCATCACCTCTTCCTGCCCCGTTCCCGCCGCTACCTTCACCTTCCCCCGCACTCTCCCGTTCACCTGCACCACAATCTCCACCTCTTCCTCCTTCGCCAGTTCTGGGTTAAACGCCGGCCAACTCGCGCTCCACAAGCCATCGCTGTGTCCCAACATCTCCCACAACTCTTCCGCCAAGTGTGGTGTCATAGGCGCTAGCATCAGCGTCACCAGTTCCAGCACATCCTTGCTCACTTCCGGCCGCAGATTCTCGTCCAATGGCTCCGCCGCATAGATCGCGTTCGTCAACTCCATGATCTGCGCAATCGCCGAGTTGAAGTGCCACCGCGTCTCAAAATCCTGTGTCACTCGTTTCACCGTCTGGTGCGCCTTCCGCAGCAACCCCTTTTCCTTCTCGGCTGCCGGCGCCGACCTCGACGCGGTCTTACTGGTCGCTGGTCGCTGGTCGCTGGTCATTCCCCCCGTATGCCTCTCCACCAACCGATACACCCGATTCAAAAATCGCCACGCCCCCTCGATACTCTCCTCGCTCCACTCCAAATCCTTCTCCGGCGGCGCCGCAAACAGCGTGTACAGCCTCCCCGTATCCGCCCCAAACTTCTCCGCCATATCAATCGCGCCCACCACATTCCCCTTGGACTTGGACATGGCCAGGCCGCCCTTCAATACCATGCCCTGCGTAAACAGTCGCGCGGCCGGCTCATCATGCTTGATCAGTCCCAAATCGCGCATCACCTTGCACCAGAACCGCGAGTACAGCAGGTGCAGAATCGCGTGCGTGATCCCGCCAATGTACTGGTCAATCGGAAACCAGTAGCCCACCTTCGCCGAATCGTACGGCGCCCGATCGTTCTGCGGATCGCAATAGCGGTAGAAGTACCACGACGAATCCACAAACGTATCCATCGTGTCCGTCTCTCGCCGCGCCGGACCGCCGCACTTCGGACACTTGGTGTTTAGGAACTCCGGGTCGGTTGCCAGTGGCGATTGCCCTTCGCCTGTCAGCTTCGGATTCGCCGGCAGCAAGACGGGCAAATCCTTTTCCGGCACCGGCACCATGCCGTCCTTCTCGCAGTACACCACGGGAATCGGCGTACCCCAGTATCTCTGCCGCGAAATCCCCCAGTCCCTCAGCCGGTAGATCGTTTCCTTTTTCCCAAATCCGCCCGCCTCCGCATCCACCGCCATCTTCTCAATCGCCGCCGCCGTCTCCAGCCCCGAGTACCCCCCCGAATTTACGCTAACCCCATACTCCGTAAACGCCTCGCGCGGCTCTTGCTCGGTGATCTCTGTGTCCTCTGCGGTGAAATCCTTTTTTCTCACCACAACGGGTATCGGCAACCCAAACTTCTTTGCAAACTCAAAATCCCTCTCATCATGCGCAGGCACCGCCATAATCGCGCCCGTTCCATACTCCAGTAGCACGAAGTTCCCCACCCAAATCGGAATCTTCTCCCCATTGAACGGATTCACCGCATACCGCCCGGTAAAAAAACCATCCTTCTCCGCCGTCGCAATATCCTCCATCTTCACTGACAACCGCTTCATCTCCGCCAGTTTCGCTTCCAGCCCAACCTGATTCCCCGCGCCCACAATTAATTTCCCCACCAACGGATGGTTTGGCGCCAAAATAATCGCCGAAGCCCCATAAATCGTGTCAATCCTCGTTGTAAATACCTCAATTCTGCCCGCGCCGGCCACGTCCGCTATGTCAAACTCCACCCGCGCCCCAACCGACTTCCCAATCCAATTCCTTTGCATGGTGATGACGCGCTCCGGCCAACCCCCTCCAGCTCTTTCAAATCCTCCAGCAACTGTTCCGCGTACGCAGTCGTTCGCAGAAACCACTGCTCGATGTCCCGCGCCTCCACGCGCGTATCCTCATGCCGCCAGCAGAACCCGCCATTCACCACCTGTTCGTTCGCCAGCACCGTGCAACACTTCGGACACCAGTTCACGCGGCTCTTTTTCTTGTACGCAATTCCCCGCTCCAGCATCCGCAGAAAGAACCACTGGTTCCAGCGGTAATACTCCGGCTCGCACGTGGAAATCTCCCGCCGCCAGTCGTAGCTGAACCCGAAGCGCCGCAGCACGCGCTGAAACTCCGCAATGTTGTTGTTGGTCCACGTTCGCGGGTGGGTATGGTTCTTGATCGCGGCATTCTCCGCCGGCAATCCAAACGCGTCCCATCCCATCGGATGGAGCACGTTGAACCCGCGCATCCTCTTCACGCGCGCCACCACATCGCCAATCGTGTAGTTGCGCATGTGCCCCATGTGCAGCGTCCCGCTAGGGTATGGCAGCATCTCCAGCACGTAGTATTTTGGTTTTTGGGGATCTACTTCGGATTCAAAGACGCGATTCTCTTCCCAACGTTTCTGCCACTTCTTCTCAATCGCCTGCGGGTTATAGTCCGCCACGGGTCCTTTTTCCCTCCGCGGGTAGTGCACCCCGATCGAGCCCCGTCATTCCGAGCGGAGTCTGCGAAGCGAGGTACGGTTTTGCATCGCACGTCTTTTGCGCGATGAATCCCTCTTTCCTTCTCTGTGTCGTCTGCGTTGTTCCCTCTACGAACTCCGCGTTAATTCTTCGCCTTTCTCTTCGCCTTCTTGCTCTTCGCCGTACTCTTCCTCGCCGGCAGGTCACGCGAGCTCGCGAATTTCTTCCCCTTCTTCTCCATTTCTTTCTTCATTTTCCTCATCGCCGGAGTCAGCATGCTAAACCCCTTCTCCGCCACCGGGCCCTGCAATCCCGCCAACTCCCAAATCTTCGCCACGTTGCGGCGGTCATCTCCCGGATTATCGATCGGCGTCTCCAGCAAAAATGCCCGCCCCGCCAAGCCTTCCGGCTCCGTCGCCCCAAACCGCGGATGCCGCAAAATCCTCGCAAACGCCGCTTCGCCAATCTTTCCTTCGCCGATATGTTCGTGCCGGTCCACGCGCCCGCCCAACGGTATCTTCGAGTCGTTCACATGGAACACCGGCACATTCTCCAGCCCGATGGTACGGTCAATCTGTCCTATAGTGTCCGCCAATCCTTCTTCGCTGCGAATGTCATACCCCGCCGCGAACAGGTGCGCCGTGTCCAGGCATGCTCCGGCATCCAAATCGCGCAGCCCGCGCACAATCTGCGCCACTTCTTCCAGCCGCGACCCCACTGCTGTCCCCATCCCTGCCGTGTTCTCGATCAATATCCGCAAATACCGCAGCGGCACCTGCCGCGATGCCTGTTTCACGCTCTCCACAATCGTTGCGATCGCCTGCTCCATGGACGATTCGCCGCGCGCCCCTGGATGCACCACCAGAAAGTCGGCGCCCAGCACGACGCCGCGCACCAACTCTTCATGGAACGCCTGGATGGACCGCGTCCGCAGCATCGGCTGCGTCCCCGCCAGGTTTACCAGGTAATTCGCATGAATCACCAGCGGCCCAAGCCCCAACTCGTCCCTCCGCGCGCGAAACGCCTTCGCGTCCGCCGCCGGAATGCGCGCCACCGCGCCCTGCCACATTCGCGGGCTCGCCGAAAAAATCTGCAGCGCGTTGCACCCCAGCTTCCTGGCCGATTCCAGCGCGTTAAGGTAGCTTCCCGCGATGGAAGTGTGGATCCCAATCCTCAGGCTCCCGTCCGTCCAGGTCGGTGGCTGTGGCTCGGGTTCCGGTTCCGGGCGATACTCGTCATCCGGCTCGAATTGTGTGCTTTCGATGAGTGGAAATTCCGCCATGCCGCTACTTTCCCGATAAATTAATCCTCTATCGTACCACACCGTCCATTGGACCCATGTAGCTCGGGCCTTCAGGCCTGAGGCCTTTTTTCTTGAGTTGTCTTGCGCGTGCATGCCCCACCCGGAGCCTGCCCCGGCGCGGTCAGGTAATTATCTGCGTTAGAAGCCTAATCTTCGCCTTTTTAGACAACCAGGGCTGAAAACTAACAACTTATGGCTCCCCTCACCCCCATTGCTACTTCGTCACAAGGTACCTTCGTACAGTAGTGCCAGGCTCCTTCCCCATGCTAGAAAGGTCCAAAGGATTGAAAAGGGGCTTCTCGATGAAGAGACATCTTCTAGTACTCGCCTGTGCTTGCGTCCTGTTTGCTGCGACGCCGGTCGCTGCTCTCCCCAGGCACAAATCGCAAGACACCGCCACCGTCCACAAAAGCAGATGGTCCTGGTTTCACAGAAACAAGCAGCCCCGGGAGAAACACGATAAAGGCAGTAACCACGACCATCTTCACAACTTCCCCAAGTCCGTAGGCTGGTGGCATCACGGCCCCGGCCCAGCCGGCGCCGGCGCAAAGTAACTGCGCATGTGTTGCAGTCGCAATCGCGTGTAACTCTTGGGTTTCCCCTCTAACCCCACCTGACGCTTGAATTTGAGGGCGCCGCATCCTTCGCCCCCCTCCGGCGGGAAGGGTGAGCTCTTGCGTTCAGACGGCTCGTTCCCTCTTCTCTTCCCCATTGCTTTCAACTTTCGAGTTTTGGCTTTCAACCTCTCCTGAGCCCGCCAGACACACCACTCCCCGAAAAAATGTTCGCTCTCGAATTTTATGGAATTCCCCTAAACCGACGCCTTGCTCTTCCCGCTCTCTCCTGCCAGGCATTCATTGCAAATGCCCCCAACCTCCGTCCGCGACACCGTCACCTGCATTTGAAAATCGCGCGCGATCTGTTCCTTTAACTGCTCATACAAACGGCTCTCAAACTCGCGCACCTTACCGCACCGTAAACACGCCACATGGATATGGTCGCGCGGCCCATGCGATTCGTAGTAGTGCCGGTCGCCCCGCAAATGGAGTAAATCCAGCTCATCAATCAACCCGTGCTTCTTCAGCAGATCAATCGTGCGGTACACCGTTACCAGGTGCACTTCCGCATTGATCTTCTGCGCCCGCTCCAGGATCTGATCCACGTCCAAGTGCTGCTCCGCGTTGTCCATCACCTGCAGGATCACCCGCCGCTGCCGCGTCAGGCGGAGCCCCTTCTTCCGCAGCGATTGCTGCAACGGGCCCGTCGTCTCGGCCGTATTCAGCCGTTCCCCGGACGACACACGATGGCTTGGAGCAACTGCCATGACGCAACCTCTATAACTTCCCGTCATTCCGAACGGAGTCGGTGGAGTGAGAAACGGTTCTGCATCGCATGATTTTTTTGTGCGATGAAATCTCTCTTATTCTTCGCGGCCCAATCATCCCTACGAATGGCTCGGCAGCAGCCGAACCACGTCATTGTACATAACGTAGGCAAACAGCACCAAAAGAAAGACCAGCCCCACCTGGATAAACCGCTCTTTGAACGCCAGGCTGAAGTCCCGCCGCCGTATCCCTTCCAGCGACAGCAACAGGATATGCCCGCCATCCAGTATCGGAATCGGCAGCAAATTCAGGATCCCCAGGTTCACGCTGATCAGCGCCATAAACGTAATCACCGCCCAGGCGCCTTCCGCCACGGCCTGCCCCGCCACGCGCGAAATGCCCACCACGCTCTGTAGTTGCTTTACGCTCACGCGCCCGCTGAACAATTTCCCCACCACCCCAAACGTCCCCAGCACATACTCACGGGTCCTCATCGTCGCCTCGCGCAACGCTCCCGCCGGGCCCACGCGCTCATACGCATAATCAAAATGCGGCGCCACGCCGATCTGGAAATTTTTGTCCGTCGCTTCTCCCAGACCTTGCTTCGGCGTAATCGCCAGGCTCACCGTCTGGCCCTTGCGGCCGACCTCCACCTGCAGCGTCTTTCCCCCCGAGCCCCGAACCTGGTCCACAAATTCGTCCCAATACACAATCCTGTGGCCGTCTACTGCTCGAATTACGTCGCCAGCCTGCAATCCCGCGTGGCTTGCCGGCGTGCCGGGGGCCACTTCACCGATCATCGGAAGCAGTGGTAAGTACCCAAAAACATGTGCCTTTGGATCATTCGTCACCGGCACAGCCAAATGCCGCGACGTCCCGCCATTTTCCACGTCCACGCTTACCGTTCCGCCGGGATCGGTGGAGCTCACAATTTTCGCTGCCTGGTCCCAATTCGGATTCTTCGTCCCATTCAGCGATATGACCGTGTCACCCGCTTGTAGCCCATTCACCGCTTCACTGTGCGTCGGCGATAATTCATTCACCACCACAGGCTTCCGTTCAAACGTTGCGTAGGGCACTCCCGAAATGATGTAGTACCCGCCCAACAACACAATCGGGAAAATCAAATTCACCGCCGGCCCCGCGAAGGAAATCACCGCCCGCTGCCAGCGCTTCTTGCTCATCAGTTCGTCCGGCGAACCCGTCGGCGCCTTCTCTCCGGAATCGATATCGCTGATGTCCTGCCCCGCCATGCGCACATACCCGCCCAGTGGCAATGCGCTCACGCGCCAGTCCGTCGCCCCGCGCTTCATTCCAAATAGCCGTGGCCCGAATCCAATCGAGAAGACGTCCACGCGCACCCCGAAAAATCGCGCGGCAATAAAATGGCCCCATTCGTGGACCAGGATAATCACGCCCAGGACCAGCACCATGCCGATAATCGTATTCATTCCGTCGATCTACCTCGCCCTTTCATTCTACGCTACGCCCAACTCCCCGCCCAACTCCACAGCCAGCATGGTTCCAATCTGCAATCCCGCCGCTCTTTAGGAGGCCGGGCCTGCAGCCCCGGTCGGGTGCCCCACACGCCGAGTTTGCGTGTGGGTCTTAGGGCTCTCTTCAATTTTCTATTTTCCAATTTCTATCTTCTATTTTCTATTCGGTGCTCCGAGCTTCTCCACTTCTTCCCGCGCCACCCGCCGCGTCTCTTCATCCGCCGCCAGCACATCTTCGATAGTCTCAAACTTCACTCGGGGCGTCCGGCTCAACACCCGCTCAATCACTTCCGGTATCCCCAAAAACCCGAGCCGCTTATCCAAAAACGCCGCCACGGCCACCTCATCCGCTGCATTCAACGCGCACGGTAGGGCCCCGCCCTTTTTCATCGCTTCCCGCGCCAGCCGCAAACACGGAAACCTCCGCGTGGACGCCTTCTCGAAATCCAGTCGCTTCAGCTTCTTCCAGTCCAGCGCCACCTGGTTAGATGCCACCCTCTGCGGGTAGGTTAGCGCGTACTGTATCGGCATGCGCATGTCCGGCGGCGCCAGTTGCGCCAGCACCGACCCGTCCACAAACTCCACCATCGAGTGAATCGTGGACTGCGGGTGCACCACTACCTCGATCTGATCCGCTCGCACGCCAAACAGCCAGTGCGCTTCAATCACCTCGAATCCCTTGTTCATCATCGTCGCCGAGTCAATCGTGATCCGGCTTCCCATCTTCCAGTTGGGATGCTGCAGTGCCTGCTCCGGGGTCACGGTGCCCAGCGCCTTCACCGCCGTCTTCCGGAACGGCCCACCGGACGCTGTGAGCACGATCCGCCGCACCTCCTCATGCGTGCCCCCGCGCAAGCACTGGTGCACCGCGTTGTGCTCGCTGTCCACCGGCAGCAGCGGCTGCCCCGACTTCTCCACCACCGACATCACCAATTCGCCCGCGGCCACCAACACTTCCTTATTCGACAGCGCGATTACCTTCCCGCGCTTGATTGCCTCATACGTCGCTTCCAGTCCCACCACGCCCACCGCCGCGGACACCACCATGTCCGCCTGCCCGTGCGTTCCCACCATCAACATACCTGCGCGCCCGTGAAGGATTTCCGGCAAAGGCGCGATTCCCTTATCCCGCAGCCGCCGTGCCAGTTCGTCCACCAATGCCGCCGTGGCCACGGACACCACTTCCGGCCGGTGTCGCACGATCTGTCCCACGAGCTCGTCCAGGTTGCTTCCTGCCGCCAGCGCCACGATCTGGAATTGCCCCGCCAGCGACTCCACCACCGAGAGCGTCTGCCGCCCAATCGATCCAGTCGATCCCAATATCGATAGTTTCTTCATGCCCTAAGTGTAGCCCCCCTCCTAAGAGGATCGAACCTGGTACGTGGTTAACGGTTATCAGCGATCAGATATCAGCGATCAGGAACCGAGGAGAAGAGCAAGAATGTCTTCTCTCTCCCTTCACCCCGCCACCCGCGGATTCACCAACACGAGGTAATACCAAATCACCGGTATGCACAGAATCAGCGCATCAATGCGATCCAGAATCCCTCCATGCCCCGGCAGCAGTCCTCCCGAATCCTTCACCCCCGCCGACCGCTTGTACGCCGACTCCAGCAAATCTCCCATCTGTCCCGCCACATTTCCCACCGCCCCCATCGCCAGCAAATGCCCCAACGGAATCTTGATCCAATAGCTGAACGCATACGCCACCACGAGCGAACCCGCCATGCTCCCAACCGCTCCTTCCCAAGTCTTCTTGGGCGACAAATGTGGCGCCAGCGGATGTTTCCCAAACGCCCGTCCCACAAAATACGCCACCGTATCCCCCGCCCACGTAATCGCGCACGCAAACAGCAGAAACTTCGGCCCCATCCCTCCCAGTCCGTGCAAGGGCACGGCAAAGGACAATGGAAAAGCCACCAGCAACAACGCGCTCGAACTAATTCCCGCAGCAGGCAGCGCCTCAACCAGCGCGCGCTTCCCCCACACTGTGATGACCGTCAGCCCTAACACAAATAGGAAAAAGATCCACAAAGCCGAGGGAAGCTCGCCCAGCGGATGCCCAAACAAGAAATACACACGATCCGTGACACGATTGTCGTACGCCGCAATCCATTGCACATAGATCAGCAGCACGGCGCACACTACCGTCCACGCGCGATACGCCCGGTGCCCAATCGCCTCACCCAGCCCGAAATACTCCCACAGCGCCACCGCCGTCAGCACCGCTACAGCCACCGCCACCACTGTCGTCGAGCCCCACAGCACCAGCGCGATCACCACCGGCATCAGCACCGCAGCGGTCGCCACCCGTTTCCACGTCATCGTTTCCACACCCCCTCATTCCGAGCGAAGTGCGCGCAGCGAGGAATCCCTCTTCCTTCGATTCGCTCCCTCATTTCCATTGAGACTATGTCCTCGAAGACCTGTCTGAACCGCCCGCGGAAAGAGTCCCCCAATTATACAGTCAACCCCCGTGTCCACACTCTTTCACTCTTTCACTCTTTCACTCTTGCACTTTTGCACTCTTTTACTTCCGCACTCTTCTACCCCCCATCCGCACACACCCCAACCCCCTCCATCTCATCTCTCCATTGTCCAAAGGGAATCCCAGTCCTACCGCGCCACCCGTGCCCGAGCCGTGGCCCCGCGCTCCGAATCAATCCCGCCGTACCTTCGCTCTCGGTTCTGAAAATCCAGCAGCGCCTCCAGCAACCGCGCCCGGTTGAAATCCGGCCACAGCGTCTCCGTCACAAAAATTTCCGCGTAGGCGATCTGCCACAGCAGGAAATTGCTCACCCGCATCTCTCCGCTCGTTCGGATCAATAAGTCAGGATCGGGCAACTCCGCCGTATACAAATGCTGCGCCAGCAACTCCTCTGTAACCGGCTGCGCGTCGGCATGCCCGTTGCGCTCGGCCAGGATGGCGTTCATGGCATCCACGATCTCCGCCCGGCCTCCGTAATTCAGCGCGATCGAAAGGACCATCCCCGTATTCCGCGCCGTCTCTTCCGTGGCCTCGCGCGTATCCTTTTGCACCGCCGCCGGCAATTCCTCCGGCCGTCCCAGAAAGCGCATGCGAATATTGTTCTTCTGGAGGAGCGGCATTTCCTTGCGCAAATACTCGCGCAGTAGCTGCATCAGAAACTCGATTTCCGCTTTTGGCCGCCGCCAGTTCTCCACCGAAAACGCGTACAAGGTCAGCGCTTCCACGTGTAGCCGCGCGCAGGTTTCAATCGTTGTCCGCGCCGATTGCGTTCCCGCGCGGTGCCCCGCCACCCGCGGCAGGTGCCGCTTCTGGGCCCAGCGCCCGTTCCCATCCATGATCACGGCGATGTGCCTTGGCAATCGCGCCAGGTCCAGCTTCTTCAGCAGCCCCGCCTCTTCCGGTGTAACCGGACCGAGAGCCTCAGAAGCCAGCGCCGCAGGATGTGTTCGGGTGTGTGCCACGGTCAATCCGCAAATCTTCTTTACGCCGCAAAGTTAACACACCCATCGTTACCCGCGCAATTGCCCTGTTGCCGCAAAGTTACGCGCCTTCTGCCAACCATCGTCGTCTCATCGCTTCCTGCTCGCTGGCAATCTTCACGCCCGCCCCACAACTCACCCCGAACCCCCATGCACCCACTGCGCCACACCCTGCCACATCAGGACCACCGTCAAAATAATCATCGCCACCGCTGTTACCCACGCCACCACATTGAACGCCAGCGTGTTCGTGTGCTCGCCCATCAGATCTTTCCGGTTCACCAGCAGCAAAATAAAAATCACTACGATAGGCAGCCACACCCCGTTCCCCACCTGCGAAAATATGAAAATCTTCCACAGCGGCACATTCGGGATCAGCACAATCCCCGCGCCCACCACAATCAGGATCGTATATAGCCAGTAAAACGCCGGCGCCTCCCGGAATTTATGGTCCAGCCCCGCCTCAAACCCCATCCCTTCGCAGATCACATGTGCCGTGGAAAGCGGCAAAATCGTAGCCGAAAAGATCGACGCGTTCAGCAGCCCGAAAGCGAACAAATAGCTCGCCCACTTTCCCGCCAGCGGCACCAGCGCCTTCGCCGCCTCCGCAGCATCCGTGATGTTCGTCAAGCCATTCCGGTTCAACGTCGCCGCCGTGCACACGATGATGAAGAACACGATCACCATGCAGCTGATGCTTCCAAACAGCACATCCAGCCGTGCTTGCGGGTAGTGCCGCGGCCCCACCTTTTTCTCCACGAAGCTCGCCTGCAAATAAAAGAACTGCCACGGCGCAATCGTCGTTCCCACCAGCGCTGTCAGCGTCACCAGGTAACTAACGTCAAAATGGATGCTCGGAATCGCCGTCATCCGAGCCGCCAGCATCCAATCCGGCTTCGCCAGGAGTGCTGAGAACATGTAGGAGAGATAGAACACGCACAAAATCAGAAAAATCACTTCCACCTGCCGGTATGTTCCCTTCAGCACCAAGATCCACACCAACAGCGCCGCGATCGGCACCGCGATGTACTTGCTGATCCCGAAAAGCTCCATCGACGCCGCCACGCCCGCGAATTCCGCCACCACGTTTCCCAAATCCACCAGGAATCCCGTCACCATCACGAAAAACGTGGAACGAAACCCGAACTCCTCGCGAATCAGGTCGGAAAGCCCCTTGCCCGTGATCACCCCCATCCGCGCGCACATCTCTTCCGTCACATACAGGGCAATCGTCATCGGAATCAGCGACCACAGCAGCGTGTACCCCAGCGAACTCCCCGCCTGCGTGTACACCGCGATGCCACCCGCGTCATTGTCCACGTTGGACGTGATGATCCCCGGCCCGATCACCATAAGGAACAGCGCCACGCGCCTCCGCCACGCCCTGCCGCGCGAGAAAAACTCCACCGTCCTCCCGCGCATCCCGTCAATCGTTTTGTTGATCAATCCCAGCTTCATCGCAGCCCCGCCACTCCGATTGGCTTGCTTCCACCTCTTAACTCTTCGGCCTCTTCCTCATCCTTCCTCTTGATGTCCGACCTCTGACCTCCAACCTCTGACCTCCAACCTCTGCCTTTACGCCTTCACTAGACGCGACACCACGTCGTCCACCGTGACCGTCCCGATCGGCCTCTTCTCCTCATCCACCACGCTCAGCATCCGCAAATTGTATTTGTCGAAAAGCTCAAACACATCCTTCTCGCTCGCATCCGCCGTCACGCTCAACAGGGGCTCCGTCTTCATCTCCCCCATGCGCTGTTCCGCAGACGCCAGCAGCATCCGCGCCACCGGCACCGTCCCCGAAAACTGCGCCGCCTTGTCAATCAGCACAATCGTGTCCAACTGTTCCAGGTTCAATTCCTGCGTCCGCATCCACTGCAGCACTTCCTCCCGCGTGGAATCCTCGCTTACAAATGCAAACTCCGTGTTCATCATCCCGCCCGCCGTCGATGGATCGAACGCCAGCAGTTCCCGCACCTCATCCGCCTCCTGGTTCGGCATTTCTTCCAGGACTCCCTCCGACGCCTCCTTCGACAAATCCGCCAGCAAGTCCGCTGCCGCGTCGGGCGCCATCTCCTCGATAATGTCCGCCGCCTTCTCAGGATCGAGCTTCTCCACGATTTGCGTCGTCAGCCGCTCATCCAGCTCCGCCAGCACCGCCGCAGCCGTCTCCTCATCCAACGAAGCGATAATTCCCTGCCGTTCCGCCGCCGAAAGCTCCTCCATCATCTCCGCCAAGTCTGCCGGGTGCAGGTCTTCCAACTTTTCGTGGGTAATCCGCAACTTCACGCGCCGCAGCGGGTCCGGTTCGATCAGGTTCACAAATTCCCACCGGATCGATCGTTGCGGCAGCTTTTTTTGCAGCCGCCGCACCATGGCCGCCGGCGCCACGCCCTGTAACAGCCGCCGCACCGCCCCCGGCAAGCCCACATCTACCTGGGCGATGCGCAGCTCCACATTCCCGTTCGTCCGCAGTTCCGCCAGGTCCACGTCGTTCACGCGCACCACTTTGCGCCCCGCGGTATCGATGATCTGCTGGTCCAGCAAATCCTTCCGCACCGCCAGCCACGCTTCATTCGGTTCATACGCGGCCAGCGCCCGCTCGCTTACGTTCAATTGGATCCGCCCGGGTTCCACCGCGGACACCTGGTCATATCGCGCCACCAGCGGCGCAAACCGTCCGCGCGAAATAAGGAAGTGGGCGATGCGGTTCAGCTGCTCCGCCGGCTCAACAAAAAACTCGCGCACGCGCCCCACGTAGTTCCCCTGAACGTCGTAGGCCTGCGCGCCCATCAGTTCTGTTGCATACAGCATCGCGCACCTCCTTTCCCACTTTTCTTTGCACCAGCCGCCTTCTGAGGCGGGCGCATTTCTCTTCGCCGTGACTGCTGTGTTGCCGCCCCTCTTCTTCACCCCGCCCCAAAACAAAAAAGCCGCAAGTCTTTACGACCGGCGGCGGATCAACACAACGCTGCTATAACGCAACCCTTAGCCGGCGGCGAATCCTCCTTGGGCTACGACCCACACGAGACCTTCGCGGTGCTCGCCCCTTTGGCCATTCCACACCGGGGCCGACCCCGAAAAACTCGCTGGCCTGGCGGTCAAGTGGCTGAGACTCCCCCTGGTCCATCTAGGGTGAGGTTCGAGTTCGCTGGACGCGCTCATTGCAGAGAATTCACTCCGATTTCAGTGATAAACCTGACCCTGCCCCTTGTCAACATGAAATCACCAAAAAAATCTCCTTCCCCCAAAATAATCGTTTATCGCGACACCATACACGGAGATTTGAGGGTGCCCCATCCTTCGCGTTTTTCAGCGAAGGGTGGGCTCTTACAATCGGACATATCGGTCCCTCTTCTCCCGTCTTCTCTGCGCGCTCTGCATACACTGTTGCTTCTGCCTGGTCTCTCCTCTTTCCCCGCCCATCCCACCTCCCAAACCGACCCATGACCGCTGATATCTAATCGCTGATAACCTCATTACTTTTCTTCAAACACCATATCCCCCGCCGAGACCCCCCTCTTCCGGCAATCCTCGACATAAAGCACCAGATAATTCTTCAAAATGTAGTCCTTCGTCCCATACCCCAACTCCTTCGCCGCCCGGTCAATCGCCTCCCCCGGCCCCTCCAGCTCCAGAAACGTTCCCACCGGTGTCTCGTCCAATTCCAACAGCAACCCCTGCGCCCACTTCATCCGCCCCGGCAAGCGGTACGTCGTCCGGTACTTCTCGTAGCGGAACCAGCCGCGCAGCCCCAGCCCCTCGAATATCTTCTGCAGTCCCGCCGCATCCGTAAGCACCACTTCTATTTCTTGCCGCACCTTATAGCGCCGGTCCCGCGCCACCGGCGCCGCCTCCCCCTTCCCCAATTCCCCCGGCGGGCTTTTGAACGTCAGCACCACCCGCGGTGCGCCCTTCCCCGCCTTCCCGCCCTTCCCACGCTCCGGCGTTTCCGTGCGAATTCGCAGTAACTGCCCATGCTTCGCCAACCCGCCCTGCGGCGTGTCAAAAATCAAATTCATCTCGTGCACGCGCCCGCTCCCGGGTCCCACCAACCGCGCGCCCAGCCTCTTCAGTGTCCGCCGCAAGGCCCGCACATCCTCAATCCGCAACTTAATCTCGGTTTCGTATCCCATGAGCCTCTCCGCGCCGCTCAAATTACCATGGCCAATCCCGCCGTTCACCGCCCCTTTGCCGCAACTTCATTCTCGGTTACGATAAGCCTCTCAGGCCTTCCCATACACGACCCATGTCACACGACTCCCCATCCTTGGCGGCTTCCCCATTGCCCGAAGACAATTCTGGCGCTTCCCTCAATCCCCCCGTAGCCCTCCGCGAGTCCGTCGAGCACGTCATCCACGGCGATCGCCGCGTGGACCATTATGCCTGGCTCCGCCACAAGAACGACCCTCGCGTGACCGCCTACCTCCAGGAAGAAAACGCCTTCGCTGACGCCTTCCTGAAACCCTTCCAATCCTTCCAGGAAGCCCTGTACCAGGAAATGCTCGGCCGCATTCAGCAGACCGACCTCAGCGTCCCCTATCGCCTCCGCGGCTACTCCTATTACACTCGGACGGAAGAAGGCAAGCAGTACCCCATCCACTGTCGAAAACAGGAATCCCCCTCACCTGGATCTGAGGCCGCCGACTCCGCCACCGAGGAAATCCTCCTCGATCTCAACACCCTCGCGGAAGGCCACCCCTTCCTCGGCCTCGGCTCCTTCGACGTCAGCGACAACAATCGCCGGCTCGCCTATTCCACGGACAACACCGGCTTCCGCCAGTTCGTCCTCGAAGTAAAGGATCTGGAGACCTACGAACTCCTCCCCCTCCGCATCGAACGCGCCACCAGCGCCGCCTGGGCCGCCGACAATCTCACCCTCTTCTACGTCGTTGAAGACGAGGTTTCCAAGCGTTCCCATCGCCTCTATCGCCACGTCCTCGGCTCCGGCATCCCCGACGCCCTCCTCTACGAGGAAAAAGACGAACGCTTCCGCATTGATATCGAGCGCACTCGCAGCGGCTCGTACCTCCTCCTCATTTCCAACAGCCACACTGCGAGCGAAATCCGCTTTCTCCGCGCCGATCAACCCTCCGGCGAATTCCGATTGATCGCGCCCCGCGAAGACGATCACGAATACTACGTCGATCATCACCCCGGCAGCTCCGAAGACCCCGCTGGCGGAGTCTTTTTCATCCGCACAAACGATGGTGGCCGTACCTATCGCTTGATGACCGCGCCCGCCGCTGATCCGTCACGTTCCCGCTGGCACGAAATCATTCCCAACCGTCCCGGCGTCATGCTCTCCGCCGCCGAAGCCTTTCGCACACACCTGGTCCTTTTCGAGCGCGAAGATGGCCTCCCCTATCTCCGCATCGTAGACCTCACGCGCCCCGCCCCCTCGGCCCTCGCCGCTTCAAGCCGCATCGAATTCGCTGAACCCGCCTACAACGCCACCCTCGGCGCCAATCCCGAATTCGACACATCCCACGTCCGCTTCCACTACGAGTCCTTCATCACCCCGCGCTCCGTCTTCGACTACGATCTCCGCACCGGCCAGCGCATTCTTCGCAAACAGCAACCCGTCCTCGGCGGCTACGACCCCACCGTGTACGGCAGCGAGCGGCTCCACGCCACAGCTCCCGACGGCACGCGCATCCCCCTCTCAGTCGTCTATCGCCACGGCACTCCTCGCGATGGCAGCGCCCCGCTGCTCCTCTATGGCTACGGCAGCTACGGCCTCTCCATGCCCGTATCCTTCAGCTCCAATCGCGTCAGCCTTCTCGATCGCGGCATCATCTTTGCCATCGCCCACATCCGCGGCGGCGGCGAACTCGGCAAACCCTGGCATGATGCCGGGCGTATGCACCACAAGCTCAACACCTTCACCGATTTCATCGCTTCCGCCAATCATCTCATCGCCGAAAAATTCACCTCCCAGGAAACTCTTGCGGCCGAAGGCGGCAGCGCCGGCGGACTCCTCATGGGCGCGATCGCCAACATGCGCCCCGATCTCTTCCGCATCATCATCAGCCACGTTCCGTTCGTGGATGTCCTCAATACCATGCTCGACGCATCTCTCCCCCTCACCGTCGGCGAGTACGAGGAATGGGGCAACCCTCTCAAGGAAGACGACTATTTCTACATGAAGTCCTATTGCCCCTATACCAACCTCACCCGTAAGGATTACCCCACCATGCTCGTCAAAACCGCGCTGAATGACAGCCAGGTCATGTATTGGGAGCCCGCCAAATACGTCGCCAAACTCCGCACCCTCAAAACCGACACGAATCCTCTGCTCCTCAAGACCAACATGGGTGCAGGCCACGGCGGCGCCAGCGGCCGCTATGATTACCTCCGCGAAATCGCTTTCGACTACGCCTTCCTCCTCTCCGAGCTCGGCATCCGTTCCTAGCCGCCCCTCCCGTAGGGGCGCAGGACTCTTTACCCTGAGTTGCGAACGCCGCTCCCCATGTCCGCACGATCTCTCGCGCTGGCACCCAAACGCGTTTCTGCGATACGCTCTATCCCAAGGAAGCGTCGAGCGCGCGGATTACTGATAACTTAAAACTGACAACTTCTAATGTCCGAACCCACTACCCCATTAATGCAGCAGTACCACGCGGTCAAATCCCGCTACCCCCACGCCCTTCTCCTCTTCCGCCTCGGCGATTTCTACGAACTCTTCTACGAAGACGCCATCATCGCCGCCCGCAAACTCCAGATCACCCTCACCTCCCGCAATCGCGAAAAGGGCCAGCCCATTCCCATGTGCGGCGTTCCTTACCACGCCGCCGACGCTTACCTTGCCCGCCTCATCCGCGCCGGCTTCAAAGTCGCCATCTGCGAGCAGATGGAGCAGCCCGGGCCCGGCAAAAAGCTCGTTCGCCGCGAAGTCACCCGTGTCATCACTCCCGGCACCGCCACCGATATCGCTGTCCTCGATGCCCGCGAAAACAATTTCCTCGCCGCCGCTTCCCACAACACCGCAACCTCCACCATCGGTCTCGCCCTCGTCGATCTCTCCACCGGCGAATTCCTTGCCACCGAATTCACCGGCGCCCGCGCAGAAGAATCTCTTCGCGATGAATTGCAGCTCCTCCGTCCACGCGAAACCCTGCTCCCTCGCCCGCAACAGCTCTTTGAAACCGCCAAAACTTCTCTCCTTGATGGCGCGGGCGGCGTGGAAACCCGCCTCGAAGATTGGATCTTTCAGCGCGACTACGCCGAACGCATCCTCCGCGAACAGTTTGGCGTTGCGGAATTGACCGGCTTCGGCCTCGATGACCACCCGCAAGCACAATCCGCCGCTGGCGCCGTCGTCCACTACCTCCGCGAAAACGCCGCCCGTGGCGAAGGTGACGATGCTCCCAGTGTTGAAGCCCTCCGTCATCTAGACCGCATCCGTTACTACGAGCAGCACGACACCCTCGTCCTCGATCCCGTCTCTGTCCGCAACCTCGAACTCCTCTCCCCCATCTTCACCGAGGAATCCAAGTCTTCCGGCCCCGCCACGCTCATAGCTGCTCTCGATTCCACTGTCACCGGCATGGGTGCGCGCCTCCTGCGCTCCTGGATGCTCCGCCCGCTGATTGATCCGGACGCCATCGCCGCCCGCCTCGAAGCCGTCGAACATCTCCTCAAGCAAACTGTCGTCCGCGGCGAAATCCGCAAAGAGCTGCGCGGTATCCAGGACCTCGAGCGCCTCACCAGCCGCATCACCCTCGGCTTGGCCACGCCCCGCGAACTCCTCGCCCTCCGCAAATCTCTCGCGCAATTGCCCATCCTGAAGAAATTCCTCACCCCGCCGCAGACCGGTGGCAGCGAACTCATCCGCCTCCTCTACGAAGAGATTGACGAACTCACCGATGTCCGCGAGCGCCTCGAAAAGGCCCTCTCCGATGAGCCGCCCGCCGTCGCCACTGAACCCGGCATGATCCGGTCCGGCTATCACGCCGAACTCGACGAACTCCGCAATCTCAGCCAGCATTCCAAGCAGATCATCGCCTCCATGGAAGAGCGCGAGCGCAAGCGCACCGGCATAAATTCCCTCAAGATTCGCTTCAATCAGGTCTTCGGCTACTACATCGAAATCTCCAAGCCCAATCTCCCCAACGCCCCGGCCGATTACGAGCGCAAGCAAACCCTCGTCAACGCCGAACGCTTCACCTTTTCCGAACTCAAGGAATACGAGCGCAAGATCCTCGCCGCTGACGAGCGCATCCTCGAAATTGAACGCCAGCTCTTCATCGACCTCCGCTCCTCCATTGCCGCGAAGGCTTCTCGCCTCCGCAAGACCGCCTCCGCCATTGCTCAACTCGACGTCCTCGCTTCCTTCGCCAAGCTCGCCGCCGACCGCAACTACACTCGCCCGGAATTCAACTCCACCGGCGAACTCCTCATCGTCGCCGGCCGCCATCCCGTCATCGAGGAATTGCTGAAGCAAAAGGGCGAGCGCTTCGTTCCCAACGATCTCAGCTTCGAGCCAGGCCGCCAGCAGCTTCTCCTCATCACCGGCCCCAACATGGGCGGCAAATCCACCTATCTCCGCCAAGCCGCGCTGATCGTCCTCATGGCGCAGATGGGTTCCTTCGTTCCCGCGCGCCAGGCACGGCTTCCCATCACCGACCGCATCTTCACCCGCATTGGCGCCAGTGATAATCTCGCCCGCGGCCGCTCAACTTTTCTCGTTGAAATGAGCGAAGTCGCCACCATCCTCCACCACGCTACGCCGTCCAGCCTCGTCCTCCTCGATGAAGTCGGCCGCGGCACTGCCACCTTCGACGGCCTCTCCATCGCCTGGGCCGTCGTCGAGCATCTCCAAAAAAACACACGCGCGCGCACCCTCTTCGCCACGCATTATCACGAACTCACGGAACTCGCCGATCTCCTCCCCACCGTGAAAAACATTCACGTCTCGGTGAAGGAAACACCCAACGAGATCATTTTCCTTCGCCACGTCGAGCCCGGCTGCGCCGACAAAAGCTACGGCATCGAAGTCGCTCGCCTCGCCGGACTCCCTCGCAGCGTCATCGAACGCGCCCGCGAAGTCCTCAAGCGCCACGAACAAAGCGAGCACGAACTCAGCGAAACCCTCAGCCCCGGCGCCGCTGAGCCCGGCCACTCCAACGGCAATCAATCCGTCATGTTCACCCCGCTCGATCGCGCCGTCCTAGAACGTCTCCGCGCCGCCAACCTCGACGACCTGAAGCCCCTGGACGCTCTGAATCTCCTGGCCGACCTGAAAAAACAAATCACCTGAACTTGAGGGTGCCCCATTCTTCGCCCGCCTCCGGCGGGAAGAGTGGGCTCTTACGATCGAACGCCTCAGCTTCCCTTCTCTTCATCTTTCTCTTCTCTGTGTCCTCTGTGTTCTTCCCTCTGTGACCTCTGTGTTACCGTCCCTCTTTCCATTTCGCCTTTATCTCATCATCTATGCTAAAAATTAATCACATGCCCAACAAACCTCTTCTGCTCCTAGGCCTGATGTCCGGCACCTCCGCCGACGCCATCGAGGTAGCCTTAGCCTCAGCCACTCCGCCAAAGCTTCTGGCACACACAACGTGCCCTCTCCCCGCCCCAATTCGCGCCGAAATCCTCCGCATCGCCGAAGGCGCTCCCGCCTCCGCCGCCCAAATCTCTCAACTCAATTTCCGCCTCGGCCACGCTTTCGCCGACGCGGCCCTAGCCGCCCTCCGCCAATTCAAAGTTTCCCCCTCCCGCATCGCCCTCATCGGCAGCCACGGTCAAACCATCTTCCATCAAGGCCGCCCCGTCCCCTTCCTCGGCCATCCCACCGCCTCCACGCTGCAAATCGGCGAACCCGCCATCATCGCCGCGCGCACTGGCATCACCACCATCGCCGACTTTCGCCCCGCGGACATCGCCGTTGGCGGCCAAGGCGCGCCTCTCGTTCCCTTCGCCGACTATCTCCTCTACAGCCACGCCAAGCTTGGCCGCGTCTCACTCAACCTCGGCGGCATCGCCAACATCACCGTCATCCCCGCGAACGCCACTCCCGCGCAAATCTTCGCCTTCGATACCGGCCCAGCCAACATGCTCATCGACGCCCTGGTTGCGCATTTCACCCACGGCCGCTGCCATTTCGACAAAGACGCCCGCCTGGCCCGCAAAGGCCGCGCCATCCCCGCGCTCCTCAACGAATTGCTAGACGACCCCTATCTCCGCCAACCCCCGCCAAAATCGACGGGCCGCGAATATTACGGCGCCGCCTACGTCCAAAAACTCCTCCGCCTGGCCAAAAAACATCGCGCCCATCCCAATGATCTTCTTCGCAGCGTCACCCTCTTCACTGCGCTCTCCGTAGTCGACGCGCTCCACCGCTTCGTTCTCCCCAGAACAAAAATCCACCAACTCATCGTCTCCGGCGGTGGCGCTCACAATCCGCTCATCATGGCGCAACTCGCCGCCGCTCTGGCCCCCATCGAAGTTCTCCCTTCCCCCGAACTCGGCATCCCCGAAGACGCCAAAGAAGCCTACGCCTTCGCCCTCCTGGCCTACGAAACCTTCCACCAGCGCCCCTCCAATCTCCCCAGTGCCACAGGCGCCCTCCGCCCCGCCGTCCTTGGTAAAATCTGCTATGCCCCGCCCCGCTAGCCTTCTCCGTTTTCTCTTCTCTTCTCTGCGCCGTTCTCTGTGTCCTCTGTGTTCCTATCTCTGTGAACTCTGTGTTACCGTCCCTCTCCTCTTCTCCGTCTTCCTCCTTTCTTCCTGCTCCCGCCCCCCAGCCGATCCCTCCACGCTCGCCTTCGTCATTGAATCCAATCCCGCCAACCTCGACCCCCGCTTCGGCTCCGACGCGCAATCCCAGCGCCTCTCTGCTCTGCTCTTCGACGGCCTCGTCGAGCGCGACGGCGAAATGAATCTCCACCCCGACCTCGCCGAATCCTGGGAGACGCCCACTCCCCTTACCTACATCTTCCATCTCCGCAAAGGCGTCCTCTCCAAGCGCGAAGTCCGCAGGCTCTCGCTTACGCCACCGACCGCGATTCCCTTATCAAATACCTTCTCCACGATGAAGCTCGCAAAGCCAACAGCCTCCTCCCACCCAATCACTGGGCCTACGACCCCAGCACGCGCCAGTACGATTGCGATCCCGCGCAAGCCGAAAAACTCCTCGACGCCGCGGGTTTCCCCCGCCAAGCCGACGGCATCCGCCTGCATGTCACGCTGAAAATCTCCACCGTCGAGCAAGCGCGCCTCATCGCCGCCGCCCTTCAGGACCAGTGGAAAAAGGTAGGTATTTGGCTGGAAGTCCGCCCTCTCGAAATCGCCACACTCTTCGCCGATCTCGCCAAAGGCAGTTTTCAGATTTCTTATTTACGCTGGGTGGGAGCCAACAACGATCCCGATGTCTTTGAACTGGTCTTCAGTTCCAAACGCATTCCGCCCGATGGACCCAATCGCGGCCGCTATCGCAGCACCCGCATGGACGCGCTCACCGATCAGATTCGCATCGAGATGGATCGCGAAAAACGCAAACAACTTTGCCACGAAGCCCAACAATTAGCCGCCGAAGATCTCCCCTACATCCCTCTCTGGTACCCCGACGTAGTCTCCGTTCACGCCAAGCGCTTGGGCGGTCTCCCGCTTTCCCCCACCGGTGACTACCAATTTCTCTCCGCCCCCTAGCACCCCTTTAAACTGTAACTCGCTGTCATCCCGTCCAGAGGCCTACGCCGTCTGCTGGCCGGAGCGGAGGGGTCGTGGCACCGTCCCTGTGCCTGAACTCGATTTTCGTTTTTCGAATTTCGCTTTTCGAGTTTCGCTTCTCTCCCTACGCCACCACCCCCTCATCCCCATTCAACGCATCCCGAATATCATCGTTCGGCAGCGCTCCTTCTCTTCCGATGCACCACTGATCCCCGCGCAACTCCACAATCGTGCTCGGCATGATGCCTTGCGTTTCTCCTGAATCCAGAATCAACGGAATCCTATCCCCCAATTGCCGAAACACCTCATCCCCGCTCGCGCAAGTCGGCGACCCTGATACATTCGCGCTCGTTCCCGTCAATGGCACGCCCAGTTCCTGGATCAGTCGCGTCACAACCTCATTCTTCGGCCAGCGCAACGCCACACGCCTCGTATTTGCCGTCACCTTCAGCGGCAACCGGTTCGACGCGTCCACCACGATCGTCAGTGGCCCCGGCCAGCACGCTTCTGCCAGCTTATAGAAATTGTCCGGCAACTCCTTGGCAAGAATCGCCGCGTGCGCCAGCGAACTGATCAAAATCGGCAGAGCCCGCGTTTCCGGCCGCCCCTTCACGCGAAAGATCTCGTCAATCGCAGCCAGATTCACGGGATCGGCCGCCAGCGCATACAATGTGTCCGTGGGAATAGCGATCACGGCGCCGCGATTCAACCATCCCGCGGCGTAGCGGATCATCCTGGGATCGGGATGCTCCGCGCTAATTGGCAGAACTTCAGCAGACAAGGGCCGTACCTGACCTGTTTTTCTTAAGCGGCGACACTCCCCCCTGCGCCACTCTGCCCGCACCGTATCACACGCCTCCACTATTCCGCAATGGAACACTCTTTCCACTTTTCGACCGATACCCATTTGTTGGCCTCAGGAAGCGGCCCCTTCCCATGTCCGCACAAGCCCGGCCACTTTTGGAGTGTGGCACCTTGGCGCCGCTCTTACAGCTGCATGCGTGCCGACAAACCATATCTCTTCTCCCGGGCGCACGAATGCTCATGGAGGCGCGCGGAGCACCCAATTTAACCCGGCAAAACCTGGGTGCCGCGTCTCCTCTAGTGTTTACGTTTCAACGTCTCGGCAATCTCCTCCGAACGCAGCCGTGACTCGGCGCCATCGCTCGCAGTTTCGGTCTGGTCATTCTGGCGCAGCACGCTCGCGATCGCCGCAAACATCTTCTCCGTACTCACGGGCTTGGAAATGTACGCATCCATCCCCGCCGCCAGGCATCGCTCCTGGTCGCCCTTCATGGCATTCGCGGTCATGGCGATGATCGGGATGTGCATGCCTGTGGACTTCTCCTTTTCGCGAATCGCCACGGTCGCCTCAAAACCGTCCATCTCCGGCATTTGGATGTCCATCAGCACAACATCAAAGCTTTCGTTCTCCATTGCTGCCAGAGCCTCTCGCCCGTCGCCTGCGGTGGTAACCAGGAAGCCTCTCCTTTCCAGTAGTCGCAGCGCTAGAACTCGATTCACGGCATTGTCCTCGGCCAGCAGCACCCGCGCTCGGTTCCTGTTCTCCCGTAACGAGTGCCGCGTCACCACCTCGCCCTTGTCCCGTGTCCCTTTGGCTAAAACGTTGCATAGCGCTTGCTGCAGTTCCCGCGGCGGGATGGGTTTCATCAAATAAGCGGAAATCCCCAATTCCCGGCAGCGTGCCGCATCGCCCAGTTGCCCCGCCGAGGTCAGCATCATCACCGTGCCGCCCACCACTCTTGAATCCTTCTTGATCTTCTCCGCCAGCTCGAATCCATCCATCTCCGGCATTCTTCCATCCGACAGAATCAGCGCATAGGGCCGCCCGGAACTCTTCGCAATTTCCAGTTCTTCCAACGCCGCGCGCCCGCTGTCCACAGCCGTCGGCCGCATGCCCCATCGCGTCAACATTCCTCGCAGAACTTCCCGGTTCGTATAGTTGTCGTCCACGATCAGCGCCGTCACATCCCGCAATTTCTCCAGCCGCAGCTCCACAGGGACGCTGAGAGGCCTGTCCTGCACTCCCAGACACAGCGTGAAATGAAACGTGCTGCCCTGCCCGCATTCGCTCTCCACCCAGATTCGTCCTCTCATCAGGCCCACCAGCCTCGTGCAGATCGCCAGTCCTAACCCGGTTCCTCCATACTTTCGCGTCGTCGAGCTGTCGGCCTGCGAAAATGCTTCAAAGATCATCTGTTGATTCTCGGCCGGGATTCCCACTCCCGTGTCCTTCACGGAGAAATGCAGGCACGTTACGCCGCCTTCCAGCGACTGTTCGTGCACCCCGACAACGATCTCTCCCTCCGCTGTGAACTTGATGGCGTTCCCCACCAAGTTCAGCAATATCTGCCGGATCCTGCCGGGGTCTCCAAGTAGCCCTTCAGGAACTTTCGGCTGCACATCGCAAATCAGCTCCAGTCCCTTTTGGTGGGCGCGAATACTCAGGGCCTTCATGGTTTCTCCGAGGCTCTCGCGCAAATCGAATGGAATTGCTTCGATCTCCAGCTTGCCAGCCTCGATTTTCGAAAAATCGAGAATGTCGTTTACGATCGAGAGCAACGCTTCACCCGACTGTTGCGCCAGCTTCAAATGCTCTCGTTGCTCCTCGGTTAGCTCGCTGTCCAGAACCAGCTCCGTCATCCCGAGTATCCCGTTCATGGGCGTGCGGATTTCATGGCTCATCGTGGCCAGAAAAGCGTCCTTCGCTCTGTTCGCGGCCTCGGCACCCAACTTCGCGTCTTGCAGCGCGCGTTCCGCCGCTTTGCGGGCGGTGATATCCACAAACGTCACCACCGATCCGATCGCTTGGCCCTCTCTCTCGATCGGACGGGACCAGCATTCCACGGGAAAACTCGTTCCGTCGCGCCGCCAGAACGCTTCATGATCCGAGTGCGTCTCCGTTCCTGTCCGGAATGCCTCATAAATCCCGCACTCTTCCACCGGGTAGGGCTCCCCATTTGGCTTCGTATGGTGGGCCAGCTCATGCATATTCTTACCCAACAGGTCACCTTGTTCCGTGTAGCCCAGCAACTTTAGCGTCGCCATATTGCAGAATGTGCAGTTCCCCGCGACATCTATCCCATAGATGGCTTCGGGCGTGGAGTCGAGCAGGAGTCGCACCAGTTCGCTGCTGCGTCGAAGTTCCTCTTCCGCGTGCCGGCGTTCTTCCACTTCCGCGCGCAGGTCCTTCGTCCGTTCGTCCACGGTTCGCGACAATGCGATCGCCTGCGCGCTCAACCTCTTGGTCCTGACTTTTACCCCACCCAGCACGAGCAACACCACGGTCACGCCCACCAACCCGTAAAATTCGGACCTCTGGTAAATATGCGGCCGCAGCACGAATCCCAGAAGTGCTCCACGGTCATTCCAGACCCCGTCATTATTCGATCCGATCACCCGAAATCGGTATGGTCCTGGTGGCAGGTTGGTGTACGTTGCGCTCCGCCGCGCCCCGGCTTCGATCCAGTTCCGATCGTATCCTTCCAGAATGTATTTGAATCTCACTCTTTCTGGCATGCTGAAACTTAGGCTCGTATAGCGAAATTCCAGACGGTTGCTTCCCGGGGCCAGCTCAATTGGTTCAATTCTGCTTACGCTTTCCTCATTTACCAGAAACTGCTCGATCAAAACCGGAGGCACCTTTTCATTCCGGCGGAGGTTGCCGGGTTCGATTCTCACCAGCCCCCTGTGTGTGGTGAACAGCAGTGTTCCGTCCCGCAGGTGCTGTCCGGCCGGCTGCCGTTCCGGGATGGATGCTTCGCTCGTTTTCATCCCATCCGCGACATCGTAAAGAACAGGATGCAGGCTCCTCGCCCTCCTTGCTGCAACGTCATCCAGTTCACTCCGCAGCACTTGGAAGATCCCGCGGCCCGTGCTGATCCACAGGTTGTTCGCTCCATCGGCGAGAATTCGCGTCGGTATCTCGTCGAAAAGCCCCTGTTCGGCCGTGTAACGGGTCACCTCGCCGTCGGCGATGCGAAACCGTGTTATGCCCGGCACTCGCCCGCCCAACCAAAGGTTGCCCAGCCCGTCGTCGAAGATGTCCGTCACCGCAAATTTGATCTGCTCTTGTTGGGAGCGTTCCGTTGGTTTCCCGTGGACGAACCCAAACAACCCGTTCACCGTTCCGAACCACAAAGTCTTGTCCGGCGCGCGGTAAATCACGAACGTATAGTTGCCTGGCTTGGAGAGCGGGGTCAGTTTTCCATCGAAGGTGAACGGCTTCAGCACATCCTTGCGATATCGAAAAACTTGCGTGCGCGACGTCGCAAAAATCATTCCTTGCTCATCTTCGTTGATGGCTGAAATATATTGACCCACCAGCTGCCCGTGCCCCGTATAGGTCGTCAGGTGCCCGTCCTTCCATCGGCAGAGTCCCTTGTCCGCTCCGATCCACACGCTCCCATCGGTACCCGCGTACAGGGAAGCTCCAAATTGCGTCGCCAGGCCTTGCTTCACCGAGTAGTTTCGGACCGTCGAACCCCTCAGCTCTGTCAGACCTCCTCCATCGCTGAATACGAAAATCTCCCCTTCTTTCCCCGCCACCACGGCCGTTACTTCATTGGTGAGAAGCCCCTGTTTCACTGTCATCGTCGTGATGGCCGTGTTTTGAAACCTGTCCAATCCGCTCGCCGTTCCTACCCAAAGATTCCCTTCTCGATCTTCCAGGATCGCCTTCACGTCGTCATCGCTGAGCCCATCGAACGAAGTAAACACCTTCCACCGCCGGTTCGCGTAGCGGCAGAGTCCTCTCCCATTTGTCCCAACCCACAGGTTTCCCGCGCTATCCTCAAAGATGGCCGTAATCTGGCTGTCTTTCAAAATCTCCCCAAAAGGCTCGAGCTCCTTTCGTCCTTGCGCCAGACGATAAAGCCCTTTTTGCGTTCCCACCCAAAAATTGTCTTCGCGGCCTAGCAGCAGAGCAGTCACTCCGGCATGCGGAGCAAGCTCGAATTTCAGCTTCTCTCCGGCGTACTCGTACAGCCCACGCTGGCCCCCAATCCACATCTCCCCGCCGGGACTCTCTACCATGGCTGTGATCCAACTCGTTCCCCGCCGCAACATTTCCACGCGCTCGCCTCGTGCGTAGTAAATGAAGTCATCCGCTCCAATCCACAGCGTTTCATCACTGGCTTGCACGGCAAGGCGCACCGTCCCATCCGGAAGCGGTGTTGCCGGCAGCAATTTCTCGAAGTGCCCGGCTTTATATACGATTGTCTCGGACGGGCCGCGAACCAGCAGGTCGCCTTCTTTCGTCTTTGCGATCGTGCGCACTGCCTCTCTGAACGGCGCGCCTTCGATAGTCGGCTCGATGCGGGTAAAACGCGCCCCGTCAAATTGCACTAGCCCCGCCGATGTCCGCAGCCATAAGTACCCGTCAGCGCTTTGCACCACCTGGTAGACCGCTTCCCCCGAGACTCCACTCTGGGATGTCCAGACTCGATGGCCGTATTGATCGATGTCTCTTGTGCCATCCAGCCCATCCGAGGCCACCGCGGCATAACTGGGTGCCAAAATACAAATCACGATCAACAGGAAAACCCTAAACGCACCTGACTCGCTGCAACCACACGTTCTCCGCAATGCACAAATCGCATCGAATCCCGGTCTCATGTTCCACGAGAGTTTCAGCCCGTTCACCATCGAATCGCAGCTTCGCCGCGGCAGGGCGCCCGTACGTTCACTCCTGGGCCCTTTCCACGCGGACTTAGCACCTCCAACTTGGAGTGCGGCAGCTTGTTTACCCTGCTTGCCCCCCATCTTCGAGGGGAGCTTCGAAGGGCCGCCACCTCTATCGCTGAACGCGCACCGATAAACTGTAATTCTGTTCCCGGGCGCGTGGAGCACTCCACACCCATCCCCATCCCATAAGTGCATGAGTTCGGCCAAAGCAACGTTCCAGACGATAAGTTGGCATCATGCAGATACAACGACTTCCAGTAACTCCCGTCCTGCCTATCTTCAGTTTTTTCTGCGCGGTGTCCCACTCTGGCACACGTGCCACGAATGGAAACTATTGGCCTTTCGGCCACCTTCGAGTGCGGCGGCTTGTTTACCCTGATCTTCGGAGGGACGCTGCTTTTGGGTTTCTCTTCGCTGCAGACTCTCGGCTCGGCGTTTACCCCGATCGGGTCGGGGCGCTACCCTCCTGCTTGCTCCTCGCTTCCTCTGCGTTCCCTGCACCTCTGCGTTATCTTCATTTTTCTCTTCTTCTCTTTCAACTCTCAACCTTTAACCTCCAACTCCTCTTCTCTTCTCTTCATTCTTCACTTGCAACTGAAAACTGATTACTGACAACGCTTCTCCTCCCCCCCGTGAGTTTGCTAACCTCTCCGCAATGGCCACTGGATCCAAACCCACCGGGGGCTCTCGTCCTGCCGACTCGCCCGACTTCCTAACCAGCCGCGAAAACCGCTGGCTCAAACAATTCCGCATGGCCCTCCGCGGCGGTCTTCCCACCGAAGACGGTTCCGTTGGCGTCGAAGGCGCCCGCCTCGTCGAAGAAGCCCTCCGCTCCACCTGCCGCATCGAAGCCGTCCTATTCAGCGAATCCGGGGAACGCCACCGCGAGCGCCTCGCCCCGCTCATCGGCCGCCCCGATACCGGCTTCCCAGTCCTCCGCACCACCGATCGCCTCTTTGAAGGCATCGCCGACACCGAGCATCCCCAGGGTGTCGCCGCCCTCGTCCAGCCCCGCAAATTCTCTCTCGACGAACTCTTCGCCACTCCCGCCGGCTCTTGCGCTCCCCTTATCGTCGTCCTCGCCGGCGTTCAAGACCCTGGCAACGTCGGCACGATCCTGCGCACCGCCGCCGCCTTTGGCGCCACTGCCGCCGTCACTTCCGCCACGGGACAGAGTGGCACCGCCAGTCCCTTCTCTCCCAAATCTCTCCGTGCTTCTGCCGGTGCCGCGCTGCATCTCCCGATCGTCGCCGGAATGTCTCTTGCCATTCTTCTTACACAACTCAAACTCAACGGCATCCACTGCCTTGCCTCCTGCGTTCACGAAGAAGCCACCGGCTCGTTCTCCCCCTGGCAAGTGGATTGGTGCCAGCCCATCGCCCTCCTCGTCGGCAATGAAGGTGCTGGACTCCCCGAAGACATCGTTCACTCCGCCGACGCCCGCATCTACATCCCCATGGCCACCCACGTCGAAAGCCTTAACGCCGCTGCCGCTGCCGCCGTCCTCTTCTACGAAGCCTTCCGCCAGCGCCAAAAACACTAGCCGGACTTTCTCAAGAACGACATTTTGATTTGATTCAAACGGAGCAGCACTCTGTCATCGTGACGGGCGCGCCGCTGGCGCCCCACAAGATCTCCACCGGCTCATCGTGCACGATTCTTTGGTTTATTAGGGCGTGGCCGGATGCAACGCTTCGACAGGCGGTATCGACACCGGAGGAACCAGCACGCGCGCGGGTGGGATTATGCCATGTTGGAATGCGCCAACCAGCAATTCAATGGCTTGGCCCGCCAACGGCGGCAAGTATATGGTCGCCGCCAAAAGCCTGCTGCGCACCCAGGATTGCCCGGTCTTTGGAAGGCCGTCGCATCCCGTGAACGGGAGATTCAACCAGCGATCGCGCTCCGCCTCGTTGGCAATCTCCTGGAAAACCTTGCGGGCCCCGATGGCCATGGCGTCATTCTGGGAGCCAATCAGACTAATGTTTGCTTTCTGTGAGGTGGAAAGCTTCAGCCAGGATCGCACCGCGCGCTGCGCACTCTCTTCGGTCCATTGCCCTTTCAAGGAGGTGACATGAATGTTGCCTGGCTTCACTTCCATCATTCCCAGCAAGCGTTCTTTGGCCGCCAAATTCTCCGACGGTCCCTGAATGTGCAGAACCGTTCCACCGCCGGGGAGAAGCGCCGCGAACTGGCGCCCCTGGATGCGGCCAACCTCAAGATGATCGGAACTCAGCATGAAAACGGGAGCCTTGCAGGTCTGGCGGAGTTCCGAAATGTAATTCGCGTCCGCATTCATGACCACCCAGCCCACGCCGGCGGTTGCAGCCGCGCGGGCAACCTGCGGCAACGCCGTGCCGCCAATGGGTTCAAACACGATGGCATCGGGGCGCTCCTCGGGAGCGGCCTGCACTGCTTTCAGAATTTGTGTGCTCTGATTGACGGCGTCGTTCTCCGCATAGACGATTTTTGCTTCGACCCCCAGCTTGCTGGCGGCCTGTGCGGCGTCATTGGCCTGTTCAATCTGGTAATCATTGTCGTTGGTCATCAACGCGACTAGAACTCGCAGGGTTTTCATCTACTCTCCTCAGGCCCGTCGTGAAATGATACTCCGCGGTCCGCCGGTGGAACCAATAATATTCGGGACAGTACCTTCGCGTCACGATACCTCCAAAGGGATCAAAAGCTTTGGAAGATGATGGGTTTTCTCTTTCACGTCTTGTCATCCCGCCTGCCCGCCGCAGGAGGGACCGGAGTGCCGCGACTTTTGCCACACGCAGTGGAGGGATCTGCTTTTTCCTTTCTTCTGTGCGAATTTCCGCGTCCTCAGCATTATCTTGTTCTGGCTTCCTGATCGCTGATAACCTTCCTCCCCGCGCCCCTGCGCGATCCTTACAATCGTTCTTCACTTACCACTGAAAACTGCCAACTGAAAACTGGCTCCCCACGCCAACTGCGCTAAACTACTTCCATGAGTCTCTTCTCCCCGTTCAACGACCCCGCCCTCCAAGACACCCCTGCGGCCCTGCAGCCTCTCGCCGAGCGCATGCGCCCCCGCACACTCGACGAATTCATCGGCCAGGAAAAACTTCTTGGCCCCGGCAAACCCCTCCGCCTGCAGATCGAATCCGATAATCTCAGCTCCATGCTCTTGTGGGGCCCGCCAGGTTGCGGTAAAACCACCCTCGCCCGCGTCATCGCCCGAATCACGAGCAGTGAATTCATCTCCTTCAGCGCTGTTCTCAGCGGCATCAAGGAAATCAAAGAGGTCATGGCCCAGGCCGAGCGCAAATCCCACGCCTCCCAGCGCACCATCGTCTTCGTTGATGAAGTTCACCGTTTCAACAAGGCCCAGCAGGATGCCTTTCTGCCTCACGTTGAAGCCGGCCACATCCTCTTCATAGGCGCCACGACCGAAAATCCCTCCTTCGAGGTTATCTCGCCGCTGCTCTCGCGCACCAAGGTCTACGTCCTTGAAGCCCTCTCCACCCCGCAGATCGTCGATCTCCTCCACCGCGCCCTCGCTGATCCCGAACGCGGCCTTGGTAACACGCATCTCGATGCCACCGACGACGTACTTTTCCGCATCGCCGCCTATTCCAACGGCGACGCTCGTACCGCCTACAACACGCTGGAACTCTGCGCCCGTGCCGCCAAGGTCGCCGATACCGCCGCCACGAGTGGTTCGCCTTCGGTCCGCCGCATCACGCGCGAACTCCTCGAAGATGTCCTCCAGCGCAAGCTCCTCCGCTACGATAAAGCGGGTGAAGAGCACTACAACCTCATCTCCGCGCTCCACAAATCCGTGCGCAACTCCGATCCCGATGCCGCGCTCTATTGGCTAATCCGCATGATTGAAAGCGGCGAAGATTGCCTCTATCTCGCGCGCCGCATCGTGCGCATGGCCAGTGAAGATATCGGCCTCGCCGAACCCGGCGCTCTCGCCCTTGCGCTGGCCGCTCGCGACGCCTTCGATTTTCTCGGCGCGCCCGAAGGCCATCTAGCCCTTGCGCAAGCCGTCGTCTATCTTTCCCTCGCCCCCAAGTCCAACGCCGTTTACACCGCCTACGGCCAGGTCCTCGAAGATGTCCGCAAAACCGAAGCCGATCCCGTCCCCCTCCACCTCCGCAACGCCGTCACCGGCCTCATGAAAAACATCGGTTACGGCGAAGGCTACAAATACGCCCACAATTTCGACGATAAGCTCACCGATATGACCTGCCTCCCAGACAACCTTTCTGGCCGCGTATACTACCAACCTACAGACCAGGGATTCGAACAAAGATTGCGTCTGCGTCTGGACGAGATTCGCAAACTGAAATCTCGCACCACGGGAAAAGGCTGACCAAACTCGATGAAATTCGCTCCAGTCGAAATATCCCGTCACTCCGGGTACACTGGTCCCCACTCCAGACTATGAACGCTCAATCAGTGCGGTCCATCACGCAGAATCACCAAGCGCTGGGGTTCAAGCCGCGCCACGCCTCCCGCCCCTTTCTCCTCCTCCCCGCCCTCTTCCTCCTTCTGTTTCCCCAGCCGGCCGCCCGCGCACAAAACCTCGACAAGCCCGTCGTCAACGTCGACGATGATGTCACCGCCTTCGCCTACGCCCCCGATGGCCGCATCGCCTTCTCCGTCCGCCGCATCTACAAAGCGAAGAAATACGACCTCCAGCGCGACGACATTTTCCTCCTCGACACCAGTGGCAAGCGCCGCCGCCTTTTCACGGGCGAAAAATTCACTCTTGGCGACAAGCCCTTCACCTATCTCGTCGAATCGTTCACCTGGTCGCCCAACGGCCACATCCTTGCCGTGCAACTCTACACCATCACGGCGGATCCCGAGGGCGGCCGCGGCGACGAGGCCCGCGCTCTTCTACTTCTCGACGACTCCGGCCACGAACTGCGCCCCGGCGGCAAGGAGCCCCTCGTGATGAACGCCGAAAGTCCCCTCTGGCTCCGCGATAACGTCAATCTTGTCTATCTCACGGAAGAGGTCGCCCCGCGCGCCCTCTTTTCGATGAAGTATCTCAATTTGTCCACTGGCCCTTCTGGAAAAGCTTTTGAAGGCCGCACCTTCCTCGACGTCGCGCGTATCTCCGGCAGCAATTCCGCGATCGCCGTCGAACGCAATCGCAACCTCGACGGCCCCGCGCGCCTGCAACGTCTCGACCTCCTTTCACAAGAAACTTCAGAAATCGCCACCCTCGATTCTTTCGCTGGCGGCCTCTCCCTCTCTCCCACCGGCACCAAAATCGCCTACTATCTCGACAAGGAAGTCCTCGAAGTTCGCGACCTCACGGCTCCTAGCAAAGTCGCTCGTCTCCGCGTTGGCCTCGGTGTCATCCAATGGTCCGCCGATGAATCCCGCATCTACCTCAAGCGCACCATCGAAAAAAAATCCGCCGACCTCGCGGAGTTCTCGATTCCGCCCTTTGTCGCTTACTCCGCGCGGCAACCGGTCCCCATCGACGAGCCTACGCCGCGCATCCTGCTCCACGGCATCACGGTCCGCGAATTCGGCCTCTCCCGCGACGGCCGCTTCCTCGCCATCGTCCTCCCCGGCCGCCGTAACCTCCAAGTCTTCCCTTTCTAGCAGTCGGGTGCCCCAGGTTCGATTTTTTACCTGGGTCTTGGGGTTCTCTTCTCTGCGAACTCTGCGCCTCAGCGTTATTCTCATCTCTTTCTTTACTTAAAACTTAAAACTGACCACTGAAAACTAAAACGGCGCGACCCAAGCCGCGCCACTCAACCTCTTTCTTCTAACTGAATACTTATAACTTAAGACTGACCACTGACTCTTCTCCTCCGATCCTCCACCAACAAACAAGCATCTTCAATCACCGTCAACCCTCGCGCACGCGCCTTCTCTGCCGCCACCCCATCCTCTATCCCCAACTGCATCCACACCACCTTCGCTCCAATCCCGATCGCGCTCTCCACCACTGAGGCAGCCTCTTCCGCACGCCGGAAAATATCCACGATGTCCACCTTCTCCGGCAGATCCTCCAGCCGTGCGTAGGCCTTCTCTCCCAGCACTTCTTTCTCGTTCGGATTCACGGGAATGATCCGGTATCCGACACGCTGCAGATACGCCGCCACCTCGTGGCTTGGCCGCGCAGGGTTCGCCGACAGCCCCACCACCGCAATCGTCTTCGCGGCGCGCAAAAGTTCCGCCACGGGATCTCTCGAAGCCTTCGTCCCATCCGGCAAATGAATTTTCATGGACTCTTGGATGCCTCACCCAAGTTCTAGGACACAGGCGCCACCACCGGTTTTCGACGCGCCATCACCTTCGCTATCGCCGCCAGCAGCTTGGAGTTCTCCTCCGGATTCCCCACCGAAATCCGGATCGCGTTCGGGAAGCCCATCCATGCCAGCGGCCGCACGATCACGCCTTCATGCAACAACTCGTCGCACAGCGACTTCGCGTCCATCCCGGCGAGCGGCACAAACAGAAAATTCGTTTCGCTCGCCACCGGCTGCAGCCCGCTCTTCCGCAACTCCTGGAGCAGTCGCGTCCGCTCCGCGTGATTCATCTCCACCGACCGCCTCACGTGCTCCAGATCGTCCAGCGCCGCCAGCGCTGCTGCCTGTCCAACGCTCGTCACGTTAAACGGCGTGCGCAGCTTGTTCATCTCCGCCACCAGTGTGGGGTGCCCGATTCCGTAACCGATCCGCAATCCCGCCAACCCGTACACCTTTGAAAACGTTTTCAGCGTCAGCAGGTTGTTGTACTCCTTGAAAATCTCCATCGCCTTCGGCAGGTCCCGGCGTTCCGCGTATTCCGTGTACGCTTCATCCAGCACCACCAGCACATCCCCTGGCACATTTTTCATGAATACGCCGAACTCCGCCGCGCCAAACGCCGTCCCCGTCGGATTGTTCGGATTCGCGATGTAGACGACGCGCGTCTCCGGTGTCACCGCCGCTGCAATCGCGTCCAGATCAAACGTATAATTCCGCATCGGCGTCTGCACGAGCTTCCCTCCGCTCGCCCGGATGGCAATCGCAAACAGCGCAAACGACCCTTCGCTGGTGATTCCCGTCAACCCCGGCCGCAGCAGCACCCGCGACGCCAAGTCAATAATCTCGCTCGACCCCAGCCCCACGAATACCTCTTCCGCGCGCACGCCATACCGTGCCGCCAGCACCTCGCGCAGCCGCTTGCTCCCGCCATCCGGATACCAGTTCGCCTCGCCCAGCGCCTGCCGCGCCGCGGCCATGGCTTTCGGCGATGGGCCCAGCGGATTTTCGTTTGACGCCAGCTTCACCGCGTGGATCTTCAGGTCCTGCTCTACTTCTTCAATGGGTTTGCCGGGAACGTAGGCCGCCAGGCCTTGGATGTAATCAGGAATGAGTTCTTCAAGTGTGTGTGTCATAACAACAAATTATGCTCCCCATTAGCCAAACCGTGCAGTGCTACCCATCACCGGTGTTCCCCACCCCAAAACACCATTTTGGCCTGCTGCCATTTTCTCAAAATGGCCCGCCATCTTGGAATTGTCATCCCGACCGGAGCGGCCCGATTTTCTCTTCCGCGCCGCCTTCTGGCGCGTCGGGCCGTGCAGTGGAGGGATCGTGGCAAAATCACTGCTGCCGAGTGCCGGGCGCCCCAGGCACGGAGTGTGTGTCTGGGTCTTGGGATCCTCTTCTCCGCTCTTCTCTGTGAACTCTGCGTCCTCTGTGCTCTCTGCGTAAGCCTTTCTCTTTCTTCTTCTCACCGCAACCGTTCCTTCCTTACCGTAATCGCCTCAATTCTCTCCCGTCTCGGTTCAAACCCAATCCCCGCCCCACCCGGCACCTGAATCGTCCCCTGTGTCGTCACTTCCACCTCTGGTTCGATCACATCCTCCACCCAATACCTCTTGCTTGCGCTCACATCCCCCGGCAGCGAAAAATTCTCCATCGTGGACATGGCGATGTTGTGCGCCCGTCCAATTCCCGATTCCAGCATTCCTCCGCACCACACTGGCACGCCATTCCGCGCGCACAGATCATGAATCCGCCGCGCCTCGTGAAATCCTCCCACACGTCCCAGCTTGATGTTGATGATCTTGCACGCGCCCAGCGCAATCGCGGCCTCCGCCTGTTCGTAAGTGTGAATGCACTCGTCCAAGCAAAGCGGCGTCTGCAAACGCCTCTGCACCTCCACGTGCCCATACAAATCGTCCCACCCCAGCGGCTGCTCGATCATCATCAGGTAAAATCCATCCAGCTCTTTCAACAGCGGCCAATCCGTCTTCCGGTACGCCGAATTCGCATCCACCATCAACTTAATTCGCGGAAATTCCTGCCGCAGCCGCTGCACCGGAAGCAAATCCTTCCCTGGCTTGATCTTGATCTTGATCCGCTGGTATCCCGCCGCCAATTCCTTCTTCACTGCCACCACCAATTCGTCCAGAGTCTCTTTGACCCCAATGGAAACGCCGCACGGAATCTCTTCTCGCACGCCTCCCAGCAGTTTCCACAGCGGCACATTTTTCTGCTTCGCCTCAGCATCCCATATCGCCGTTTCCAGCGCAGCCTTCGCCATTGTGTGCCCACGCACTTTTTCCAATAGGCCCCACACCTCCGCCGCCGACGCGAATTCCTTTGCCTTCACCATCGGCCACAAATAATGTTTCAAAATGTGCCACGCCGTCTCTGTATCTTCCGGCGAATAAAACGGATTCTCGCTCGCCGTGCATTCGCCCCACCCGATCACGCCGTCCACATCCGCTTCCAGTAAAATAATCCGCCGCTCCGACACCCGGTCCAAGCTGGTCTCAAACGGCGCCACCAGCCCCATCCGGATCTCCCGCAGTGTGACTTCCCGCACTCTCATCCCGCCCTCAGCTCCCCACAAACTGTAGCTCACCCCTTCAGGGGTGCGGCCCTTCCACAAATCGCGCCTCAGCCGTCCCGTTCCGTCCTTTCGAACGAAGTCCGCGAAGTGAGAACTCTGCCCCATCGCACTTTTTTTGTGCGATGAAATCCCTCTTCGCCTTTCGCTTCTCTGCGAACCTCAGCCTTCTCTGCTCCTCTGCATTGTCTTCTTTTGCTTCCTGATCGCTGATAAGTTCTTCCCTCAAAAATCGCTCCACGGCGCCAAGCAATACTCCACTCCACCGGCCGCAGACCGCATCCCTGTCACCGCATACCCCTTCGCAAACCAACCCAAAAACTCCCCGCGCATCCTTGCCTGTACCCCACCCAGCCGCACATCGTTCGTCTTCTTCCACTCGTCCAGTTCCGCCGGCAGGCGAATCTTCGCCGGCGCCTCAACCGAATCGCGCGCCAACTCCTGAATCGCCGCCACCACGCGTCGCGAGTCCAAGTCCCACTCCACCAGCAGCCGGTCCGTCGGCAATCCCCGGTGAAGCGGGCTCGTCGTCAACCCGTAAAAATTCGCGATCAGCTTTCTGGAGATCGCTCCCAGGCGGTTGAAATTGAAGTGCGCGTTCCGCGTCTCCAGCGGATCAAATGTCCACTCAATCCTCCGCAGCCCTCGTCCCAGCGCCTCGTCCCTCTGAGAGAGTTTCAGCAGCCGCCCCACGCCGCGATTCCGGTGTGACTCCAGCACTCCCGTCATGTGCGAATGCAGATACCCCTGGCCATTCCGCAAGCCCGCCACCGCCATCGTGAACCCCACCATCAGCTCGCCGTCAAATGCTCCCAGCACATGTCCGCCCGTCTGGTTTACCAGCACAAACGTCACGTACGGCTCCGTCTCCAGATCGCTCTCGCCCCACACCTGGCGCTCAATCTCCACGCACCGGTGAAATTCTTCCAGCCGCTCGCACTTCCGTATCTCAATCCCCGCGCTCATCTTCCCTCAACCTGTCCTTGTTCCCTCTGCGTCTTTCTCTTCTCTGTGAACTCGCGGTAATCTCCTCCTTTAGACCTTCAACTTTTGACTTTCAACTCTCGCCCCTTCGCCTCCTCCCACAACTCCTCCATCTTCCACCGCGGCACTTCCGCCAGAGTTCTCCCCTGCTCTCGCGCCATCCGCTCCATCTCCCGAAATCGCCTGTTGAATTTCCCGCTGGCCTTCTTCATCGCAATTTCCGGATCCATCTTCAAAAACCGCGCCAGGTTCACCGCCGCAAACAAAATATCCCCCACTTCCCCTTCAATCTCTTTGCCTCCGCGTTTCTCCAACACTTGCCGCAATTCTTCCGTCTCTTCCTGCAGCTTCTCGAAAATCCCCCCAACGTTCTCCCAGTCAAACCCGATCCGGGCCGCCTTTTGCGTCAACTGGTACCCTTCCAGCAGCGCCGGCAAGCTTCGCGGCACGCCATCCAGCACGCTCTCCGCCGTGTCTTCTTCCACTGCAACCTTTGCCTGCCGCTCTTCTTTCTTAATGATCTCCCAGTTCCGCAGCACCTCCGCAGCGTCCTTCGCCTGCTTCTCCCCAAACACGTGCGGGTGCCGACGGATCATCTTTTCGTAAATCTCCCGGATCACATCAACAATCGTGAACCGTCCCTCTTCATCCGCCATCTGCGCGTGAAACACCACCTGCAGCAGCAGATCACCCAACTCCTCCGCAAACTTGACATCGTCCGCGCCGTCCAGCGCCTCCAGAACTTCGTACGCCTCTTCTATCAAATATGTCCGCAGCGTCGCGTGCGTCTGCTCGCGGTCCCAAGGACACCCGCCCGGGGCCCGCAGCCGCGCCATCACCCTCACCAACTTCTCAAACCACGCCCCAGCCGCTTCCCCCCGCGCGCTCCTATTCCGTTTCTTTGGTGCTCGCTTCATGGTTTTCTTCAGCGGACCGCGCATCCGCGCCTTGTCTTGTGTTTTATGCGGCGCACCCGCACCTTTGCGTTTTCCGGACGCCATTCACCATTCCCGTCATTTCTTCCAGCAGTCGCACCACTTTACGTTCCCCTGCCACGCTTTGACAAGCGCCCCATTCCGCCAAAAACGCAAACGCTCCCCGTCATTTCGAACGGAGTCCGCGAAGCGCTGGGTTTGCGCCCCGTACGCTTCGTCGGGCTGAGAAACCCCTCTTCCGCTTTTTCTTTGGATTTTATCTCGGTTGAAATGAACTACGAGGTTCTCAATTCCTGGCCTTCACAATCACACCGGCATCGCACGTGCTCCCCGCACCCTCCGCCGGCAATTCTACCCGCGCTCCAATGCGCAACCGCGTCGGCTCCCCCAACTCCGGGTTTGCCTCCGCCAGACACTTCCACGCCGCGCCGCGCCCCAGATGCTCTCGCGCCAACCCCCACAACGTATCGCCCTTCCGGACTGTCACGCTCTTCGCCACCGGTGTGCCGCGGCCTACAACCCCCGCCGGCACCAACACCGTACTCCCCAGCAACAGCAACTCTGGCCGATTTGTCGCCGCCGGATTCATCCCGCGCAGTTCCCGCCAACGCGCTCCATTGCCCAAATAAATCCCCGCCAGTTTCCACCAGGAATCGCCTCGCTCCACCTTGCGCGACACAATCGCCGCATCGTGCGTCACCACTCCCGGTTGCGCTTTCAACACACTTGTCACCGCCTCACGCGGCGCACTCGGAACCACACGCAAAGGCCGCGGCTCAAACGGCGACACGCGCCCCGCCCCCGCACTTCTCCTCGAACTCCCTACCGCTCGCGCCTCGGTCTTCGGCTGCACTTCCATCTTGGGAGCCGCCATCGTTGCTTCTGGCAGCTTCATCGGAAATTGCGAATGATCTCCCTGTCCAATCGCCCGCACCGCTTCCCGCTCCGCCTTCTCTTCTCGGTAGCGCCGCGCCACTTCCCCGAGCGATTCCTCACCCGGCGCACTCTCGCCGGCGCCCTTTGCCTGCTCCTCTTTCTTTTCCGGTGGATTGTTCTTCCGCGCCGCAACCTTGGCCTGATCCTCCGGTGTGAGGATCTTCGCGCGGTTCAAATCGTCTTAGGTGTAAACATGCCGGGGTGCCTTCGCCTCCGCGGCCTTCCTCTCTCGTTCCTGCCGCGCCGCTTCCGCCGCATCCTGCGCGTGCAAACCGGTCGCACACACCATCCCCGACAACAAAAATCCCACTACGCCGAAGAGGAGCGTTCCTCTACCTTTCCTTTGGGGGCCCGGGATCGTTATGTTCAGCCGCATCGGCTCGCACTCGCACGTGTCGTGCTGCACATTCACCGGGGGGACATGGCCGGTCTCGGTCTACTGGGTCAGATTGTGCCCCTTTTCCCCCGCTCCTGGCAACAGGACTTTTTCCCATCGGTTACCACCGGGCGGACGCGCAATTTCTCTAGGGGGTTGGAACTTTAGCTCCGACATTAAGCGCAGGCCCCCGATGGGCTTTAGCCCCTGAGGATTCCTGGCTCTGTTGTCGCGGCTCCCGCCTCACCAGATCCTGCAATACTTCACCCGCACCATCTTCTGCCCCTCGTGGCAGCCGAATGCCTCCCGGAACTCCGGAAAATTCGAAACCACATTGTTCACCCGGTACTTCGGATACGAGTGCGGATTCGTCAGCACCAGGGTACGTATCAACTCCGGCCGGTACTGCTCGCACCACGCAAACGCATACGCCAGGAAAAACCGCTGCAGCGTTGTAAACCCGTCCGTCTCTTTATCACTCAAACTTTTCCCCTCCCGCCCCAGCTCTTTTTGCAAAGCCAGCAGCGCCAGGTGCAGCCCGCCGTTGTCCGCGGTATCCTCGCCCTGCGTCATCAGTCCATTCTGTTTCACGTCCGGCCCCGCCTCCGGTACCAGTTGCGTGTACTGATCGGAAATGCACTTCCCTCGCGACTCGTACTCCTTCGCATCATTCGGGGTCCACCAGTCGCGCAGATTTCCCTGCGCGTCGAATTTCCTTCCCTCGTCGTCGAACCCGTGAATCGTCTCGTGCCCGATCACCGCCCCGATTGCGCCGTAGTTCACCGCCGCATCCTGGCTCATCTCGAAAAAGGGCGGCTGCAAAATGCCCGCGGGAAAATTGATCGTGTTGTTCTGCGCGTCCTCATACGCGTTGATCGTCGGTGGCGTCATCGTCCATTCCGTACGGTCCAGCGGCTGCCCGATCTTGGCCACCCAGCGTTCAAACTCGAACGTGGCGGCATGCTGCCGGTTCTCCAGCAAGCTCGCCCGCCCTACCGAAACCGAAGAGTAGTCCCTCCAACTGTCCGGATATCCGATCTTGTTCAGCACTCCGCTCAGCTTCAACTGCGCCTGCTTCTTCGTTTCCGGCGCCATCCAGTCCGCTGCCTCGATATCCTTTGCCAGCGCCGCCTCGATATCCTTCACCATCTGCAGCACGCGCTCTTTGCTCTCCCCCGGAAACGCCCGCTTCACGTAAACTTCCCCCAGCGCCTCTCCCAAATTTCCGTCCACGTTTCGCACGCACCGCCGCCACCTCGGTTGAATTTCTTGCGCGCCGTACAGCGTCCGCGCGTAAAAATCGAAATTCTCCTTCACGAATCCGTCGCTCAACGCGCTGGCGTTCCCGTGCAGCATCTGCCACCTCAGATACGTCTTCCATTCCTCCAGCGAGTGCGCCTTCAGCATCGTCTCCAGGCTCTTGAAAAAGTCCGGCGAGGTCACGATGTACTTGGGCGTCGCCGGAGACTTTACCAGCTTCAGGTACGCATCCCAATCGAACGACGGCGTCAGCGCCTTCACTTGCGCCAGCGTCATCGGGTTGTTCAGATTCTTCGGATCGCGACGCGCCACCGGATCCATCGTGTCCTTCGCCAATTCCGTCTCGATCGCCAGCACCGTTGCCGCATCGCTCTTCGCCTGCTCCGGCATCTCCCCCGCCAGCACAAAAATGTTCGCCACGTGCTTCAAGTACTTCGCCCGGATCTCCTTCGCCTTTTCGTCCTGATCCAGATAGAAGCTCCGACCTGGCAGCGCCATCCCGCCTTGGTCGATCGACGCCACATTGTGCGAAGCGTCCGCAAAATCCGGCTGCCCCGAATACCCCAGCAGCGCCGCATTCGTTTGGTTGTCTCCAGGCTCCTCCGCGCCCGGTATCGTCCGGTGCAGGTGCGCAACTTCCTCCGCAATCTCCTGCTTAAACTTGATCGCCGCGATCCGCTCCAGTTCCGGCTTCAGCCATTCCGCCGCGTGCGCGTCAATGGTCTTCGTGTCCATGCACGCAAAATAATAATCTCCCACCTTCTGCTCGTTCGGCGTGCGCTTCGGATCGTCCCCGGACGTCAGTTCCAGCGTCTTCACCAGCAGCGTCTCATTCCAAAGCTCCAGCGGGCTTCCCACGCCCCAAGTCACTTGATCCGCCGGGATCGGATGCGCCGCGATCCACTTTCCGTCCGCATAGGCAAAGAAATCGTCGCAAGGATTCGCGCCCGCATCCGTGTTCGCCGTGCTGAACGACTCCAGCTTCGGCAACTCCTTCGGCGGCGCCGCCAGAGATCCTTCCTGGGCAAACGCACCAGTACCCGCCACGCACAACGCAAGCAATATCGCAAAATCGCGCATAAAAGTCCCCTCCACTAAAATTAACTATGAAGCCGCACCGATTCTATCAGAGTAGTCATCCGGAGAGGCTATCGCCCCCACTCCGCACATCCCAGATACACACTTCACCTTTTCCCTTGGACGCGCCATTCCCCGTTTCCTCTTCTACCCTCCCTATCCGGGCTCCCCTCGTAGGGGTGCAGCCCTCCAGGCCCAATGTCCGCATACCCCCCGAATCTCCTTCCCTCACAAACCACCTCCCGCCGCCTAACATACTTTGTCGTCACGTCTCCGCCACGGCATCATACTTGTTTCGGCACATTGCTGGACCGCTAATCTGTTTCTGTGTTCTCATATCTATATGTTGGACATTAAACGGAATGAACGTCGGCGCAGCCGCCGCATTCGCATCGGCCAGCCCCTCAAAGTGAGCCCTTCCGATCCTCACGACGCCCACTTCGAGGAGACCGCCACTACCAAAAACGTCTCCCGCGACGGCATTTACTTCCTCTCCAAAAACAAAACCTATCGCGAAGGCATGCGCCTCTTCGTCACGGTTCCCTATCACTTTCCCAGCGATCCTCACGATCTCGAGTACCTCGGCCAAGTCGCCCGCATCGAGAATCTGCCTGACGGCAACCGCGGCATCGCCGTTCAACTCCTTTCTTCCATCAACACAAAGTCCACTCCATCCCCCGCCACCCTCAAGCAGTCCTACTAACTCTCGCCTCACCCCCCTTGAAACTTTCCCCCATCTCGTGCGTACTTATAACCTAAGGACACCTCTGCATGCTCCATGGCTTTCCCCTGCGTGAACCCATCGGCGTGGCGCTCGAGACCATTCGTACCCACAAGTTGCGTTCCTTTCTCATGCTCCTCGGCATCATCATCTCCGTCTCTACCCTCATCCTCGTCGTCTCCCTCATCTCCGGTGTGGATGGCTATATCGCCACCCGCGTCGCTAATCTCGGCTCCAACGTTTTCCTTGTCGCCCGCTTTCCCCTCATCACCGACGTCGAGGAGTACGTCAAAGCCGCCCGCCGCAACAAGATCATCACCTGGGAAGATTTCCAGGCCCTCCACGATGAACTCAAGCTCCCCCAGCGCGTCGGCGCCGAAGTTCGCACCTCCGGCAAAGTCCATGTCGGCTCGCAAGGCGTCGAGGACACCAGCATCCGCGGTGTCACCGCCAACATCGGCCAAATTGACATCGAGGAGCCTATCGAGGGCCGTTACATCTCCGATGGCGACGACAAAAGCCGCGCCTCGGTCACCATGATCGGCAACGATCTCGCCACCAAGCTCTTCCCCTACGTTGATCCCATCGGCCGCGAAGTTTGGATTGATGGCCGCCCCTTCACCGTCGTCGGCGTCGCCAAGCCCCTTGGCACCGTTTTCGGCCAGTCCCAGGACAACTTTGCCTACATTCCCATCGAAACCTTCCTCAAGATTTATGGCACTCATATGGACATGGCCATCAATATCCAGGCCCGCGGTCCCGAATGGATGGAAGAAACTCAAGACGAAACCCGCGTCCTCCTGCGCGCTCGCCGCCATCTCGCCCCGAACGAGGCCGATTCCTTCGGCATTCTCGATTCCGCCACGCTCATGAACCTCTGGAAAAACCTGACTGGCGTCATTGCCACCGCCATGATTGGCGTCGTGTCCGTCTTCCTCGTCATCGGTGGCGTCGTCATCATGAATGTCATGCTCGCCACCGTCACCGAGCGCACCCGCGAAATCGGCATCCGCAAAGCCCTTGGCGCGCGTCGCCGCGATATCCTCCTGCAATTCCTCGTCGAAGCCAGCTTCATGGCCGCCGTCGGCGGCGCCCTGGGTGTTGTTTTCGCCTATGGAGTTGCCGCCCTCGTCAAGACCACCACTTCCGTCCCCATGCACGTCCCCATCGCCGCCGTCTTCATCGCTGAAATCCTCTCCACCTGCGTCGGTCTCTTCTTCGGCGTCTACCCCTCGCGCAAGGCCGCTTTGTTGCAGCCCATCGAAGCCCTGCGCCAGGAAATGTAGGAAAGGTGCCACGTCCATGCGCATGAACATCAGCGAGAACGCCTTCATGGCACTCACCACCTTGCGCGAAAACAAGATGCGCTCCTTCCTCACCGTCCTCGGCGTCGTCATCGGCATCACCGCGCTCCTCTCCGTCGTCTCCATTCTCGTTGGCGTCTATGGCGATGTGAACTCCTACCTCAGCGACTTCGGCCCCAACACCTTCTTCATCTTCCGCTTCAATGGCGGCCTTCACTTCAGTGGTCTCTCTGCCGAAGAACGCGCCCGCCGCGTGCTCACTCTCGAAGACGCCGAAGCCATCGAGCAATTCTGCCCCGCCGTGCGCGCCGTTTCCGCCAGCGTCTTCCCGCGCTTCAATCAATTTACCTCCTCGCGCGGCCCCGTCACCGCCCGTTATCTCGGCAAGGAAATCGCTGGCGTGGACTACCACGGGAGCCTCCCCGCCGACGAGGAAGTGTTCAACAGCCGCACGCGAGAGGGCCGCTTCTTCAGCGAGGCCGAAAATGCTCACCGCGCCGACGTTGCCGTCATCGGCCCGGACATCGCCAAAAAGCTCTATCCCGATGGCCAGGCCGTCGGCAAGCCCATCCTCGTGGACACCGTCACCTACGAAGTCATCGGAGTTATGGAGCCGCGCAAAGGCCAACTCGTCAAGGATCAGTCCGCCGATAAGAACGTCCTTGTTCCCTATCGCACCAACCGCAAGCACAATCCCGAGGACGACGAAGTCATGATCGGCGCCGTCGCCGTTCCCGGCCACATGCCTGAAGCCAAAGACCAGATTCGCGCGGTTCTCCGCCGTCGCCGCAACGTTCCGTTAAACAAGCCCGACAGTTTCGGCATCTCCAGCACCCAAGAAATCGCCGATCAATTTCGCCAGATCACTGCTTCGGTCGCCCTGCTCATCTCCGTCATCAGCTCCATCGGCCTTCTTGTCGGCGGCGTCGGTGTGATGAACATCATGCTCATGTCCGTCACCCAGCGCACCCGCGAAATCGGCGTGCGCCGCGCCATTGGCGCGCGCAAGCGCGATGTCATCTGGCAATTCCTCACCGAAGCCATCGTCCTCACCGGCTCCGGTGGCGTCATTGGTGTTATCCTCGGCGGCGCCATCAGCCTCCTTATCAACTTCGCTGTTCCCTCGCTCCCCTCTTCTATCCCGCTCTGGTCCATCATTCTCGCCGTCACCGTCTCCATGAGCGTCGGGCTCCTCTTCGGCATGTACCCCGCCATCAAAGCCGCCCGCCTCGACCCCGTCGAAGCACTCCGCTACGAGTAGCTTCCCCCTCCCGCATCTCTCTCCCCGCCAACCGTGTTAAACTACTCACGCACTTTTTCAACTGTGAGGATCATCCACCGTGGCGGATCAGAATCCCGAAGGCTCTTTTCGCGTCATCGATCGCCGGCCCTTCACGTCCGAAGGCGAACTCCGCCCTGACGTCGTCCAGGAGCAAGAGCGCGAATCCAAGGTCGAAGCTGCCATCAAGGAAGCAAAGGAAAAAGCCGCGACTCCGCCAGCCGGCGATTCCATCGCTGCACCCGCCAAGGAGGCCCCCAAGAAAAGTCCCGCTTTCGAAAACCTTGTGCGCATGATCGGCAGCAATGCCGCGATGGTTCTCGGCGCCTACGCCGACCCGCGCACCGGCCAGCCGGTTATCGATCCTGAAGCCGCCCACGAACTCATCGATATGCTGGATGCGCTCCGCGAAAAAACCATCGGCAATCTCGCTCCCGAAGAGGACACCATGCTCCTCGATCTCCTGGGCAAGCTAAAAATGACCTACCTTGAAATCAACCAGGCCCTCGCCGCCCAAATGGCCCAAGCCCAATCCCACCCCAAACCCAAGAAATAACTCCCTCTCCTTCTCCTCTCTGCGAACTTCCGCGTCCTCTCCGTTAGGCCTTATTCTTTCTTTTCTCTGTGCTCTCCGTGTGCTCTGTGGTGAAATCTTCTCGCTCGCGGTCTCCGTTCCCTCTGCGGCCCCTCTGTTACCTCTGTGGTAAGTTTTGCGCCTTTTCCAAGCCCGCCGTAAAATATCCCTATGGCCTCGTCTTCCATCCACCTCACCGTCCTCGGCTCCGGTACCTCCATGGGAGTCCCCACCGTCGGCTGCCACTGCGCCGTGTGCCAGTCCACCGACCCTCACGACAAGCGCCTGCGCCCCTCCATCCTCCTCTCCCGCGACGGCCAAAACGTTGTCATTGACACCACCCCCGATTTCCGCGCCCAGGCCCTCACTGCGCGCCTCGACCGCCTCGCAGCCGTTCTTCTCACTCACGGCCACGCCGATCACATCCAGGGGTTCGACGATATTCGCCCCTTCAACATCCGCCAACGCGCCGCCATGCCCGTCTACGGCTCCCAAGAGACCTTCCGCGCGATCCGCCGCGCCTTCTCCTATGTCTTTGACACTAGGCCCTCCCTCAGCACCGTTCCCAGCGTCATCCTCCACGAAGTCAAAGGCCCCTTCGAGCTTCTCGGGATTCCCATCATCCCGGTGCCTCTCCTCCACGGCGAAATGGACGTTCTAGGTTTCCGCTTCGGTCGCGCCGCGTATCTCACCGACTTCAGTCGCCTCCCCGATTCCTCCGTGCCGCTCCTCGAAGATCTCGATGACCTCATCATCGACGCCCTCCGCGATATTCCTCATCCCATGCACCAGACCGTCGAACAAGCCCTCGCCCTGGTCGACAAACTCAAGCCCCGCCGCGCCTGGTTCACGCACATCGCTCACGAACTTTCCCACGCAGCCACCAACGAACGCCTCCGCAAGGCCGGCTATCCCCACGTCCAACTGGCGTACGACGGCCTCCAGTTCGACGTCCAGACCGACTCGCCCGCCGTCGAACGCGCCGCCACAGCCCTTGCCGTCCACAGCCACATTCCTTCCGGCCGCCTCACCGTTTTTTATTCCGCCGCGGACTGGGCCGCTCGTTTCGCCGCCAGCAAGCGGGGCAGCGTCATTGCCATCGGCAATTACGATGGCATCCACCTCGGCCATCAACGCGTCCTCGCCTTTGCCATGACCCGCGCCAAGGATTCCGGCGCCGTCTCCACAGCGCTGACGTTCGAGCCACCCCCACTCAAAGTTCTCCGCCCAGAGTCCGCGCCCCTTCGCATCTCCACCAATCAACAGCGCCTCGAATGGTTTGGCGCACTCGGTATCGAAGCCGCCGTTGTGCTGCCCTTCACGCCGGAGTTGGCGTCTCTCTCTCCCGAAGATTTTGTGGATGAAATTCTCGTTCGTCAGTTGCAGGTCCGCGCCATCGTCGTCGGCGATAATTTCCACTTCGGGCATCGCCAGGCGGGCGACGTCAAATTCCTTCGCGAACTCGGCATGCGTTACGGCTTTGAAGTCGTCGTCCACATGCCCGTCGCCCTCAATGGCGAAATCGTCTCCAGCACCCTTATTCGCAAACAAATTGTCGAAGGCGACGTCACCCACGCCGCGCGCCTTCTCGGCCGCCCCTTCGTCCTGACCGGTGAAGTCGTCCGCGGCACCGGCACCGGCCGCAAATTCCTCTTCCCTACACTAAATCTGAAGCCCGACCAGGAATTGCTTCCCGCTCGCGGCGTCTACATCACCCGCACCGT
>Ga0116223_10000445_pt1 | contig 50849 bp, 39 predicted proteins | sample Sb_taG_3_FD_90092 | JGI IMG/M metagenome (GOLD analysis project Ga0116223, IMG submission 90092) | Peat soil microbial communities from Weissenstadt, Germany - Sb_50d_a_PC metaG | ecosystem: Environmental > Terrestrial > Soil > Wetlands > Peat | place: Germany: Weissenstadt | collected 2010-09-21 | reverse complement strand
GTCCCGACACGCTTGCTCGGTGTCGAACCGAGCCTCGAAATCGGCCAGACTCCGGGGATACTCCTCCACAGCCGGCCATGCTACAGGTTGGGGCCACCTGAGTCAAGTAAATACCCCCTTTGATCCAATTGCCCCAACGGAACGCTCAGCCAAAGGCTGTTTTGGATCAAAACGTTAGCGTCTTCAATATCGCCTATCCGATAGTTTGCAGGAAGCCCCGCCGCCACTGGCGGGAAGGCTGTAACGTTCCTGTTGAGACTGCCGACCAAATCATCCCGGATCGCCTCCGAAACACGGTCATGCATCGTACGATCCGCCTGAATCATTTCTTTTTCTCCGGTTGGAGCACCGACAGCAAAGGCCCTTCGTTTCCTCGCCGTGTCGAAACCATTAAACATCCAACCAGAAAATACTGGCCTCCCAAGATTGTCGAAGTCTGTAAAGTGAGGATTCGTTGCCTTGAACCTCCGCAGCCCTATTTCCCAATCTGCTATGAACGAAGGAACCATCTGGCCGATCAGCCCTACGCAGTAGACGCTGAAGTTGTCCGAAGTGCACGGAACGATGTAGTAATCGGAAGAGTAAAAAGCAGCCCGGACAAGCGCCCCGAATGACGGGGCAGATCGATGATTACAAAGTCGAATGGAAACGCGTTTGCCGCTTCCGCCGCTGCGACGATCTTCTGAAGTGCCACGTATCGGCTAAGACCAGTACCAGTCAACAGATCGGCACCAACATTAAGCGAGTCGGCGTATACATTCAGCCAAAAGTCTCCAGCAATAAGGCTGACGTTAGAGCTGGTCTGCGGACCGGGATGGAGGAAGATCTCCTCCCCTCCGGTATTCTGGAGGAATCGCTGGAGGAATGATCTAATCGTCGTTCCATATGGAACATTCATTGTCGGCAGCGTTCGGACGAAGAGATCATCGCCGAGCATCGCTATCGATAGGCTACTGAGGATCAAAATCGATCAGTAGAACTTTCTTTCCACGTCTGCCAAGGGCATCCGCCAAATTCCAGCAGATCGTTGATTTTCCAACTCCGCCCTTGTTGTTGAATATCGAGATCAGTTTTGCCATGCCGTTTGACCACCGCTCCCCGCGAGTCATTGTACACCCCCGCAATGGGCGGACGCTTTCGGTCCGAACGAGGGACACAGATTTAGCGCACTACCGAACCTCGAGCGTCTTCGCACCTGCGCTCCTGGCGCCAATCCGCTACATTGGGGGTTCGAATGCGGCAGCTGTCCACATCGGCCAAAGTTATTCACGTCGCACTCGTCCTGATGGCTGGGCTGCCTTCGTTTGCCACGGCGCCCGCGTGGATGTCGAACAGCGGCATTCTGAGGGACGCCCAGGGAAACGCCTACGTCGTAGGGTCGGTGACCCAAGACATAGTGCCGGTTACGCCGGGCGCCTTTCAGACTAAGTTCAACGGCGGTACCTGTGGAATCACGTACGCGATTCCCCATGGGCCAGGGAGCCCGATCCCTTGCTCCCATGGCTTCGCTGCAAAAATCTCGGCCGACGGATCGAAGTTGCTGTATGCAACTTACATCCAGGGAAGCCAGAACGACTTCGCTCATCCCGTCGGCGTTGACTCCTCGGGAACCTTATTCCTCCGCATAGACACCTCCTCCACGGATTTCCCCGCTACAGCTTCTATCTCCGGGTTGCCGCCTTCGGGGAATGCAGGTACCTTCATACTCGCGTTGTCGCCGGACGGCCAGCGGCTACTCTTCTGTGACGGATTCGGTTTTCCCGGGTATCAAGGTCCCACCACCGCCAGAACTGAGCTCATGCCTGACGGGAACTTGGTGTTCTTCGGCACGACCGACGGAACGGCGTTTCACACCACGCCAGGAGCGTACCTGAGCGCCCGTCCTAACGCAAGTCTGGACGGGTTCGTTCTGGAGTGGGACCCGCAGACGAATACCATCGTCCGCTCCACTCTAATCGGAGGATCGGATCAGGATCTGCTAACCGGCCTGGCGATGGACGCCGCTGGTAACGTGTATGTCACTGGCTACACGATTTCGAAGGATTTCCCCGTCACGCCGGGAGCATTCTACAGTCCGGGCACACCCGAGGCACGTGTGAATGTCTTCGTGGCCAAGCTCGATGCCGATCTTTCCACTCTCGATTTTGCGTTGCTGTTTGGCGGGAGCTACCACCCGATACCCAATGCCATCGCGCTGGATTCTTCGGGGAATGTGTACATCGACGGATGGGGCTCCCCAGACTTGCCGGTCAACCCGGGAGCGTTCGAGACATCCTTCGAGCCATCGTTAGCGGACGGATTCCTGGCAAAGTTCGACGGAAACAATGGCGCCCGGATCTACCTCACCTACCTGGCTGACGGCCACGCTGGAATCCCCGGCGCCTTGGCCGCGGCCTCCGACGGCTCCGTCTGGGTCGCTGGTAAGAGCGCCTACGGCGGTGTGCTCAACACACCCGACGCGCTGGAGCCGAGCCTCTCCAACATTTATCTAACGCCTCCATATTTGAAGCACATTTCCGCCGACGGTAGCCCGCAACTTTACGGAACCTATTTGGCCGAATTCTTGGCCCTCGCAGCCCCAGGCGTGGCACTCGTATCCGACTCCGTAAATTTCTTCCAAATTCATGACTTCAACATTCCATCGCCGGCTCCGAAACCGCCTCTGATCACCTCCGTTGTGAATGCCGCTAGCATGAGCCAGCCAGGTTACATCGCTCCTGGAGAAATCCTGTTCATATTTGGCGTCTCGATCGGGCCCGATCAGCCGGTGGGGTTCGAATTCGATTCCGCCGGACGCGTGTCGTCGAACCTTGTTGGGTTTCAAGTGCTCATCGACGGGACAGCCGCGCCGATTCTATTCGCCTCCAAGAATCAGATCAACGTGGTGTCGCCGTTTTCGTTGTCAATGGAAGCTTCCGGGTCGATCTTTGCGATTGATGCTGCCGTGCAGGTGCACAATCCCGGCAGCTCCACGCCCTTAATGCTGACCACAACAAAAGTGGCTTCCTTGCCTGGAATCTTTGCGTCGGAAAGCGGAGCAGGTCTCATCTTGAATGAGGATGCAACGACGAATGGACGCGATAATCCAGCAACGCAGGGCTCGACGATCTCGTTGTTTGTCACCGGACTCGGCCCCCTGACACCAGCGCCGGTCGACGGAACAATCGCGCCTGCGGCGACATCAAAACCGGCTTTGCCAATCCAGGTTTTCCTGGGACACGAGCCTACAGATCCGTACACACAACTGGACAGCGCCAACGTCCAATATGCCGGCGATGCTCCCGATCAGGTCGAGGGAGTGCAGCAGATCAACGTGCAGCTTCCTGCCGGTGCGCTTTTTAGCCGTCTGTACATCAAGGCGGGCTCGGGCGTCTCCAACGCCGTCGTGTTCTCCGAGCAATAGTCGGCGGCGCTGGGCTACACCTACCGCGCGCCCAGGCGTTTGGTGTTCTCGACATACAGATCGCAGAACGGACGCCGCAGAGCTTCGCGTGCGACCGGTCCGTTATCGGTGAACTCCATGTACCCGCGCGCCGAGGCGTCGTATTTCGGCCATCGCGGCAGCGACGACTGCGGCGGGCTGGGCGCTCCGGTCTTGGCGAAGTTGGTCCAATACTCTTCGATGGCCGCCGATAACGCCCGGTCCGCGTCTTTATAGCGCGCATTCGGGCCGTCAGCCGGACCCAGGTTCCCGAACACGTAGGGAACCTCCGCGCCGTGGGTCGCGCCCAAGGCTTCCCTGCCCGGCGCTGGGCGATCGAACTGGTATTCGAAGCCTGCGTTCCCGGCCGCCACATGCCAGTTCAACTGCGCCACCACCGGGCACCGGTACATCGTGTCCACCACCCATTGCGCAGCCTGGCCGCCGTAGAGCGGGTCCGCCGTATCGGCGCCGCCCAACCCGTAGAGCGTGCCCGCGCGCGGGGCGAGCGGCCCGTACATGGAGCTCGCGGCTGCGGTCAGATCCGCCGCGGTAACTTGCGGCGGTGTCCGCTCCCGTGAATTGTTTCCGATCAACAGCGGCACCCTGAGCTCCTTTCCGGTGACGAACACTTCAGCGGGCGGCTTGGGAATTACGTAGCCGTCCACCACGATTCCGTTCGCGGGTCCGATACTCATCTGCGGCGCGGCCACCGGCTTCAGCAACTCGGCCGTAGGCAACCCCCGCAGATATTTCAAGCTTCCCGGCACGGGAGCGTTCAGCGACGCGGCCAGCGCTTCTCCGCGCTGCTCGGCTTCGAGCAGCAGAGGCGCGTCGGAATAGGTGACGGGCCCCGCCTTCACTTTCATCAGCACGCCCAGCGCGGTCATGTTCATGGTGGCCGCGTCGGGATTGCGTGTGACCGTCCCGCTCTCCGCAATGACGCGCTGAAACAGGGTCGCGGCCAGCGGCGAGGTCATCAGCACATTGGCATCGACGGCGCCGGCCGACTGCCCGAACACCGTCACGTTCCCCGGGTCGCCTCCAAAACGCGCGATGTTGTCGTGCACCCACTTGAGCGCCGCGATCTGATCCATCAGCCCATAGTTGCCGGAGGCGTGATTCTGCGACTCGCGCGTCAGCTCGGGATGCGAGAAGAACCCGAAAATCGTCAGGCGGTAGTTGGCCGTCACCACCACCACGCCGTGCCGCGCCAGGCTCTCGCCATCGAAATTCGCGCCGGAGGCGGTGCCGCCATAGTTGCCGCCGCCGTGGATCCAGAACATCACCGGCTTCCTGGAATTGGTCGCGCTCGGGGGCCAGTCCGGAGTCCAGACGTTCAGGTACAGGCAGTCTTCGCTGCTCGACTCCATCATTTTGCCGCCGCTGTTCTGGGCGCACGGAGCGCTGAAGGCCGTGGCGTCGCGCACGCCGGCCCAGGCTTTGGCGGCCTGCGGACCGCGCCAGCGCAAATCGCCCACCGGAGGCTGCGCAAACGGGATGCCTTTGAAGGCCGCTCCGGTGCGGTCGAGAGCCGCGCCGCGAAGTTGGCCGGCGGTCAGCGTGACACTGGGCGGGTCCGCGGCGAACGCCGGAAGGGCGGCGAGGGCGATAGTCAGCAGAATGCGCATTCGAGTGTTCCTCCGCTGCGTCCGATTGTACCGCCGTGTGCGTCGCGGAGTCACGGCACGGGTCTCCTCTAATTCGTTACGCTTGACGGAACGCATAACGATCGATATCCTGGTGAATGATCGTCAGCTATCGAGACAAGCGCACTAGAGATTTCGCCGCCGGAGAGCGCGTGAAAGTCTTCTCTGGGATCGAACGCTCGGCGCGCTTGAAGCTGGATCGGCTGGAGGCGGCTGCGGCGCTCAGGGACCTTGCGGCTTTGCCCGGGAATCGCTTTGAAGCTCTGACCGGTGATCGTAAAGGACAGTACAGCATCCGGGTGAACGACCAATGGAGGATCTGTTTTGAGTGGCCAAACCGTGCTCTGGGACCGGCGAACGTGGAGCTCGTCGACTATCACTAGGAGAACGCCATGACCGTGATTCACCCCGGGGAACACTTGGCCGAGGAACTGAAAGAACTCCGGATGAGCGCCGCCGAGCTGGCGCGCAAGCTGGGTGTGCCGACCAACCGCGTCACGAGCATCTTGAACGGGCAGCGCTCCATCACCGGAGACACGGCTTTGCGTCTGGCCCATTTCTTTGGCACGAGCGCAGAGTTCTGGCTTAGTCTGCAAAGTCTCTACGACCTGCGCGTGGCTCAAAAGAAAGTCGGAAAGTCCATACGGGTGCTTCCAACGCTGAAGCACTCAAATCGCGTTTCCGTGTGAGCTGAGTCTGATCCCGAACTTCGGCGTGCAGCATCGTCGGGGTTACGCCGATAATCTACTGAAGCATAGGCGCGAACTCAAATGAGATGCCCGTCCTGTAAACTCGAGAACCCGCCCTCTGCGCTTTACTGCGATTGCGGACACGAGTTCGTTTCAGGCAGCAGGCCGGCGGGAACGCCAGTGAGCCCGCCACACCCACGCTTCTTTAGTCGGCCCAGTAAGGGAAATTGGATTCTGATGGCTTGTGCGGCGCTGTCGAGCAACTTTGTATGGATCGCCGCTGTTTCTCTCGTCCTCCGGGGCAGCCCACTGGCGGCCATCGTAGCTATTCCCGGAATGTTGATCTTTCTTCCGCTCTCTTCCCTTTTCCAACATCTGCCTTTGCCTAAAGCTTGGGCCGACACCGTGGCTTTCGCCGCGCCAAATGCGATCGCATCCGCGCTGCTCACATACTTCATTGTCTGCGCGGTCAAGTACAGCCGCGCGATTTCGAGAAAGCCGGTGAATTCCCGCTAAAACCCGCCGCGGGGACGATACCCGGGGCGGACTTGCACGCGATACTTCTTGCCCACGTCCGAGACGACTTCGACTGCAATCTTGCGGAAGCCCTCGTTGGGATTGGGTTGCGGATAGTACGTCACGGTGTAGGAGTTGCCCAGATCTTCGCGGATGGCCTCGAACGCTTCTACCTGCTTCTGCCAGGTCTTGGCGTAGTACGACTTGCCGCCCGTGCGCGACGCGATGCGTTTGAACACGTTCGATGAGATGGGGTCTTTGCTCACGTCGTTGGTCGAGATGACGTAGATCGGAATCCCCTCGTCCTCGGCCACGGCGCGCACGTCGTCGGGCGCGACCATGCTCGCGTTATCCGGGCCATTGGAGAACACGATCACCACTTTGCGGCCGGGGACTTTGGCGGCATCGCGCAGCGTCAGGAGCAGGCAGTTGTAGAGCGCGGAATCGTCGCCCGCCACGGCGTTGCGCAATCCGAAGATGGCCTGGTTGCGTTCCTTGGTCAACGGCGCGGCGCGCGACAGATTGCGGCTGTACGTGTAGACGGCCACCGAGTCGGCGCGGTCCAGTCCGCGGATGAAATCGGCGATGGCGTCGGAGGCGTAGACGAAGCCGCGGTACATGTAATTGCTGGTGTCGAACAATACGAACACGTTGGTGCCTACGAAGGCATCCGACGAGCGCACGGCGTCCGGGTTGGCCGGATTGGCCCCGTCGATCACGATGGTTTGCGTTGTGCCGTCGGGGTTGATCTGCACGGGAGGCTTGTTGCCTTCCGAAAAGCTGTTGAGCTTCTGCGGAATGGTGTCTTCGAGAATCCGGAAATCTTTGGGCTTGAGTCCGTTGACATATTTGCCCTTGCTATCGGTGATGGTGAAGCTGAGCACCACCATGTCCACCTTGACGCGGAAGGTGGGGCGGTCCTGCGCAGCGGCCAGGGCCACCAGAATGAGAACGCCTACCGTGGTGCGAAGCAACGCGGGTTTATGCATGCCGTTCCTTTCCTCCGATCCGATTCGCGGGCTGAAACCCGGCAGCAGACTGAAGTCTGCACTACTTCAATTCACTGCCTGGGCCTGCTGCTTTCTGGCGTTCTGACGGACATCTTCGCCCACCAGACGCAGCGAGCGCAACAGCGCCGGCCAGTCCTCCAGATGGGTGGCGAAAATCCGCTCCACCGTCTGCTGCGTCCATTCCGGAACCAGCACGTTCAACTCGGACGGCGACGCGTGAATCTCATCGGCCAGCGCGCCGTAGTACAGCAGATTCGATTCCCAGCTTTCCGCCAGAATGCGGCTGGAGTAACCCATCAAGGTCGGGAACGTTCGCAGGTTGAGCAACTCGGGCTGATATGAGTTGGCCAGCGTCGGCTTGGGTGTGCCGAAGACGCGCGATATGGCGTTCTGGCTCAGGGCGTCCGGCGAATCGGCGGCCATGCGGCGGATGCCGTCCGCCAGCGGCGACTCGCGATCCGCGGCCGACAGGCTGACGGCCACCCAATATAGCTCCGACGGCAGAACGTTTTCGATGGCTCCCCGCACGTCGGCGGAGTCGAGCAACAGTTCGACCTTCTTTACACGGACGGGCGGCGCATAACGGCTGAGCGCGTCGAGCACCTGCGCCCGCCGCGCGCTATCGAGCGCGCTCTCGGCCAGCAGCGACTCTCCGTAGGCCATATGCAATCCTACCCAGTGCAGTTGCGACGGCACGACGTTCCACCAGCGCGGAATCACCGCGGTCTGGATAATCTGCGGCACCAGGTCGCCCCAGATGAGGGCCTGCTGGCGCGTGGGAATCAGGAAGTTCTGCTCGGCTTCGGCCAACGCGTACGGCAGCGATGCCAGCGACCCGACCAAGCGCCCGCCGGCGTTGGCGGGCCATCCGGTGCCGAACACTGTGGTTTCCTTCCAGGTGTGGTCGGCGCCTTGGATGCCGATGAAATCGTGGCTGCGCACGAACAGAGGATTGGTGTGCAAGACCTGCGCTCCGGGCGGCGCGTAGTGGATGTAGTTGAAGCCGACCAAGGTGTCGCGCAGGAATGGCGCGAGCTGGCCGCGCAGTTCCTTGAGCTTGTTGGCGTCGTTGGCGCTCTTGTCGATCGAAGCGCGCAAGTTCATTTTGCGCTGCTGGTCCAGGTGGCGTTCGGTCCAATAGCCGAAGGCCATGGAGTTTTTCTCGGTGCCGGTCATGGCGCTGCGGGGCAACTGGATTTCGGAGATGCGCGTGGCCAGGCGGCCGGTCAACACGGTGTTGAGCTTCTCGCCTTTGTTGACGCTGTCGAGATTGTCGGCCAGATCGAACAGATCCTTCAAAGACACCAGCCGCTGGCTCTCGAAGATGCGGATCATGTCCTCGATCACGCGCTCGTGGGCGATGGAGTTGTTGTCCGTGGTCCCAGTGCCAGCGAGGAGATCGATCATGCGGTCCTGCGGGGATGCATTGGCCGCCGTGCCAGTAGCCTTGAGCAGAGTCCGGACGCCGGACTGGCCGCCGTCGAACACCTCGCGCTCATTCTGGATCTTGGCGAACGGCGCCAGAATATCGGCCAGGGCCGCATCCGCTTGGGTGGACGGAATCGATCCCTGACGCGTGAAGCTTTGCCACAATCCCACCAGCGCCTGCACTGTGCCGGCGGTATCGGCCTTGAGACCCAAGTCATGCAGCGAGCTGGTGGCGTGCGACACGTCCATGAACGCCAGGATGGTCTTGTCGGAGAGCATGGGCGACTCCGCGAAGAGCGGATACTGCGCGCTCATGGTGCGGTATTCCCGCGCCAGGCGATCCATGGTGTTGGATTCGAGCGGACGTGCGCGGTTGCGGTCGATATCGCTCAGCGCCATGAAGATCTTGAGCGGCTCATTCTCCACCACCTTGCGAGCCAGGCCGAAGAGCGCTTCGAGCACGTCCTCGCCGTCCTTCCATCCGCCGGCGGCGCGGGTGAGCTTGGCGTCGTACTTGCCCTGCGGATGATTGGCGAACAGATTCTTCCACACGTCCAGACCGCCGGGCAGATGCGGTTTGCCGTCGGCGTCGATATGCAGGCGCGTGGTCAGCAGCAGCATGTCGGTATTGGAGCGGAACACGGGCCGCGCCGGGCCGGGACTGGTGACCTTCCCGCGAATCGCCAGGTAGAAGCGCTTCAGGCGTTCGGGGTCGGTGAGGTAATCGCGAACCGGACCCTGAATGCGAGCCAGAGCGTCGTAGTAGCTGGCGAGCCAGCCGTCGTCGCGGCTGATCAAGCGTTCGAAGAACTGCGGGCCGCGGGCGGGATCGAGGTTTCCAGCCAGCTCGGCCCAAGTCTTTTCCGCGCGCGCGCCGCCCGGCACGACGGCCTTGCCTTCGCGGATTTCAAACATTCCTCCGAAGAAGTCCAGAACGTGCGCGTAGATTTTGAGGCGCGGCGCGGGAACCGCCTTGCGCAGGGCGTCGGCGGTTTCCGGATCGAGCTTGGACAGGCCCAGATACAGGCGGCACAAAGAGGGATCGGAGATGAAGTAGTCGATGAACTCGCCCATCGTTTTGTCTTTCGCCGACTGCCAGTACTCCACGCCATACAGGATCGGCAGGCGCGTGGGGTGATAGTCGAGCGTGAAGGGGCGATTGGTGCGCAGGGCTTGCTCCAGTTCCGCCAGGGGGAAACCGGAATCGGTGGTGAGGAAGGCGCGCGAGGCGTTGACGGTTTCGAGCACCACATCCGAGCCGCAGCCGCCGCGCATGCGGTAGCCGATGACGCGGAGCAGGTCGCCCGTGGCGGTGGACTCGCAGGTGTCGATCTGGATGATCTTGCTCGCGCCGGAGAGTTTCTCGAGCTCGCGCGCCTGCGAGAGGTAGCGGACTACCAGCTTCAGATACTCGGTTTGTTCCAGGGCTTCGTTGGAATTGGCGGCTTGGTAGCCGTTGGTGACGATGTTGCGCGCTAGCGCGGGCAGTACGTCGTCCGGTGGAAGGTCGGTGGATAACGCAGCCATGCGGGCGAACGAGCGGACGGGCCCGGGGATCTCAATGTACGTCTGCGCAGCCGCGGCGGACTGGCGGGGCAGCGATAGCCCGGTTCCGCCCTCCGAGGTGAAATCATTCAAGGCGCGCGTGGCTGCATCGCGGTCGCCTGCTTCCAGGTCGAGAATCGCCAGACGGCGGGCGACGGCAGCCCGTTGTTCGCGCGGAGCCGCGGTGCGATCGAGCGCTGCCGCCAGCTTCTCGTAAGCTTGGCGAGCGGCGGGATCGTGCTCGCGCTCAAGAAACTCGGCCCAAGCGCGCAGGACGGCGGGCGTCGCAGTGGCGGATGCGGCCGCGTCCTTGAGACGTTCCTGGGCTTGACCGGCTTCGCCCCGGCTTTCCAAGCGCCACGCGTCGGCGGCTAAATCCTGGCATCGCGCGGGCAGGCCGGAGCCGGCGGCGAACATCAGCAAGGCGAGCGCGCCCGTCACGTTTCCCCGGCTGGACCGTTGTCCGCGTTCCTTAGAGAGTGGCATGTGCAGCTTCTCCCTCCCCTCGTGGATTCTACTCTATCACTACCTTGCGCACTTCGCGGCACTGGCCGTGCGCGCTGCGAATTCACCGCCGGATCAATCGAGCTAAGACTCTGGCGAGTCTAGTCGCAGAACAATCGTAGAACGGGGACAAGGTTTTCCACTGAAGGAATGATCCGGGCTGGACTCGCGACGTTTCAGTGATAGACTGCGATTTAGGCTCAAATGAAGGTTCGATTTCGCTTTCGGGAGGGTCGTCGTGTAACTCGGCGGCGCGGGAAGAACCGCCGTCTCGCCGCAGCCGTCGGAGCTCTGCTCATTCCCATCGCACTGATGGCCTACGTGTTGAGTCTGTGGCGGCTGGCCTCGGATCTGGGCATGGCGGGCGAATTTCCGATCTCCGGGCTATTTTCGCATTGGCAAGTGTGGCTGGGCGTGGCGTTCGGCCTGAGCTTCGCGGCGTCCGCGCTGAACCGATACGGACGCGGCGGAGAACTGGAAGAGTCGCGCGTGCGGACGCCGTTTCTTCACCAGATGCCCCATCAGATGTCGGATCGGGAACCGGCCAGGGCCGCGCGGCGGAAAGCCGGTTCGGCGTCGTAACCGCTACCTCGGTCCGGCCCGCAGACCGGCCACCTCAGCGGTCGTAAGCGGACGATATTTCCCGATTTCCAAGCCACCGATTTCAATCCGTCCGATGCGGGTGCGGACCAGCTTCAGCACCTTCGCGTCGAGAGCCTCCACCATGCGCCGCACTTGCCGGTTTCGGCCTTCAGTGATGGTGATCTCAAAGTGAGTGTACTTTCCGGAATCCCGGACGCGCGTAACTCCAGCGGGGCGCGTGGGCCCGTCCGCCAACGCGATGCCGTTGCGCAGGCGATCCAGTTGCTCGTCGCTGAGAAGCATCGACGACTTCACCAGATACGTTTTGGGCACATGCGATTCCGGAGAGGTGATGGTATCTCCGAAGGCCGTATCGTTGGTCAGGATCAGGAGGCCGCTGGTGTCCAGGTCGAGACGCCCCGCGGGGAACACCCACTCGTTCACATCGGAAATCAGATCGTAAATGGTGGGCCGGCCCTCGGTGTCTTTGAAGGTCGTCAGGTAGCCCTTGGGTTTGTACAACAGCAGGTAGAGCTTGCGGGCGGGCCGGAGCGGGCGGCCGTCGAAGGTGACGCGCTGGTGCGCCGGATCGATCCAGGTATCCGGCGTCGTGATCGTTTTGCCGTCCACTTTTACGCGCCCGTCCGAAATCCAGCGGCGCGCGTCGGTGCGCGATCCGGCTCCGGCGCGGGACAACACGCGGTCGAGAGTCCTCTTGCCGTGGGTTTTACTGACGGCGTTCTTGCGGAGCGGGGGCGGCACTTCTTATGATCGTACGGCGTGCCGAAGCGGAGACTGAAGTCTCCGTTGCAGGCTGAAGCCCGCTCCACGCCTGGAGAGTCATGATTGAGTGCGTTCCCAATTTCTCGGAGGGGCGGGATGCCGCTACCGTGGGCGCGATTGTGGACGCAATCGCTTCCGCGCCGGGCGTGCTCGTGCTGGGCGCGGAATCGGACCGGGATCACAACCGCAGCGTGGTGACGTTCGCCGGACCCGCCAGCGCGGTGATGGAAGGCGCGGTTCGCGGCGCGGGGCAGGCGGCGGCGCTGATTCGCCTCGACCAGCATCAGGGTGTGCATCCGCGCGTGGGGGCGGCGGATGTGATTCCGTTCGTGCCGCTCGAGGGTTCAACGATCGAAGATTGCGTTGCCGCCGCGCACCAGGCTGGTGAGGAGATCTGGAGGCGCTACGGCGTACCCGTGTATTTTTACGAAGCCGCGGCACGGCGGCCGGAACGAAAACGGCTCGAAAGAGTGCGGCGGCCGGGCTTCGATGGGGCTCTTCCGGATGTTGGCGATATCGCCGCGCATCCCACCGCGGGCGCGTCCTGCGTGGGTGCGCGCGGATTCCTGATCGCCTACAACGTGGATCTGGCGGGCTCCGACGCGGCGGTCGCGCAGAGCATTGCGCGGCGGATTCGCGAGTCCTCCGGAGGATTTCGCTTCGTCAAGGCCATGGGCCTGTATCTCCAATCGCGCGGCTCCGCGCAGGTTTCCATGAATCTGACGAATTTCGCGGAAACGCCGCTCGATGAGGTTTATGAAACCATCCGCGCCGCGGCCCAGGAGCATGGCACGCACGTCATCGGCGGTGAACTGATCGGTTTCATTCCGCGCCGCGCGTACCAGGCGGCTCCTCGATTTTTCGAGAACGCCGCGAACTTCAATCTTACGCGGATCGTCGAGGAGCGCATCGCTCAGTTGGTACGATGAATTGAGCATGCTCGTTTCGATCGACCAAACTCCGCAACGCCCGAAATGGCTGCGCGCCCCGGCTCCTGTAGGCGAGAACTACAGCCAACTGAAGCGCCTGGTGCAGGACCTGAAACTCCACACGGTATGCGAGAGCGCGGCCTGCCCCAACATCGGCGAGTGCTGGAATCGCCGCAGCGCCACCTTCATGATCCTGGGCAACGTGTGCACGCGCCGCTGCGGATTCTGCGCGGTGCAAAAAGGCGGACCGCTGCCGGTGGATTACGACGAGCCGCGCCGCGTCGCCGAGGCCTGCGCCGCACTGGGACTCAAATTCGCCGTCATCACCAGCGTCAATCGCGACGACCGCAAGGACGGCGGGGCGGAACTGTTCGCGCTCACCCTCCACGCCATACGTGAGCGCCTGCCGGGGTGCGGTGTCGAAGTATTAGTACCGGATTTTCAAGGCTCGCATGCGGCCATGGACACGGTGCTCGAAGCCGCGCCGGACGTGTTGAATCACAATACCGAGACGGTGCCGCGGTTGTATCGCCAGGTCCGTTTGGGCGCGCGTTATGAGCGCTCGCTGGACATGTTGGCGTACGTGAAACACACGCGGCCGCAGACGCCCACTAAGAGCGGGCTGATGCTTGGCCTGGGTGAAACTATCGACGAAGTGCTAACGGTGATGCGGGATCTACGCGCGGCCAACGTCGACGTCCTGACGCTGGGCCAGTACCTGCGTCCGTCGCCCAAGCATCTGCCCATCCTGCGCTACGTGACGCTCGATGAATTCGCGGACCTGAAACGCGCGGGCTACGAGATGGGCTTCCGGCATGTGGAAAGTGGCCCGCTGGTGCGAAGCTCGTATCATGCCGCGGATGCCGTGGCCTAGCGTCGCGGGGGAACTTCCGTCTGGTGTTCTGCGTATTAGGATGAAGGAGCCGGAAATGATTGCCTTCCTGCTGTGGTGCATTCTGTTCGTCCTGTGCTGGCCGCTGGCCCTCGCCGCGCTGTTCCTTTATCCCATCGTGTGGCTGCTTCTGCTGCCCTTCCGCATCGTCGGGATCGCCGTCGGTGGCGTACTCGAACTGATCTGGGCTCTGGTGACTCTGCCGTTGACACTGGGCCGCCGCCTGTCTCGGGTGTAGATGGCGGCGCCGCGCCTGCGACCCGCGGAGTGGCTGGCCATCGCTTATTTTGTCTACGTCGCTGGGCTCGCGTCCTTCTTCCCTGCCGCCCGGGGCCGCGCCTGGCAGGCTTGGTTGCTTGCGGCGACCGTCGCCGGGACCTGGGCATGGCTTTCGCGGCATCACGGCGCCGGCGCGCGGATTGCCCGCGATTGGCTCCCGCTGCTGTTCACTTTGGCGGCATATCGCCAGATGGACTGGTTCACGCCTGCGTTGGCGGATCATCACCTCGACTTGACGTTTGTGGGCTGGGACCGCTGGCTGCTCGATCGCGGCCTGCGCGCCGGGATCGAAAGCGCGGGTCGGCTTGTGCCCGGCATTCTCGAAGCCTGTTACTTGACGGTGTACGCCGTCGCTCCGGTCGCCCTGTGGGCGCTGCTGAAGCACGGCGGGCGCGACCGCATCGGGAGGTGGTGGCTCGTGTATCTGGCCGGAACGCTGGGAGCCTACGCGCTGTTGCCGTGGTTCCCCTCGCAACCTCCGCGCACGGCGTTCGCGGGCCAGAACCTGCCCCAAGTGACGACCTGGTTGCGCCAAGTGAACCTGAGGATCCTCGGTGGCTACGGCATCCATTCGAGTGTGTTTCCCAGCGCGCACGTGTCCTCGGTCTTCTCGGCGGCGTGGGGATTGCGAGCCGTGGTCCCGGAGCGGCCAGCGCTCGGCCGCTGGATGGCGATCTACGGATGCGGAGTCGCGTTGGCCACCGTGTACGGGCGTTATCACTACGCGGCGGACGTGGTCGCGGGCTTCGCAGTAAGCTTCGCCGGCGTCGCGGCGCTGCGGCTCTGGCCAGCCAAAGGAACCCGAGCCGGGGGCTGCTCCCCTAAGAGTGCGCCGGATTGACTGGAGCGCTGCGCAAGGGAAAATCTACGACGATAACCTTCCCGCTGGATATCGCTTTTACGGCATGAGGCGTGTTGGAGGGAACGATTCCGACGTAGCCTGGAACCAAGCGTCGCGTAACTCCGGCAATCGTGATCTCCAGTTCGCCCTCGGTGACTTCGTAAACCTCTTCCTGCGGGTGGAAATGCTCATGGATCGATGCGCCGGCGTCGAATTCGTAGTGCGCGAAGGTCATGCTGGGGGAATCGAAGTAGCGGCCTCTCCAGCCTGGTAGACGCTCGATGGCCGGTAGTTTGGTGGTATCGATGAAGGTCATGTCTGGTCCTCGGCGCTTCGTTTCGATTCTACTTCAAAGGGGGACGGCGCCGGCTCGAAAGCCGGCGGCAGGCTGACAGCAGCCCCGCCGCCCCCGGACCTCGCCCTGCAAGCCTGCGCTACAATCGCTGGATTGGAGCGCACACGCGAGAGTCCGCTGTGTGCGCGCAAGACATCGAATGAACATTTCCGTAAAGAGCGAGTACGCTCTGGCCGCGATTCTGGATTTGGCGATGCAGCCGGACGGCGAGCCGGTGAAGATCGCCGACATCGCCCGGCGCCAGCGCATCCCGCAGAAGTTTCTGGAATTGATTCTTTCCAGCCTGAAGCAAGGTGGATTCGTGGAGTCCCGGCGCGGGGCCGAGGGAGGCTATCGTCTGGCGCGTCCGGCGTCGCAAATCAACGTCGCCGAGGTGTTGCGTTTCTCAGAGGCGACCAAGAAATCCAAGCGCAAAGCCCCCGACGCGTTCACCGATATGTGGACCCAGGTGGACGACGTCGTCAGCGCGATCCTGGATCACACCACGTTTGCGGACCTGGCCCGGCGCTGGAGCGAGACGCAGTCGCGCTACGTCCCGAACTGGCAGATCTGAGCGGTCAGTGAAAAATGACATGATTTTTTCCGATAACTCCTTCAGCATCGGCCGCACTCCTGTAGTGAAGCTGAACCGCGTCACCGATGGCGCGCCCGTTACGATGCTGGCCAAGATCGAGGGGCGCAATCCGGGCTACTCGGTGAAGTGCCGCATCGGAGCGAACATGATCTGGGATGCCGAGCGGCGCGGCGTGCTTAAGCCGGGCAAGGAATTGATCGAGCCCACCAGCGGCAACACCGGCATCGCCCTGGCCTTCGTGGCCGCGGCGCGCGGTTACCAGATCACGCTGCTGATGCCGGAGACGATGTCGCTCGAGCGCAGGAAGGTCCTGCGGGCGCTGGGCGCGCGGCTGATTCTTACCGACGGTTCGCTGGGCATGGGAGCTTCCATCGAGCGCGCCGAGCAGATCGTGGCCGAAGATCCCGGCCGCTTCGTGCTGTTGCAGCAGTTCCGCAATCCCGCCAATCCCGAGATTCATTTCAAAACCACCGGTCCGGAAATTTGGGTGGACACCGGCGGCAAGGTCGACGTCCTGGTGGCCGGTATTGGTACCGGCGGCACCATCACCGGCATTTCGCGCTACTTCAAACTCGAAAAGAAGAAGCGCATCGTGTCGATCGGCGTGGAGCCCGAGGGCAGCCCGATCATCACGCAAACCCTGGCCGGCGAGCCGCTCGAGCCCGGGCCGCACGGCATTCAGGGCATCGGCGCGGGATTCATTCCGGAGACGCTGGATCTGAAAATGGTCGATCGCGTCGAACTCGCCGGCGACGACGAGTCCATCGATATGGCGCGGCGCTTGTCGCGCGAAGAAGGGATTTTGTCCGGAATCTCCTGCGGGGCGGCCGTGGCCGCGGCGGTGCGCGTCGCGAAAGAACCGGAGATGAAGGGCAAGACCTTCGTCGTCATTCTGCCGGACTCCGGCGAGCGCTATCTGAGCTCGGTGCTGTTCGACGGGATTGAGTGAGGACAGAAGAAAAGCGGGCGCTTCTTTTGGGTGAAAAGGGGTGAGAGCGCCCGCTGTCGTAACGGGGATTTAGTTATTTGTAGAAACGCTAACGCCGTCGCAGAGGTTACCGCGCCGTAAAAAAATTCCGGCCTTTCTTGCGGCGTCCTGCAGATTGTTCGGAACACCTATGGAGAGCCGCCCGCGCGTCGTCAAATCGTGGTCGAACGGCATACTGGTCTCCGCCGTCGCCGGGTTCGTCGAAACGTTTCCTGAGTCGCTGCTACTCCTACCCAACCGGATGGCAGGCGAAGAAATGGCACACCATCTTGCCGCCTCCGCCGGTGTGCATGCGATCACGCTGGTCGAGCTTGCGGCGGAGTTGGCGCGTCCGGCCATGGCCACCCGCGGTCTGGGTCCGCTGAGCCGTTTGGGGCGCGAAGCAGTGGCGGCGAGAGTCATCCATGCGGCGGATTCCGAGCGCGAGCTCAAGTATTTCGGGCCAGTGGCGAAGTCGCCAGGATTCGCACGCGCCTTGGCTCGCACCGTATCGGAACTGCGGCTGGCGGGCGTCCGTCCCGCGAGCCTGTCCGGCACATCCGCATCGGCGGATGATTTGAGCCGCTTGTTACGGCGCTATGAAGACGAGTTGCTCGAGCGGCGTCTGGTGGATCTGGCGGACGTACTTGCGCTGGCGGCCGAGGCCGCGCATGAATCCCGGCACCGGTTGCTGGATCTGCCCGTGGCGATGCTCGATGCGTCACTCGACACGCCCGCGCACCGCGAATTGGCGCGGGCGGTGACTGCGCACGCGCCGCACGTTCTGGCCGCCGTGCCGGCCACTGATACTTACGCCGAGCAGATTCTCGGCGTGCCCGCGGAGGATCTGGACCCAGCCGCGCTCCGGAATTCGCTGGAACATATGCGCCGGTTCTTGTTTTCCCCGCTGGCCCCCGAAGCCGCGCCGGAGGACGGCCGTTTTCAAATGTTCTCCGCCCCGGGCGAAGGGCTGGAAGCGGTCGAGATCGCGCGCCGCATTCTGCGCCTGGCGCGCGCGGGCACGCGTTTCGATCAGGTGGCGATTCTGCTGCGCAATCCCGAGCGGTATCAGCCCATGATCGAGGAGGCGCTGCGGCGCGCCCGCATTCCGGCGTACTTCAGCCGCGGCACCGCGCGTCCGGAACCCGCGGGGCGAGCCTTTCTGGCGCTGCTGGCGTGCGCAGCCGAGAGACTTTCGGCCTCGCGCTTCGCCGAATATTTGTCCTTGGGGCAAGTGCCGGAGCCGCAACCGGCGGGTGCGCCGCCAGCGTCGCCTCTAACATGGATCGGCGCCGAGCCTGGGCCGGATGACGAACTGCTCGGGGCGGCCAGCCGCGCGGAAGCCGAAGCGTCCGAAGATACCTCCACGGGGCGGCCCCGTTCCTTGAACGGCTGGGAAAAACTGTTGGTGGACGCTGCGGTCATCGGCAGCCGCGACCGTTGGCAGCGCCGCCTGGCGGGCCTGCGGGCGGAATTGGAACTGCAAAAAGGATTGCTGGAGCAAACCGATCCCGACCGCGCCGCGTCTATCGTGCGGCGTTTGGAAACGCTCGGGGATCTGGAACATTTCGCCCTCCCGGTGATTGAAACATTGGCCGCGCTGCCTGATGCGGCGCCCTGGTCGGAGTGGCAACACCACTTGGAGCGCCTGGCCCGCACGGTCTTGCGCGATCCCGATCCGGTTCTGGCGGTGCTGGCCGAGTTCGAGCCCATGGGCGACGTGGGGCCCGCATCTCTCGAAGAAGTGTTCGAGGTATTGAGCGAACGCCTGCGGTTCCTGCGGCGCGATCCGCCCCGACGGCGCTGGGGCCGCGTGTTCGTCGGCCCGGTGGAGGAAGCTCGCGGGTGCGAGTTCGGCGTGGTGTTTCTGCCCGGATTGTCGGAGGGCCTGTTCCCGCGCCGGGCTTTGGAAGATCCGCTGCTGCTCGACGACTTCCGCCGCGCACTGAATGCAGAGTTGCCGTTGCGCGCCAGCCGCGCCGAAGAAGAACGCTTGAGGCTGCATGGTGCCGCGGGCGCCGCGCGCGATTTCTTCATCGCTTCGTATTCGCGCATGGACGTGGCCGAGGCGCGCCCGCGCGTGCCGTCGTTCTACGCGCTGGAGTTGCCGCGGGCCATCCAGGGATCGCTCCCAGCGTTGAAAGATTTCGAGCGGCTGGCGCGCGAAGCCGCTCCGGCGCGGCTCAATCGCCCCGCTCCGCTCGACATCGCGGATGCCATCGACGACGCCGAATACGATGTGGTCGCGATCGAGAAGGCGCAGTCGGGATCGCCCGGCGGCGCGCGCTACCTGGTGGAAGCCAACGCCCACCTGGCCCGTTCTCTGCGCGCGCGATGGACGCGTTGGAAGCCCGCGTGGAAGGAGGCCGATGGCTTGATCACTTCCGAGCGCTCGGCTCTTGACGCGCTGGCCGAACACCGGCTCACGGCGAGGCCGTGGTCGCCCTCGGCGCTCGAACGATTTGCCGTGTGCCCGTACCGGTTCGCGCTGGCCGGGATTCACGGATTGCGGCCCCGCGAGGAATCCGCGCCGCTCGAACAACTCGATCCGTTGACGCGCGGTGCGCTGTTCCACGCGGTGCAGTTCGCGCTCCTTGGGGACCTGCGGGACGCTGGCTTGTTGCCCGTGGACCCGGCACATCTGGAACAAGCTCTGGAGCACGCCGACGCCGCGCTGGTGCGCGTCGCTGGAGAGTACGAAGAGCAACTCGCGCCCGCCATCCCGCGCGTATGGCGATCCGGCATCGAAGATCTCCGCACCGACCTGCGAGGCTGGCTGCAACACGCCGCACAGAACGATCAAGAGTGGATGCCGGCACACTTCGAACTCGGGTTTGGACTAGAAGGCCTGGGGTTGAAATGGAGCGGCGCCCGCGGCCCGGAAAGTGTCCGGGACCCGGCCAGCGCCCGCGAACCAGTTTCGCTCGCCGAAGGGGTACGCTTGCGCGGCTCCATCGACTTGGTCGAGCGCCACACCGCGCGCCAGGTGCTGCGCATCACGGATCACAAAACCGGCAAGCCGCTCGAACGCCCGCCCGCCTTCGTCGGCGGCGGAAAGGCGCTGCAGCCGTTGCTTTATTCACTAGCGGCATCGATTCTGCTGGGCCAGCCTGTCGAAAGCGGGCGACTGTTTTACTCCACGCAGCGCGGCGGATATCAGCAGATGGGTGTCCCGGTGAACGATCGCGCGCGCGGGTTTCTGGCGCGATTCCTGGGCGACGTGGATGGGTCGATTGCCGGCGGCTTCCTCCCGCCCGCACCGGAAAAGGACGCCTGCGAGTATTGCGATTACCGCGTGGTGTGCGGTCCTTATGAAGAGCAGCGCACAGTACGCAAGGACCGCCGCGACGAGCGCATGGAAGCGCTGATCGAGATCCGGGGGATGGCGTGATACCAGCGTTTGAAGCCGGCGCGTTTGAATCCGATCGGGCCTCGCGCGAGCGCATCCGGACTTCGCTCGACGAAAGCCTGATCGTAGAGGCCGCGGCCGGCACCGGCAAGACCACGGAGTTGGTCAAGCGCATCGTCGCGGTGCTCGCGGCAGGGCGGACCAGCATCGACCGGATCGCCGCGGTCACATTCACCCACAAAGCCGCGGGCGAACTGAAATTGCGGCTGCGCGAGGAACTCGATCAAGCCCGCCGCGGCCCCGAAGCCAAAGCCAACGCCTCCGAAGACAATCTTGTTATCCGGCGCGCGCTCGAAGAAGCGCTAGGGCATCTCGAAGAGGCTTCCATCGGCACCATCCACTCCTTCTGCGCGCAGGTCTTGCGCGAGCGCCCGGTCGAAGCGCGCGTCGATCCCGCGTTTGAAGAATTGAGCGAGCCCGAAGCTAACCGCATCTACCAGCGGTCGTTTCGCGCGTGGCTGGAGCGGAGTTTGGATCAACCTTCGCCGGGCGTTCGCCGAGCGCTGGCGCGGATGGCCTGGTCGTGGAATGAGTCGCCACCTACGGAACAACTTCAATATGCGGGCCTGAAGCTGCTGGAATGGCGCGACTACCAAGCTCCGTGGACGCGCCAGCCGTTCGCCCGCGAAGAGGAGATCACGACGCTGGTCCGCCTTGTTAACGAACTGGCGGAGGCCAGCGCACGCCCGCGCCGCGTGGACGACAATCTGTACCGCGGGCTGGAACCGGTACGGCTGCTCGCGCGCGCCATCCGCGACGCGGACCTGGCCGGCCCCCGCGATCACGACACCCTGGAAGCGCGCTTGCTCAAGCTTTCTCGCGACCTGGGCCGGGGAAACGTGCGCAAGGGCTCCGGCGACTACGGCGGCGGGGTGCTGCGCGAAGATCTACTGAAACGGCGCGAAGATCTTTTGCAATGGATCGAGGATTTCCGCCGCCGCGCGGACGCTGAGCTGGCAGTCCTGCTGCGAGCCGAGATGTCCGGCTTGGTGGACGAATACAATGAGCGCAAGCAGCGCCTCGGCAAGCTGGACTTCGTCGACCTGTTAATCGGCACGCGCGATCTGATTCGCAGTCAAGCGCATGTGCGGAGTTATCTCCAGCAGCGCTTCACCCACATCTTCGTCGATGAGTTTCAAGACACCGACCCGGTGCAGGCGGAAATCCTCCTGCTGTTGGCCGCCGACGACCCGGCCGAAGCAAACTGGTTACAGGTGCGTCCCGCGCGGGGAAAGCTATTCCTGGTGGGCGATCCGAAGCAATCGATTTACAAGTTCCGCCGCGCCGACATCGAACTCTACCGTCAAGTTCGCGAGGGTCTGTCCCAGCGCGGCGTCGGACTGTTATCTCTAACCAAGAGTTTCCGTTCCGTCCCCAACATTCAACATTTTGTTAACGCTGCGTTTGAAACAGAAATGGACGGCGATGGTCATGCCGACTGGCGTCCGCTGGAGCGACACCGCGACGAAATCCCCGGACGGCCCAGCGTGATCGCGCTGCCCGTCCCGCGCCCGTACAAGACGCGACTGGCCCAGGAGGCCGTCAACAAGAGCCTGCCGGACGCCATCGCAGCGTTCGTCGCCTGGCTGGTGGCTCCGGCGTCTGAAGGTGGCAGTGGCTGGCGGAACGCGGAGGGCAAAGTCTACGGCGCACGCGATATCGCGGTCCTGTTTCGGCGGCGCACGCAAGGCGGCGTGGACCTGACGCGCGAATACGCCCGCGCCCTGGAAGCTCGCGGCGTGCCGCATCTCCTCGCCGGATCGAAATCGTTCCATCATCGCGAAGAAGTGGAAACGTTGCGAGCAGCTCTGGCGGCCATCGAATGGCCCGACGACGAGCTCAGCGTGTTCGCGGCGCTGAAGGGATCGCTCTTCGCGATCGCCGATGAGACGTTGCTGGTCTACCGGCACCAGCATGGGCGCCTCCATCCCTTTCACGTTGCGGAAGGCGTCGTCAGTCCGGTGGTAGAAGCGCTGCAGATCCTCGCCGATCTCCATCGTGGCCGCAACCGGCAGCCCTTCGCCGCGACGGTCAACGCCTTGCTCGAAGCCGCGCGCGCGCACGCCGGATTCGTGCTGCGCCCCGGCGGGCACCAGGTTCTGGCCAACGTCCTGCGCGTGGCGGATCTCGCGCGCACCTACGAAACCACCGGCGGCTTCTCTTTCCGCGGCTTCGTGGAGGAACTCAACACGCAAGCGGAAAAAGAGGAGGCTTCCGAAGCGCCCGTGCTCGAAGAGGACTCCGACGGCGTGCGCATGATGACGGTCCACGGCGCCAAAGGACTCGAATTTCCCGTGGTGGTGCTGGCGGATTCGACCGCGAAACTGGCGCCGCGGCAGCCGGGTCAATTCATCGACGGCGCGCGCGGCATGGCCGCCACGCGCCTGCTGGATTGCGCTCCGGTCGAGTTGCTGGAGCACGAACCCGAGGAAGCCCGGCGCGAGCAGGCGGAGGGCGTGCGCATCGCCTACGTCGCGGCCACTCGCGCGCGGGACTTGCTGGTCGTCCCCGCGGTGGGCGATGAAGAGTACCCGCAAGGCGGATGGCTGCAACCGTTCTACAAGGCTCTGTATCCGCTCCCTCAGCAATTTCGGGATTCGCACGCGGCCGAAGGTTGTCCGGAATTCGGCGCATCGAGCGTGCTCGAACGCCCGATCGAATACGATCATCAGCCGGAGTTCTCCGTGCGCCCCGGCTTGATCACGCCACGCCAGGGCGCGCATGAAGTGGTGTGGTGGGACCCGTCGCGGCTCAAGCTCGGCGAAGAGGGTCATTTCGGATTGCGGCAGGAGCGCATCTTGCAAGACGACGGCGGTGCGAGCCTGGCGGCGTATCGAGCCTGGAGCGATCAGCGGCAAGCGGCTACCGATGCGGGATCGCACCCGGAATTCGACGTGTTCGTTGCCAGCCAGGCCGCCGAAGCGCCGCCGGACGTTGAGATTTCGGTGGAACTGATCACCGCCGGTCAGCGCGGCGCCGGGAGTGGAAGGCGCTTCGGGGTGCTCGTCCACGGCGTGTTGCGCGACGTGGCGCTCGATGCCGGCGCGGACGAGATTCGCCACATGGCCGAGCTGCACGCGCGGCTGACGGGTGCACCGGCGAGCGAGATTGAAGCCGCGTGCCAAGCTGTGGCCAACGCGCTAGCGACACATCTGCTTGAGCGCGCGCGGAAATCGAAGCGTTGTCATCGCGAGTACCCGATCCGCCTCAGGCTCGAATCCAGCAGGCTGCTCGAAGGCGTCATCGACCTGGCGTTTGTCGAGAAGAAGTCGTGGGTGATTGTCGATTTCAAAACCGACGCCGACGTGGGCGAGCATCGGACGCAGTATGAGCGCCAGCTCCAGTGGTACGCGTTCGCGTTGTCGAAAATCACCGGAATGCCCGCGCGCGCATTCTTACTGGCAGTGTAAATTTGTGAGCCCCCGTTGAGCACGCACTCGTGCGTGCCACGTCGCGACTCATCGCGACGCCTGGCGGTCTTCGAGCAAACTCGCCGGGCGTCGGCAGGAGTGCCGACGTGGCACGCAAAAGTGCGTGCTCCACACACAACAGAACAGAAGAACACTAAACCACGTCCGCGAAACTCTTGCGTAACCTGTGAAACCAAGCGAAGCCGAACAGCGCCACAGCGGCCGAGACGATCCACAACACGGCCAGCGCGAACAGTTGCGGAGCTTGGTTTTCGAGCAGAATCGCGCGATACGCCCGCACCAGCACGTAGATCGGATTCACGTGCAGGATGCGAGCCGCGACGGCCGGAAGCTGTCCGGGCGCAGGTTCGGGATAGCAGATGGGCGTCAGGAAAAACCACAGCGTCAGCAGGAATCCCATGATCTGCGTGAGGTCGCGCACAAACACGCCCAGCGCGGCGAGGAACCAGCACAGCCCCGCCGTCAGCATCAATTGCGGGATCAACACGGCCGGCACCCACACCAGTGTCCACGGGATCGCCCCGCGCGCGACGAGCAACATCGCCAAGAACACCACCAATCCGAACGCTTCCGTGACGGCTCCCGATATGACGATGTTCACCGGCAGCGTCTCGATGGGAAACACCAGCTTCTTGACGAAATTGCGGTGCTCCAGAATCACCTGCGGCGAGCGCCCCACCGCTTCGGCGAACGCCAGCCACGGCAGCATCCCCGCCAGCAGATACAGCACGAATCCGAAGCGGCTGGTGTCGGCGCCGTGCAAGACCACGCCGAACACGAAGAAATACGTGAGCATCAACAGCAGCGGATTCAGAAAGGTCCACAGCGCTCCGCCAAAGCTGCCGCGATAGCGCGCCAGAATATCGCGCTTGACCATGGACGACATCAGCTTACGATTTCGCCAGATGGTGGCGAGCGGATACGTGAATAGCTTCGGCGCGGCAGTCAGCAGCCGCGCCCGCCGCTCGCGTCCGGCGGTCGTGACGCGCGGAGGCTGGATTTCGACGCGGGTTCCATCGACCTGCGCATCGATCAAAATGAAGCGCGCGCGGTCGGCCACTGGCGCCACCTGCACGCGATACGGCCCGTCACCGAAGGGCAGGTCGACCAACAGATCCACGCCGGTGTGACCCGTGCCGTTGCCGTTCACCTTTGACCATTCGCCCTCGGCCAGATACGCGCCGGAGCCGGGGTCGAAGAGCTGCCAGCCGATCATACCGGGTGAGTCGAGCGTGAATCGCACCCGTATGCCCGAGCCTTCCGCACGTGCCTCGACCGCCTCAAAGCGTGCCATTGTCTTTCAACTATAAAGCCACGCCGGATACCTCTCGCGAACCGGGCCGGTCTTCCGCCCCACCACGTAGATGCCGTCGCCGCGATGTTCCTTGGGCAAAATGTAGCGGTCGAGCAGGTGCTCCACCCAGCCGAACTCTGGGTTGGGCTCGGCGCGAAAGGGACCGGTGTCGAGCAGAGTGACCTCGAACCCGGAATTTTCGAACAGCGTCTGAATCTCGCGCGGCGTGTACTCGCGTGCATGGCGCGCGTCGGTCTCGCCATCCTGATTGGGCCGGATGTAAGCGGGAAACAGCATGGGATGAAAGCCTTGAAGAATTCCCGCCAACGCTCTCATGGAAGCGACGTTGGGAGTGGTCAGCACGAAGTTCCCGCCGGGTTTGAGGATCCGGTTGACCTCGCTCATCAGGTGCATCGGATCGCTGGGCAGGTGCTCGATCAGCTCGCAGCACAGCACGGTCGCGAAGTGGCCATCGGGATATGGGAAGCGGTCTTTCTCGGCGTCGAACAAATCAATCTCGCACGAAAATGTTTCGCCGGTTTCGCTGGTCGCCGTGCGGCGGTGGGTGGTTCCGGCGGGTCCGTAATAGCAGCCCCGCACCTCGCCGTAACCCAGGCGCGTGTGCAGCGCGGGCGTGATTTGCAGATACGCGCCCATCTCGAGAATGCGCTCTTCGGGCGAGCCGGGCGGGGTGATCGCTAGCGTCTTTTCGAGCCGCGTGCGGTGCGTCTCGACGTACCCCCGCGCTCCGTCGGCAGCCGGCGCCCAACCGGCGATGTAGTCGCCGTTCGCGTGCGGGGCCTCATGCGGGGGCGCTGATGTAGAGGCTTCCGCGATGGGCATGAACGGTTCCGCCGCGGCGGGCGGTTTCCATTCCCTGCCCTGCGCGACGGCCGCCAGAAACTCCGCATAGCGCCGCGCCACCGACTCCCAGTTGCATTCGCGCTCCACCCACTGGCGCGCGCAATCGCCCAGCTTACGCGCCATTTCCGGACGCGAAACCAAGAAGTTCAAGTACTCGAATAAATGCTCTTCCTCGCTCGAATCGACCGGCGCCTTCAAGCAAATCTCATCCGGATATTCGCGAAAGCTGCCGACATCGGAGACCACCACGGCCTTCCCCATTCCCAGAGCGCGCAGCAGCGTGCCCGAACTTTCGCCCACCGTCGGGTACCGCAAGTTCAGCACGATGTCGCAAGCCGACAAGTATCCATTGAACTCCTCGATGGGCACAAAATCCAGATGCCGCACGTGCGCGGTCAGGTTCATGGACTGAATCATCGCAGCCAGAGGCAGCTCCAGGTGCGCTTCGCCCACCAGGATCATGCGCGCTTCAGGCACCAGCCGAACCAATCTGCGGAACGCCCTCAGGCTCTCTGCGATGCGCTTGTAGGGCTTCAAGAATCCGAAGATGCCGATCAGCGGCGTGGTTTCGTTCAAGCCCAGGCGGGTGCGGTAGCCCATGCGGTCGCCGTTCACCAGCCAGGCGCCATGCGGAATTTTCGCGATGGGTCCGGCGAATCCGTGCGCGCGCAGCTCGCTCGCGACGGCGTCGGAATGCACGATCGCCGCGCGCGAACGCGAGAGGATGCCGCGCAACATCGGAATGTCGTAATCCGGCCCGCGCTGGAGCGTCCGCACGTAGCGTTGCGCGTAACCCAGCGCCTCCGGGCCGCCGTTGATTTCGACCTCGCGCAAATATGCGTCCCAATCGTTCCGCCGGATGGTCAGGTCGGCGATCAAGTGGTGCAGATTGGCCTCATGCAACACCACTACGCCGGGATGCTCCAATGCCGATTCGTACGCAAACGTGTGAAACGGATTATTGCCGAGCTGATACACCGCGATATCGAACCGCGACGCGTCGAAAGCGCCGGGTGCGGCGGCGAACGCTTCGACGTCGGCAAAGCGGGGCAGATGTTCGAGCACCGCAGCGGAGTAGTCGGCGATCCCGCTCTTAGCCGGCGGCAGCGGCGAAAAAAACGCGATTCTAATCCTGGACTGACTCACAAAGAACTCCCTGTGAGCTCCTGGAGAGCGCCGCAGCTCTCAGCGAGCCTGGCGTCTTGGCGAGAGTCCATTCCGGAATTTCTCTCGCCAAAGCGCCGAGCTCGCCAAGATGAATCACGAAGGCCCAGCGAGCGGTTACGCGGATTCTGGTCCATCCGCTAAGGCATCAACTCCACGGTGAACGCGCCCAGCGGCAGCGGGATTCGCGCCATCACCGGAGTCCGCACGGCGTCGCGAGCGAAGTACAAGTCCACCGTGAAGTCGCTGGCCGGCCCTTTGACGCTAGCCTGGATCTTATCCGCGTCCATGCGCTTCCCGCCCACGCTGATCTGCTGCGTGCCGCTGAACACCATCCGCACCTGGTACGCCGAGCCGAAAATCACCGGCTGCTGCGGCGCCATGCGGCCTTGCGCCAGCTCGCGCCGTGCGAACTCCAGAAAGGTCAGCGGATCGCGCGCGCACGCCGGAATCTCCACTTCGGTTTTGCCGCCGCCATGCCCGCTTTCCCGGCTCGCGGAATGGTTGTGCTGATCGAAGGTGATCTTCTCTTCGCTCTTCTTGCTGCCGTGCGCCACCGACTTTTGGAGCTCCGCCGCGCAGAACCCCGCATCCGAGCGAGACTCGTAATGGTCGCGGATCGCAAAGCCCGGCACGCTGGCATCCAGGTCCAGGCTGAAGGACCACGGGCCGCCGGCCTTGCTGGAGGAATGGTCGTCGGCGGGGTCTTTCTTCTGCGTGGAGGTGAGCGTAGCCTCGCCCAGGTTCAAACCACTGGGCCAGTTGATGACGTAGGTCAACCCTTCGGCGCGAACCGGAATCAGGACCGCAAAAGCGGTAGCAAGCGAGACAGCAAGGTACTTCATGACACTCGAGCGTTCAGCGCCTTCTCCACGTTTGGCCGGCCGGCGGGGCGGGCGGTACTTCCGGTAACTCTATAATACGCATTCAGCGTTTGCTCGGCCGCCTTCTCCCAACTGAACGCCGCCGCGCGCTGCGAGCCGAGACGCTCCAGCCGCGTGCGCAGTTCCGCGTCCAGCAGGATGTCCTTGATGGCTTGGCCGATGGCTTGGGTCGAATGCGGATCGAACAGCAGCGCCGCGGAATCGGCGACCTCCGGCATGGCCGAGGAGTTCGAGCACGCCACGGCGCGTCCGCAGGCCATGGCTTCGAGAATCGGCAAGCCGAAACCTTCGTAGAAAGAAGGGAACACGAACAGATCGCAGGCCGCGTAGAAGTGCACCAATTCGTCGTCCTCGACGAAGCCCGTGAAATGGACCCGCTCGGCGATGCCGGATTTCAAGACCGCCGCGTGCAATTCCTTGGAATACCAGGTTTCCTTGCCCACGAATAACAAATGATGTGGCAGCTGCGGATACGCGCGCAGAACCTCTTCGAAGGCCCGCAGCAGGCCCAGGTGATTCTTGCGCGGCTGCAAATCGCCCACGGTCAATACGAAGGGCACGTTCGGCCCCAGCTTACTCGCGCCTTGAACCATCGGGCGCTGCGCCATCGTTTGCTGAACCCTCGCTCGCTGCAACATCGTTCGATGCACAGCGGCCCGCGCCACGTCTCGCTCGATCGGCCGGAAGTGGCTGGAAACGGCGTTGTGCACCACGACCACTTTGCTCTCGTCGAGGGCATAGTGGCGCAGGATGCAGGTGCGCGAAAACTCGCTGGGCGTGAGCACACAGGCCGCCGCTTTTACCGTCCGCTTGACGGTGTGACGCAATTGCCAGGCGCGGAACGGCGTGAAATACTGCGGAAATTCCAGATAGCTTACGTCGTGCACGCTGGCCACGATCGGAACCGGGCACACCACCGGTCCGGTGTACTGAACGTGCAGCAGATCGGGCCGGTCCTTGCGTATCAGCCTCGGAATATCCAGGCCCAGGCGCTTGTACGGATTCTCCGAAACCCAGCGGGTGGCGATCCGGCTGGGAAGCTGCTCCGGCGCGCCCGGCTTGGACACGTAGGCGATGAATTCGCTGTCCCGGTCGATCCGTGCAAACTGCTTCAGCAGATTACGGATATAAACTTCGTTGCCCGTAAGGTGACAACCAATGGCGTGTGCGTCGACCGAGAATCGCATTCCCCAACCTAGTATAGCTACTTACCCGGGTTTCTTCAGTGTAAATTCTTTGTGCCGAAATGCGGCCGCGATTCCCGATCCACCCACGCTGGAGCAACTACAGGGCCACAACTCACTTTTTCGTCACTAAGAATAGGATCAACAGGATGACAGCCACAAGAAGTCCCGCTCCCCCCAGGATGAGGGGCAATTTCGACCCACTGAATGCGCCTGTTTTCGGGGGCGGCGGGGCTCCGTAGGCGCCGGGCTGGCCGTAGGGCTGTGGCGGCGCTCCGTAGGGCGGCGGTGCGCCGTAGGCTTGTGGACCCCCATAAGCTGGGGGCGCTGCTCCATACGCCGGCGCGGGCGGCGCTCCATACGCGGGAGCCGGAGGTGCTCCATAGGCCGGAGCCGGGGGTGCTCCATATGCCGGCGCGGGCGGTGCTCCGTATGCTGGCGCGGGGGGCGCTCCGTAGGCTGGCGCGGGGGGTGCTCCATAAGCCGGCGCGGGGGGTGCTCCCTAGGCTGGCGCGGGGGGCGCTCCATAGGGGGCGGCCGGAGCTCCGTAGGGATTCGGGGGCGCGCCGTACGGCGGCTGGGGTGCCCCGGGTTGCTGGGGAGGTTTCGGCGGTTGCTGGCCTAGCGTCAGCCCTGGCGCGGGCGCGGAGAATTTCTGGGTGAATTCGCTGGGGGGTTTCGCGGTTCCATAAACGTTGTAGGGATCGTACGGATTGTAGCCCGCATAGGCGCCCGCGGCGGGCGGATATTGCGGATAAGCGGGGGCCGGTGGAACGGCGAAGGAATTGGTCGCCCCAGCACCGGGTTGCCCGGCGGCAGGGGGAGCGGCCGCCACTGGCTGCGGGCTGGCAGGCATGTTGGGCGATCCGAACAACTGCGTGTACTCGCCCACCGGCTTTCCTCCCGCGCCTGGGTTCTGTGGTTGGAGGCGCTGGACCGAGGGACTCTGCGGCATGGGTCCGGCTGGGATCTGCGAATACTGACTGAGATCGATCGCGCCGGCTTTTTCGGGAATCCCCCCGGCTCCGAATTGAGGAGCGCCCGGGCTCCCGCTACCCGGGCTACCGCTGCCCGGGCCGCTCCCGGGGGCCTGCCACATTTTGGTGAACTCGCCGGGCTGGGCGCCACCCGCCGGATTACCCGCGCTCGGCTGCTGCATCGTGGGTAAATTCCACGACGCCCGGCCTCCGGCGCCGGCTGGGGGAGCGCTCGAAGGTGGAGCGTTCGAAAGCGGCCCCGACATGCCGGGGGATTGGATCATCCGCGTGAACTCGCCCGGGGACTCGGCCGATGGGGCCGAAGCGGAAGGCTGGGGCGGCGGAGCGGACGGCATCGCGGTTTGAATGGCGCGAGTGAACGCTCCGGGCGCGGCGGGATTGGACGCCGCGGGATTAAACGCCACGGGATTGGACGCCGGAGTATTCACCCTCGCAAGGTTGCTGGAGGTGGACGCCAATTGGATCGCCTTGGTGAACTCGCCGGGCGGTTGCGTCGGCGCCGGCGTGGGCATCGGGGGTGGGGCCGCGGCCGGGGGAGGCGCTGTGAATGGGTTCACGGCGGGGGCCGTGACGGACGGCTCCGGCGCGGGCGACACGGCAGGTGGACGGACGGGCATCTGCAGTGTCCTGGAGTGGTCGCTGCGCTGTGTGGTGGCGGAGGGCGCGGGCATGGCGGGCGGTGTCGGCCGAACTGTTGGTGGCCGCCCGGGGGCTTGCAACATCTGAGTGAATTCGCCGGGCTGGTTCTCGGCGGCATTGGCCGCAACTGGGGCCGGGGCGGGGGCCGACTCGGGCTTCAGTGACGGCCGCGCGGGGGCTTGCAACATCTGGGTGAATTCGCCGGGCTGGTTCTCCGCTGCATTGGCCGCGGCTGGGGCCGGGGTGGGGGCCGACGCGGACTTCGGTGACGGCCGCGCGGGGGCTTGCATCATCTGCGTGAATTCGCCGGGCTGGTTCTCCGCGGCATTGGCCGGAGTTGGGACCGGGGCGGGGGCCGACTCGGGCTTCAGTGACGGCCTCGCGGGGGCTTGCATCATCTGCGTGAATTCGCCGGGCTGGTTCTCGGCGGCATTGGCCGCGGCTGGGGCCGCCGCTGGGGCCGGGGTGGGGGTCGGCGCAGGCTTCGGCCAAGGCTGCGCGGGTGTTTGCAGCAGCCGCGTAAACTCGCCCGGTTCTTTCGCCGCGGCGGGCGGCGGGCTGGCCGGTTGCGGAACCAGTTGGGGTTCTCGTCGCGATTCGGGTTGCGGCTCGCGTTGCGGTTCTGCGGGCGCGGGAGGCTGGGCGACGGTCTGGATCATCCGGGTGAACTCGCCGGGCGGCTGGCTGATGGAGGTGCTGGTGGATGGAGTGACCGCGACGCTTTCCGACGCTGCGGGCTCCGGCGCGCTGGGTTCCGGCTTCGAAGCGCTGGGTGCGGGAGCGGCTCCGAACAGCCGCGCGAACTCGTCCTCGTCTGGTTCGCTGGCCAGCGCGAACTCGCCCAGCGCCACGCCGCCTCGGGCTGGCGCAGCAGCCACCGGTTCCAGCCTGGGCTCGGCGGCCGGCATTTCCGCGCCGGGCACTTCCGCGGGCAGTTCCGATGCTGAATTGGGCGCAACCGCCTCCGGAACCGCTGGCGGACGAAGAGTGGGGCGGAGTGTCGCTTCCCGGGTGGGAATCAACTCGTCACTCTCGGAAAGGCCCGCGAGGAGTGGCTCGGGCGCGGGCTCCGCGACTGGAATCGGAGGCGGAACGGGCGATCCGCCAGGCGGCGTGACACGCCAGGCTCCGGCTCCGCTCAATCTGAGGCGGTCGGGGTCGCCAGGATCCGCCGGTGTGCGATTGGAAATCGCGAACACCCATTCGTGCAGACTGGAAAAGCCGTCGAGCGGCAGTGTAACCACATAAGGAGTGCCTTCGTAGTCGCCGCGATCGAGGATGGCGGGGGCCGACTGTCCGGCCGGACCTGCGGCGGAGTCCGCGCTTGCGAGCTTGTCGAGTTTGTGCAGCAGCGCGCGGCTGATCGGCGCCAGCGAATTGGCGAACACGTGAACTTCGACCATCCGGCCGGTCGCCAACTCGCGCGCGCGGAAGCTTTTGACCCCATCGTCGCGCACCAGATCCAGCAGCTCGAACTGGTCGTAAAAGCTCACATTGTCTATCATGGCAGACCGCATCGCGGCGTGGTAGCCTGCGCGTAATGACCGGAAACGCAGGGGCCAGCGGCCGGGGGCCAGGGGCCAGGGGCCGGGGGCCAGGGGCCAGTGAGACGCGCCACGCCGCTGTGCGCATCGCTCGTATAAGCAACGCCGTCCGCCAGATCCCGCGAGGCAAAGTGGCCACCTATGGGCAGATCGCGGCCGCGGCTGGTTATCCGATGTATCGCCGGCAGGTGGTGCAGGTGCTGCGCTCGGCGGGAGGGACGCTGCCGTGGCAACGGGTGGTCGGCGCCGGAGGCGCGATCAAGCTGCCGGGCGCGGCTGGGCGCGAGCAGCGGTTCCTTCTGGAAATGGAAGGCGTGCGCTTCCGCGGCAGGCGCATCGACATGGCCGCGCATCAGCATCTGTTCAAGACCCGGGACGCATTTCGGACTTCGCCGCCGGCCAAGCGCGCGCGGCGACCGCGGTCGTGACGCCGCGGGATTAGAAACGGATTCCACCGCGGTTGTTGGCGCGCGAGGAGTAGCGGCATCGATGGTCACGCTGGGTGGTCCTGCTTGTTGGATCGGCGGCAGGAGGGCAGAACTTCAGCGCGTTACTTCCCCGGCGCGGGAGCGAAGACGAGCTTCTCCGAGAAGAACGGCAGCAGCTTGGTTTCGACGCGCAGGGCGATGCGGTTGGTGTGGTCGCCGTCGTAGGTTTCAAAAGTATTGGCGATGCCGTAGCCGGTGAGGATGAGGCTCAACTCTTTGTTACTGGCGGCGAGTCCGTCTTTATCGCCCACTTCGATGGCGATGGCGTGGAGCTTTTTAAGATTGGGCACGTATTGATCGATCATCGCGAGCGGGGCATTCGCGGCCCAGCGCGCTACCACCGCTTGCTGGATCTTGCCGTCCTTGACCGGGAGATCGAAGAAGAAGGGCGGGTTCTGCGGATTCGGCGACCAGGCGGCGGCTTCGGCGAACGTGGTCATCAGGCCGCGGTCGGCGTTGGCCAAATCGGCGGGGCTGTGGATGGCTTCGGCTTTGGCGAGATTCTCGGCGCGCGGATTGAGATTGGCCGTTAGGCAGCAGCCGCTTTGAATGTAGATGCTGGAGAAGACTTCCGGGTACTTCATCGCGATGCGGATGGTTCCGTAGCCGCCCATGGAATGGCCGGCCAGTCCGCGGCTGGCGCGCTCCGGTATCGTGCGATAGTGCGCGTCGATGTAAGCGACCAGATCGCGGGTGATGTAGGCTTCCCAATCGCCGGTGGTGACCGAGTTCGAGTACATGCTGCCTTGGTAGACGCTATAGGCGTTGGGCATGACCAGGATCATTTCGCGCGCGGCATGTTCACCAACAGCGGCTACGGAGCGGTCGGCGGCTTCGGGCAGCGTGGTTTTGGCGCTCTCGAATCCCGACTTGACGGCGGGTCCGTACCAGCCTTCGTCGCTGTTGGTGTAGCCGTGCAACAAGTACACCACGGGATAGTGTCGCGCCGTTGCGGTGGAGTAGCTGGGCGGAAGGTAGACGGAGACGTCGCGATCGGGCGAGTCGCCAGCGAGATTGCCTTCTAGGGATTTGCCGTGGACCTGGATGCGCTCGAAATGGCCGCGCTCGAAGCGGCCTTTGAGCGGTTCTTTGGCTGAGGCGCTGCCGGTTTGGGCGTGGGCGCGTCCGGCGAGTAGTGTCACGAACATCAAAATGAACACACCGATCCTACACATGGTCAAGTTTCTCCGCCCTTCAGTGTATCCGAAGCTGAATTCGAAGCGTATATCCGCCGCTGTCGTTACTCCTTACGATTCGTGCCATCGCGGTTTCTTTTTAAGGGGCCCCTCTTTACCGTGCTTCATGACCCAGATCACGTACTGGAGTCTCCGTTTATTACGCAGAGCTGACAACTGCGGCTGCTCTTAACTTGGGACAGCGCACGCCCACCGCACGACCAGACGCCAGAGGAGAGCCATGGATCCTCGCCCTGGTAGCTGCCGCCCCAGTGGATGGGCTGCAGCACTTACCGCACTTTCAAGCTACACCCGGGCGCCAAGGATGCGGGCGCGCGCGAACGCTAAGTCGCACAAGACATGGCGGAACCGGCACTGAAGTGTCGCGTGAATGCCCCACGGCCTTCGGCCACAACAGGGTATGAAAAAAGATTCGAGCGATTTTTTCGGAAGGCTGCTTCTTGGCCATGAATGAACGTGAATCAACATGGATGGATGGGACGAAGGACGAACTTAAATTGTTGTACTCGCAGGGCCTTTTGCTGGTGTTTTTCGAAGGAACAACCATGGCCACCGGCCGCAACGGTACGAAGAGCGTTGGAACGACGCTCGGGCGGAAGCCGCGCTCGGACGCACTCTGGTGGCCGACGCTAGTAGATCTCCGGCCAGGAGAACGTGATCACTGTGTTCATGATTCCACGGCTCGGGCGAACCCGTTGTCCGGCCGCGCTCAGAATGATCTCTTTGTGAGCGGGATCGAGGGCGATTCCCGACGCCACATACCCAGTTAGCTGCTGCACCGGAATCTTCCAGCGCGGCGGCACGTCGCCGTTATCTTCGATGCTCCACGCGCCCACGAATCCGCCTTGGCCGCCGGCGATGATCCAACCCTTGGCGGCGTAAATCTGGAAGGAGCTGATATTCGCCATGCCGCTCTTCGGCCCCTCGATCACGGCCTTCGGTTTCGTGTTCCCATTCGCGGTCCGGTCGAACAGCAGCATTCGGCCTCCGCTGTTCACCGCCAGAACGTTGTGGACCGGGTCCACGGCGACCGAGGGGACGCCTCGAATCTGGGTGTCGGGACCACTGAGCCTGCGTTTGGGCGCGACATCTCCGTTCGCAGTGCGATCGAACACCAGTACGGCCCCGGAGTCAATCGGAAGGTAAATCTCATTATTGGCAGGGTCCACGCTGACCTTGTCATTGGCGCCGTACGCCGTGCCTTTGATCTGCGTGTGCGGTCCTTGGATCACCCGGGCCGGCGGTTCCTCTCCGTTCGCGCCGCCGCGGAACGACAGGATCGCCTGCGCGAGCGGACTGGTTACGCAGATTTCGTCATGAATCGCATCAAACCCAAAACCATGCATCGTCCGGCTGATGAGAGTTTTCTGTCCTTCTAATGCTCTCACCGGCGCCGCGTTTTCCCCCGCCAACCTGGCGAAGGCCGCAATCTGCGGATGGTTCACTCAATTGGGCACCAGGACTTGCTCGCGGATCGGATCGTAAACCAAGGCCTGCGTCTTGCCGAACCTCAGCGAGGTCTTGTTTTCATCGGCGCTGCGGATGATTCGCAAAGGAGCAACGTCGCCGTTCGCCATCGCCGGATACACGGTCGCCGAGGAATTTCCCAGATTCGAGACCCAGACTTCTTTGTTTTTGGCGTCCACAAAAACGCCGGTCGGGTAGCTGATGCCGGTCTTCGCGCCCTTGATCGCGCGAGCCGGGGCCACATCTCCTGCATCCGTTCCGCGAAACACGATGATCGACTGCCCCATGTCGTTGGCGACGTACAACTCGCCCGTGTCGGGATTCACGGACATCGCTCCGGGCCAATCGAGTTGCGTCTTCGGGCCTTGAATCACGCGCAGCGGACGTGTGTCGCCATCCGCGTTGAGCGGGAAAACCGTAATCGACGGGGCCTCAAAGCGGCCCGATCCCGGTACTCGATAATCGCTGATGTTGCCCCAGTTGTTCACGAACAACAGTTTGTTCTTGGTGTCGATCGCCAGGCCGTGGGCGTCGGAAAGCCGGGTATTGTCTCCGATCAGGAGCCGCTTGGGTTTCTCATCGCCGGAGGCTCCCTTGCGGTACACGGCCACTTGAGGCGGATATTGCACCGAGAGGAACAACTCCTGGTTCTCGTTGTCCAGCGCCATGGCAAACGCCCGGTGAGTCACCTTCAACTTGTTCTTGGGTTCCGGGTCGCCGGTCGCGTCGTGTTCAAAAATGACGATGGTGTCTCCAATGTCGTTTTCGACCGAATATACGTCGCCGCTGGCCGGGTCGATATAAACACAACTGTTGAATTGCACGTCGCTCTTCGGGCCGGAGATGACGCGTCGCGGTTCGGTCGGAGGCGCGCCGGGCTTGGCGTTATCCAGCCGGCTGAACACGCGAATGCTCCAGGTGTTGCTGTCCTGCAGGAACACCTCGTTGTGCTCGACATCCACACCCACGGAACTATAAATCGGAGCGGTATCCAGAATGTCCCGCACAGGAGGCCGAGTGATGTCCACCGTGGGCGTGGCATCCTGGGCGTGGACAGTCTCATCGAAATCAACAAACAGATTTTGATTCGACGAACCCGGGACCGCAGCGGCGCTGTCCGGGCGGTAGCAAGCGTCTCCCTGATCCGGCACGTCCTGGATGGAAATCAACCTGGCCCCGGTCCGCGCCCGGTCCACCCAGGACCAGGTGAGAAGGGCGCTTGCGAACACCGCGCCTGCTGCGAGAACCTTTCGCTTCATCGCCTGTACCTCGCTCGCTATGTTATCAACCTAGAACACGTACTTCAACGCCACTTGCAGAATCCGTGGATCGTTGGCCGCCTGAATCTGTCCGAAGGTGCTGCTACTCAGCGTGCTAACAGGATCGCGGGGATTCACGTGGTTCATTATGTTGAACGCTTCTCCGCGCACTTCAAGTGCGTGTCTCTCCCAGATAGCGAACCTTCGCGTGAGTCCCATATCGATGCCAAAGAATCCCGGTCCCAAAATCGTCCCGGGGCCCATGTTGCCGTAGGTGCCCAACGCGGGCTGAGCGAACGCAGCGGGGTTGAGCCACTGTCGAATATTCTTATTTTGGGCAAATGGACTCGAAGCCACCTGCTGCGGCCGCTGATCGTCGGTTCCGGTCAAGGCCTGGTCGACGCCCGCCGCGAGCGAGAAGTAGTCGCCGGAGAGCACTCGCACGATTCCTGAGATCTGCCAGCCCGTGGCCAGAACTCGGAGTACCTGGTTCGAGTACTTCGGCGTCGAGTACACCGTCGACAGATTGAAGTTGTGTCTCCGATCCTGCTCGAGGTTGGCGCAATTTCCCCGGAGTCCTGAGCGCGAAGGAACCGAATGAATACCCGCGATGATCGGAATCGCGATAAGCTGCTGCGTACCGGTGTTGATGCAGTGCGACCAGGTGTAATTCGCCTGAACGACCAGGCCGCTCGCGACCCGGCGCTGCGCCGTAAGAAACAGCCCGTTGTAGCTCATGGTCCCGGTGGCATTTTCCTGCACGATACTGCCGTAGTATTTTCCCTGAGCCGGATTCAGCAGGGTCAAGAACCTCCGCTGGGTGGTGTTATTCACCGACGAACACGGGCTAAAGTTGGTGCCATTGATTCCACAGCTCGCGCCCGGCAAGTAGACGGCCGGATTGGCTTCGACGCTGCTGAGGATGTGCGTAGCCTCGCTGCCCAGGTAATTTGCCGTGACCAACCAACTCGTACTGATTTGCCTCTGGACGCTGAGATTCCACTGATTGACGTACACAGCCGGAAGATTGGGAGGGATCACGACCCAGCCGGAGTTGGTCGGAAACGTGGTGTTCTTGGACAACGTGTTCGGAAACGGGCTCCCGCCTGGATAGTCCACCCACGGATTGGCGAACCCAGCCGGGCTTCCACCGCCTGGGGCCGTGGTCACGATCGTGAAGTTGTACGGCGGCGAAATCTTCACCTGCTGCGATTCATAGAAGTCGGGATAGTCGCGGAACAACCCCCAGGACGCTCGGATCGTCATCTGGCCCTTGCCGGAGGGATCGTAGGCCAGCCCCAGGCGCGGCGAGAAGTGCCACCACTGATTCGCATTGGTCTTGCCATCCGGAAGCACTCCGGGATCGCCGGAATAGAGGACGCCCGCCGGAGCATTCGGATAGACCGTGCTGCGCGATCCCTGGAGAAAACCGCTCTGGCTGAATTGGAAAGCCTGGCCGTCTCCCCACGAAAACGGCAGGAACGGATCCCATCGCAAGCCCCCGTTCATGGTGAGACGCGAGCTGATCTTCCAGGTGTCCTGCGCGTAGGCTCCGAAATAGTCGCTGCGAAAGCCGATGCTCTGGACGCCTTGCTGCGTGAACGTGTTGACGTTGCCCATCATGAAGTCGCCCAGACCCAGTCCGGTGTTGTTCGAACTGAAGGCGAACACGCCGTCGGAGCTGGTCCATCCGGTTACCGCGAGCTTCGAATGAATGTTGTTCACTCCGAATCCTAATTGATGCGCTCCCTTTACCCAACTGATATCTTCGGACTCCTGAAACCCAGTGGCGTTGGTGACTCCCGGAACATTGCCGCCCTGTCCACCGATGCTGAAGCCACCGGAGACGCTGAGTCCCAGAATCCGGTTGTCGGTGGGCTCATAGTATGGCGCGATGCCGACGTCCTCCGGTGCGATTTCCTTGGGCGGCTGTCCACGGCTGTTGGTTGGCCTGAGCACGCTCGCACGGAAGGTGTTGACCACGTTGTTCGAAAAAAGATAGGTGTCGCCGATCGTGAACGTTTGAGTCTGCCAATTGTTCACAACGGGGTAGGTCGTGTAGGGGCCATTGGTTGCTTGTCCTGTACTCAGCAGGTTGCCGGGTACATAACCGGGAGGGTCGATCAGACGGGCCAACTCGTAGCGGCCGAAAATCGAGTGCCTCTGGCTGAGCTGATAATCCACCTTGTCGACGGTGAAATCTTCATTGGTCACAGGCTTGATGCCGAACTGAACCTTCCCGCACGGATCGGTTGCGATCGGAAGCTGCCCGCTATTCATGATCTTGACGGCCACGGGCGAGAACAGCGCGGGGGAAATTTTGTTGCCAACGAAGGGGCTCTTCAAGGTAAGCTGCCGTCCCGCATTGCAGGCCGGCGATGCGATCGTAGTCCAGTCGCCTTGCAGCATTGCCTGAGTGGGCATGAACGCAAACTGGGGCGTAATGGTTCCGATGATCCGGGTACCCTGATAACCTCCAAAGAAGAACAATTTGTTCTTAAGAATCGGCCCGCCGATCGTCCCGCCAAACTGGTTCCGTTTCAACTGATCGGGCACCACAGCGAAATAGTTCAACGCGTTCATTGCGCCGTTCCGTAAAAACTCAAACGCGTCGCCGTGAAACTCGTTGGTGCCGGACTTGGTAACCGCGTTGACCGCGCCGGCCGAGTGCTGGCCGTATTGCGCCGACAAGCTGCTGGTCTCCAGTTTGAACTCCTGAAGCGCATCGGGGAACGGAAGCGCCAAATTCAGCCCGTTGATCGGATCGTTGTGGGACGCGCCGTCGAGCAAAAAGGTCAGACCGTTGTGCATCCCGCCGGCAACGGAGATATTGACGGTGGGATAGTTCCGCACAAAACTGACGGTCGAAGAAACGGTTGCTGCGCCCGAAATCACGATCAAGTCGGTGACCTGGCGGCCGTTGAGCGGCAACTCCACGACGCGCTTGCTGTCCATGACCTGGCTGACTCCGGTGTCGCGCGTTTCGACCTGCGCCGCCGCTGCCTCGACCTGAACTTGTTCGTTGATCTGACCGACACTCAGGGTCGGGTTGATGACTGGATTGTCCGCGACCTGGAGAACGATTCCCGTCTGCACGTAGGTGCGGAATCCTGGCGCGGCAGCTTCTAACCGGTACGGCCCGATTGCCAGATTCGGCAACGTGAACGACCCCGCCGCGTCCGTCTTGACGGAGCGTTTGACTCCGGTCTCGGTCTGGGTCGCGGTCACATCCGCGCCAGCCACCACCGCGCCAGCAGGGTCTTTTACGGTACCGCTGATTTCCGCGGTCGATTGCGCCCAGCCGGCGGACACCACGAACAACAACCCAATCAGAACTTTCATCGAGCACCTCCCGGGATCTTGTACACGCCACCTGAAGCTGTGCGGTCCAATGGGAGTTATCGTATGCCGGTTTCGGAAGGGTGTCAAAGACTGGGTATCAATTCGGTTGATACGGCGTATCAACCCGGATGCTTGGACTGGCGCGGCGCCAGGGATCTAGAGATTACTTCGCGCCTTTACCTTCCAGCCCGCCGAGTTTGCGAATCAGATCCACGGTGCTGTCATGCGGGACAGGCAACTGAGAGACCACGTTCTTGCCCATCGCATAATCGAGCGGGGTTAAGCCTTGCTTCGATTTTGCGTCCAGTTTGGCGGATTGCTCGACCAGGTAATGAACGATCGTGTCGGCTCCGCGACCCGCTGCTCCGTGGAGCGCGGTCTCTCCCCGGCTGTTTTCTCGGTTCACATCCATCCCGAGGCTTACCGTAAGTTTCAGCGCCTCGAGCGCCTCGCTTTCCGAGCCCTTCGTGTTCTTATCGCGATATCCGACACCCGCCGCGAACTGCAGAGCGTTGCTGCCATCTTTGGTGGTCAGGTTCGGATCGGCGCCTTTACGAAGCAAGGCCCGCATGGCCGCGGCATCGCCGGCACGAGCGGCGCGCATCAAGGGAGTCGTCCCGGCGCCCAACGTGGTGTCGCCCGCGTCCATTCCGCTTCTCCCCGCCAGCGCTTTGGTCAACTGCGCGTTGGGATTCGCGCCGCGATCCAGCAGCGCCTGGATCAGATCGAGGCTCGACATGGGGTCGGTTTCCTTGTGATTCGGAAGCGCGGAATAATCTTCGTTCCGCATATCGATGGTCGCGTACAAGGCAGTTCGCCCGCGGGCATCGGCGATGTTCGGATCCGCGCCGCGATCCAAGAGGAATTTCGCGTAGCTGTACCGCTTGTTGAGGATCGAGACCACCAGCGCGCTGGTATTATCCGCGTCCACCTGGTTGATATCCACACGAGCGTCGAGCATCACGCGGCCGGTTTCGACATCTCCCTCGCGAGCGGCAAAGTGGAAAGCCGTGATCCCTCCGCGCGCCATCGGCGTTACCGACGAAGCCGCGCTCAGCTTGGGCATGCCGGTTTCCCGCGCGAGCGATTGCACCTTCCAATCCGCGCCATGCTCCAACAGGATCTTCACAACATCGGCATGATGCTCGGCGGCGGCCCACATCAGCGCCGTCTGCCCGCGATAGGTTTCCTTGGCGTTAACTTCAGCGCCATGGGCCAACAGAATCTTCACCGCGTCCGGGCTGCCGCTGCGAGCCGCTGTCATGAGCACTGTTTCGCCGTCCCGCGTCGTCAACGTGTTCGGATCCGCGCCCGCCGAGAGGAGCGCCTCGATCATGGGGGCGTTCCCCACCGCCGCAGCCTCGGAAAGCGGAGTTACGCCGTAGCGATTCGCAAGTTTCGGATTCGCTCCGGAGCTCAACAGCACCTTGACGGCGTCCAGGTCGTTCCAATGCGCCGCCCATTGCAGCGCCGTGGTCCCATCCGGCTGCGCCGCATTCACGTCGGCCTTCTTTCCCGCAAGCGCGCGTACGGTATACCAGTCGCGGCGCTGAGCCGCGTCGGCAGCGTCGCTGGGGGCCCCGAATGCGGGACACGTCAAGCTGAAACAAGCGAGGCTGAAACCCGCGAGGGTAACGATGGTTTTCATGAGCTAAACCTCCGTCAGCGGACCCGTACTATCGCCAATGCTTTGCTGGTCCACGCCCGCTTTGTGCAGGATCGAAAGCAGCAGGTTCGCCATTGGAGTCTCATCGGGATACTTGAGGTGCCGTCCGCCCTTGAGATTCCCCGCCGCGCCCCCCGCGACAAGAATCGGCAGAGGCCAGTGATTGTGGACATTGCTATTGCTCATCCCGCTTCCGTAAAGCATGAGCGTGTGATCCAGAAGAGTGCCGTCGCCATCCGGAATCGATCGCAGTTTATCGAGCATGTACGCAACCAAGCTCACGTGGTACGTGTTGATCTTCGTCAGGTTCTCCAGGCGCGCTGCGTTATTCTGATGGTGCGACGAAGGATGGAACGCCTCGGTCAACCCGAGCATCGGGAAGGTGCGGTAGCTCACCTCGCGAGCCATCATAAACGTCGAAACGCGGGTGATGTCGGCCTGGAATGCGATGGCCATCAAGTCGAACATCAGCTTGGTATGGGTCTGGTGATCGTCGGGCACGCCGCTCGGCGTTGCAGGCACATTGATCCCGGAGAGGCCGCTTTCCTTCTCCGCCAGCACAATGCGGCGTTCGATTTCGCGAACCGTATCCAGGTATTCCGCCACGCGATTGCGGTCGTTCGCTCCCAGATTTCCTTGGAGACGGCGAACCTGTCCGGTGACCGCGTCGAGGATGCTGCGCTCCTGCTCGATGCGCTCCAGGCGCTCCTCGGCGGTGGCGCCGTCGCCGAATAGCCGGTCGAACACCACGCGCGGATTAATCTCCATAGGCATCGGCGTCGTGGGCGTGCGCCAGGAAATCGTGTTCATATACGCGCAACTGAATCCGACGTCGCAGGAGCCCACTAGGCCGCTGTAATCTTCGATCGCCAGTTCGAGCGAAGGCAGCCGCGTTTCCTGCCCGATCTTCAGTGCGGCGATCTGATCGATGGTGACTCCCGCGCGAATGTCTGCGCCGTCGGTCCGCTTGGGATGCACGCCGTTCAAAAACACGGCAGGAGAGCGAGTATGATCGCCGCCATTGTCGCCGGGTCCGGCCGGGGCCGCGTTCTTGTGCGCCAGGTTGGTGACCACCACCAGGTTGTTCTGAAAGGGCTCCAGAGGCGTCAGGGTCCGCGAGATCTTGAAGTCTGCGCCGTCGCCGATCGGAGTCCAGTTGGCCATCACCGCGCCGTGCGGCATGAAGCAGAGTCCCATGCGGAACTGGGGCTTGGCCGCGGTTTTCGCGAGCGGAGTCTGCGCGGGAATCATGGAATCGAGAAGCGGCAGCGACAGCGTCACGCCGACGCCGCGGAGAAACGCACGCCGCGGAATATGTTTCTTAGTGATCAGCCTCATGGATGTCCCCTCAATTCACTCTGTCACTTCGATCTCACGACGGCAACGACCGTGCTCTCTTTCGCCGCGGCCTTCTTCATCTGAAAGGCGGGGCTGTTGACCACGCCGTCGACCAGATAAGAAAACCGGAATCCGTGTACCTTGGCGTCCGCGACGATCTTCCTTATCGCGGGCATGTCGTAGTATTCCAGGCCGCGCCCCAGCGCGTACGTCATCAGCTTTTCCGTCATCACGCCGACGAACGTTTCAGGCCGCGACACCAGCATCTTGCGGAGAGCAACGGGTCCGTCGACGCGCGTACCTTCGAATAGCGTTCCGGAGGGATCGATGGCGGCTCCGTCATCGGCGGTTCGCCAATGCCCGACGGCGTCGAAGTTTTCGAGCGAGAATCCGATCGGGTCCATTACCTTGTGGCAGCCTGCGCAGACGGCGTTGCTGCGATGAAGTTCCATCCGCTCGCGCAAGGAACGCACCTTGCCGTCGTCGCCGTTGTCCTTCAACTCCGGGACGTTGGGCGGAGGCGGCGTCGGTGGCACGCCCAGAATATTGGTCAGGATCCACTTGCCGCGCTGCACCGGCGATGTACGGGCAGCATAGGAAGTGACGGTGAGGATGCTCCCCTGGCCCAACAGCCCACGGCGGTTCTCATCGTCGAGATGAACGCGGCGGAACTGGCTGCCGTAGACGCCTGAAATTCCGTAGTGCCGCGCCAGGCGCTCATTCAGGAACGTGTAGTCCGCGGTCAGCAGATCCATCACGCTCCGGTCCTCGCGCATGATGCTACCGAAGAAGAGCTCCGTCTCCTGCTTCATGGCTTGCCGAAGATTGTCGTCGAAATCCGGGAAAGCATCCAGATTCGGAGCCGAACTCTTAAGGTTGCGGAGGAACAGCCACTGCTCGGCGAAGTTGGCGATCAGCGCATCCGCCTTCGGATCGGCCAGCATCCGCCTGACCTGCTGCTCCAGTACGGCGGATTCGTGGAGTTTCTTTTGTGCGGCCAGATTCAGGAGCTGCTCGTCGGGAATGCTGCTCCACAGGAAGAACGATAAACGCGATGCAAGCGCCAGATCGTCCACGCGATGATTCGTGCCCGCGACCGCGCCCGCCGGATCGGCTTCGAAACGGAACAGGAATTCGGGGCTCGCCAGGATGAGCTGCAGGGCCGATTCGATGCCCGCGTCAAAATCCGCGTTCTGGTTACGCCTCCGCTGATAAAAGCTGAGCAGCGTTTCCAGATCCGAATCCGCAACGGGCCGCCGGAAAGCGCTGCGCGCGAGAGCCGAAAGGATCTTCCGCGCACAGGGCACTTCGTCATTTGCGTTTGCTGGGGTCGCGTCCGCGGGCCGGCACACAAAGATGCGCTTGCGCGACGCGGTATCGCCGACGCCCGTCGCGTTAAACGGCCCCTCCACCGTGAGCCGGTCAACGGAAGGATCGCCGGTGATGTCCAGGCCATCTACGGTGGTCCGGAGAAACGGCTTTACGAGGTCGTCTTTGATCGCATGGCTGCGCAGAACTGTGTCCGCCGAAACCGTGTGAACCCCCGCCTTCACGTGTACGCGGGCCGTCAGCTTCTTATCGAGCTCCGCGCCGAACGCGCCGGGATTCTCGCCCATCTTCACGAAATCGGGCCGGCCGCCGATGGTCACCGAGGCAATCCGCACACCGTCGAGATTGATTTCGATTTCATGAGCGTCTTCCATTCCGCGCATCAGATCGAACGTATTGCGCCACATCCGGAGCTTGATCACATACTCGCCATCGAGAGGGAACGTGTGCGGGACCACGATTCCGCCGCGCGTTCCCAGCGGCAGGCCGTCGATATGCTGGTCCTGCGAAAGGTCGGGGCGGACGCGATAGGTCGCGGTGGTTGCGACAATCCGGTTATCGCCGACCGCTTCGCGGCTGATGTTCCAGGATGCGGAAAGATAGCGCTCCATCAGCGAGGGCGATACTCTCAACACGTCCGCGATATTGTCGAAGCCGCTACTTTCGTCGTCGGGAGGCAGCAACGCCGTCGCATCGATATTCAGCGCGAGCAAGTCGCGAATCGCATTGGCGTACTCCGCGCGATTCAGCCGATGCATCGTGGCGCGGCCGGGATTCGGATTCGCCGCGTAGGCGCGATCGAGCGACGTTTCAATAAAAGACGCGAGCCCGTCGGCTGTGGCCTTGTCCGGCCGGGGCATGCCTTGTGGCGGCATGGCGCCCACGCGCAGCTTGCGGATCACCTTTTCCCACGTCTCGGCGGCTTCGGGGGCTTTGTTCAGATCCAGATCCTGCAGCGACAGGTCGCCGGTGCGCGACTCGTTGCTATGGCAGGTGGTGCAGTATTTGTCGACCGTGGCCTTTTGGATGGCCGCGGTTTGCTGCGCCGCGAGAGACACAGCCCCGGCCAGGGCGGCGAGCATTACGTCCCGTAAGACAATCATGTTTCCTATAGAGATTCTATAACTTATCCGCCCTTCGCGTAGGCTCATAGCAACTATCAACAGAATTGATGGGGTGTGGTCTCCGGTTCGAATGCCGGGAGGCGTGGTGCGTTAGAATCCATAACGGGAAGACGGACTCTCATAGTTAAAGGGAATTATAGATTGCACGCTCGATTCATCCGCACGATCATGACGGCAGCAACGATATGGTTCGCCGGCAGCGCCGCTCAATCGCAGCAACTGGATCGTCCGGCAACCATTTCGGGGCATCCGAACTTCAACGGGATCTGGCAGGCTCTGAACACGGCGTATTGGAATCTGGAAGGCCACTCGGTCGAAGGATTCAGTAAAGACTTTTGGCAGCTCGGCGCTGTCGCCGTGATTCCGCCGGGGAAGAGCGTGCTGAAGGGAGGCGGTACGATTCCGTATCTGCCCGAAGCGCTCAAGAAGCGCGACGAAAACCGCTCCAAGTGGCCCGAGGCCGACCCTGAGGCGAAGTGTTACATGCTGGGAATTCCGCGCTCGACCTACCAGAACCTTCCGTTCCAGATTTTCCAGGGCGACGCGGATCTGCTCATGGTCTACCCGTTCGCCGCAACGAACCGGATCATTTATATGAAGGATCATTCCGACCTGCCGGTGGATTCGTGGATGGGCAAGTCCAACGGCACCTGGGAGGGCGACGTTCTGGTGGTTACGACCACCTCGCAAAACGGCCAGTCGTGGCTGGATCGCGCCGGAAACTTTGCCACCAATCAGTTGAAGGTCACCGAGCGCTTCAGGCTTCTGGACGTGAACCATATGTCGTATGAGGCGACGCTGGAGGACCCGCAGACGTTCTCACGGGCTTGGACGATCGAGATGCCGTTATACCGGCTGATCGACAACAATGCGCAGTTGCTGGAGCACAAGTGCGTTCCGTACGCCGATCCGCTGCTCTATCATGACCTGCTCCAGTCGAGGCAGTAGACTAAGAGAAGAGAAGGAGTCAGACCGATGTACAGCAGACTGCTGAAGGTTCTCGCGAGTGCCGGCACGCTGATCGCGGTCGCATTGCCCGTGGCGGCGCATCATTCCTTTTCCGCGGAGTTCGACTCGACCAAGCAGGTCACGCTCGAAGGTAAAGTCGTCCAGATGGAATGGGTGAATCCGCATTCCTGGCTGCAGATCGACGTGACCAAGGCGGACGGCACGGTGGAACGCTGGAAAATCGAAGGCGGATCGCCGTCGGTATTGCTCCGCCTGGGTTGGAACCGGAATTCGCTCCCCGCCGGAACCAGGATCAAAGTCACCGCGTTCCAGGCGAAGGACGGGTCACTGCGCGGCAGTTCGCGGGACATCGAGTTTCCGGACGGCAGGAAGATGGATCTCGGAGGGTCGGGGACTAAGGAAGGACCGGAGAAGTAATCGGCGGGCGTCCCTGTCAGCGGCTGGCGCCTGACGCGAGGGTGATCCTGCTAGAATGCAGTCGATGGCCAAGGCCCTAACGGCCGATGATATTCTTCCGCTGGTCGCGTCGCTGACGCCTCAAGAACGGGTCCGTCTGCTGCGGTTGATGACCTCGCCGAAGGGTGCGGACGCGCCCGTTTACCAGTCCCTGCCACCTTCGGGCGACGAGTTCTCGACAGACGATGAGCCGCTTGCTTGGGAAGCCGAGGGCTGGGAGGGCCCTGGGTGAAGCGTGGCGAGATTCGCTGGTACACGTTTCGTCTGCCGGACAAACGGCGACCCGTTCTGGTTCTCACACGAAACGATGTCATCGATCGCTGGGACCACTTAAGGCTGTGCGCTTCGAAGAGTTAGACTAAAGAGCATGGCACGCCAGTTTGATGTCGTGATCGAGCGGGATGAAGAGGGTATGTACGTGGCCTCGGTACCTCAATTGCCCGGATGCCACACCGATGCCACGTCGCTCGACGAACTCATGGTAGAGATTCGCGAAGCCATTGAGCTTTGCCTTGAAGCGGAAGGCCAGGAGCCCAGCAGCTTGGAGTTCATTGGCATCCAGCGAGTGACTATCGCGGCATGAGCACGCTCCCGCGTCCGACGGGAACAGAGCTCGTGCGGGCCTTGGAACGCGCTGCTTTCGTAACGGAACGCACGCGACCAGCTCAGCGTGCAAAGAAAATCACCTTGCCCCCGTGCTTTTCTGTTGCCAATCTGAGGTCTCCGTCAGCGGTTAGCAGCACGTATCCGTTGGCAATGGCTGCCTCCGCTATTAGAGCATCTCGGCTGTTGTTTTTCTTGCCCTTGTTCAAGGTGTCTAGTTCCGCTTTGAGGGATGTGAAGAGTTTCCCATCTCCCGGCTTTGTATAATCGAATCTCGAAACGTCGAAGACCAGGGTTTGAGTCGGCAGTAGTTCGCAATGCAGGGACGCCTGCGTCAGCAGCAGTGTCGCCCGACGCTCCTCATCTGTTGTCTTGTTGATCTCATCGACTTGAATGTGTGTGATCGCAAACCCACCATCCGACGGCAGCGAATGCTTTTTAATCGAAGAATCCGCGAGCCAATTGAACACGCAGGTGTCAACTACATACTTGGTCAAGACCACCGAATGCGGCGGCTTTTTCTTCATTTCGATCCGCTGTTTATCCAAAATGGCCCGAGCCTCCAAGAGCGCCAGACTAGCCTCGCGCTCAAAGCTTCCTAGCAATCCTGTCATTTGACTCTGAGTACTCAGATCACGGGTTCTTGTTCGACGCAATTCTGCCTCAGCTTGGAAGCTAGACCTGCGTCCAGCTACCGTCGCAGAGAAGAAGTCCGACAGTTCCACGTCAGCTTCTGGTCCCGCGGGCTCGGCAAAAGCCGTGTACGCATCCGCGATGCACTTAGCCCACGCAACTACCAGCGCCCTGGCGTGAGAGACGTAGGAAGCTGCCTCAGCCGGAAGCATTGCCCCGCGATTGTGAGTTTGCCTTGCGCGGAACTGTGACTCTCTAAGCTCTCGACTGTGCTGGTCTCCCAGCGTGATCCATTGATGTTTGAATTGCACCTCCGCGTGAGCCATGATTTCCTTCTGTCGAGCGGCGTTCATGCAAGGGCCCTTTATCATCGTAGTGCGTATCGCGCTGCCTCCTCAAGGTGACCGATTCTAGGTTCAGCCAGAAACGAGGGCACGCGTCGGCCTGCCTTCGATCTCTGCAGATCCTATGGCATGGCACGCGCCTGAGCGCTTCAAGGTGATAGATCAGGTGAGCCGCGCGGATGGCGGTGTTGCCTTTGTGGCAGGCGTACTCGTACATCTCGTACTCGTTATCCAGCTTCAACGGAAATGCGGCGGCCCACGCCCTGATCACGACCTCCGCGGTTCGTGTGATGCGCAGGTTTTGTGTGGTCGGGTTGAGTGGCGGGGAACCGGGAACGTCGGCATTGGTCATGCCAGTCTGGGGCTTCACACGAGCCGGTTCACCCGGATCAGCTGATTCTTCATGTCACCGGCGGCTGCCACCGCCGCGTGAATTCGCTGCGCCAATTCAAGAAATTGCGGATCGAAGGAGCAAACCACGATTCCCGCGTGATCCTTGGTCCGTGCGAGATGCAGACGCAGGAAATCCCGGCGATTATGCGACAGCAGATTCGGCCTTCGCGGGCGGCGAACGCCAGCACCTCGGAGTCCGGCACGGAGGCATTCGCATTTCCCGCGTCCATTGAAGTGAGCACGTCGTGCCCCAGACGCCTCAATTCCGATACGGCCGGCAGCGGGATGTTTTCGTTGGAATAGAAACGGGCCACTCAGGCAGCCTCGTTCTCGGCAATCTGGGCATCGATCTCCGCAGTGTGAGAACGAACGTAGGCCCAAGCGTTTACAAGGTCTTCCGCACGCAGAGTCGGATATGCCGCGAGGAGCGCCTGCTCACTGGCGTCAAGGCGGTGCGCCTGTGCGAGAAGCCATACGGGAATGCGCGTCCGGACGATGCAGGGCACTCCGCCGCACACGTCCGGCCGCGAGTCTATCCCAGGGAACGAGTCACCAAGCTGCTGAACGACTCACTTCAGGATCTGCGCTCTTTCGCCGGGGGAAAGCGTTGGCAAGAGTTTCTCGAAATCGCTGATGCCTGACATGCAATTCAATTGTCGCCGATGTTCGGAGAGGATACCATCGCGCTTGAATGGATGCTTACTTCGCCTTGGGGTGCGCGCGCTCGTAGCGGGAGGTTTCGATGTAGCCGCGGATGGCGGTGTTGCCTTCGTGGCAGGCGTACTCGTACATCTCGTACTTGTTATCCAGCTTCAGCGGAAACGCGACGGCCCACGGCTTGGTCACGATCTCCGGGTCCTCGACGCGCATTTCGTAGTCGATCGTGTCGGCGGCGGTGCGCGTGAAGTGTTCGGTGATGTGCAGGTTTTCGCTGGCTGGGGTTAGCGGCGGGGAACCGGGGACGCCGGCGTTGGTCATATCGGTTTTGCCGTTGAAGTTGCCCGTTTCGACGACTAGCGTGTTGCCTTCCCAGTGACCGCGCGACTCGCCTAGCCATTCTTTGACGGATTTGTCGAGCGGGGGTTGGCCGTTGGTGGGAATTACGCGGACTTCGTGGGCCATTTCGAGCACGATCAGGACGTAGCCGGGGGACTGCATGATGCGGATGCCGTTGTTGTAGTTGCGCGGCAACATCGAAACAGGCATGCCGCGGGTGATGCAGCGGTCCCAGCTATCGAAGTCGTCGGGGCTATCGAACACGGTCTGGCCCGGCTTGTAGCTCCCGTGCATCTTTTCGTAAAGCTCCTTGCCCTTGGGCGTCAGCTCGGGGAAGCGGCCATCGGGTGGATCGCTCAGCAGGGACGTTAGGCGCAAGACCTCGGTACCGGAGTCGGCTTGCGGGATCGCTCCGGACTCGAAGCGTTTGTTGCGGGCCTGCGCACTCTTCTGCGCGGCGGCGAATTCGTCGTCGGTCATGAAGCGGCGGTCGCCGTACTTCTGCTGGCGCTGGAAGGGTGTGGAGATCAGATGGTTGAGGGGCCAGATGCCTTGAAGATCGGGCTCGCCCCACGGGGTTTTGGGTGGCGTGTAGTTTTTGGTCGCCGCGGGTTGTTGTGCGGCGGCGGGTTGATCGATCTGGCATAGCAGCAGGCCGAGCCCGATGCTCATCCCGCCCAATCCCAGAATTTGTTTGACCATCGGACACACTCCTCCCGGTCCGAAAGGTGCATCATACCATGTACTGGGAGCCTGTCCGAGTAACGCGTGAAGGGCTTGAAAGCTGAGTGGCTGGGTAATGCGAATTTCGCGGGGGGCTGGCCGTGGTTGACGGCCGTGGCCGGCCGATTCGTGCTCCAGGACCGCTTGG
>Ga0116223_10000444_pt1 | contig 50981 bp, 40 predicted proteins | sample Sb_taG_3_FD_90092 | JGI IMG/M metagenome (GOLD analysis project Ga0116223, IMG submission 90092) | Peat soil microbial communities from Weissenstadt, Germany - Sb_50d_a_PC metaG | ecosystem: Environmental > Terrestrial > Soil > Wetlands > Peat | place: Germany: Weissenstadt | collected 2010-09-21 | reverse complement strand
GCCCGTGGCCTACGCGATGAAGTATCTGGGCGTGCACCCGTTCTTCCGCTCGGTCATCGTGATCGGAGCGCTGACGGGCATGATCTCTTCGTTGCTCGTGTTTCAGTACGGGCAGGCACGCATTTGGTACGCCATGTCCCGCGACGGCTTGTTGCCCAAGCTGTTCTCCGCGGTACACCCGAAATTCAAGACGCCGTACTGGTCCACCTGGATCGCCTGTTTCGCCGTAGGAATTCCCGCCGGCCTCGTGGACATTGGAGATGCCGCCGACCTCGCCAACATCGGGACGCTGTTTGCCTTTGTTCTCGTTTCGCTGGGAGTGATCTTGCTCCGCCGCAGGCAGCCCGATCGCAAGCGTGCATTCCGGGTCCCGTTTGTGCCTTGGTTCCCGCTGATTTCAGTGCTGCTCTGTGGCGGCCTCATGTTCGGGCTTACCCTGATTACGTGGCTGCGCTTCGTGATCTGGCTCGGCCTCGGCCTGCTGATCTACCTCTTCTATAGCCGCCACCGCAGCGAGTTTGCGAAGAGAGTGTAGATGGTCTAATGAGATGAATCCCCGCCTCGCTATCGTCATTCTTCTGCTGACCCTTTGGACAACCTCGGCCTCCGCTGGCGAAAAACCATGGACGGAATTGCGCAGTCCTCATTTCCGGGTGCTCACCAACGGCAGCGCAGCCGACGGGCGCAAGGTTCTCTACGAGTTTGAGCAACTGCGCTACGTTTTTTCTAATCGCTTTGGGGATGCCCGCTTGGAGTCGGGCGCGCCCTTGCTGATCTTCGCCACCCGCGATGAGGAAACCGCCAAGAAACTGGAGCCGTTTGTTTGGAAGAGAATGGGGAACGACCTGGCGGGCGAGTTCCATCATGGTTGGGAGAAACAGCACGCTCTTATCCGCCTCGATGCTTTCGGCGGGCAACGGAGCTAAGGAAGTCGTGTATCACGAATACGCGCACACCATTGAGCACTTGAACTTGCGTTGGATCCTGCTGTGGTTAGACGAGGGAACGGCGGAGTTTTACGGCTACACCCGTTTTGAGGGACACAAGATTTACCTCGGTGCCCCGACTGTGCGTTTCTTGGAGCTGCGTAGCAGAACGCCAGATCCGATCGAGAAGATGATTACCATGAGCGATCTTTCTCCATCTTATAACGGCGAGTTTTTCTACGCGGAGTCGTGGGCTTTGGTCCACCTCCTGATCTACGGGCCGGGCATGGATGGAGGGAAGAAGCTCGACCAGTTCCTTGACCTGCTTGGGAAGGGAATCGAGCAGAAGAAGGCGTTTCAGCAGGTCTTTGGCGACTTTCGAAGACTGGACAAGGCATTGGCTTCCTACATGTTACAGCCCACATTCACCACAACCGTGCTGAAGAGCGACCCGCAAATCGATGAGAAGGCTTTCGTGTCCCGGACCATGAGTGTCGCAGAAACGGAGGCCGAGCTTGGCGGTTACCACCTTTGGATTCACAACTTTCCTGTCGCGCGCTCTCTGGTCGAGCAGGCGCTCAAGAGCGATCCCAAACTTGGTCTCGCCCACGAGAATATGGGGTTCCTCGATTTCGCGGACGGAAAAGACGCCGAAGCCGCAGAGGAATTTGCGCAGGCTTATGCGTTGGACGGCACTCTTTATCTCTCCCTGTTCGACAAGACCATGCTTTCGCCACTGGCGACTTCAGGTAACGTCGATGACATGAACGCATTCGGAGCCGCTCTGGGGAAGGTGTTGCAGTTGAATCCCGATTTTGCACCAGCATACGTTCAACTGGCGCGGCTTGCGTTGCGGGAGAACGACTTCTCTTCCGCCCTTACGGCGGCCCGCAAAGCGGAAGAACTGGAGCCTTCGCGCGCTGGGTATCACCTTTTGACCGGCCAGATTCTGCGCCGCATGGGAAAGGGCGCTGATGCCGCCGTTGCCGCTAAGTTCGTTGCCGACCGCTGGGTTGGCCCGGACCACGACGAGGCGGTTGAGCTTTGGAATGGCGTGCCGGCAGAGGAGCGTCCCGCCGGAGAATCGATTCTGGAAATGGTGCCGAAAGACACGCAAACCGTCGAGGGCACGGTGAAGTCTGTCAATTGTGCCGATCAGGGGTGGGCGTTTGTCCTTAACCACAACGGTCAGTCGCTCACTTTTCACCGGAAGGGCGCGTATGTCGCCGGTTTCTCCGACACGATCTGGTATGGCGAGGACCACTTTAGCCTTTGCCATCACTTGGAGGGCATGCGGACGGTCATCCGTTACCGTCCTCCGTCGGACGCAAGCTACGCGGGCGATATTGTTGACTTGGGAATTCGTGATGACTTGCCGAAGGTTCCCGACGCATCAAAAAGTCCAGCCAGTCCGTAACGTCGCCTCGCAAATCCCGCCGCAAGAATCTACAATCAAATGCATGACCGCCGCAGACCGCCCGCCCAATGCATTCATCCGTCAGCTCCCCAAGGCGGAACTGCACCTGCATTTGGAGGGCGCGGTCGAGCCCGCGACGCTCCTCGAACTTCGCCAGCGCCACGGTGACCACACCTCCCTGGCCGAGACTGAGGCTCTTTACCGCTACTCTGATTTCCCCAGTTTCCTCATGGCGTTCAAGGAAGTGAGTGCGCACCTGCGCGGCCCGGACGACTATGAGTTCGCGACCTTCCGTCTCATGCAGCGCCTGAAAGAAGAAAACGTGCTGCACGCCGAGGTTTACGTAGCGGTCGGAGTCTGCCTGATCCGCAAGCATGATTTCGCCGCTATCTTCGAAGGGCTTGAGCGCGGCCGTGCCCGCGGCGCGCGCGATTTCGGCGTATCTCTGCTCTGGATTTTCGACGCCACCCGCCACTTCGGCGTTGAGGAAGCTCAAAAAGTCTTCGAACTGGCCGTGCGTTACAAGGACCGCAACGTCATCGGCATCGGCATTGGCGGCGACGAACAGAAGGCCCCACCGGAACTCTTCCGCGGTGTCTACGAATACGCCGCCGACAACGGCCTGCACCTGACTGCCCATGCCGGAGAAACCGGGCCACCCGAATCCGTCTGGGGAGCGCTTAATCTGCGCGCCGAGCGGATTGGCCATGGATTCACCGCTGCGCAGGACGCCGACCTGATGGAAGAATTGGCCCAGCGGCAGATTCCCCTTGAACTGTGTATCACCAGCAACCTGCGCACGGGAGTGTGCAAGTCGGTCACCGATCATCCCACGAACAACTATTTCGATCAGGGCGTGATGATCACGCTCAACACGGACGACCCGGCGCTGTTCGGCACCACGCTCTCGCGCGAATACCAGTTGGCTCAGGACACCTTTGGCTTTACCGACGAGCACCTGCGTGAACTCGCCCGCAATTCCTTCGAAGCGTCTTTCCTTCCGGCAGAGAAGAAGGTCGAATTCCTGAGCCTGTTCGACGCCGCTGCTGCGCGGTAGCAGCTTACGTAGAGACCGCCGTCCAGTCGGAGCGCCCCCGGCATGCGGCTACTCGGGATGTTGTAAAATCACAGGCGCCCTGCGGCTCAGCTGTTATCCGGCATGAAGACCCTGAAGATTTCCGCCGTGGCGACGATCGCAGCCATGCTGGCGTGGTGGCTCGGTTTTGCGCAGAAAATATGGCCGGCCCATCCTCGGTTCGCGGATTTCCTGCTGGCCCTGGTGATCTGTATCGTGCTTCAATTCACGTGGCCGGAGGATAAGCGAGGTTCGTGAGCAAGAACTGATAACTGAGAGCTGACGTGCCCATCCGCCCCATCCTCCAACTCGGCGACCCGCTGCTGCGGAAAAAGTCCTTGCTGGTCAAGGACCCCACGGCTCCGGAAATCCACGACCTGGTCCGGGACATGACCGACACGCTGGCGCACTGGCGGGCAACCACGGGCTACGGACGCGGCCTCGCGGCTCCTCAACTCGGCGTGCTGCAGCGCGTCATCTTCCTCAAGCTCCCGGGGGTCGAGCCCTGGCCGCTGGTCAACCCGGAAATCATTGAATACAGCCCGGAAAAAGTCGTGGTGTGGGATGCCTGTCTGAGTTTTCTCTCGATTTTTATGCAAGTGGAACGCTACCGCCACATCAACGTCCGCTATCAGAATCTTCGCGGCGAGACTCTCGAATTCGAAGCCGGTGACGACCGTAATTTAGCCGAACTTCTGCAGCACGAGATGGATCATCTCGACGGCATCCTCGCCATTGACCGCGTTACGGATATCAAAACGATCTGCACCCGGGAAGAATTTGAAAAACGCTACCGCGACTCCAGCCCGTACGCGGCCCCACCGGCTGCAATCAGGAGCTGAACCAAGCGGCGGTAGGTCTTGGGTGATAGGAGTTCGAATTGCCCTAAAGGCTTGTCATTTCGAGCGAGCCGGAGCGGATGCGACGGCGACTCGAGAAACCTGCTGTTTGGCGTTCGCCAGCTTATGACTGCCGCAAACCGAGAAGCTCGCCAACAACTCAAATTCCGCCGGCTTCCCGGTTATTACGCGATCGTACGCCTCGCCCCCGCCTTGCCTATCCCCGAGTGGGCCACGAAAGGCGAGTTCACCTCCATCACCCGAACCGCTGACGAACTTTCCATCGTCTGCCCCGCCGATAACCTTCCGGCCGACGCACATTCGCCGCACCGCTGGACCTGCCTGAAACTCGAAGGCCCGTTCCCCTTCTCGCAGACCGGAGTGCTGCTCTCGTTCATCGAGCCACTTTCGGCGAATGGTGTCCCCATCTTCGCCATCTCGACCTACGACACGGATTACGTGCTGATTCAGGAAGAGAATGCTAAAGCTGCAATCAGCACTCTGCAGCAGGCAGGACACGAACTCGGGCCAAACGATGAATCCTGAGTTTTGCCGCCCCAGAGATTTCAATATCGGATCGCTGAAATCTTTCACCGTTCGGCTCGCGAATTTCCCCGAACGCTGCGGCCGCGCGTGCGCTTGGTCATACCTTGTGCTGTAATAGTCAATTAGCCACTAACCAATGCCATCTGTCCTGACCACCCTGCGCCGCCGCGCCAAAGCTCTGCACCGCAACCTGCGCGGGGCCGACATGGCCATCCGCGCGTTTGCTTCGACCGACCATCCGCTGCTGGCGCACATCATTCCCATGCGCCGCTGCAACCTGGCCTGCACCTACTGCAACGAGTTCGATGATTTCTCGAAGCCCGTGCCGATCGAGGAAATGCACCGGCGCATTGACAAGCTGGGCGCGCTCGGCACCGCAGTCATCACGATTTCCGGCGGCGAGCCGCTAATGCATCCCGAACTCGACGACGTCATCCGCCGCATCCGTGCCAACGGCATGATTGCCGGACTGATCACCAACGGCTACCTGCTGGTCGCCGAGCGCATCCAGCGCCTGAATCGCGCCGGGCTGGAGTGGCTGCAGATCTCCATTGACAACGTCAATCCCGACGAAGTTTCGAAGAAGAGCCTAAAGGTCCTCGACAAGAAACTGCAATTGCTGGCCGAGCATGCCGATTTTCACGTGAACATCAATTCCGTAGTCGGCGGCGGCATCACACATCCGCAGGATGCGCTTGTGATCGGTAAGCGCGCGATTGAACTCGGCTTCACTTCGACCATCGGCATCATCCACGACGGCAGCGGCCAGTTGCAGCCGCTGGGCGAGGAAGAACGCCGCATCTACCATGAAATGCAGGCGCTCGAGAAAGGCAGCTTTACCCGGGTCAATGCTTTTCAGGACAATATCGCCAAGGGCCTGCCCAATGACTGGCGCTGCCGCGCCGGCGCGCGCTATCTCTACATCTGCGAAGATGGGCTGGTTCACTACTGCTCGCAGCAGCGCGGATACCCCGGAGTTCCCCTCGCCACCTACACTCGCGACGACCTCCGCCGCGAATACCGCACCGAGAAATCCTGCGCGCCGCACTGCACTGTGTCGTGCGTACACCAGGTTTCGATCTTCGATTCCTGGCGCGCCCCGCAGCATGCGGCTGCAGCGGTTCCCGCAGCGGCCCCAGCGGCCGAACTGGTTCAGATCAAGTAGCAGCCGACTCCCGGCAATGAACTCTCAGCCAATGCTCACTGAGTGATCCAGCCCATAAGAATTTCCCTCTTGACAGTCCTGTTCTGCCGGTCGTAACCTTCCGCAATTCTAGTAATGTTGCTCGGGCTTCTTAGATCACAAACGAACAGGTGACGCCATGGTTGGAAGGCACTCGCTGTCCTCTACCCGGTGCGGTGTTTCAATTTCGCGCCCCCGCTTCCGGCGCATCCTCCTCGCGCCCCTTCTCCTGACAGGTATTGCTTTATTCAGCAACGCGGCCTGGGGGCAGGCAAGCACTTCCCTCCGCGGGACCATCACCGACCCCAGCGGCAGCACCGTGGCGGGCGCTCGGGTCGTGCTGGCCAGCCCGGAGTCAAAAACGGAGAGAGCCGCCACCACCGGCGACCAGGGAGAATACCAATTCCTGTTTGTTCCTCCCGGCACCTATACGCTCACGGCGACCGCCACCGGCTTCCAGCGCTACCAGATCGCCGGCATACAGCTTCTGGTGAATACGCCCGCCACCATCAACGCGCAACTCAAGGTTGGCGGCGCCACTGAAACGGTGGACGTGACCTCCGAGCAACCCGCCCTCAACCTGGTGGACGCTTCCATCGGCAACTCCTTCGACGAAACCCAGGTACGCCAGATTCCGCTCGAAGGGCGCAACGTCCCTGACCTGCTCAGCCTGCAGGCCGGCGTCGCCTACACCGGCAATCGCACCGACCTCGATAAGGATCAGGACACGCGCAACGGCGCCGTCAACGGAGCCCGCAGCGACCAGTCCAACATCACCCTCGACGGCGTGGACGTCAACGACCAAGCCAACGGCTACGCCTTTACCTCGGTCTTGCCGGTCACGCTCGACTCCGTGCAGGAATTCCGCGTCACGACCACGAACTATGGCGCCGACCAAGGCCAGGGTTCGGGAGCGCAGGTCGCTCTCGTCACCAAGAGCGGAACCAACCAGTTTCATGGCACGGCCTACGAATACCTGCGCAACACCTTCACCAGCGCCAACGACTATCTGGTCAAGACCGCGGAACTGCTCGACGGCCAGCCCAACAAGCCCCTCAAGCTGAACCGCAACATCTTTGGCGCCTCCGTGGGCGGCCCGATGAAGAAGGACCGCTCGTTCTTCTTTCTCAATTACGAAGGCACCCGGCAACGGGAAGAGCACAGCGTCGTCCGCTCCATCCCAACGGTGGCCATGCGCGATGGCGTGATCCGCTACCTCTGTAACTCAATTCAATTGCCAACCGCCGCGCCCTGCACCGGCGGAAATGTTCAGGGGATGAGCGGCGCCATGTATCCCGTTGCTTCCGGCTATTGGGGAATCAGCCCCTACACCGGCCAGGGCCCGAACAATCTCCAAACCCTGGACCCACTGGGCATCGGTCCCAGCAGCGTCATGCTGAATTATTTCAACCAGAACTTCAGCAACCTGGTCACCAATGATTTTTCCGTGGGCGATGGTTTGAACTACTCCGGCTACCGTTTCCGCGCCCCGGTCAAGGCGGACAACAACGTCTTCATTGCCAAGCTCGACTTCCATCTGGACGCTGCCGGCAAGCACACGTTGTTCTGGCGCGGAGCCCTGCAGAACCTTAGCAACCCCCAGGAACCGTTCCTGCCGGGAACCGTCCCCGAACAGACCATAGCCGACCACAGCAAGGGGTTAGTCCTTGGCTACACGGCCGTGCTCAGTTCGTCCATGGTGAACAATCTTCGCTGGGGTTTTACCCGCCAGAGTTTCGGCGTGGTGGGGGATACGAATGCTCAGTGGAATACCTTCATCGGTCTCGACCAGGGCCTGGCCTTCAGCCACAATCTGCAGCTTCCAGTGAACAACTTCGTAGACGATTTCTCCTGGACCAAGGGCACGCACTCGTTCCAGTTCGGCGGAAACATCGGCCTGACGCGCAATCCGCGCGTCAGTTATCTGCATTCCAGCAATTTCACGCTCGGCACTTCGAGTTGGATGTCACCGACCGGCATCGCCGACAGTGCCAGCCCCATGGACCCGACCAATCTGAAACTCCCCGGTGGCCTGACCGCTCCCGAAGTTGATCTCTCGTTCAAGTCCGGCTACGATCGGCCCCTCATTGGCTTGATGGGTATTGTTTCCGATTTTGTCGGACAGTACAACTTTGACAAATCGGGGAACTTGCTAGGGCAGGGAAGCCCCGTGGACCGGCGCTACGCTCTGAACTGGTATGAGATGTATGCCCAGGATTCCTGGCGGGCGAAACAGAACCTCACCGTCACCTATGGTGTGCGTTGGTCCCTGTTTCCGCCGCCGTGGGAAACCAACGGCCTGCAGTCCGCGTCGTCCTTCAGTTTGGGCAAGCAGTTCGACACTAACGTGGCCAACATGAAGCAGGGCATGGGATACACCTCCGAGCCTTCGATCGCTTTCGTTCCCGGCGGGCCGGTCAACCACGGTCCCGAGTTCTACCATCTGTCGAAAACCAACTTTGCGCCCCGCATCTCCATCGCATTCTCGCCGCGCCCCACGACCGACCTGGGAAGGAAGATGTTCGGCGACAGCGACAAGACTTCCATCCGCGGCGGCTTTGGCCTGGTCTACGACCGCCCCGGATTCCAACTCCTGAATTCGTTCGATCAGTATTCTCCTGGTGGCTTCGGCTACACGCTGCAGAACACCTGCTGTCAGGTGGGTGTTGACGATGTCGGGGATCTGCCGCGGATTTCAAACCTCAACGTCATTCCGCCAAATTTGCAGCTGAACCTAATGGGCCAGCCTCCATTTCTCACGCCCGCCCCTTCGTTCAGCCAGAAGGATATCCCGTTCAATTCAGAAGCCAATCTATGGGCCGTAGATGACACGCTGAAGACGCCGCGTTCCTATGCCGTTGATTTCTCCATTGCCCGCGAACTGCCCGGTCATTACGCGCTGCAGATTTCTTACATCGGCCGCTTTGGCGGGAAACTGCTGACGCAGCGCGACCTCAACCAGCCGCTCGATATCGTGGATCCCAAGACCGGGATTGACTACTACAAGGCGGCTACTGCCTTGTCTCAGCTCGCCCGCTCCAATCCGGGCCAGTTTGCCAACTCCAGCACATATCAGGCATTTCTTGCCACCGTAACTGACGCCGCAATCGGTCCGACTGCCGCTTACTGGCACGACGTGCTGCCCGGCTTGACGAACGGCGCCAGCAGCTACGCAACCTATTGCTCGGGAGGCAACGTTCCCACTCCTGGCAGCGCCGGCCTGATGCAGGGGGTCTACGACGTCTACTACAACCCGAACTGTGCCTACGTCGGCAACGAAATCGTCGGCCTGGCCGATATTGATCTCTACGGATACCTCGGCGACAACGGCATTCACACTCCTTATACCAACCCGCTGTTCTTCAACGGACCTTTGAACTTTCAGGGTACGGGGCAAGGCAAATACCTGAACAACCAGGCCATCTCCGCCTTTGCCTGGAGCACAGTGGGCCATTCCAACTACAACGCTCTGCAGGCCTCGCTGCGCAAACAGTTCTCCAACGGACTGCAGTTCGACCTGAACTACACCTACTCGAAGTCGCTGGACGACACTTCAACCGCGGCGCGTGTCGGCTTCGCCCTGGTCGGCTACCAGAACATCGGTCTCGTGGGCAGCCGGCTGGAGAATGCGTTCTCGCCTGATTCCCAGTACGCGGTGTCGGATTTCGACATGACCCATCAGATTAACGCCAACTGGCTGGCTGAACTGCCCTTCGGCAAAGGAAAGCGTTTCGCCTCGAGCGCCGGCCCGGCCGCAGAGGCGCTGATCGGCGGCTGGCAACTCACAGGCGTGGCGCGATGGACCTCGGGCCTGCCCTTCAGCGTGGACGTGGGCCAGAACTGGCCCACCGACTGGCAGTACACGGGCCTGGCGCAACTGGTCGGATCGAAGCCCCACACCGGTGTCTATCGCCAGTCCAATGGCTCAGTCACCATATTTTCGAACCCCTCGGCCTCTCAGGCGGAGTTCGTGATTCCGTTCCCGGGCAGCGGCGCTTCCCGCAACGTGCTCCGCGGACAAGGCTACGCAGGCCTCGACTTGGGCCTGAGCAAGCGCTGGAGATTTCGTGAAACCCAGAGCGTGCAGTTCACCTGGCAGGTCTTCAACGTCCTGAATCTGGTCCGGTTCAACGCCCAGGGCGTGGGATCGGCGGTCACCTCGATCGAGCAGGCCCCGACTCAGTTTGGCACCTATTCGAGCCTTCTGACCTACCCGCGGGTCATGCAGTTCGCGCTGCGCTATGAATTTTAGGCGAACTGCTGGGTGCTCGTGGCCGAGGGCTGAAAGCTACTTTTTCGGCTGCGCCGTCGGTGGCAGCAGGCCGTTGAGGCGAAGATACATGGCCGCCGAGCTGTAGTGGTCGGCCCAGTCGTTGGTCAGGGCGATCAGGGCGAAGGCGCGCGTTCCCTTGCGCCCGCCGAACAACTCGACTTCATCGCCGAGTTTTGAGTCGTCCACTTTCGCGAGCGCGGTCGAGCAGAAGTCAAAGCTCGCTTTCAACGCCGCCACCAGCTTGTCTTTGCCGTCAGACTCTTTCAGCTGCACCGCAGCCTTCACCTCGGTCAAGTCTGCGATCTTTGAGCACAGATAGTTGTTCGATTCGGCGATGTGCAGGACCAGATGGCCGAAAGTCATCTGCTTTTCCGTCGGATGAAAGTCGAACTTGTCGGCGGGCATTTCCTCGACCGCCGCCACCAGGTTTTTCTGCTGGCGCGGCAGCATTTCTCGGGCCACCGTCGTGACCGGGTTCTTGTCCTGCGCAAGAACTGCAGTTGCCGCCATAAGCAGAAGAAGACAGATTGTATGTTTCATGATGTTCCCCGCAGTCGTGCCGTGATATGAAGGAACGCTTCCGCCCCTATTCTACTCAGCCCCCGCATGCAGCGCGAGTGGAGCGCTCAGCGGGAACTTCAACTGCAGAGGAATTCAGGGACATCCAGATTGCCCCTGTGAATCTCTGTGTCCTCTGTGGTTAGGAACCATCCTCATGGCACAATGACAGATGCCTGCCGAGCCCTTACCCCTCCCCAGTTTTCTCTACGGCACTGCCTGGAAGGAAGATCGCACGGCCGCCCTGGTTGAACTTGCTCTGCGCGCTGGGTTTCGCGGCATTGACACGGCCAACCAGCGCCGCCACTACCTCGAAAGCGGAGTCGGCGAGGGTCTGTCCGCGGCCTATCGCGCGGGCGTGGCAACGCGGGGTGATCTTTTTCTGCAAACGAAATTCACCTACCAGCGGGGACAGGACCACCGCCTTCCCTACGATCCATTTGCCAGTCTTGCCGTGCAGGTCGCCCAGTCTCTGGCCAGTTCGCTCGAACATCTGGGGACCGACCACGTAGATAGTTACGTGCTGCACGGGCCTTCTTCCGGCTACGGCTGGACTGACTCCGACGCCGAAGTCTGGGAGGCGATGCGGAGGGAACGCGATGGGGGACGCACGCGCCTGCTCGGCGTCAGCAACGTCTCACTGCAACACCTGGAACAAATGGAGGCTGCTCATGACGAACTTCCTGCCTTCGTGCAGAACCGCTGCTTCGCCCGCCTCGGCTGGGATCGCGAGATTCGATCGTTATGCAGCGAGCGCAAGATCACCTATCAGGGATTTTCACTGCTGACCGCGAATCCGGAGGTGCTGCAACATCCTCCGCTCATCGCTCTCGCGGCGCAACTGGACGCGACGCCGGCGCAGGTCGTGTTCAGCTTTGCCCGCGCACTGGGGATGCTGCTGCTAACCGGCGCATCCAGCGCTGCGCACATGAAGCAGGATCTCGACAGCCTCGATCTGACGCTCCCGCCAGACGTGGTGCAAGCGATCGAATCTATGGCTGGCTGACTGCCGCTCTACTTCACCGCCGGCTTCAGCGTGGCTCCCTGCCTTTCCCGGCGCATCTGCGCGGCCAGTTCCCTGATCTCCGTCAGATCGCGCTGCATTTCGCTCCAGCCGTACCAGAGCGCGTAATCCGGGCTGGCGTGGAATGTGCCCTGGAATGTCCGCATGCGATGTTCGAGATACATGACGAACAGTTTCTGCTCGACCACCGTGGGCGCGTCATGAAACGTCAGCAGGTTGGGGAACGGGTAGGCGTAGTTCGCCGGCTGGGGCACAATGCCGTCTTTGTAGAGCCCGGCCACAATGCGAATCGCTTCGGCCATCAGGTGATCGGCATTCTTGATCATGTCGTCGCCCTGCGCCAGTTGCTGCTTGGCGAAGTTCACCGAATGGCACTGGTTGCAGGTCTTGATCATCTTGTCGCGCTCGCGCTGCCAGTCTTCCTGGGTCAGGCGGGCCAGGTCGGCGGCTTTCACCGTGGCGACCAGCGCCGTGGGCTGCCCTTGCGGATCGAGCACACCTAGCGCCTGGAGAATGGTCGCCCGGTCCGCGGCCCACTGCTTGTCTTCGGGCAGGGGAAGGCGAACGGCGAGGAATCCCCAGGCCGTGCGCACTTCGTGATTGCCCTCCTGCATGTGGCAGGTCTGGCAGGTGGGAGCCGAAGCGCTGGCGGGAAGCACGTGCATCTGCTTCAGTTCATTTCGTACCCCGTGCTTCGAGGCGGAATACATTTCCCACTGGGGATGGTCGAAGCCCATGTGGCAGGTTTCGCAAGCCTGGGGCTGGCGAGCCTCTTCAGCCGAGAACGTATGGCGGGTGTGGCAGGCGTCGCATTGCGCCGCGCCAAACTCGGTGCCGGAGCCGTTCTGCCGCAACTCGACGACTTCGGTCAGAGTTTTGTCGCCAATCTTGTGGCAGCCGCCGCAACCCTTCTCACCTCCGGTCATGGCCATGGGCTGCCAGTGGATGGTCGGCATCGCCTTCATGGCTGCCCAGGCCATGGCGTGCTTGCCCTTCTTGAACTGCGTGACCTGGGTCTCGTGGCACTGGGCGCAGGTTTCCGGCGTTGGAATCTTCACCTTGGCCACATCGCTCGCGGAAGTGTGCTGGTCCCCGTGGCAGGAGACGCAAGTCACCTCGGCCTGGCTGTGCTTGCTCAGCTTCCAATCGGAAACGATGTTGGGAGTGACCTTGCTGTGGCATTCCACGCACTGGCCAGGAGTAGCAGTCTGCGCGGAGAGCGAGCGGGAAGTCAGAAGGAAAGGAATAAGGCTCAGACCAACTAGAATTCGCAGGGCCCAGGAGAAGGTCGTTCGCATAAACACCTCCTGCAAACCAATCATTATCCGTCGTGGCGCCGCTGGCTGTGACTTCTGTCACGGCCAGCAGTGCGAAATTCCCTGATTGCAAACCTCCGAGCTACATCGCACCGAGCGCCGACGTCGCTAGCTTGAATATCAGGTACCAGACCGCGACGATGGTGATAGCAGTGGAGCGCTTCACTTTGCCGGTGCAGGCAAAGCCGATGCCGAGAAGCACAATCGTCCAGATGCTGATCAAATCGAGCGACGACGCCATCCCCCGTACGAACTTGCCCGTGGTCTCCGGATCGAGATAGTAGGCGAGGTTTGTGCCCACGGGGTTGTTGATATCAAAACCTTCGGGGTTGACCCCTGCAAACAAGGACACGATGCCCAGAATCGCGCCCACAATACCGGGGAGGCCGGCATACATGACGGTGGCGTATGCCGCCTTGAACGAAGTTTCCCCTCCAGCCCCAACCTTGAGGGTGGCCCACAAGACCACGGTCTCAATCAGGAAGTAGAAAAGAATCATCAACGGGCTGCCATACGCGAAGAAGCCGATGATCTTGCTGGAAAGCTGCAACTGCTTTGCTTGCTGATCGGCTGGGAGCTTGTCGAATTGGTCCGCGCGCGAGGAGTGCGCGATCTGGTTCTTGCTGATCTGCTCGAAACCAACCTGCCTGTTCATGGCATAGACGAACACCAACGAAAATATGGAGATCAGGATCCAGGGACCCCACCAGTTGGCATTCCGGCGCAGGTCGGTGAACGTCTTCGACGGCGCAATAAAAGTGTTGACGATGCGCGCGCCTTCCGAGAGAGGCGCGGGTTCGGGCGTGGGACCAGCAGAAGCGGGCAAGACCGGAGCGGCGGCCATCAATGCCTCCTGAGACGAACGACGAAATTCTAGTCGCCTTGCCACGCCGAAAACAAGCGCCGGCAGGTAAGATCTTCGCATGCAAGGCCTGACTTCAACCGCGATTACGGTCCTGGTGGCGGAACTGTCGGTGGCGGCGGGGTTCGGCTTCGCGCCTGACCGCATCGCGAGGGCCGTGCGAAGCTGGCGGGAGCCAGTGCGAATTCTTCTACTGCCATCGCTAGGAGTTCTGCCGTATGTCGTGGTCGCGGCGGCACACCAGACATTCCGGTGGAACTGGTGCGCGCTCTATGCCGCGCTGCCGATTGGGGCGGCCTGGCTTCTGGAGCAAGCGGCAGCCGCCGATCCCGAGCAGCGCGGAAACTGGCGCGATGCGCTGATTCTCCTCATGCTGGGCCTGGCTGTGGATTTGCGCCGGCTCGATTCCGCCTGGCCCCGTGGGCTCGAACCGCTGGGCAAACTCCTGCTGGTGGATGCGGGCTTGTACGGTTTTCTGGCCATTCGCCGCCTCGATGGAACCGGATTCGACTTCCACCCGCACTGGAACGATTGGAAGACCGGCCTGCGCGAGTTGGCCTTCTTCACTCCGGTGGTGCTGTTGTTGGGGCTTGCCTTGGGCTTCATTCATCCCCATTCCAACCTGCCGTCGGTGAGCGACGCGGCCCTGCGCTGGACCGCAATTTTTCTTTTCGTCGCCGTGCCGGAAGAGCTTTTCTTCCGCTCCTGGGTGCAGAACCTGCTGGAACGGCGCGTTGGGAGGCGGGCGGCGCTGGTGATCGCGTCCGTCCTATTCGGCTTGTCTCACTTCAACAAGCGTTCCGCTCACTTCAACTGGCGCTACGTGTTGCTGGCCACGATCGCGGGAGTCTTCTACGGCCGGGCGTGGCGCGAGGGGCGCCGTGTTCCGGCTTCAGCCATCACGCACACCTGCGTGGATTGGATCTGGTCGTGGTGGTTCTAGCAGTGGTCAGTGGGCAGTGACCAGTGTTCAGCGTACGAGTTCCCTGGAGAATCACTGATCACTAGCCACTGACCACTGGTCCCGCGATGGCTACTTCCGCCGGGACGGTTGCTGCTTTTCCTGTATCTGCTGCTGCTGCTGCACGTGCTTTTGCTGTAATTGCTGAGTCTGCTGCTGGTGCCGCTGCTCGGTCTGCTGCCTTTGGGCTTCGCTGGCCTTCTGCTGGTCCATCCTTTGGTGTTCCTGCTCCTGCTTCTGCTGCAGGTTCCGCCGTTCCTGTTCCTGTTTGGCGAACATCTTATCCTGCTGCTGCTTGTACTTCCGGTCGCGGTTGGGGTCCCCGGTATTGGGCGCAGCGGGACGTTCAAATGCCGGAAGTTCTTTGGGATGGACGGCGTGAGAGAAGTCGTTTCCGCCCCGCGACGGATTGCCGCCGCGATTGGGAGGGTTGTAGACACCTCCAGCTTCGCGCGCAGGCATGACCGAGCCGCCGCGGAACTCTCCTGGCCGGGCAGTCGCCGCGATGGGCGGCCGGCCGTGATTGGCCGAAGCGTGCAGTTCCTGGTTGCCACGCGCAACTTCCATGTGTTGCATCTGCGCGGAGACCGGCCCTACGTGCCGCTCATGCTCCGCCATTTCCTCTTCCGGCCGGGGACGCATTTCAATGCCACCGGCGCCGCCATTGTAGCTGATGTGATTCACCGTGACATTGTTGTTGATCACGGTTTCGTTGTAGACGTTATGAATGTTGACGACGTTAATGTTGGTCACCGAACGGTTGTAGAAAAAGTGATCGTGGTCCCAGCGTCCGCCGGCGAAGCCGGAACCGAAATAGCCGAAGCCATAATTAATTCCACCGTAGAAGCCGATGTGCGGCCCCCACCAGCCTTCATGGAAAAGAAACACGCCGCCGCTCCAACCCCACCACGGTGGAGTCCAGAGGTAGCCGACTTCCGGGGCCAGGACCCAGGTGCCCGGCACCCAGTAGTAATCATCGCCGTCCCAAGCCCAGTAGCCGGGCGTCCAGAGATAGCCGTCGCCGGGGCAGATCGGCTGCTCGTATACGGGGAGCGCGGGCGGACCGAAGGCGACCGAAATTCTGATTTGCGATAACGCCGACGTTGATATGGCCAGCACAACGAGTGTGAAAAACAAATTGCGGAGGGAGCTGATCATTCGCATGTGTTCCTCTTGCCCGGTCGTCCTACGCTTACCGGTACTGCTAATTTCGCTGCAGGCTGCGTGAACTGACAGGCGGAATTTCCGGAAGAAGCTGCTGAATGTCTTCCAATTGAGATGCTACCACCGCGCAAAGGTTCTTTTATAGGAGGCTGAACTGCCGGGTCAACGAGTCGGCTGTGTTCCGCGGTAGCGCAGATACCCGAGCCCCACCCGCAGGTGATGATGCAGCGCATCCGGGATGCAAACGGCGAAGCAGAGTCCCAGCAGTCCCTGGGCCAGGCCCAGCGCGTAGAGATTGCGATAGCGCCGGAACAGCATGCACGACACGGCTCCCCATACCAGCGTCGCCGCCGCCAGCGGAAGATTCGGCAGGTGCGCCGCAGCGAACAGCAGCGCGGTTATGCCCGTCGTGATCGCTTTCTTCCCGATCATGCGCGTGAGCCGCGGCATGAAGTAGTCGTTCAGCAGAAACTGCTGGTAAAGCGTCCACAGTGTGTAACCTGCGACGTGCTCGAAGTCGCCCTTATACAACGGATGCAATGTGCCGAGTTGCTTCGCGACGAACAGGCTTGCGATGGCGAAGACAACCACCGCAGGAAGGATCCACAATGACGGCACCAGCCCACGCCGGCCGAGACCGAGTTCGTCGAGTCCGGGGCGGCGGGCCAGCACTACCGCAAGCGTTGCCAGCAGTGCCAGCGGAGAAAGGATGCGCTGCGGGAACTCCGGCATCCAGATGACAAACACGATCAGCCCGTAGCCAAGGATCAGCTCAGCCAGATCGCGGGCGGAGCCGGGTTCGGGGCGGGACATCCAGAGAGTATGGCACGGCGCTTTCCCGCTGCGCTCGTCGGACAGCCGAGAGCCCTTTCGGCAGGCTCAGGGCAAGCTTTGCGCGCAGTCGAAGGACGGCTGTCGCCACGGTTCGTTACGCCAGCAATTCTGGTGTGGCTTCTAGCAGGCTGCGGGTGTAGGCGTGCGCGGGACGCCCCGTGATCTGTTCAGTGTCCCCGACCTCGACGATCTTGCCCCGATACATCACCGCAATCCTGGTCGAAAGGTAGCGCACCACCGGCATCGAGTGCGAAATGAATAGATACGTCAGTCCGAAGTCGCGCTGCAATTGCGCCAGCAGGTTGACGATCTGCGCGCCCACGCTTACGTCCAGGGCGGAGACCGGTTCGTCGCAAACGATAAATTTCGGGCGTAACGCTAGGGCGCGGGCGATGCCGACGCGCTGGCGCTGTCCGCCAGAAAACTCGTGCGGGTAGCGGCGCAGGGCAGATTCATCCAGGCCTACGGCGCGCAGAAGTTCGACGACGCGGCGGCCGATGTCCTCCCTGGAGTCTCCCTGCGAGTCGCCATGAATGATCAGCGGCTCGGCGACGATGTCTTCTACGCGGAAGCGGGGATCGAGCGAGGCGAACGGATCCTGAAAGATAATCTGCAGGTCTCGGCGCACGCGGCGCATCTCGGCACCGCTGGCCGAGCGCAGGTCGCGGCCCTGGAAGGAGATGGAGCCGGAAGTGGGCTCGATCAGGCGTAGAATGAGGCGTCCCAGCGTGCTCTTGCCCGAGCCGGATTCCCCCACCAGTCCAAGTGTCTCGCCCGCCTGAATGTCGAGCGAAACGTCATCCACGGCGCGGACTTCTCTGGTCAAACCGCCGCCAGACTTCAGGCCGCCGGCAGACTTTCCCCCAAACGGCGAATCGCTCTGGTGGAAAATCTTTGTCAGGTTGCGGATCTCAAGCAGCGCCATCGGCTATCCTTCAACATTCTATATTCTGGAATATGGAATGATGGCAATCACCCTGCCGCGATCATCGGCACCGCTGCCAGCGCCGCCAGCAGCCCCACAAATTTCCAGCGGCTGAAGTGTTCTTTCAGCACTAGGCGCGCCAGAAGCACCGTCACGGCCGGATAGAGGGAAGTGATTACGACCGCTTCGTCGAGACGCCCGTGCTGGCTGGCAAAGATGAACAGGGCACTGGCCGTAATGTCGAGAAAACCTGCCATCATGCCGAGCGCCGCGCCCGACCGGTCCAGCGCCAGCGGAGCGCGGGTTAAGGCGACCGCGATGGCCGTAGCGCTGAACGATCCGACTCGGGAAATGGTGGCAATCCAGACCGGCGACCCGCTGGCCTGGTGAATGCAGAGATAAAAACCGGCGAATCCGATCCCGGCGAGGGCAGACATGGCGACCCCCTTCGGGTGGCCGGAGGCATCGTTGTCACCGGAAGGCTCCGGACGCGTGATCAGCCAGATGGCGAAAATGGCGAGGGCGAAGCCGGCAAACGTCCAGCGGCTGGGGGCGCCTTCCATGGCGATGTCGGCCAGCGTCGGGATGGCCGCACCCATCAGGGCCGCGACCGGAGCCGTGAGACCCATCTGCCCTGAGGCCAGCGCACGATAGAAAATGGCCAGCGAAAATCCCCCGACCCCGCCCGCCAGCAATGCCCACAGGATGCTTGTGCGCGAGGGAAATGCGCCGTGCTGTCCTAATGCCACCGCGAACATCAATGCGAAGGCGCAGATATGCGAGAACGCGGTCAGGACGAACGCATTGGCCCGGCGTGAGCCAAGTCCCCCGGCGAAGTCGCTCGCGCCCCAGAGAAATACGGCGGTAACGGCGTACGCAGCGGGCGCGAGTTGGGTCAGCGATGCCACGCCGGATGAGGGTAACACGACGCCCCCGCCGGTCGTTGGGTCGGCGCCCCTCGGTCGCACTTCACTCGGTACTCGCAACTCGGTACTCGATACTGCTCACCGTGTTAGAATTTCCACAAGTAGCTTCCTTGCGAGAACACCGATTCTGAGTGATCAGGTTCCGAGGCCCCAGGTTGATCGAGCTGGCACCGTCAATTCTTTCGGCTGATTTTGCCCGGCTGGGCGAACAAGTGCAGGCCGCGGCCGAAGGCGGGGGCAGTCTCGTCCATGTGGATATCATGGACGGTCACTTCGTGCCCAACCTGACGATCGGGCCGCCGGTGGTGAAGTCACTGCGCAAGGTGACCGATTTGCCGCTCGATTGCCATCTGATGATTGAGAACCCGGATGAATTCATCCAGGCCTTCGCCGACGCGGGCGCCGACTGGATCTCGGTGCACCAGGAGGCTTGCCGGCATCTGGACCGCACGCTGCATCTGATCAAAAGCCACGACTGCCTGGCCGGCGTGGTCATCAATCCGGCGACGCCGGTCGAGACGCTCACGGAAGTGCTTGACATTGTGGATTATGTGCTGGTGATGTCGGTGAATCCAGGCTTTGGAGCACAGAAGTTCATTCCGTCCACCTTGCACAAAATGCGGGGTTTAGCCGAGATTCGTGGACAACGCCGGCTGACCTACCGCATCGAAGTGGATGGCGGGGTGGCGCTTGATACCGTGGCCGATGTGGTCCGCGCCGGAGCGGAAATTCTGGTGGCGGGCAACGCCGTGTTCGGCAATGGTGATCCAAGGAAGAATGCCGAAGCCCTGCTGAAGGCGGCGACCGAGGCCGCGCTGCAGAGAGTTTAGGTTTTGTGGGCTGGTCCCACGCAAGATTTTCCAGAGGTCTTATGTCACGTCGAAATCCCTGGCTTGCGGTGCTGGGCGTTTTGCTGATCTTCACCGCCGCCTGCACTAATAAGAAGTCCGTCAATCCCCTGGCCAACGTCGGTTCGAAGCAGCCGGACAAAGTCCTGTTCGACAAGGCCATGGGCGCCATGCGCCACAACCGCTTCGACGTGGCCCGCCTGCAGCTGCAGACGCTGATCAACACTTATCCCGATTCCGAGTTCATCGCCCGCGCCAAACTGGCAGTCGGCGATTCGTGGTACGCCGAGGGAGGAACCGCGGCGCTGGCGCAGGCTGAGCAGGAGTACGACGACTTCATCACATTTTTCCCCAACATGCCGGAAGCAGCCGAAGCGCAATTGAAGATCGCCAACATCCATTACCAGCAGATGGAAAAAGCGGACCGCGACTACACCCACGCCAAGCGTGCCGAGGATGAATACCGCAAAATGATCATGCAGTTCCCCGACAGCAAGCTGGTGCCGGAGGCCAAGCAGCGCCTGCTGGAAGTGCAGGAGGTGCTGGCCGAGCGCGAGTTCGAAATCGGGCGTTTCTACTACCTGCGGGAGTCCTATCCTGCTTCGATCGCGCGCCTGCAGTCGCTGGTGGAAAAATATCCCCTATACAGCCGCGCCGATGAGGCTTTGTATCTGCTCGGGCAGAACTACGAAGGACAGATTGCGCGCCTGCGCAATCTGCCGACATGCGATGCCCATGGCATGCCGCGAGGTTGCGCGCGAGAGGCTGATAAAGCACGCTATATCGATGATCTCAGCAAGCACGCGGCGGAGCAATACGACAAGATTCTCACGCGTTACCCCATCATGGATCGCGCCGATGACGCCAGGAAGCGCCTGGCGGCTCTCAACCAGCCAATTCCCCGGCCCACCAAAGCAGCAGTGGCGCAGAACAAAGCCGAGGACGCCAGCCGGCGCGAGTCCACAACCATGCAGAAGTTGATGGGGGTCGTGAAGAGGGGGCCGGACGTTTCCCAGGCGGCCAAGGTGGGCGATCCGACGCTGGTGGATCCAACGCCGGTAAGCGCTACCGAGGTTCAGAGGAGAGAAACGATCGCGGCCCTGGAGCCGAGCAACAAGGGTTTGGCATCGGTGGTAATCCTGAAGCCCGATCAGCCGGCGGAAAATGAACCAACTCCTGGTTCGGCGGCCGCACCCAGTGCATCGCCGTTCGGGCGGCCGGCCGCACCGGGTGCTGCCCCGCCCGCAGCGGCCGATCCCAACGAATTGAAGCCCAACTCCCCGGCCGATCCCAATGAACTGAAACCGGTGGATTCAGGAGGCGATAAGTCGCTTCCTCCTCCGCCGCAGGTAAATGAGATCCAGCAGGGACAGTCGTCGTCGGCCACGGCCAGCGCCGACAATTCAGCTCCAGCCAGCGACCAGGAGCTCTCCAGCAGCAAGAAAAAGAAGAAGAAGGGGCTGAAAAAGATCGTTCCCTTCTAGCACTGTACGACTGCGGGACCGCCGCATCCGCATCTCTCATCGGGTGGTTTCGTGTGTCTGAACAAGACCATTTCAGGGGCAGTCCCAGTCTGGCCCGGGTTCGGTCGTTTCCGGTAGTTGTTGTCCGCTGGTAACCTGTTACTTCCCTTCTGCATCATTGACTTAGCTTGTGAGCCGGGTTACCTTCGCGATATCTCCCCGCATCAGAGGAAACCTTTGGCCAGGAAGATACTGCTCGCCGACGACAGCGTGACCGCCCAGAACATGGGGCGGAAGATCCTCGCGGATGCTGGCTACGAGGTTCTCACTGTCAACAACGGTTCTGCCGCACTGAAGAAGATCGCCGAGGGGAAACCCGACCTCATTATCCTGGACGTGTATATGCCCGGGTATAGCGGGCTGGAGGTGTGCCAACGCCTCAAGGAAGCCAGCGAGACGGCGCGGATTCCAATTCTGTTGACGGTGGGGAAGCTGGAACCGTTCAAGCCGGAAGAAGCCAAGCGCGTGCGCGCCGAAGGCTACATCGTCAAGCCTTTTGAAGCCAGTGAACTGTTGAGCGCCCTGAGCAAACTGGAAGACAAAATTGTGCCCCGAGCCGAGGCCTCGAAGCCGGGCCGTTTCGCCCGTGCCATTGCGGCCGTCGAGGAAGGCCGCCGCGACCCTGCCGTTGCCGTGGAAGAGGACTCAGGCTGGAAAAATCGCATTGCCTTTCCGTCTGGGAAGAAGAAGGGAACCACCCCGCAGGAGACCGATGTTGACGATCCTGCGATCTACAACCCGGTGAATAAGGATCTGCGTACGACGGTGGAGTCCAAGCCGTCGCCTGTGTCCCAGGAAGTCAAGCCGGAGAACTCGCGCGTTGATCTTGGAGCGCTGGCCCATCAGGGCTTGCCCAAGGATGTTACCCCGGAAGAGATCGCTGCCTTGGCGGCCGCGGCTGCCCAGATCAAGGGAACGATGATCGAAAGCCCTGCGTCTCAGGCCACAGCCGCGGAAATCGATCCGAAAACCGATGGGGAATATACGGTCGAAGAGCAAGTGGGAGCGCAGCCTGCCGCCCAGCTGCCCGCAGAAGTCATGGCATCGCCCGCGTTCGAGGCTATCGCTGAGGAGCCTAAGAAAGAGGCGGATGCTTCGGCGGAAGCTCGCGGAGAAGATCGCGCGGAGGAACTGCCGAAAGCTGCGGGTCTGACTGAGCTGAGCCTCGCGGATGAGGTGACCCCGATTGACGCACAGCTTGCCTACATGTCGCGGGAACCGGGTTTGCGGGAACAAGAACCAGCTTCGGGCAATGGTTCGTGGGGCCACGCCACCGCGGACGAGCCCGTGACCATGGCCGCAATCGCCGCTGGAGAATTCGCGGGAGTTCGGTCCCGCTGGATCGCTGTGCCGGTCGCGCTTCTCCCCGAGGAGACTGGGATTTTCCTCGAACAGGAGATGCAGAAGACTCTTGCCGTGGCGGAGGCAGCGCTGGCTGCGCCAGTTGCGGCTTTCTCAGGGAATCAGCCTGCTGTAGTGGAAACCTTCTCGTCTCCCGAAACGCCGGTGGCAGAACCGCTGACGCCTGAGTCGGTGACTCCGTTGCCAGAAGTGGCGCAATCCATGAGTGCTGCGGCGAGTGCTGCGGCCAGCGTTGTGCCGGAAGCATTCAGCGCTGTGGTCAAGCAATTTGAAACCGTGACGGCCTCAGTCAGCCCGGTGCATCCGCCGTTCGCCCCAGAGCCGGAACCTGCTGTCGCCGAGGCCACCGAATCCGTCGCTCAAGCCGTGTCCGAGGTGACATCGAACGAGGTGCCGCCGGTCGGCGAGGCAAAGGCGGAAGAGACGCCCGGCAACGAAGCCGCTGCTCCGGTGGTGGAAGTGGCCAAAGAAGAAGTGGCCAAAGAGATGGTAGTGCCTGAACCGGTTTTTGCTGATCCCGTTCAGGAAGAGCCGCAGGCAGAAGCCGCGCCTTCCGCCCCTGCTGCTGGAGAAGAAGCTACCAAAGGGATTCCGCAGCAGCCCGAAATACCCGCACCAGACTTCGTGAATGAAATGCTGGCACAGCCGATTTCCGCCAGCCAGGTTTCAGAAATCGCCGAGGCCCCGGTGCCCGTTGAATCTGATGCTGGCGGCAAGAAAGATACGGCGGAAAATGAATCGGAAACAGCGGCGGCCACAGCGGCCGCGTGGGCGAGTTGGCGCAAGATCCGCGAGTCCGGAGATGCCAAGGCCAAGCCATCGCCGGAGCCGCCAAAGACAGAAGCTGAAGAACCGCACACCCCTAAGGACGAGGCCGCCATGGCTGTTGCCGCGGGCGCGGAAAAAGCCCCTGAGACGGCTCCCGTCGAAGCTGATTCCAACTCAGCCGAGTCCGACCCGGCCGAGATAGCCAGCATCGTGGACAGTGTGCTGGCTGACCTTCGGCCCCAGATCGTCGCGGAAATTTCGCGCAAGTTGGGCAAGAAGAAATAAGTTCTTTCAGCGTAGGTCGTCATCCCTCCACGTCGCTTGAGTCCAAAGTGCCAGGCATGCATCTACGTAGGCATGCCAAGCTTGGCGGAATTCGACCTGTCCGAAGCCATCGCCGTTCTCTCCCGCACTCCTGCAACCCTGAATGCGCTGCTGCGCGGCCTGCCCGACACCTGGGTGCTCCGCAACGAAGGACGCGGCAGCCTGGGGGCAGACACATGGAGCGCGTTCGACATCGTCGGCCACCTGATCGTCGGCGAGCGCACCGACTGGATGCCGCGCCTGCGGATCATTCTGGAGAACGGCGAAGCGAAGCCCTTTGATCCCTTCGACCGCTTTGCGCAGTCCAGAGAGAGCCAAGGCAAGTCGCTGGAGCAACTCCTCGATGAGTTCGCCCGCCTGCGAAAAGAAAATCTGGTTGCGCTCGAGGCGCTGAATTTAAAGCCGGGGGACCTGGCCCGGCGCGGAAGGCATCCAGCGTTGGGAGTGGTGACGCTGTCGGAACTTCTCGCAACCTGGGCCGTTCACGACCTCAATCATTTGCATCAACTCGCCCGCGTCATGGCTCACCAGTATCGTGACGCAGTAGGCCCGTGGAGCGCCTATCTGGGCGTGATGCAATGCAAGGGGCATAGCGCTCCCTAGGCGAATCGAACTTGGCCGGCGCTGTGGCCAGGATAGGCCCGTTTGACTGGGATAGCTATAGAGGGGTGAGAAATCCGGCCACCCCGGCGAAAATGTCGAGCGATTAAGTTGGGATTGTGCGGTGCGGGAGCAGGCCCTGGGCGAGGCGGATCCTTCGCTCGATCTGGCGGCGTTTTTTGGCGAATCGCGCGATCATGGACTGGAGTCGGCCAGTCTAAATCAGATCGCCCAAGAATGGGCGCCGCGCCTGGGCTCAGCGAGACGGAAGTCCGCAGTTATCTGACCGAGAATATCTACTACCAACTCGACGCCGGATGCCTGGAAGGGCTGCAGTTGTTTTACCGTTACACCGCGGAGATTGGGGCTTTGCCTGGCGGCGGGGTTGCGGTTCGTCTCACAAAGTGTGGCGGCGGCGCGGTAGGAAACTCGATTCTTTCTATGGGTTCAGCCCGATTTTCCGCATGGTTTCGATATAGCGCGGATCGGAACGCAACGGGTCAAACTCCGGGCCACGCATAAACTCCCCGACCAGATCTCCGTTTTCAGACCCGGACTCCATCGCCCGGAGCGCAACTTCGCGGTTGGTGGTCGCGCAGGCCAGGGCTGACGATGGCATTCTGTCGGCTCCGGTGATTGCCTGATTCAACGTGCAATACCCGTTGGCGTCAGGAGTCACCGACACATGCCCGAGGAGCTCCTCCAACTTCTGCATCTCGCCCACCGCCTCTGCATAGCGACCCATAGTGGCCAACAGGTGTGAAAATTTGAAATGCGCGGGCCCAAAGTTCGGATCCTGCTTTATCACTTTTTGGAATTGGGCTAAGGATTCTTCATACCGATGCGCCACCATCAGGGTCCAGCCGTAATTTGTGTTAACGATTGGGGAGAGCGGATCCAGCGAAAGCGCCGTGCGAAATTCTGCAAGAGCCTCGTCCGCACGGTTTTCGGGCACTAACACCAGGAAGGCATAGAAATAATGCGCATGGGCATTGTTGGGATTGATCTCGATGGCGCGCCGGAATTCGGTCTCGGCCTCACTCCAGCGCCAATCAGACGCCAACGCGGCGGCACGCGAATTGTGCGTTTCGGAAATAGAACCGTCCAGTTGCACGGCCTTGCGCGAGGCGTCATCGGAAAGCGCAATCGCCTGCTTTGAGCCAATCCCGATGTCATAGCTTGGGGCCACGTTATAGGTATCGGCCAGTCCGGCATAAGCGAGGGCGTAGTTAGGATCAGCGGCGATCGCCTGTTGGAACAACTCGATGCTCTTCTTCAGGCCCTGCTGCGTGCGTCCGGCCCATTGCTGGCGGCCCTCCAGATAGAGGCGGTAGGCTTCCGGGTTGCTGGTTCCGGCCTTGCCCAGTTTCTGCTGCTCCTCGCCGCTCAGTTGCACGTGCAGGCTTTTGGACACGTCACGCGTGATGTCGCTTTGCACCTGCGTGATGTCCGCCTGCTTGCGCGTGTACTGCGCGCCCCAAATCTCGCTGCCGTCGGCGGAATTGACGAGTTCGGCGTGAATGCCGAGTTCGTCCCCATGCTGCGTGATGCGCCCGGTCAGCACGGCAGCAACTTGCAGCGTTTGCCCGACCTTCTGCGGATCGTCCTGGCTGTTCTTGAAGCGGAACACCGTGCTCCGCGCCATGACCTTCATGCCCGGAAGCTGGGAGAGGGTACTGATCAAGCTCTCCGTCAAGCCGTCGCTGAGGTATTCATTGTTCGGGTCGGCGGTGGCGTTTACGAAAGGCAGAACCGCGATGGAAGAAACGTTGTTGGCCCCGGTCTTTGGCCGCAGCCAGGAAGCTCCGACGGCAATCACGACCAGCAGTGCGGCGAGGCCGGCCCAGAGAGGCCAGCGCGAACCTCCAGCGGCGGGCACTTTGGCGGATGACATCTTTTCCGGTGCTTCGACGACTTCCGCAGGAGAAGACCGTCCGGAGTCCAAATCGCGCTTCAGTCGCGATAAATCGGCGCGCAGGTCAGCAGCGTTCTGGTAGCGCAGATCGCGGTCTTTTTCGAGGGCCTTGTTGATGATGCGGTCCAACTCCGGAGGCAAATCCGGGTTCAGCCGCAGGGCCGGAGCGGGCTGGGCATCGAGAATCGCTTTGAAGATGACAGCAGAACTCTCTCCGCGAAAGGGCAGGATTCCGGTCGCCATCTCGTAGAGCGCCACGCCGAAGGAGAACAGATCGCTGCGGGCGTCCAGTTCCTTGGCGCGCGCCTGTTCCGGAGACATATAGGCGACCGTACCCAGGGTCGAGCCGGGACTGGTCAACTGCGCGCGGTCGAGGGTTTGCGTGTTACCCGAAGTGGAAGTGGAGTTTCCGACGTCAACCTTCGCGAGGCCGAAGTCCAGAATTTTGGCGTGACCGCGCTCGGTCACGAAGATGTTCGCGGGCTTGATGTCGCGATGAATGATGCCTTTGGAGTGCGCCGCATCGAGCGCGTCGGCAATCTCGACCGCCAGCGTCAGGAGCACTTCCTTGTCGAGCGGTTGGGCGTTGATGCGGTGCTTGAGCGTTGCACCGTCGAGGAACTCCATGGCGATGAACATGCGCTCGCCGCTCTTGCCGATTTCGTAGATGGTGCAGATGTTGGGATGGTTCAGCGAAGACGCGGCCCGCGCCTCGCGCCGGAAGCGCTCCAGCGCCTGAGGATCTTTGGCCAGGTCGTGGGGCAGGAATTTCAGGGCGACGAAGCGGCCAAGTTCGGTGTCCTCGGCCTTGTAGACGACTCCCATTCCACCGCCGCCCAGCTGCTCGAGAATGCGGTAATGGGATACGGTTTCGCCAATCATGCGTTAGAGGAATGTTAGGGGCTGAGGGGGATGGCGTCAATACTGGTTCGGGTAGGATGTGGCTACGGGAAAAACGGCTCCACCCCCCACCCAGCGGGGTCACTCGGGGCACCGTAATACCACAGCGCCGGATGGACGGCCATACCCCCCGATTTTGACCTGGCCGCCCCCGCCCGCGCGCTCCCAGGAACCCCGAACCCGCCCGCTGGAACACCCAGCCCGCCGGGCCCGCCCGCCCGCGCGAGGCGCGGGGCTAGCTGGTAGAGCGAGAAGCGCGGGCTATGCGAAGCGCTCTCTCCTTGCGTGGTTCGTGATGTTTGTCATCGTGTGGTTCTGGGCGTTTCCAGTTTTCATCCGTCCCCTTGTTGGAGCGCTGGCACGTGGGGAACTCATGCTTACGTTCCCTGAGTTTCTTTACAACGCGATTTCAGGATCGGGAATGACCACACAGATGGTCAGGTCGATCCTGATGTTTTTGATCATGGTCGTGGGATTGGCGCTGCCGATGGGAAGGTTCTTCATAGCCCGGAAGGCAATCGAGCCGCTTCATCTACCTTCGAGGAAACTTGCAGTCTCGTTGCTGATCGGCATTCCGGTGGCTGCGCTCGCGTTGTATTGCTGGTTGAGGGTCGGCGGCCTCTACGAGCTTCCAACTGCGCAGTTGAATACGTTCCTAGTAGCGCCACCGCCGCCACCACCGCCTCCGACTCCCTGCAAATGCCCTGACGGAAATTAGGGCGTGGGTTGGCGCAAAATCCCGTTATCACTCATTGACCGTCAAAACGTGTAATCGCCTGATTTCGTCAATTGTCCTGCTAAACACAAGCTGCTGCGTTGGTTGGGTCATCGAGTCGGGTCTATCATGATCTGCTATGCAACGTGCTCTTAGAATGCGGCCCGTGACCTTGACTTTGGTTGCCGTGTTTTCGTTTCTCGTACTTGCGCTCGGAGCCCTGCAAATTCACCATCACTCGCAATATGGCCACTTCGTCTCGCTTGGACTGCACGCTGATGTGACCGTCTCCGACGGCGACACTGGAATACCGGGCATCACGCAACTCATTGATGCGCACCTTACAAACTTCGGGCTCTTCCCAGCGACAATCGAGAGATGTGAATTTGTTTCGGACGCAGGCGCTCATGGAGTGAGCGTCCCGTATAGACTTGAGCAGTTGGACACGGGAACGCACAGTTGGAAAACGCTCTTTGATACGGCGGGAACCTATTGTCGCCCATACCCTCTAGGGATCGCACAATCCAAACTGGTGGACAAGCGACTTTGGCCCGGTCAGACTCTCTCGATAGGGTCCGAAGCCACGGCGGCTCGCGGTAAGCTAAAAGGCGAGATGGTGAGGTTTGTGATCGAGGCGGATGGACGCGAATTTCCAACAGGACCCTACATGATTATTGAAGTGGGAAGGGGCCTTCCTCGTTCACCGTAAGTCAGTGGCCTTGCTCAAATGTTGCAAAATCCCGTTTACACTCATCATGGGGTCAATGAGCACCGCCAGGCGGAAGACCGACCAGTTGGGCCAGCGCCTGCCAGTGCCTCGGATGCGGAATACGCCTGCCCGCCTGAATGTCCGATGAGTACGGCTCGCTTACGCCCAGCAGGGCGCCGATTTGCGCCTTCGCGACGCTGGCAAGCGCGGGCTGAATCCGCTTTAGGTAGACATCGCGGGTGAGCCACGCCGGGAGGTCTGAGGGTTCCCAATTTCGAATGGCCTGCTTGTGCCGCCGCATGGTGGCTGCCCGCTTTGCTAGGTGCTCCGGTTGCTGTGCGCACTTACGCCCGGCTTTGAAGTTGACACCCGTAACCCGCTTTGAGCATTTCCAGCAGCGCTGCCCATCGACTGGAATCTTGACTCCGCAATCGCTGCAAACATGTTCGGGTTTAGGCTGGCCAACTTTTGGTAGGTCGCCACCTTTTGCTTCGCGTTTGTAGCGCTGCGTAAGGCGAGTTGCGATCAATTGTCGAGCAATCTTGGATACGGAACTTGGTTTGGACGCGGAGGACCAAATCTCTTGCGCGACATATTCTGCTACCGGAGCTACTAGTTTGCGCCACGTGTCCGAAGTCTCGCAGAGCTTGATGGCCAACGGTGACGCAATGCGGCAGTTCCCATTACGGTCCTCCCAAAAGTCGGAGCGGCGGAGCGGCTCTCGCTGAAGCCAATCAAGAACAAAGGCATCACACTTCGCGCGTATCGGCTCCATGATGTCACAGGCGAGAGAATCCCTGTTGGGGGTGTCCACGTGGAGCAAGCCGATGCCGGGATCAAGGCCCATCGCCGATGCAGCTAGTCTCGATTCCGCCTCCAGGATCGAATAGATCAGGTTGCTCAAGGCATTCGGCGGGTTGGCCGCAAGGCGTGGACTGTGGGTCAAGGGTGAGATGCGGGAACCAAATCGCTTCCAATGTTCCGGCACACGGCGCTCGTCCTTGCGCGGCCAGTGAATCGGTATGTTAGCCCACGATTGCCAATAGCAGCGCGCAGCCTGCGCTTCGATCAGCCGCACGACTTCTATACCTTCCGCGCTTTGTAGTTCATCCTTGAATCGAGCAATTGCGTCTGCTGCCGCGGAATCATGCAGCATATCCCGCACGAGTAGCTCCTGCCCGGCGAGCTTTTGGGAGATGAGTTCCTTGGAAATCTTGAGCGCCGTCCCGTTGCCGATTGCGAGCGCCTGTGCTCGGCGGAGCTTGGCATCCGATGGAGAAACAGGACCAGTAACGGCAAGCACCTTGCCTCTGCGGTCAAGCATCACGAAACTCGCGTCCTGATCAGCCAGCCAGCGCAGGGCTTCTAGCGTAATGAAACCGTCGCTCCCGATCAGCACCAACCTTTTCAGACCATGGTTTACACGGGGCAGGCGGATGGTGCAGCGGTCGTCGGCTATCCCATCATGCAAGAGCAAATGACCGGCGTTCACCTGGACGCGGATGCCATAGCCATTCAAGACCAGGACGCCAGATTTGCGGAGGGCGTGCGAGTGCGGTAGCGTGGGCGAAGCTGCCATTGGAGTAATGCCTCCTGTGGTGGTCAGGGCTTGTCGGCTGCTACTAACAGTCGGCAGGCCCGTTTTACTTCAAGAAGCTTAGCTTGCGGGCCGCGATTTGTATTTTCGCCTCACCCGTTTGCGTGCCGGTTTTGCATCCCGAGATTCTTCGAAAATCTCTTCGGGTCGGAGGGAGCCGACCAGATTGATGGCTGTGCGTGTGGTAACCCCGAAAAGCGCACCCGCGAGGGCGCGAGATAGAAACCAGAATTGCTTCAGTCGGGTCGACGGGCGGATTGAAACATTACAGCGAGGGAAACGCGGGTCGTGCAAGGCAGCAACGTACTGTTCTGCGTACTGAGACAAATATGTGGGAAATGGACTGCCTGGAGGAATGGGCCAGGCCTCTACTTCTATTTCCTTCTGCACGCCGGGTTCAACTTCAACCTTCCTAGTCATGACTGCTTCTCTGCAGACCTCTCGTATCCGCTCCGGAGTCGTTGCCGGGTCCAGCAATTCCTTAAGGACTCCGGGTTCACCCGGTATCCTGACTTCCTTCATAGCATCCTCTCTTACGATACGGGACCACAGTGGCCGTGTTGAGGAGAGTTGATCCTCCAGCTCCCGGCACCGTTCCTGCTTTTTGGATGCTTCTAAGAGACCAGCTTGAATTTCTTCCTCAGCTTTCTTGGCTGCCTCTGCGGGGATGTTCAAGTTCTCAAGCTCGATGGTCGACTGTCGAAGCTTTACCCTGTCCAGTGTCCACCGAAGATTCCCCTCGGCGATCCTCCGGAAATCCCAATAAAACTGGTGCGCGAACGCGTAGACCGATCCAGGGTCGGCTTTTTGTGGTCTACCGGCTCCCATAATTAAAGGGCAAAAACTGCTTCTCTATCATTGACCGTGATTGTCATCATCCCGTACAACACAACTATATTATGCGCCTTGCTGGTTAGCCACTGCAAGGGCAATAAATAGGAGGCTCGAAGATGCACCGAGATGAAACTGTGCTTGCGGTGGGGATGGTTGAGGCAGCCCGGCGGTTGGGGCTGTCCGCTCGAACAGTAGCGACTCTTGTTCTGCGGCGGGAGCTACCAAGCCGCAAGGTAGGTCGCCGACGGATTATCCCCGTTGTGGCTTTGGAGGCTTTCGTACAAGCCAACCATGGGCCTGGTCGCACTAGAGCAGCAGCTTTGAGGGAAACAGCATGAGCGCGGGGTGAGCCAATGCCGTCAAAAAGAAGGTCCCAGGCTCGCCGCGCCAGGCTACCGGGGGCCAGAAAAACTAAACCAATCAACTCAAGTTTAGCGCGATCTGCGCGCGCGGGTGAAATTGCTCGTGCCACGGCCGCAGTTTCTAAGCACTATCGCGCGCCTCGCCCATGGTTACTCTCTCCGGCGGAGCTAAGGAAACGTGGGGATGCACTGGCGGCGCATGCGGATATGTTGCGCGACCACAAGCTCACGGCTTCGCAAGCTGCAGAGGGCCGAGGCGTCACGACCCGCGACTTTTGGAAATACATACCCAAGGCATTCAAAAAGGACAGGAACGGCAGAATCCGCGCCATCGCTGATCGTTATGTCCGCCGGATGGAAGTTCCCGGCCCGAGTGGTCCAATCATAATCAAAATCGAAGGCTCAAAGGCCAGGAACGAGATTGCACGTTTCCGCAACGATGTCTTCCGTTTTCAAAGAGGCGATCTTACTGCGCTTGATAAATGGCGAGGCGTAACGGTCCAAGGGTACGAGCTTCTGACCGACCCGAAAACCCTTCGGAGGTTGGGCGAGCAAGACAATCTCCCCGAACATTTCGGTAGTGAACAGGTCATCCCGTACTTCGGGGGTGCCGCATGAGACGGTGCAATCTCTGCGGTAGCACCTGTGATGTGACGCAGCATCACGTCGGGGGGCAGAATTTCATTGCATGGTTCACCATGTCGCTCTGCGCCAGGTGTCAAGTAATTTTCCATGCGAGACAGCGGGCTGCCGGAATTGATCTACGCTCCACTCCGAATCGCTTTCACAGGCTCATCCGTGCCCTGAAGATGACGGTTCTGTTCATGTGGATGCTGCTTGACATGCTCGAAAAGGAAATTGCTTCAGACATCGAGAAAGAAAAAGCACTAGAGGGCAACTCGAAATGAGGGATTGGAAATGATTGAGACTCACGATCTCTTTTTGCGCGCTCTTGCCGTACCGATAGAGAGAAAGAAAAAGAAGAAAAAGACCGCCAATACCGAAGGGGAGAACAATGCCCTGGGCGAACCCAAGTGGCCGGACATCCTCGCGTTCGATACCGAAAGCCGGGTCACAGTAGATCAGTCACTCACCTTTGGCGTATGGCGGCGCTGCAGCAAGCTAGTCGGACAGAAATATGAGGTCATCGAAGAGGGGATTTTCCATGCTGACGACCTGCCCGTGAAAGATCTCAAAGTTCTCAAAACTTACACGGAGACGGCGGTCTCCGATGTACCGTCATTTCCTCCCCGCTTCCCGCTTTACTCGCGCACCCAGTTCATGGAGAAGGTACTCTGGCCCGCGCTGAAGCGAGACGGTTCCATGGTGGTCGGCTTTAATCTCGGCTACGATCTCACGCGGATCACCCTGGACTGGACGGACGGGAATAAGGGCGAATGGTCGCTCGTGCTGATGCAATATGCCGACGGCCCCGAAAATTGCAATTATCCCCGCATCCTGATCACACCAATAGACAGCAAGAAACAGATAATCAAGCTGTGGCGACCTTGGAAGAAGAATCAACACGAGTGGAAGGACGCAGGTAGAAACATCCACTTTCTCGACCTTCGGACCTTGCTCTGGGTGCTTTACAACAAGTCGCACTCGCTTAGGACTGCCTGTGACAACAAAGGCGGTCCTTTCAAAGGGCAGAACCTACCCCAGAAAGATGATCATGATCCGAGTGGCGGAGTCACACCTGAGGAAATTGAACACTGCCGTCAGGATGTCCGCTGCACGATTGCATTGCTGAACGCCTGTAAGCAGGAATTTGACAGGCATGCCGATCTAGATTTGAAGCCTTGGAATGCCTATTCACCTGCGAGTATTGCCAAAGCGTACCTGAAGGCAATGGGGATCGAACGACCTGAGGTCAAGTTCAAGGTGCCCAACGAAAAGCTTGGGTGTTGGATGCAGAGCTACTACGGCGGTCGCTCCGAATGCCGAATCCGCCACGAAGTTGTGCCCGTGGCCCCTGTTGATTACACCTCCGAGTATCCATCCTGTTGTGCAAACCTTGGGCTGTTTAAATTCTTGACGGCTGAGCGTTTGGACTTTGTCGATGATACGGAAAACGTAAAGCGCCTCGTTGCGACTATCACTATGGAAAGATGCTTCCGGCGTGACACATGGCGCAATCTCAACTTTGTGGCCCGCGTATTGCCTGATGGGGACATCCTGCCCATCCGGACTGTCTACGATGGTGTGACCCATAACATCGGCAACAACTACTTGCATCCGAACCCAGCTCATCCCGAACCCGTCTACATGGCTGGCCCCGACCTCGTGGCCGCAGTGGTTCAGCAACCCGGCAAGATTCCCAAGATTCAACAGGCATTCCGCATTGTGCCCTCCGGAAAGCAGCCGGGGATGAGAGCCGTAAGACTACGCGGCAAAGTCCTGATTGATCCTAATGATGATTCGGTTGACCTCTTCACAAAGATTATCGAGGAACGCAAACGCAACAAGGATGATGCCGATCTCTACTACTGGTTGAAGATCCTGGCCAATTCGATCTACGGGTTCTTTGTGGAGTTGATTCCAGAGCATTTCAAGCAACCCAGGCGCGTGATGGTGTTCTCCGGTGATGAGTGTTTCCCTGATTCTTCCTGCGTAATCGAAAAACGGGGAAAGTGGCTCGCGCCCTACCTGGCAACTCTCATCACGTCCGCCGGAAGGCTTTTGCTCGCGATGCTAGAGGTCGAAGTGACGCGAGCCGGAGGAACATATCTATACTGCGACACCGACAGTTTGGCGATTGTGGCATCGAAGAATGGCGGCACGCTGCGTACCCCCGGCGCGCAGGGTAAACGTATTTTGACCTGGGATGACGTTGACCGAATTACTGCCAAGTTCCAGGCGCTCAATCCGTACGACCCGGACGTAGTGCAGGACCTACTGAATCTCACAGATGACAATTACGTGTGCAAATGTTCGCATGAACTCAAAACCGAGCATGATGAAGCCGGAGTTTGTGAGGTGCGCGGATGCAACTGCAACGCGAAGAAAAAGGTGCGTCGGCAGTTGTGGGGTGTGGGCATAGCAGCCAAAAGATACGCGCTACTTGAAAAGGTATTGAACAGACGCGGGAAATTAACAGATACAAAAATCGTCAATCCCAAAGCGCACGGAATCGGCTTTCTCTATCCCCCAAAAGACAACCCGGGAAATTGGAGAAAAGACGCGCCACTGTGGGTTTACGAGATGTGGGATTACATCGTGCGCGAATTTCTGGGATTAGAACGCACACGACCGGATTGGGCTTCACTTCCGGAGATGATGCGCTTCTCCGTATCGACTTGGAACGTGTTCAAGATGCTGGAGATGTGGGAGGGTGCACGTCCCCACAATTTCATGTTCATGGTGATGACTTCCGAGGCGTACTCATTCGATTTCGATTTTGATAACAAACCCGATCACAAACCCATGGTGATTGTGCCATTTTCGAGCAAGCAAGACGAGTGGCGCAGTCTCGAAGGTGTCGATATTCACAATCGGGATCGGCGCGGCCGATATCGACGTTACCGGATGGACGATCCTGGTTTTCACCCTCTCACGTACGGGCACATGATCGAGGAATATATCCGGCACCACCAATCGCGCAGACTGCAATGTTGATCGAACAGCGAAAATAACAATGTTCCGATGTCGAGGAGTCTGGCTTCGTTCGGCCATTCCGCCGGACGTTTCGTTGAGCCACGAGACATGAATACTGTCCGCGCGTCTTTCGCTTCGAGGATGATCGGCGGCCGATAGGGATTCGCAACCCAACATTGAGTTTTTCTCCACCACGTCTTTGAAAAAATGAGGGCGAATCCCCCATTGTGCGTCCGCCAATCGAGGCTGAGACGGCTTAGATCGAATGGCAAGTTGAAGCCCACGATCAGCCATCCCTTACGCAGCGCGGGAAAGAACACGTGTTCCATGAATTCGGGGAACGAGCGATGTACTCGCAACCGTATCTTGGGCGGGAAGCAAGGCAGCTCGATGTCGGGAAAACTGTTTGCCACGAAAGTCCCTATGGTGTTGAGTTCCTGTTTGGAAAGTCGTTCATCATAGACGAGACCCTCTTCGCTGCAACGGTACTGTCCGTCGATCAGATTGCAGATACGGTAGACTCCGAACATCAACGTCTGATCAATGGAAGTGCGGGTCTCAGTGTCGAACAGCAGGGCGCGCTCTGGCCAGCGTGGAGGCATCGCGCTATCTTTCTTCGATGGAGCTTTGGGCTGCCTCTGCACTTTGACCGTGTGCGCCCGAAGAAAGATTGGCAAGCGATCAGGAATCATACGTTACCTCCCAAAATCTTCTCCGGATCAATTACCTCCGGGTGATCCAGTAACCACAAAAAGACATGGCATCCTTCACGAGCGCGTTTGATCCGCTGCTCAAGGTTCGACGCCGGTTTCATCATGTCAGGGTCGGCATTGTAATAGGCTCTGGTTACCAGCTGATGATGGAGAGTGCACAGCGGAACACGAAACCAACTGCAGTGATTTCGGCCGCCGACGTGATGCCATTCTGTGGCTGGCCTGTCGCAAAGTGTGCATCGTTTGCGCACAGTTACACCGCACCTGCCAGGGCGTACAGATCCTCGAACGGCTGATCGCTCTCCGCAGCAGCCGCAGCGATACGTGAAACCTCGTAATGGGAGGTTGCGAGACGCACTCCGTCTATGAAGATATTGCGCGGAAAGGCATCTATAAGTGAGAAATCGCCCCGCCCCGCGGCCTTGACTGCGTTGTTCCACGCACCCACAAGGCTTGCTTGGCGGCTCCCGCGAGCGCGCAGCCACCTAAATTCCCCTGGCTTAGCCGTGGGGATTTTCAGTGTGCGGGTATACCGGTCATACCCACGCACCTGAAGCTGGCCACGCTCGTCATGGAAAAAAGCACGTGGGAGAAGAAGCTTTGCTGTTCGGCGAGTGATGCCCGACTGTTTTTCAATATCCCTCCAGGCAAGACCCTGGCGTCGAAGTCTCACGAGTTCAAACGCAGTAATGCGCTTGCGCGATGCATCGTGACGCGAGACACTAATGTTGAAGCGTTTTTTGTTCTTAGCGGCTGAGCGGCTGCCCCTGGACGAGGTTTCCGCCTGCCGCTTTCGTTTGTGCGGCATGGTTTTTACGCCGTTCTGCCAGTTTCTCCTTCAGCAGCTGCAGCTGGCCCGAGGCAGCCAGACCCGTGATCACTCCTAACGAAGGCCTCCAATGCCATAACCGGAATAATTCTCCGGCGGCCCACCTTTCGGCTCGGAAGCTCGTTCCGCAGGACAAGCGTGGCCACGGTGCGAGTGGACAGGCCCAACCTCCGGGCCGCTTCGGACATCCCAACGGCTACTACGGTTTCATCTCGGTGCATCCTGGTGCCTCCTGTTATTGCCCCTTGCGTAACAAGCAGTCAACGTGCATACTGTAGGCAGTTATAGAGGATGTAACCTAAGAGCTTCAAGAAATCTAAAATAGCTTTTGCCCTTTAATTATGGGAGCTGGAAGACCAACAAAAGTAGACTCAGAAACGCTCTACACGTTCGCCCATCAGTTCTATTGGGACTTTCGGAGGATTGCCGAGGGAATGCCCCGATGGCGGATCAATAGGCTAAAGCAGAAGCAGTTAGAAGCAGAGTTGGACCGGAAAACGGATGCTCAACTAAAGGAAGAAACGAGACAGCACCGCGAGGAGATCATTGGGAATGAGATTCGCGCTGGTGTGTTGGCGCAGGCTCAGAGGGAAACCAGGCTCCGAGAAATAGAAGATGCCGAGATTCCGGTCACGCGAGATTGGTTACGACGTTGTATAGCAGAAGAAGCTAGGGAGGAACTGAGGTTCCCCGGTGAGCCGGAGGTAATCAACTCTTTGCTAGACCCCAAAACGACTCCCGAGCGAGTGCGCGATATTTGTAAAGAAGCCTTCATGAGTCGAACAGTCGAGATTGAGCCTGGGGGTTTCCAAGATGTTGAGCAGTTTCCGGCTTGGCCCATGCTTCCAGGCAGTACGCTGCCCGGTTATTTGTCTGAGTTCGCGGAGCAATATGTGGATGCGTTGCGTGATCCCCGTTTCCCGCGCTGCGATGTGTCAGCACGCCCCTCGACTCGGTACAAGCAATTCTGGTTTCTGTCTCGGGCCCTCGCGGGCGCGCTCTTCGGGGTTAAAGCACGTACAGCCATCAATCTGGTCGGATCTCTTAGACCCGAAGAGGTGTTCGTGCAGTCGCGCAGGGCTACGCCCACACGTCAACGGACCAGACGAAGGTACAAATTGCGGAATCCAAATTAGTTCATTGAAGGAAGCGGGCCTGCCGGACTGTTCGAAGCAGCCGACAGACCCTAACTACCACGGAGGTATGAGCTCCAATGGCAGCTTCAGGCACCCTACCGCAACACAACGTATCCCGTAAATCCCTCATTGGCAGAAGTGGCGTTCTCACGCTCACTGGTTTCGGAATCAAGGTGCGGATGCAGTCCGGCCACTTGGAAATCGAAGATGGCATCGGGCCGGAGCGCCGCAAGATCAGGCTCGCCCGCGTCGGACACGGGCTGAGGCGTTTGGTCTGCATTGGCTCAGACGGGTTCATATCACTGGCCGCGCTGCGCTGGCTCGCCGATCAGGATGCAAGTTTTGCGATGCTTGAACGTGATGGTAAGGTGCTCGCCGTCACCGGGCCGGTCCGCCCTTCGGATGCCAAACTCCGGCGAGCCCAAGCCCTTGCGCTTTCATCCGGCGCCGCGCTGCGAATCGCGCGAGAACTAATCAGCCAGAAGCTCGCAGGGCAGGCACAGGTTGCGCGTTACAAACTCTTGGACACCTCTGCCGCTGACAAGATTGCTCAATTCATGGCGGAATTGCCAGCCGCCGAGAGCATCACGACTATCCGGTTGATCGAGTCACAAGCCGCCCGATCCTATTGGTCGGCGTGGAGCACACTACCTGTCAACTTCCCGAAGAATGAGGTTGGACGAATTCCCGCTCATTGGCAGAGCTTCGGAGCGCGGGTCTCTCCGCTGACGGGATCACCCCGGCTTGCCGCAAATCCCGCAAACGCAATTCTTAACTTTCTGTATTGCCTGCTGGAATCCGAAGCTCGTCTTGCAGCGGCTTGTCTGGGACTAGACCCAGGCTTGGGTGTTCTGCATGTGGACACAACTGCGCGCGACAGTTTGGCGTGCGACCTGATGGAGCCAAGTCGCGCACGCGTGGACGCTTACTTGCTTGATTGGATCACACGCGAACCGCTTAAGCGAGAATGGTTTCTTGAGCTAGGAAATGGGAACACTCGGCTGACCGCATCCTTCGCTTGTCAACTTTCGCAGACAGCTCCGATGTGGGCTCGTGCGGTCGCGCCATTCGCGGAGTGGATTGCTCGTGCGCTCTGGTCGAGTTCAGCCAGGCTCGCTCGTGAGTCTGCGCCGCCTACGCGGCTAACGCAGCGTTTCAAGCGAGAAGCAAAGGGTGCACCGCCACTACCATCCGCGATTAAGGCACCCCGGCGGGAAAATATTTGTCCCGGCTGCGGGAAAACTATTCAAGACCGCAGTACCACCTGTGTCAGCTGCTCCCTTGGGGATGCCACCAAGAACATGCTCGATGCCGCGCGGATTGGTCGCCAAACGGCGAATGGTCCTGAAGCCCAGTTGAAGCGTGCGATCACTCAACGTAAGAACGCTTTAGCGCAACACTCATGGAAGTCGTCCGACCAGCCAGCGTGGCTGACAGAGAAATTCTTTTCGGAAAAGATTCAACCACTCCTCGCCTCGACCTCAGCACGTGCTATCGCTCGACAAATCTCAGTGTCTCGCTGGTACGGTGGCCGCATCCGCGAGGGATATCGCCCGCATCCGAGGCACTGGCAGACGCTGGCGAAACTGGTAGATGTTTCACCAAGTCCAGAAAGATACATCGAAAGGACGCTCGGCTCATAGGTGCCAGGGACCTTGAATCCGCGTGAAAACGTAGTTACAACAACTTAGACGGCAGCAGATGGCACGCTTTACCGTGTTTTCGATGTGAAGCAGTGCGAACGGCGCGGAACGGCACGGTTCTTAAACCAACGAACAGAGCGCAGTTAGACCGCGGTTTGCTTAGGTTACCGTGGTGACTGGCGGTGGGTGATTGTGATGACTATTGTTAAAACTGCGGGCCGTGAATTATGCACACGATTGAGGAACTAGTAGCGCATTCTAAGGACTGCCAGGAACTGCGAGAGTTTCATCAGTTTCACCGCAATCACCCTGAGGTGCTGGACTTCCTGGTTGAGGGAATTGAGGCACGCATCAGGCGCGGATTTACTGCCTATTCTTGCGGCTCCTTGTGGGAATACGCACGTTGGAAACTGGACATCGAAAAGGGTCCATCGGACACCTACAAGCTGAATGACAAACTGGAACCGTATTATGCGCGTGCAATTGTCATCTTGCACCCGCAGTACAACGGAATGCAGGAATTCCGCAAAGCGAAAGCCGATGAGGTCTTCAGAACGCGAATTGAACCTGCTCCGAAGAAACGACCCAAACACTACGCACTTAGATTGCAATGGGCCGACGGGACACCTTTGCAAGAGCAGCCGCCGAAGAAACCCTCTTCCACTGTCGGAATGCCTGCCGATGAGAAAAGAGATATAGGCTCCCGGAAATGACAGCCCCGGAGACGATGAAGAGCATTCAGTGGAGACGCGGGATAACACGGTTGTACGTTGTCACGGCGATATGCTGGGTGGTCTTCGTAATCGCGCTCGCCACTATGGACGCCAGTTCGTGGCCTAAAGCGCCAGCACATGACCTAGGTGTGGCTCCCGATTTTGACAACAGGCGGCCGGTAGTACACCTTTCCTCCGGTTTTACGATAGACACACGGGGTCAGAAAGTGGACTGCTACGACAAGACAGGCAGCCGAGTATCGGATAAGGAGCCGTGGGTTTTAGCTGGAGGAGATTGTGGTGGAGATGAATACGAGGTTCCACATGGACACCGGTTCGCCCTACCCTCACGGTGGGAACGTTGGCATGATGACGAAATTAGAGGGTATGCAGCGTTTGCGGTTCTACCCGTCGTGCTTGTGTTTGCATTGATGCGCTCAGTGTTCTGGGCCTTAGCCGGATTCAGGTCGGCGAGTTGATATTGGGGAACCTGGCCTCGGTTTATCTCTTGGAGCCGCTTTTGCCTGACCTGTTAGGGTTGAGGCGGGTAATGTGTTCGTGGGAGGGAACCCCGAACAGTGCGTAGTGCTTCGCCCTTCGCGTTAATCCAGCTAATGCAATCAACCGAAAGTATCGAGTGAAGTTGCAGTAGAGGGCTAGGATTTGGTTAATGCGAGAGACCATGTCGTCAGCTACGGCGAGAACTTCATTTCCCGTCGTGCAGAGTGCGAATTCCAATGACTCCAAAACCCAACTGTCTTCTTTTTTTCTTGAGCCTTTGTTTCTTGATTCTCGCGCTGTCGCTGTCAAAACAAGGGGCTATGGACGCAAGCACGTCGTCTTGCCCCGTCAGCACTGCCGCTGCGTATCGAATCACCGGACTTGGCGTTGTTCTTGCGACGGCACGTTGAGTAGGCGAGGACGCTGTCGTCGAGTTCGGAGTGCCCGGCGGCGTCACAGTGGTTGCAATTGATAAGCCCCAAAGCGGGGAGGTCGCCGGGACGGTCACAGTTGCGGAGACGACTACGGGCTTCTTCCCCTCCAGAGGTCTCACACCAGTTATTGTAGCGGCCATCGTGTTATCAAGCGTCGCCGGGACGCGCGTCCCTCCGTTGTAACTGCGCCAGTTTGCGAGCGGCTAGGATGCTCGCCGCAATCAACAGCACGCGCTTGCAGCCCTCGTCCACAGCACAGTAATCCTATCATGTTCGCCTTGCATTCGCCCATCCAGTACAGACGAAGAGGGAATGCTGTTGCAGATGACGAACAACTGGCGCGGATCGCGAAGGTTCCCAAACGAGAATTCATGCGTCGCGGAATCAATCAGCATACCCTGGAAAAAATCTGCAAGCGAGAACCCGTGTACGTGCAACCAAGCTGACGCGGTGTCTGAAAGTGCTCGATGCATACGCATTGGAGAAATCCTCGGAGTTGATCAACAGTGATGCGCACACGGAGAGCAACAGCATTGTTTACGCAACTTGTGGGACTCACGCGCAGAATTAGGACTTTTTGTTTGACTTGCTTCACCGATATCCATAGCATTTCTTTGCGATCGGCCAGCCCATGTCTACTACGATTCCGCCTGTCGTTAAGGAACAGTTGGAGTTAATCCACAGTGACCAACTGAAACGTGATGAGGTCGTATCCGTTGAACGCCTGCAAGAACTCTATCGGCTGTTCCGTGATCGGTTTGGACCCCCAAAGCTGGCCGCGATGGATGGCGAGGAACTGCTCAATGCCATGCATGCACACGGCAGCCACGAAAGCTTGGTTTACTGGCTGGAGTTCAAGAACGACAACGAGTTTCCTAGTCCAGGCTTCGGGAGCATTGCAGGAGGCAGCTCACATAAGTTCGGGTTGTTCCGGCGCAAAGAGACGGAGCAATGGGTTACCGGCAGTGGGATCAAAGAGAAGGTACTCAGCATCCCAGAGGCCATTGCCATCGCTCGCAAGCATCGAGATCAATTTGTTGCCGGTGCGCGGATCTTGGAAGAGTTTACCGCTAACACCGATGATGCAAGCTACCTAAAACTTCAAAGTGATCTCAATCAGTACGCACCCGATACGAGCCGCCTTGCCTGGGGGCACAAGTATTTCCATTTGCTGTTTCCCGAAAAACTGGACGACTATCACAATCAGAAATGGCAGCGCCATCACCTCCTGAAACTCCTGCAGTTACCTCCATCCGAGGAGGGGCTTTATGTGTGCGCCGGCAGATACGTGCAGCTCACTAAGGAGTTCGGTTGGCCCATGAATCACCTAAGCTCTGCGCTAAACGCTCGAGATGGCGACCCAATCCGCTATTGGAGAGTCGGTACACGTGTTGGAGAAGATAATAAAAAGAGCATCTGGCCGGCAATTCATGCGGGTGGGTACGTGGCAATTGGTTGGCCAGCTCTCGGCGACCTACGCGGTGTACCTGAGGATTCGAGACGGCAGGTGATTCAAGAAAGGATAGAAAAGTTATATGGCAGCACTAAACAGGTTTCTTCTAGGAAAACGGTAGAGATATTGCATTTCTTCTCGACAATGGCGGAGCGTGACGTTGTCGTCGCCGCCGACGGCGGTACAGTGCTGGGGGTTGGACGCATAACCGGTCCGTACAACTACGACGAATCGGAACCTCATGAAGCGCCCCATCGCCGCAGAGTGGAATGGCACAATACCGACCGATGGTCATTACCCCAGTCAAATGAAGGGCTACAGACTACTGTCTCGAAAATCAGAAAATCGGACAATCGGCTCGCGCTCGAAGAAAAGCTTATTCGACCAGCATCGCCTCCAACCAATGTGACATCCTTGCCGCTAGATACCGAAGAAAGCGCACCCCTGGAAGGCCACCAGGTTCAACGGCGGTACTGGGTGGAAAAGACTCACGTCCGAGGTCGCCAGAGTCGAGAGTCGGGAGACCTGTCCCTAGGGAAGGCGCTTTGGTCCCCACAGAAGGATAAACGTGGGGCTGACATTTATCGATTCATGAGAGAGGTAAACCCGGGCGATGTCATACTCCACTTGACAGACAACGAGGGGTTTACCGGGGTTTCCACGGCGGCATCAAGAGCAAACGATTTCAATGGTCTGGCTGACACCGAGTGGGGTACGGGCCCTTCATACCTTGTGCAGTTGGAGAATTTTGAAAGCCTAACGCCGCCGCTATCGCGTTCCATCTTGTTCAATGAGCCTTTCAAGCAGCGATTGATAGACATTTTGGATTCTGGCCACTCAAACCTGTTTTTCAATCGCGAGCCATCCCTTAACCAAGGTGCCTATTTAACTCCGGCGCCCCCACAATTACTCTCCGTCCTGAATGATGCCTACGAACACATTGCGGGGAAACCTCTTCTCAGCGATCAGTTCACCTCTGCGAAGCCGATACATACGAAAGGTCCGACGATCTCGGATTCGTCCTTTGATATGGACTGGCTTGTGGGCTTGACGCTTTGGGAGCGGAGCTTGTTGGAAGACGTACTGGAAGTGCTGCGAAGTGGGGCCCCTCAGGTGATCCTTGCGGGACCGCCCGGCACCGGTAAGACCTGGGTGGCTAGGGCGGTGGCGCGTCATCTCACCAACGGAGATGTTTCCCGTGTCAAATTGGTCCAATTCCACCCGACCTATGGCTATGAGCAGTTTATCGAGGGACTTCAACCCGTTGTAGATGAGCAGAATCGAATAAACTTTAAGCCGGTTCCCGGAGTGTTGCTGAAGTTTTCAGACAAGATGGATTCGCGATCCGCGCAGCGCGTTTTGATCATCGATGAAATGAATCGGGCAAATTTACCAAGAGTATTTGGCGAGTTGCTGTACCTCTTGGAATACCGTGACGCATCAGTTGATTTGTTGTTACGTGAAGATTTTCGGCTTTCGCCAAAACTCAGCATCATTGGCACAATGAACACCGCTGATCGAAGTATCAGAGCAATCGATGTGGCTCTTCGCAGGCGCTTTGAGATTTTTGAATGTCCTCCAAGCGCACAGATACTCGAGCGCTACTACGCCGTATCCGGGCACACCTTGGAGGTAGATGGCCTGGTCAAAGGTTTTGAGCTATTAAACGCTGACTTGCAGTCTCGGCTAGACCGACACCACACAATAGGACACTCGTTCTTCATGCAGCCGACATTCACCACCGCTCACTTGAAGAGAGTATGGGATCGAAAGATTTTTCCGTTGATCGAAGAGTACTTCTTTGACGAGCCGGATGTGGCGGCAGAGTTTTCATTGATTAAGTACTGGCCCAATGCACGCCCGACGTGAGTACGAAATCTTAACGGAATCAACCCCCAAAGCAATTGCTCTCACAAAGGCTCAAGCAACTGCGCTGAGCGAGCTGGGAAAGACGTTAGCCTCTAAGAAGCAATGGTGGGGGGATGAGGATGACGGACCGCCAAGTGCGGTCGAAAAGTCGGTCATCCGCTGCTCGCCCCGCATCGATGGAAAATGGGACGTAATCGTCCTCAATGCGGTGGGCATAATTACGACAGAGGATCTGGATCTGTTTGTTGAACCCAAGATACCCTTAGCTCATGCAGTCTACCTATTCTCGCGTTCGGATCAATTTCCCCGGCTTCCTGACAATGCACTTAAAACTCAGATTGCGACAGGCCAGCTACTTTGGCGAGCAGTGGCACAATGGTTCATAACGTCGATCGAGCAACTGCTACGCGACGACCTCATTAAGGACTATCGAGGTGCAATTCAGGAAGTTCCCCAGGCAAGAGGTCACGTTGACGTCTTCGCCACAACCCAGAGTTTTCTTAACGGTAGGCTGGGCATCGTGTGTGAATACGATGAATTTGATGCTGACAACGCTCTTAATAGGGTTCTAAAGGCTGCTCTTTCAAAGACTCAACGGATGCATGGTTTGGATACTGCGGTAAGGGATCGCGCGGCGCGTGCGGTGCTTCGCTTTGACGACGTCGGTCCGCTACGTCCTGTGGACTTGCGTGTATGGGTTGACCGGCACGCCTCGAGATATAGTGATTCGGTGGCACTTGCTAAGCACCTTCTTTGGGGCACTGCTCGAAGTATAGAGGTCGGAGAAGCCAGCGCAAGGTGTTTTCTTCTACGAACCCCCGACTTAATAGAGGCAGGGGTACGTTCTCTTTTGGAAAAGGCTCTAGGTGATATCTGTCTTGTGAAGAAGTGTGGAGTCGGTATCCCGGGAACAAAGATGACTCTAAATCCCGATTTGATGTTCGGCGATCAAGCGGTTGGAGACGTTAAGTACAAGACTTCTCCTGACTGGGTTAGATCTGACCTTTACCAAGCAATTTCGTTTGCTGTAGGGTTTGGTGTCAGGCGTTGTGCGATCGTCAGTTTTTGCGAACAGACTGAGGTTTCTGTCAAACCCATTACGGTTGGCAACATTGAAGTCGTGCATTTTGGATGGCCCGTCGGCGTTACACCGGAACTTGCGGAACAACAATTAACGACCAGAATCAGGAGTTGGATTACTTCACTTGGGGCTGGTAATGTGAGCTGATTGTTCGATTGTTCGATTGTTCGACAATTCTCTCACCACCGCCCGGCCCCGCGCTCCCTCATGCCCCGCTCACACGTTCGCGTCGCCCCCTGCGCGTTCAGCATGCTGCACACACGTTCGCGAGTGGGACACTTTTTCCCGCATATGTAGCTAACCCCGGGGGGTGTTTGACCCTTCTTTTCTCGCGCCTGTAAGATCAGCACTTAGCCTTTAGCTCTTGGCCTTTGGCTTCATCGGGAGGTGCTGGCTGCGGTTTGCGGACTGGCATCGCGACCGTTGCCCCCTAAATGCCAATTGCTGACTGCCAACTGCTGACTCATGCCCCACGAACTTCCCAAAGCCTACGAACCGGGCGCGATTGAAACGCGCTGGGCCGACTACTGGATCAAAGAGAAGCTCTTTTCCGTTCCCACGCCGCCGCCGGGCCCGCCTTCCGAAAAAACGACGCGTCCCGTATTCACGTTGCTGCTGCCGCCGCCCAACGTCACCGGCCGCCTGCACATGGGACACATGCTCAACCAGACGCAAATGGACATCATTGTCCGCTGGCACCGCATGCGCGGCTTCACTACCTTGTGGCTTCCCGGCACCGACCACGCCGGCATCGCGACCCAGATGATGGTCGAGCGCGACCTTGCCAAGGAAGGCAAGAAGCGCCGCGACTTGGGCCGCGAAAAATTCATTGCGCGCGTCTGGGAATGGAAAAAGCTTTACGGTGGCGCGATTCTCGACCAGATGAAGCGCCTCGGCGCCAGCGTGGACTGGGACCGCGAGTACTTCACCATGGACGAAAATCTTTCGCACGCCGTGCGCGAGGTCTTTGTCCGCCTCTATGAAGAAGGCCTGATCTATCGCGGCAAGTACATCGTCAACTGGTGCCCGCGCTGCGAAACCGCCATTTCCGACCTCGAAGTGAAGCACGAAGACGTAGCGGGAAAATTGTGGGAGATTCGCTACCCGGTGATCGGAACAAAAGAATTCATCACCGTAGCTACCACGCGGCCCGAGACCATGCTCGGGGACACGGCCATCGCCGTCAACGCAAGAGACGAGCGCTACACGCATCTACATGGCAAGAAAGCTCTGCTGCCGCTGATGCAGCGCGAGATTCCGATCATCACCGACGAACTGGCCCAGCCTGAATTCGGCACGGGCGCGGTGAAAGTGACTCCCGCGCACGATCCCAACGATTTTCAGGCCGGACTGCGCCACGACCTGCCCCAGATTGACGTGATGGACGAGCACGCGCACATGAACGCGAATGCGGGTCGGTACGCGGGGTTAGATAGATATGAAGCCCGCAAGCGCGTCCTGGCCGACTTGCAGGCGCAGGGATTCCTGGCCGGGGAGAAGGATTACACCATCGCCCTCGGCAAGTGCGACCGCTGCGGAACCGTGGTCGAGCCGCGTTTGTCGGAGCAGTGGTTCATCAAGATCAAGCCGCTGGCCGAGCGCGCCAAAGAAGCGGTCGAGAGCGGCGAGATCACGATCGTCCCCGACAACTATCGAACGATTTATCTGAACTGGATGAACAACATCTACGACTGGTGCATCTCGCGCCAGTTGTGGTGGGGCCATCGCATTCCGGCGTGGACCTGTGCCAAGTGCAAGAACGTGATGGTCGCGCGCGAGGCTCCTCTCACCTGCGGGAAATGTGCCAGCACAGAACTCGAGCAGGTTTCCGACGTGCTCGATACTTGGTTTTCCTCCGGCCTGCTCCCGGTTACAACGCTCGGCTGGCCGGAGAAGACGCGCGACCAGGCCGTCTTTTATCCCACCACTCTGCTGATTACGGCTTACGAAATTCTGTTCTTCTGGGTCGCCCGCATGATCATGTTCGGCTGCCACTTCATGCAGGGACATGAGCAGGACCCGGCGATCAAGCAAGCCAGCGGCTGGGGCGACAAGAAAGACGATAGCGTGCCCTTTCGCCAGGTGTACATCCACGCGCTCGTGCGCGATGCCGAACGGCAGAAGATGTCAAAGACGAAAGGGAACGTGGTTGATCCGCTGGATGTGATCGAGCGTTTCGGCACCGACGCCACGCGCTTTACGCTGGCGGCGATGGCCGCACCCGGCACCGACATCGCCTTCAACGAGAGCCGCACCGACGGTTACCGCGCCTTCGCCAACAAAATCTGGAACGCGGCGCGGTTCATGTTCATGAACGTGGACCGCGTGGAACCGGGCCTGCGCCCTACACCTGCCGATGTGGGCGCGGGCGCCTCGCCCGTGCAATCCGGCATTCCAGTCTTCCGCCCTGATACTCTCGAAGACCGCTGGATTCTCTCCCGCTTCAACCGCGTGACCGCCGACGTGAACGATGCGCTTGAGGCCTATCGCTTCCACGAAGCCGCCAACCGCATCTACGACTTTTTCTGGGGCGAGTTCTGCGACTGGTACCTGGAGCTGATCAAGCCCAGCTTGAATTTCGAGGAAGGCGCCGACAAGACTGCTGCCTGCGCTGCCTGCGCCAATCTCGTCAGTCTGTTCGATTCAGCTTTGCGCCTGCTGCATCCCATCATGCCTTTCATCACCGAAGAGATCTGGCAGGCGATGTACGAAGGCAAGCCTCCGCTGAAGTCCATAGCGCTGGCGGCGTATCCGCGGGCGGATGAGAAGCAATTCGATCTCGCCGCCGAGACCGAGATGGCGATCTTGCAGGACTTGATCGTCAGCGTGCGCAATCTGCGGGCGGAACTCAAAGTCGAGCCCAAGGTGAAGGTCCCCATTGAGGTTTTCGCACACGAATCTGAGATCCGCGCCATGATCGAGCACAATCAGGGTGCCGTCGAGCGACTGGCGAATGTCGAGAAGATCACGTTTGTGGAAACCTCGCTGGCCAACCGCGCCGGAGCCCGCAGCACCGCTCGCTTCGACGTCCACGTTGTCTACGAGCGCAAAATTGACGTGGCCGCCGAGTGCGAGCGTCTGAAGAAAGAACTAGAGAAGATCGAGAAAGAATTGGCCAACAACCAGAAACAATTGGGCAATGAGCAATTTCTCGCCAAGGCTCCGGCAAGTGTGGTGGAAGGAATGAAGAGACGAGCGGTAGAGTTAAAGTCACTGCAGGAAAAAACACTGGGACAACTAAAGGGCTTGGGTGGATCAAGAACCACGTAGAGCCGGACAGCCGAGGCGGCTGTCCTCACACGGGTCTTGCTGATCACTGACACTGTCTTATGGACTGGAACTCGCGCCGCATCACCGCCATCCTTGAGAACGCGCTGCTCGAAGACCGGGCCACGCGCGACTCGACCAGCTATGCCTGCGTGGATGGCAACCAGCGCGCCTCGGCGACGATCATTTCCAAGCAGGATTGCATTCTAGCCGGAATCGGCTGCGTGGCCCGCATCCTCGACGTTTATGCCGCGCTCGACGGCGCTGTCACCGCCCACTACGAAGTTACGACGCATCCGGAAATTTTCGATGGCGTGCGCCTCCGTCCCGGACAGTCCGTCGCAGTGATTCGCCATAACGCGCGTGTGATCCTGTCCTGCGAGCGCGTCATTCTGAACCTGCTGCAGCGCATGAGCGGCATCGCAACCCTCACTCGCAAGTTCGTGGAGGCTGTTGCCGGCACCCGCGCCCGCATCCTCGACACACGCAAGACCGTGCCGGGCCTGCGCGTGCTCGATAAGTACGCCGTGCGCTGCGGCGGTGGGCAGAATCACCGCCTCGATCTTTCTGACGGTGTGCTCATCAAGAACAACCACATCGCTCTGGCCGGGGGCATCGCGCCCGCGCTGGAGCGCGCCCACCGCAACCGCCGCGGCGAGCAACCGATCGAAGTAGAAGTGCGCACGCTGGAGGAGTTGGAACAGGCACTAGCCACCGGTGCAGAGGCGATCCTTCTTGACAACATGCCGCTCGCGGACGTGGGCCGCGCCGTCGAGCGTTGCTCGCAGCCCGACGCCCAGAGAAACGGACGCCGTCTCCCCATTGAATGTTCCGGGGGTATCCGCTTGGAAAACGTCCGTGCATACGCCGAGACCGGCGTAGATTTTATTTCCGTGGGCCTGCTGACGCACTCGCCCCAGGCTGCCGATATGAGCCTGCGCGTCGCCCCCGCATGATGTGGCGCGGGCATTCTTGCCCGCGTGCCCCTGGGTGGTTCCGTGCTTCAGCGCTGCGATCGAGTTCTGCTGAGGGATAAGCTTTAGCCGCTGAGGTCTCGCGTCGCATTGTCCTTTCTCCCCGATTCGCGCATAATCTCCGCATCAGCAAGGCCGCCCCAATTCGCACGCGCAAACCCCGGCGGGCAGGGATACTCGCGTCGCACGATCACCAGCCCACAGACATCCGCCTTGGCCGCATCGTCCGCCTTTTGATGGAACACGCCATGGTTGTGGTCAGCGGCACCAAGATCGGGCAGGAGATTTCTTCCAGCCGCTCTGAAGTCTGGCGGCTGATCCAGCAACTGCGCGGCATGGGCGTGGATGTCGCCGGCCACCCCGCCACCGGATATCAGCTGCGCTCCGTCCCCGACTTGCTTCTGCCCGAGATTCTTCAGCCACTTCTACGCGGCACCATCTTCGACGTCCATCTTCGCCACTTCTACAAGATCGGCTCCACCAACACCGCCGCCATGGCCGCCGCGGCCGACGAGGCTCCCGAAGGCAGCGTCTTTCTGGCCGAAGAGCAGACCGCCGGCCGCGGCCGCGGATCGAACACGTGGGAGTCGCCCTGCTCTACCGGTATTTATTGTTCAGCCATCTTGCGCCCGTCGTTGCCGCCCTCCGACGTGCTGGTGCTGTCCCTCGCGGCCGGGCTCGCGGTCCAGGCGGCGATTCGGCAGGTGGATTCGCGCGTGAATCCGGACCTGAAGTGGCCCAACGACATCCTGATCGAAGGCAAGAAAGTCTGCGGCATCCTCGCCGAAATGAACGCCGAAGCCATCCGCGTCCGCTATATCGTGGTCGGAATCGGCATCAATGTGAACCAGGCGAGTTTTCCGAAGGAGTTGCCCGCGACTTCGCTGCGCCTCGCAACCGGCAGCGAGTGGTCCCGCGTGGAACTGGCTGCCGCTTTGCTAAAATCACTCGACCGCGAATATAGGCAGTTGGTCGAGCATCCCGACGCACGCGAAACGATTCTGGACCGCTTTGCCCAGAATTCTTCCTGGGTGCGCGGGAAAGCCGTTCGCATCGAGGAAGCCGGTTTGTCCTTCGAAGGAACCACCGAAGGTCTCGACGCCCGCGGATTCCTGTTGGTGCGCACCGCCCGCGGCGTGCAAACAGTATTAAGCGGAACCGTGCGTGAAAGATGAATCCGGTCAAGCAGTAGCTAGTTGCTAGAAGCCAAGAGCCAAGAGCATGCTTCTCGTCCTCGATGTCGGCAACACGAATACGGTATTGGGCGTCTTCGCCCGCGTCGCCAAGATCCATGCCAGCGGCGACGCTGACGAAACTCCGCGCTACGAGCGCCTTTTGGCCAACTGGCGCGTCGCCACCTCCCGTACCAGCACGGTGGACGAGTACGGCGTCCTGTTCCGCAACCTGTTTTCCATGGCTGGTCTTGAGGCCAAAGGAATTCACGGCATCGTGGTTTCTTCGGTCGTGCCGCCGCTCGATCCCGTC
>Ga0116223_10000443_pt1 | contig 51041 bp, 35 predicted proteins | sample Sb_taG_3_FD_90092 | JGI IMG/M metagenome (GOLD analysis project Ga0116223, IMG submission 90092) | Peat soil microbial communities from Weissenstadt, Germany - Sb_50d_a_PC metaG | ecosystem: Environmental > Terrestrial > Soil > Wetlands > Peat | place: Germany: Weissenstadt | collected 2010-09-21 | reverse complement strand
GGCGTAGATCGTGTGCTTCGACACGCCCACCTCCCGCGCCACGTCTTCCGCCTTGCGACCCGCCTCCAGTTGCTTCAAGGCCCCGATCATCTGCGCCTCCGTGTGCCTGCTCTTCGACATACCCTCTTCCCCTTTCTTTCGCACAAATCATACTCAGCTTTGTGCGGAAACCGGGGAGCAGGTCACATCCGTGATGTTCAAGAAATCTATCCTTGGCTCCGAGGGTAAACTAGAATGCGAACTGCGACCTTGTTGTTGCAACCGCCAGCACGCAATTGCGAGGCCGCTGAATCTATCGCGTCAGACGCCGCTGGATTCTAAACTCCACGCGCAGATGAATTCCATCACATTTTGTTCAGACAAGCATTTTCAATTCGCTCAGCATCCGATTGATGTGTTCCGGCTTGTGGTTTGCGAACACTACGGCCCGTAACGCTCCGTTCGCTCCGGTCCCGACATAGTGAGTGCGCTGGATTGCGATTCCCCGATTCATCAAATCGGCATGGACCCGGTCCATGTCTTCTCCCGTCTTCAGTGTCCAGGCTGCGATTGGAACGGCCGAGTCGTCTTGGTCAAATCCCATCGCCTTCAGTCCAGACTTCAGTTGGCGTGCATTCCGCCATAACTGCTGGCGCAAGTCGGGTTTTGCCATCAGCATTTCCATACCCTTGACAGCCGCCGCCGCCGCTGCGGAGGGAGAGGCATTCGCACCGTTAGCAATATGCCCAGTACGAATTGGGAGAATGAATTCTTGTTTGCCCGGAATGATTCCACCATGCGCGCCCACTGCTTTGCTGAGAGTTCCACCAAAATACAAACGCTCTGACTGCAAACTATAATGCTCGTAAGTGCCGCGCCCGTTTCCTCCCAGAACGCCGATGGCGTGACAGTCATCGATCCACATACATCCGTCATAAGATTCCACGAGTTTGAAATAGTCAGGAATTGGTGCGATCTTGCCAAAGGCCGGGAAAATACCGTCGCTCACCACCAATGGCTTTTCGCCTGGCTTGAGGTTTTCCTTCAGTTTGCTGCGTAAACTGCCTGCGTCACCATGCCCAAACGTGTAGACCGGCTTTTGGAGTGCGTACATGAAGTCGGTGACGCTCCAGTGTGCGCCTTCGTCGACGAACATGGCATCGAATCGGCGTAAGGCAGCTAGCGACTGGAAACCGGCAATGTTGATCAAGTAGCCGGATGGCAGGTAGATCGTCTCGTCACTGCCAAAGAAGTTGCTGGCCGTTCTTTCTACATCGAGATAGAGTGGGGAGGTGCCGAAGACGTTTCGCGATGTTGCCGTGCCCATACCAAAGTCGGCGGTCGCTTTTTGCGCGGCGTGGAGCAAGTCTGGATGGGTTTGAAATCCGAAATATCCAGTACCGCCGAAATAAAGAAGTTTTTTGCCATTGATGACGGTTTCCGGTCCAGGCCCGCTGTCCATCTCAAACCTATATTTCGAGCCCACCAGTTGCGCTACAAGTTTGCGAGCTCCCAAGGCTGACCCGGCTATTCCCAACGCGATGGTTTCCAAGAATCTGCGACGACTTGCCATTTTGTTTCCTCCTTGCGCGCAGGGCTCTGCCTCGTCAGCGACAAACTGCTGCGCGTCGCACACGGTCGGTGGTGCCACACTGGTCATTCGAAAGGTCCGCCCTTGGTCCTGCGGAGGTCGCAACTGACCGATACCGCTCTGAGATCACGGCTCACAGTCGCCACACAGATTCACTTTGATCCCGAGTTCGTCCATCATCGCCGCTTTGGCCGAAAGTGCTGAGTGTGCGCCCTTGCCATCGGGTGCATAGACAACCTGTATGTGGTTCGATTTGTGCCGAGCCATGAACTGGTCCCGGCTGATGCCGCTCAGAACGGCATGCATAATTGGCCACTGCGGTGTGGTGATCGACCATCGCCGCTGAGTTTCGGAATCGGGGAGCGCAACCGCCCGGGCACGGCCGATGTCGGCGTTCAATTTTCCGTTTTCGACGAACACCCTGCTCCACACAATTTCGCCCGGCTTGCTGACACCTTTGATCGTGCCACCGCCCAGCGGAAAATACATTGCCGGCTGGCGTTCGCTGACTGCGTCCTTGTACCCATTGGCTAGATGATTGGGAGGAACAGAGCCGGAAATTTCAAGCACCCAAACAAATTCCTCGTGGCCGTTGATTGCAAAGGGCTCGCCGTAGCGGACGTCGTGAAGGGTTGTTTCGGGTGCAAATCCGAGGCGGCGCCAGACACGATTTGTCACCAGCGCATCGAGACCAGCGCATTCGTCTGCTTCGTTGAAATGAGGGAGGGCTAAACTGTCGAACAGGACTCGCTTTCCGTCAGCATCCTTCACCGGGGGACGGTCGACATTGTTCAGAAGCCCCTCTGCGAGGTCGGAGGCCGGGCAGATATCTTTTAAGCCTTGCTGATACTGGATGCCAATCGCATCGCAGCCAAATTCGTCCGCTATGCGAAGCGCGGCAATGTACATCCTGCACTGATCGAGAATCTGGTCGTCCGTGAGATCGCGAATCGAATCGGATCCGGTATGAAATGTCATGCCTTTGTTGTCGAGCCAGGTGCGAATCTCTTGCGCTTCATCGCCCGACGTGCGCCGCATCTCAGCATAAAGAGCAGATTGACTAAGCCGCTCCTTGTGCACTCCAATAGCATGCAACAGCTCGTCGGGTATGATGGCGTTGTACATACCCATGCACCCCTCGTCGAAAACTCCCATGATGGCCTTGTTGCGCAAGAGCTCGTGACCGAGCTCGCGGCCGATGCCTTCCTCTTCGGGAGAAAGCCGGCACGCCGCGAGTGGGCGAACATGGCTCGCATTATGGACCACCGGTTCGTGATTCAACCAGCGACGAAGTCCCTCGAGGAAGTATTCGTCAGTGAAATCTGTGCTCCACAGAGTGCTGTACTTGACGCCTGCCTTCGCCATAGATGCGTTTAAATTGAGCATGCCAACCAGTCCTGGCCATTGCCCGGACCAATTCGCTACCGTCAGGATCGGTCCCCGATGCGTCATGAGACCGGGGAGGACGTGATGGCTGTACTGCCACACAGCTTCGACGACCACCAGAGGAGCCTCCGGCGGAATCTGGCGGAAAACTTCGATACCGTGGTGCTGGCTATGAATAAAACCGTGCTGCTGCACCGGATCAAAGGGATGTCCTCGGCGAACCGCATGTCCGCACGCGCGAATCGCTGCCATTACCGCCTGTTCAACATTGTTCTGGGCGGGCCAGCAGGCTCGATTCGCCGACAGCCGCAAATCACCACTCGCAACCACAATCACTTCTGCGTGCTGCATGGTATTAACCTTTCTAATAAGCGTCTACTCAGAGATTCTTGCGGCGCGGTCGAAAGCGGACTATGTATCCCACACCGATTAGCAACATGCCCGAACCCCACCAAATTCCGATATGGAGGTGAGACATGGCGACCGTGTGATTGAGGGGCACAAACAGCCCATAAATCCCAGAGACGAGAATCAAGACGCCGTAAATTGTAAGCAGCGCTCCAATGAAAAACCATACTGATACGGCGTGCTTTTCCACTGTGTCTTCCTCACCAAAATAAAATGTTGAGTGCGACAAACGCAAGCGCCACTGCAGCAGCCCAAGTGATCGGCCGTTGAAAGATCGAAAAACCGCCCTCGGAGGGTATTTCAGTCATCCCGTAAACCAGTCCCTCAAGTTCATGCTCCGGCTTCGGCTTTGTAACCAAACTGACAACCACAGTGACTAGAACGTTTGCTACGAGTGACCACATCGCGCGATACATGTTCTCGGACATATCCTTCGCGTATCCCGAAAACGCAACATAGCTCAACGCGTCGGGGTTGAACTTCACCCAGAGCCACAACGCAAAGGACGTCAAAATCCCAGCCAGCAGGCCCCAGAAGCCGGCCGCAGGCGTGGTTCGTTTCCAGAGCATGCCCAAGATCACCGTGCCGAACATAGGCACAATAAAGAAGACAAAAATTACCTGGGCATACACGATAATGCTGGAGAAGTTCATCACCAGATAAGCCGTGCCGATGCTTACGAACACTCCCAGAAGCGAACACCAACGACCCATGGAAACATAGTGCGTTTCAGACGCTTCTTTCCAGATCAACGGCTTGTAGATGTCATAGGTCCACACCGTGGTAAAAGCCGTGACGTTGCCGGCCATCCCGGACATGAAGCCGGCGACCAGCGCTGTAACTCCGAGACCGAGAAGCCCGGGTCCGCAGTAGCGAGCAAGCATCAGGGGAAGTGCTTCATTATATGTGTGTACATTTGCGAGTCCGCCCTGGCTCTCAGGAACCAAGCGATAAGGCAAGACTGCGAGTGCCAGCAAACCAGGCACGATGACGATCAGCGGCACCATCATCTTAAAGACGGCGCCAATGATCGTGCCTAACTGGGCCGAGCGAAGATCCTTGGCCGCCATCACACGCTGCACCACGAGAAAGTCCGTTGTCCAGTATCCGAACGAGATCGCTAGTCCCCAGCCGAACAAGATTCCTGTCCAGTGGGCTCCCATGGGGTTGTTGGAAAATGTGCCGGTTGTGCTCCACAGGTGCATGAAATCCTGACCGGGGAAATTCGTCTGAATCCGATTAACCATCCCCGCCCAGCCGCCGGTTTCAATCAATCCAACCACAGGAATCACGAGACAACCAATCCAGATTAGGAAAAACTGCAGCACTTCATTGAAAATTGCTGAAAGCAGTCCGCCTGCCATCACATAGAGGGCAACCGTCATTGACGAAACCCAAATGCTGAAATGGATATTCCAGCCCAGAATGACCTTCATGATGACCGCCATCGAGTACATATTGATGCCGCTCATCAGGATCGTCATCACCGCAAAAGAGATGGCTGAAAGAGATCGTGCACCTTCCCCGAATCTCAGCTTTAGATAGCCAGGCACCGAATGCGTCTTGCAGATGTAATAGAATGGCAACATCACGAGCGCGAGAAACAGGATCGCCGGGATCGCACCGATCCAATAGGCGTGAGCGACAAGAATCCCGTACTGATACGTCGCCGCGGCATAGCCCATCATCTCCAAAGAGCCGAGATTGGCGGAGATAAAGCTGAGGCCGGCAACCCACATGGTCATTTCGCGGCCGGCCATAAAGAACTCTTCGGCCGTTGTGGTGAAGCGCCGCAGGTAGACGCCCAAGCCCAAGACCAAACCGAAGTACAAAACGATGATGATCAGGTCAACCGGACTGAGTGACAAGCGCGCGCCTGCCGCCCGAAATAAGCATGCGGCGGCCATCTACTCTTTGCTCCCAGTGGCCTGCACGAGCGGTAGGAGCACTCGATCCAATTCCTGGTCGGTCAACTCGGTCGGCTGTACCCCTCGATACAGTCCCCAGTGTTCCACCTGCTCCGCCGTGTGCCCTGGAGGGAGCTTCGTCGTCGGACCGAGCGTCTCAATTTCCAGAAAGTCCTTATTAGTGAAGGTTTCGAACGAACACCCAAAATCGGGATAACTTTTTGACGAATCCGCCTTGACTCGCTTCACGAACGCCTCACCGTTCAGCAGGTAAGCCGCCCAGGTATCTGGATTGAACAAGCCAAGCTTTTGGGCGTCGCTATTGTTCGGATCCTGGCGGAGCGTCAAATATTTCTTCGTGAACTTCCAGCGAGGATCGGCAAGATTGGTATAGGCCCACATGACCAGCGGGTTCGTGGCCTCGAGATTAATCGGGTGCTGGCCGCGTGGCGGAAATCCGCTGACCGCGATTCCACCTTGGGCCATCATGGTCATTGCCCAGGAAGCAAGCTCCAAGGTGAACAGTGAATGATTTGTGATTCGATGCGACACCGTTACAGCCGTGCCCGAGGCCGCCATGCTAATCTCAATTTCTTTTTGTAGATTGGTCAGCGGTTCGACCGGCTCTCGGGCGACTAGCCCCGCAGGGGTCAGTCTGATTTCAACTGGAACATTGTCTGGAGCCCATGTGGCGAGGGGATCTTCAGGAGCCTTCCAGACGCGATCTCCCCCACGCAGCTGGAACTTCTCCTCTCCGCTTTTTCCCAACTGCTCAGCAAACTCCTTGAATAGATTTTGTCCGCCCACAAATCCGAAGCGGATAACGCGCGGCCCCACGTCTCCGGTCACGATGAGCTCAATCTCACCGTTGCTGACACGGTAACAATTCTGCCAGCCTTTGTATTCCGTTTTTTCGACTTTGACAGTGGCGACCATGTTTGTCGTGGCAAATACAGCCAGCGATACCAGTAAAATCGTTCGAAGCATCCCAACTCCTTCTCAAGAAGAGGTCATTTCGGAAACGCTATCGCCTCCCCCCCGAAGTTCAACTTTCGCTCGTCGCCTGCGTCACGGTTCCACCATTAGCTGATATTGCTCGATCTTGCCATCGGGCATTTCACGAACCCACACAGCAAACGTCCTTTGGCTGAATTTTGCCTTGTAGCTGAAGAAGGTCATTCCGCCGCGCTGTTCTTTTCCCGTTTGCACAAACTCCTGCGGCGGACCCAAGGGCGCCAGACTCGTCGAAAAATCCTGGAGCGCCTGCTCGGTAAGATAGCTGTTTGCATTCGCCGTGAGCAGCGAGCGGTCAACCACACCTTGCTGCAGTTGATCGAATAGCCTACGGGCTCGTTGCTTTTCTTTGTTATCGAGCACCTGATCTTCCGAAAACAGCAAGCCGGCGATCTTGTGCGCGATCTCCGAAGCCGCATCTGCCGGCATCTCGTTCGTGAGTACAATAACTGCTACGCGATCGTCCGGAAAAACCACGTTCTGAGCCGCAAAGCCTGAGACAGCACCACCATGTTCGAGGGCGCGATGATTCAACTCGTGCCTGACCGCAATGCCGAGTCCGTATCGCGTTCCCTCCCCGTTCTTGAGCAGGACTTCGGTTTGCATTTCCTTATAGGAGGAGGGCTTTAGCAGGCGGTGATTGATCATTGCAAGATCCCATTTGGCCAAGTCCTGCGCAGGCATAGCGAGTTCTGCCGCGGCATAGAGCCATCCTTTACCCTCTTTGGGCGCTACACGATCCGGGCCCAGACCATACCTTAGATAGCCCGTGGCATCGGTATCGCCAAGTGGGCGGCCATCTACGTCGGCAACACTCTCCATCTTGATGGGGGTGAAAACGCGTTCGCGGAGGAACTTCAGCAGGGGCATGCCGCTGGCCTTTTCTACAATCAGTCCGGCAATCACAAAGTTCGTATTGCTGTACTGCCATTGGGTGCCAGGATCGAAGTCGAGCGGCTTGCGCGCCCACTGCTCCAGAATCTGATCTGCTGTCACTTCGGCAAGCATGAAGGGAGGCACATAGTCTTGAGGCCAATAATCCTGATAACCCGATGTGTGCGAAAGCAACTCACGGATCGTAACCTCATTCGCCCTGGTCAACGTTGGCAAGTAGCGTGAGACCGGGTCGTCGAGCGACAATTTATGTTCTTCTGCCAATATCAATATGGCGGTCGCGGTGAACTGTTTGCTAATCGAACCGACGCTATAGCGCATTTCCGGACGAGCCGGAATGTGCGGTTCCAGCCGGGCATGACCGTATGCCTGGATGTAAGCGATTTGACCATCTTTCACAATTGCGATGGAAGCACTGGGTACACCCGTGCTTTCGAGGGCCTGCCTTGCGATCTGGTCGACCTGCTCACGAAATTCAAGGCTAACGGGGGATTTGGCTTGAGTCTGGGCAAAGGATGTGCAGGATAGACACACAGCGGCCAGAAAGATAAAAGGCGGTCGCTGATGCCTTCCAAGGGCACACATCCTTGTACTCCTGTGAGGCAAATAAATTTGTTCGTTTCCTTCTGCACCTGCAATTAAGCTAGAAATCGAATATTCCGTCGCACTTGCGCAGACTCATGAATGCGTTTTCTCATGGGTGATACACTGGCACTGGCTTTCCTTCAATCTTCATGACTGCTTCCTCAGCCGCAGCGCCTACGCGACGTTTCTTCTCAAGAACCTGCCGGAGCACGGGGAGGGCATCCTTGGCGGCAGGGCCGATGTCCCCGAGGGCATAGGCCACGCTGGTTAGGACAAATCCGTCCTCGTCTTTGAGCAGCAGCCGATCGGCAAGCGCATGGACCGCCTCCCGTGCCTGAGGTCCAATGGCACCGAGAGCATCCGCGGCTGGCGCTCGTACATAATTAACCGGATCATTCAGCGCTTGAATAAGCGCGGGGACTGCTGTCGCTGCCTTCGGTCCCATGGTCCTCAGGCCGACAGCGGCAAGATCCCGCACACGCGGGCTAGAATCAGAGAGCGCTTTCGCCAGAGCCGGGACCGCCGCTGCCGCCGCCGGTCCGATCTGTGCCAGTGACTCCGCGGCTGCTGCACGGATATCAGGGGAGGGATCGGAAAGAGCAGAGATAAGTTCGGGAACTCCAGCGGTTGCGTCGGCTCCAAACTGACCCACAGCCCGAATCGCTTCAGCCCGAGCCGCTTCCGGAGATACTTTGACTCTTCTCAAATAAAATAGGAGCGGTCGTCCGCGATAGACAACACCGGTCGATTCCGCTCCCTTCGCCTCATCTGGAGCCGGAAAGTTCTCAGGTTCCGTGTCAGTTTGTACCTTTTCCAGCACGATGTCGTTGATGCCAAGGTTGTAGCCAACCGAGCGCTGATCTTTTCCCACGCAAACCAGCGTTACGGTATGGCGCCCCTTGTTTAAATCAAATATCCCCAGGGTTCGATCTCTTGCGATATATATCTCTGGCAGATAGTTGTGAAACACTTCTGGCCCCGGAAGCGGAATTTCTGTAGGCATAGGTTTGCGCGTATCCACATTGGTGGGTTGGCCATCAAGTAGGGCCGTGTAATCACCATAGTCGGGGCCTTCCGCAATGTCAGCGACGACTCCATACTTGCCATCCTGGGGGATGTCGATCGGGACATTGATCTTGGCCCCCTCGCCTTCCGCCTGAAACCAGAGCAAGTTGTTCGCGAAGTCGACGTTGCGCCACACGGATGCCTTCCCTTTTTCTGTAGTCACGTCGCTGATCGAGTCTTCGACCGCAATTTGAGTTGCATTACCGAACGGAAGACGCGAGCCTCCGTACGGAGGCTCAGGAAGACCTTCGTTGATTCCCTTCTGGTACCAGAACGCCACACTGGAAAAATAATCTGGGCGCTCTTCGAACCCGGATCGAACGCTACCATCGGGATTCGAAGTCCACCCTGAGTGTTCGATGCCCGCCCAGATCGACTTGGTGAACGGGATCGGGTCAGGAACATGCCAGCGGTAGGCAGAGAGTCTGGACCCCGGAAGCTCTCCTTCCGCCATCGGAGTGCCTGTCCACATGGCACTAGCATCCCGCAGATCCCAGGCATCATTGAAATAATCTTCTGTCCCGGTGCCATAAATCTGCGGATACTTCGCGCCATCGATATAAAACAGATCGTCCCCTTCGCCAAACCAGGAGATCTGGGTCAGCACGACACTCAGAACCGTCCCCACGTAGTGGCCAGTCCCCTTGGCGTCGAGGAACGTGTAGTTATGGCCACTGCGCGCGGGGCGTTCTTGGCGAAAGTATGCGTGGAAATAACCGATGTCTGCGGGCAGAGATGCATACTTACGATAGTCGACGTGGTAATAGAACATGGGCAGCAGACGTTTGCCCTCGTTGGTTATGGTGATGCGACACGACTTCCGGAAGGGCATGGGCCAGTAGCTGTTGCGTGCCCGGCCAAAGGAACTGTCGCGCACCATCATGGAGTTCACGTCCCGCTCCGAACCGTGCCCAACCGCAAAAAAATCGCCGAGTGGAGCATCCACACTCGGCGTCTTCTGGCCATCATAGTAAACCCGGAGCCGCACCAGCCGTGGCCAGCCAAATTCATTGTCTGCAACGCTCAACCAAATGTGCGTCACCATTCCCGGGCCGCTAAGGTCCGCCATCACGAGAGTCTCACCTGGCATGATTCGCTTACTGTCATCGTTGCTCAAAACATACCTGTTGCCGCTCGACACGCGGTGGCTAGAATAGTTTTTTAGCCGCGCCAGCCCGAGATAATCAACAAAGTCATTGCTGGCTGTTTGTGCCGAACCAGCCACCGATACAAGCGTAAGCAGCACGACCGCCATGCATTTCATGAAGAAGTCACCAAAAGCTGGATCCACGCCCAGCCACCCCGACGCTACCAGTCCATGCCCAAGAGGCACGGCGAAACGCCCCCTGAGCCTCAATCGCCCGCTGGGTCCTAGAAGCTGTATCGCAGTGAGAACTGTTGTACACGTGGCGCAGTGAGTGTCGAAGTGTAGTCGCCGAACCCTCCGGATGATGCGTCGTTATTTATTGAGTGGACATCGAACCGTACTGAATTCGTGACGTTGAATATCTCCCAGGCAAACTTCACATTCTGCCCCTCGCGAATGGTCCAGCTCTTGGAGAGGCCGGAATCTATTCCGAAGTATCCATCGCCGCGGAACGGGTTTCTCTGGCCCGCTTCCCCGGGGTATGCATTGCGCTCGGGGTATCCTGTGAGGTAACCAGTTTGTATGGCAGTCGGATCAGCGAAAGCTTGAGGCACTCCGGCGGCGGTGATGTGTTTTCTGATTTCCACGGGTCCAGTCTGTTCGAGCCAGCTGACTTGGGTCCAATTGGTTGACCAGTTCGAGCTCTGCAGAATGCTGAAAGGCAGACCACTGGTCCATCGGGTCAGACCAGACAACTGCCACCCCCCCAAGAATCCGCGACGGATTCCCGTGTAGTGCTGAGCAAAGGGCAGGGCATATACCCAATCGAACGTGACAAGGTGCCTTGTGTCGAAGTCCGATACGGCATAGTTGTCGCGGGGTCTCCACGTGCTCATAATTTCACCGAAGACGCCTCCCCTGCAGAACTGGCAGGTGCGCTCCGTATCTGATCCAAGATCCAGGGATTTCCCTAGAGTGTAGTTGAAATCGAACTGCAGGCCGTGCGTCATGGGATGCCTCAGCACGATCTGGCCGGCGTTGTAACTGCTATTGCCCAGCGAGTTCCAGACGAAGAGAGCGCCATACTGAGGACTGAAATAACGATTAGTTTGCCCGTTGCAGTAAGCCAGAGGAGGCGTACACGCGACATCCATGAGGAAGAGTGAATACGTCTCATTTCCGAGCAAAGTTTTCCACAGGTTGTAAATGTTCTGCGTTGCACTCAGTCCGCCTTGAGCGGCGCCAGGCCACAGGTTCTCCCAGTACGGAATGGGTGCGACGGTTGTCGCACCGGAATACCCGAGTTTGGAGAGTTGCGTGGCGGCCGTAAAGTAATCGACCTTGGTGTTGGGATCCACCAAGTCCAAGGGCTCTCCCCAGTCGTATTGCTGCAGAAGATGTCGTCCTATCCTGCCTACGTACGCGACCTCCAAGGTAAAGCCGGCGCGCAACTGGCGTTGAAATGACGCATTGAAGGCGTAGGAGTAGGGAGTCTTTAGGTGATCGTCGACTCCGAGTGAGTTTTCATCATTGAGCCCCCCAGGTGGTGCATCGGGATAGGCTACGCTTGCTGGAGACACTATACCACCGGGAGGAATAACGTTAATGCCGGTGAAGCGCGGAATACTAGGAACGTAGCAGATGCCGCCGCACGCGCCGGTTTGAGTGGCGCTCAGACTGAAGGAGCCAAGCTGGGAAAACGAATTCACGATTCCCTGACCGAAGTGGTCGTAGTACATCCCAAAACCGGCGCGAAGAGAGCTGTTGTTGTTGCTCCCGAAAATTTTGCTCAGCACACCATGCTTGAACGATGGTGCATAGGCTACGGCAAACCTCGGAGCAACATTATTTTTGTTCATTGGCCAATAAGGCTTTAGGCCACGTGCTTGTCCGGAAGGAGCAAAATAGAGGTTCGGCTGTTGCACTTGTCCTATTTGGGCAAACTGGGTCCGAGTCTGGAACCAGTTTTGCAGATCGGTAACAGACTGCACTTGCTGTCCGTGAATCTCGTAGGGAGTCTGTAGTAGAGTGTGCCTGATACCGAACGTAAGTGTGAGGTTGGGCCGGACTTTCCAGGAATCCTGCAGGAAGTACTCGAACTCGCTGTTCTTGTAATCGCGGTTGATAAGATCCCCTTGCGGTAGAAGGTTTCCTGTGGATCCGTCCCGCGATACCGCATAATTGCTTGAGGTGTTGACGTCGCTGATCAGACCAGCGGCGGCGATGATGGCATTGTTGTAAGAATTGGCGAATGACCCGGCCACAGCAGGATAGCCAAATGCACCAGGGTCGAAGTTCTGCCCGGTGTTGGCAATACCCGAATCGTTTATGTAGCTGAAGTTGCCATCCGCGGAATCCCAAGAAGTCGCGTCGGACACTGTCAGATTGTGGATCAGCCTGTAGTTCACTCCAACCTGTATGGTGTGATCGTGCTTCAGCCATGTGATGTCATCGATGAAGTTGTGGACCGGCACATCCCGGTTGGTGCTTCGGTTTTCGGCGTACAGGGAGCTGAACCCTACGAAATCGACGTAGGGGCCGTTTCCGGCGCCGCCGTTGAGAACACCTTGGCGGATGTAGCCATAATGGAATGAGTTGATTAGATTGTTTCTAATGGTCCAAACGTCGCTCACAACCAGGCCCTTACTATTGTTCCTGAGGACGTAACTGGGAGGGTCGCCGGGGAAATGCGGAACACCGGAGGTCTTGTCGTTTTGCAGATTGCCTCTGATGAACAACCGGTGCGAACCCGCAATGTAATCAATTTTTGCGATGTAAGTGTTGAGAGACGCCGGATTGGGAGCAGACCATGTGAACGACGCTGTATTCAAACCGTCCCCATAGACTTGGCCATTGGAATGAGGGTACTGATTGAAGAGCGCGAGGATATTTGGATCCACCCCGGGTCCGGTGGCACCGCACACCGTACAACCTGGATCCATCGACGCAATTTCGGTTGAGGTCAGGGTCTGTATACCGCTTGGTGGGCACCCCGTGCTCCCAGTGCAGATATAGCTGACATTCCCGGCGCGAAGAGAATCAGTTGGAACAGTCAGGGTCGCTTGCTGATTTTCTGCCGTACGCTGGCCCTCATAGTTTATGAAGAAAAACAAGCGATTCTTCATGATTGGTCCGCCCAGTATTCCCCCAAAAGTATTGCGAATCAGCTCTCCTGGCTTGTTGGGCAAACCCTGCGACAATTCTGCCTGCTTGTTAAACCAATCGTTAGCGACGGCTACCGTATTTCGATTGTATTCGTACAGTCCGCCATGGAGCTGGTTGGTCCCACTCTTGGTGACGAGAACAACTTGCGCTCCCGAGGTCCGGCCTGCATCCGCATTGGAACTGGTGGTGGTAACACGAAATTCTTCGACGGAGTCTATGGTTGAGCGTAAAACTCCGGTAAACGCAAAACCGTTCGTTTGGTCATTATCGTCTACGCCATCGAGGGTCACATTGGTCTGATCGGAACGAGCGCCCGATACTGCACCGCTCCGACTGTCAACCGTCTGATCAACTTGCCGGCCCAAATACAATACGCCGGGCTGCAGACTCAGAAGATCCGGCACATTGCGCCCTTCCATTGGAAGTGCCTCAATCGTGGGGCCGCTGACTGAGTTGCCGATCGTAGCATCGGTGGTATTTAGAGTTTCTGTGGCTGCGGAAACATTCATCACCTCTGCTACCGCCTTCACCGACATGCTGAACACAACCGTCGCGGGCTGGCTCACCAGTAGTCGAGCGACCTTTACCTGATCGCCGAAGCCAGTCGCTTTAGCCGTAATCTCATATGTGCCAGGCGCAAGTTGGACGAATTCGTATTGCCCCTTCGCGTCAGACTGAGCGGTCGCATGATAGCCATTGCTCTTATTGTCAAGGGTAAGAACTGCTCCAGCCACGACTGCGCCGGATGCATCCTGAACAGTCCCGCTCACTGACGTTGTGGCAGACTGAGACCAGATGGATATTGGGACCAAAATGCAGGCCAACCAAATGAGTCCGGTCCGCATGGGTGTCAGAAACTGCATCTTTGCTTCTGTCATAAGGTAGCTCCCTGGTTTCCACGGATAGACGCGTGCGTGTTCTTTGACCTGCGCATTAACGTGCTTTTCTAATCTCTGGCCTCATTCTGGGGCGCCTGCAGCCCCTCAAAAAAGCCTGGCCCTCGCAAAATCCATACATGAAACACACTCTAGCTCGTCCTTTTCCACGCACAAATACACCTACATGATCTCAGTTGTCAAGCAAAAAATGTATCGATAAAGTAAGCGATAAATAAACACACTTTAGCTCATCCTTTTTCCACGCACAAATACACCTACATGATCTCGGTTGTCAAGCACAAAATATAATCGATTTGTGGAGGACCGGGACAACAAGAAAGATTGTGGCTAGGACTTAGAGAAATAGGTGTTGTCTATTATGTGCTTTTCTTTCTATAAGTTACGTATGTATATTCGGGGGTGGAGCAACCGAGGAAATCAGTGCCAAATCTTGCTGCTTCCCATAAATGATATCGATTTATTCCAATGTAATCTGCGCGGTAAGTATCGGGTTGCGGTCTTGATTATCAGGGGTTGCTAGGAGAAATTAGGAGAAATGGGAAATCCCGGTCAAACGTGAACGGGAAATCCGGGCTGAATCCGAGCGGCGTTCCGGAGCACCGACGAAAAGCGGTCGGAGCGAACCGGCGCTGGACAACCTACCCAGGCGTTTACGCAATGGTCTGTCTGGTCGTCTATTCCGCTTTTGACAACGCCCTCGCCTTAGCGCTCGCACAAAAGCCGCCGTCACGTCAACGTGGCCGGTGACTAGCGAACCTTTGTTGCTCCCAAAATCCAAAAGATCCTTGGCTCGAAGATAAAGGGACAGAGACGGTCAGGTGTGACGTTCCGCACTGCGCAGGAAGGGTTTGACGAAGCGCTCGATGATCGCGTGAACCTCGTCGGCATCGCGAGGACTCAGCTTGGATACGTAAGGTGAACCTGTCGCACGTTCCGCGAGCTCAAGATAACGTAATGCTTCATCAAATCCTCCCCAAACATTGCCATACTGGAACAATCGCCAAGCCTGAATCATATCCCGCTGCAGATCTCGGGCGATTTCCAGGTGGCCGGCGCAGAAGGCATTATAAAGCGCGACCGCTAGATGGGGGCATATGTTGTGCAGTCCTCCAATGAACCCGGAGCAGCCCATCTGCAACCCGACAAGAATGAGGCATTCGTTACCCGTAAGGACAGAGAACTCCTTATCATCGCGCATCAAATCGAGGAGGTTCTGCAGGTTTACACAGTCCGGATCACTCTCCTTGATGCCAACGATGCCGGGAATACGCCTACGGAGCGTTGCAACAGTTTCTGGAAGAATTCGGTTCTTGGTCATCACCGGATTGTCGTAGACAAGGATAGGCAGGTCAACGGCAGCAGCAATGTCTGAGAAATAGGCAATAAGATGCTCCTGGACCGCAAAGAAATAAAACGGCAGCAATACTGAAAGATAGGTCACCCCGCATCTCTGGATCTGCTGCGCTTTGGGAATAGCGCGGCTGGTACTGGTTTCGCCAACGCAGCCGACTACTGGAACGGCCCCGTGAACCTCTTCGACGACAATAGAGATCGCGCGAATTTGTTCCTCGTCAGTGAGAAAAGCGAAACCGCCCATCGTGCCATTGGCCATAATGCCGTGCACGCCGGCTTCCAACAGGAAGCGGACTAAGCGACGTAAGCTTGGTTCATCAACTCGGTCCCCGTCGGTCAAGGGAGTAGCGATCGGTGGAACGACGCCCTGGAGAACCGATTGTTTGTTCATTTGCTATTCCGAAAGAAACAGGTCAAGTGCTCGTGCTGCGACACTCATAACCACCCAACAACTATCGGGCAACCCTGCAAATGCGGGCAATCTGAATCAACTTGGGTAACACGTCGCCGAAGCAGCTATCGGCGGACGGTCTTCCGAAATCAAAATACATCCGGCGAAACAGTGCGTAGAGTTCGTCGTAGATCTCGCGCTCTTCCGATTGAGGAGTGAACCGGGTATATGCAGGGCACACCTGTTCTTGACACTCTTCAATGCTGCGAAAAGTTCCCGCCGCAAGAAACGCAAAAATAGCAGAACCGAGACCAGTTACCTTGCTGCTCGGCACGAGCACTGGTCGACCCAAAACGTTGGCATAAATCTGGTTCAACGCAGTATTGTTCTGCGGAATTCCACCTCCGTTGATCACGCGACAGATTGCAGCACCGTGTTCGCTCATCCGATCCAGAATGATCCGTGTGTGGAATGCTGTGCCCTCGATGGCAGCAAAGAGTTCGTCCTGCGCCGTGTGTTGCAGATTCCATCCGAAGGTGATACCGCCGAGTCTGGGATTGACGAGGACAGTGCGGTCGCCGTTATCCCATGTCAGGCGCAGAAGCCCGGTTTGACCGGCGTGGTAAGTCTCCAGCCCTTTGCTTAGTTGCTCCACGGTTGTGTTCGCGCGTCGAGCGATAGCGCCGAAGATGTCACCGGTGGCGGACAGACCCGCTTCGATCCCCGTGTATTGCGGGTGCACACTTCCCTTGACCACGCCGCAGACGCCTGGAATCAACTCGGCTTGCTGCACATACGCAATGATGCACGTGGATGTCCCGACGACATTTACGATGTCGCCCTCCCTTGCTCCGGCGCCGATCGCGTCCCAGTGTGCATCTAATGCACCGACCGGAATTGGTATGCCCTCGCGTAGGCCCAGCCTTTCTGCCCACCACTGTGAGAGTCTCCCGGCGATTTGGTCCGACGCAGCATATTCACCTTCAAGCTTGGCTCGGATGCCGGTAAACAGAGGATCGACGCCGGCGAGAAAACCTTCAGACGGAAGGCCACCGAGAGCGGAGTTCCACATCCACTTGTGTCCCATCGCGCATACGCTGCGCTTCACATGCCTTGGGTCGGTAATCCCGCACAACGTAGCGGCAACCATATCGCAGTGCTCAAAGGCGCTTGCAAACTCTCGCCGCTTGGCCGGATTATGACGCAACCAGTGCAATAGTTTGGCAAATCCCCACTCCGACGAATACACCCCTCCACACCACTCGATAGCTCTAAGACCCTCGCGGCGTGCCGCTTCGGTGATCTCGGCGGCTTCGCTCTTAGCTCGATGGTCACACCACAGATAATAGTCGTCCAGAGGAATCAGACCCTCTCCAACCGGAATTACGCTTGAACCCGTGGTATCGAGAGCCATCGCGGCGACTTGCTCACCGGAAATATTGGCCGCATCGAAGGCTTGGTGGGTGGCCTTAACCAGTGCACGCATGTGGTCATCATGAGACTGAGTGCAATAGTCGGGGTCTTCCCGCTTTTGATGCAGTGGGTACTCAGAGGAAGCAGAGCCCAGCAAGCCAAGTCTGCTGTCTACGATCGAAACGCGAACGTTTAAAGTACCGAAGTCTACTCCTGCGACAATGGTCATGCCTGCTTCTCCACTCTCGAACCGGGAAACAATCGACTGCACCCTGTCAAACGGACCAATACCATCGGCCAACAGTTGCTGCGAACTCCCGAGATGGTAATCGGGTTCAACTACGGATCTCTACCGTTGGTTGTCCTCCGCCTTGCTCATCCCTGGTCGATTGTTGATTCTATCTCTCGGTTGTGCCGAAAAGAATAAGCATTTCTAAACGTGCTTGGTTGATCCAAATCGAGACTGTTCGATGGGTTGTCGTTTGAAGACTCTTCCGGAGTTCTTCGAGATTGATTTCGGCGGCACCGACTGCAAACGCCAACTTATTGAACCACTTTGACAAATCAATCGCCATTTGAAGCTGCTCCGCCAACTTGGCCGAGGCATCGCGAAACAACACTGGCTGTCCGCTTAGGCGGTCCGCCACGCGCACGCTGAGGTTCAAATCCGAGCGGCCTTTCGTGCAGCCTCCATCACCGTCTTCTTCATGCGGTTTTCGCCTGCCCAATATAAGCTGATCTCGTGGCCGTCAGGATCATTGAGATAAGCGTGCCGCCAGCCCCAGGGCATCATGCGTGGCAGTTGAGTGATGAAGAAGCCCTTTTTCTGGAGCTTCCGACAGAAGTCGTCGAGATCGCGCACTTCGAAGTACAAGCGAACACCATCGCTCGAAACGGAAACCGCCGGACCCGCCTGATGCAGGGCAATGGTCCCATCGCCACCCGGCGCGCGCAAGCGCGCATACACCTGCGTACCCTCGTAGCGGAAGTCTTCGATCACCTTGAATCCAAGCAAATCGCGGTAGAAACGGAGTCCGCGATCCACGTCTTTAACACAGATCATGGCGTGGTTGAAGGTAAGCTTTCCTTCAGTCTCCATGGGGGGGAGGCCTTGTTCCGTCGCGGTCGGGCCTGCCTAGCAGGCGCGCTCTTCGCGGAGCGTGGATTCCGAGTCTTTTTCGCAAAGGCTTGCCGACCCTCGGCACTCCATCAATCCCGTTTGCCAGAAAAACGTCCGGCCGACATCAGCCCTGAGTCGGATGTTGCTTCCCATATCTTGCGTCGGTACGAATAATCTTTCTATATGCGTCCGCCGCCGCGGTGTGTACTCGCGTCAAGGCAGGACTGTTGCTGTCAATCGTGTACAATCCGTTGTTCCAGTCGCCCGGACGGATGAAGCTCGCCAATGGCTTATCGAAATCTTCACGATAGTCCCATTGGATCGTGTTGAACAGCGGCCACCAATTGACGCCACGAATAGGAATGCCATCCTTGCGCAGCCGCAACACCATGTCATAGAGCGCGTGAATATATGCCACCTTGGTTTCAGTTGTCAGACCCGCACTGGTTTCGGTGAGATAGATGGGCATCTGGAAATACGCGTAGGAATTGCGAATTTGTTGTTCCGTGTCGTCTGCCGCCTCCCGAGCAGCCTGCTCGAGTGGAATGTTGCCTTTGCTCGTGTAGGCACCGTCTTTTTTGAAAATATCCGGATAGTTGTTGCAGCCGAGAACGTCGGGCTTGCTGACGCGCTGCTGGACCCAGGCAATGTCCGCTTCAGCTACGCCGTGTTTCGTGAGGAATTCAGCGAAGGCGTCGCCAGGCTGAACCTTGCCGTACACAAGCGATGCAGGGTAGGAAGATGCAGCCATGCGAAAATCGCGTTGCTTCGGATCGGTGGCCGTTCCTTGCGGCAGGGAAGGATCAACGGGGTCCTCAAGAATAACATCGACCGAGAAGATAGCCGAATCGGAGATGGCTTCGCGAATGGCGCGTGTCTCCAAGACCATGGCTTTGGCGACGCGAATGCCAACTTGCGCCCAACCTTCAATGCTCTTTTGGTACGGCGGCCAACGGCCAGTCAGACCACAAAACCGACAAGTCACCTGCGGCTCATTTTGAGGCGAATAGTGATTGACCAATCCTTTGAAGTGGCTCGCCATCGCACCTGCGTATGCCCCCAGCGCCTCCGGATAACGGTCGTCAGTGACGCCATCCTCCATCCAGGCTGGAGTGCCGTAGTGGATCAAATCCATGATGGGGATAATTTTCAGCTTGTTCACGAGATTGTCTATGGGCTTGTCGATCCAGGACCAATCGTAGACTCCGAGCTTAGGTTCGGCTTTATACCAAGGGACGCTATAACGAATACAGTTGACCCCGACATCTTTGGCTAACTGCAGATCCTGTTTCCAGTGTTCGTAGTGCTGCATCTGGAGATACACGTCGAGAAGCCTTCGCTGGCCGTCTTTCTTGGGATCAGTTTGTACCATCCAGCAGTTCTCGATGCCGACCCCCCAATAAAATGGAGGCGCTGCAAGCGGTGCCCGCTTCGCGACAGCCGCCAAGCCTTGGGTGCGGCTCAGCATGAGCGATCCACCTGCCATGGCCACGGTTTTCATAAACTCTCGACGTGTGTTGCGGGGTGACATTATGACCTTCGGAGTTTAGATCTTTTGAGTTTGCGGCGAGCGCATCTTTGCTCCCATAGCAATGTCCGACTCAAGAAGCCAGCACTTACAAAAAATGCTGATAATAAAACAGGAGCCTTTTTTTAGGCACGCTACGCACTACGACACCATACGAGATACGGCCCAATTGACGTAACCAGGCGATTTGACTCATTGACCACATTGAGCGTGAACGCGATTACGGCAGTCTGGATTTGAATTTTCTGCAAAACTCTCGCCTTTACTTCTCGAAGAGAACAGTTATGGTTCGGCGTAGGAGGCAATATGCGAGCTGCAATCTACGCCCGAGTGAGTACGTCGGCGATCAGCTTCTGGTCTTCGCTCGCCATGCGGCACCTTCCCGGCGGCGCTCGTTGATTTCGAGCATCTCCGCTGCTTTCAGTTCCCGCCGGAGACAACCGCAGGACCGCGCCGCGCCCCGCTTCAAATCGTCCGCGCGATGCGTGCTCGTCTCCCCGCAATCGCACTTGCACAGCCATCGAGACTCGGGCAGCGCCTTCAGCGCCGTCAATCGCCCGAACCGCAGCCCAGCCAAGTTTTCCCTATGCCGACCGCACTTTGCCATCATGCCCCTTTTCCCGATTCTCGCTCAAAAAACCAATTCTTTCGAATTGCGCGGATTTGTCTACGCGCCCAGACTGCGGTCCGTGGCGCCGGTTCCCCAGAGAAAATGCCCACTCCTCCCCCCGGATCGCTGCCACGGCCCTCCTATTGCGCTGCAGCCGGGACTCCTTCGCTGCCCAGCCCGTTTCTATTTAATAGCCGCGTTGGCGCTGGGCTTCCGCTTCCGAGGCTAAGTGGACTCGCGGACTCGCCGGGCTTCTTCTTGGTCCACGTAGTCCCACGTCCACGTACTGCCGCCACCGAGCCGACGCCGCAGGACGACCCTCACGACTTGCACAACCCACGGCCTCTGACAGTCGAAGCCTTTGGCCTTCGCCTCTACGATGTCGCCAGCCTGCGCACTCGGGTCCGTCTCAACGAACGCCAGCCAGCTGCCACGATTGTTGCGGTACTTGACCATGCGCCCCGGCCTCGCCACACGCGGCGGCGGCGGCGGGTCGGTCAGGTACGCCTCACGAAAGGCACGGAAGCGCGCTTTCAGTTCATCTTCGAGCTTCATGCGTTTAGCCTCCTCCAGCGATTCGCAAACACGCATTCGACGCCAGCGACTTCACAGACGCGCGTTCCATCCTCATCGAACACAAGACCGCAACGATGAATGTCGCACTGACCGGGAGCTTTCACTCGCTCAGGCGGTTCCGGCAGCGCCGCTTGTTGCAGCATATCGTCCTGCCGCACCTGCTCCATCGCCATTGCCGTCCGCATCGTGTTCTGCAGCTTCGCTGTGATGATCGGCGCGTTGAAGCTCGTGCGGAACTTGTCGATTGGCTCGACCGAGTACGTGTCCATCCTCGGCAAGAATCGAAACGGCCTTTCGCCGGGAGTGATGTTGTGGGAGTTGCTGTAGTTCAACAGCCATCGCTTGAACGTCGCTTCCTCCAGCGTCGGATTCAGATCGAGGAACCGCTTGAGTTGCGCCCCGTCTTCTGCACCCCACGGACACGCGTAATGCCATTTCCACGTATAGAACGCGCAGAGCACCGACCTGAACGACCGATGCCGCAGGTCACGGTCAGGCGGCGGACTCAGCACCAGCGCGTCGGGCGCCGGAAGCATCACACTTTCAGGCAAAGGCAAATTTTCTTTTGAAGGGAGATCAGGTTTTTGATCTAGTTCCTGATCGTGGGCAGGTTTTGTTTCTCCGTCAGGAGAAGATCTTGATTCTAGGTATTCACTTGAGGCATTACTTAGAGCATTAGGAGGGCCTAAACGTCCGGTCGTTTGACCATGGATGTCCGGTCGCTCGACCATGGATGTCCGGTCGCTCTCATCGCCACCGGGCTTAAACGTCCGGTTGTCCCCATCGTCACCACCGGACATAAACGTCCGGTCGGCAGGGACGTGAAATGAGAACTCCTGCGTCTTATAGATCGGGTGCGCCCGGCGCTTGAGCACCATCACGCCTCGCTCGATCAGTTTTTTCCTGACGCGCCTGACCGATCTATCAGTGACGGCGAGAACTTCCGCGACCGCTTCGTCGCCGCAGAACGCGGTGTGGCTGTTCACGTTCTGGAACGACATGAAGCCGAGAAGAACTTTCAGTTCTTCGGCGGGGAGTTGGAGCAAGCCGCTCTGCTTCCACGCTTGCCCGTTGATGAATGGTTTACGATCCGCGCTTGTGTTATTCTCACTGCGAATCGCCCGATTTGTTTTCCCGGCCTCGCAGGAATCGCAGCCCTGCGGGGCCTTCGCTTTTTCCGTCATCATAGAAACGATCTCCTTAAAACTGACTTTGCAGCGAGCCAGCCGCCGTCAGTGCTTGCCCCACTGATCGTTTCTCGGAAAATAATGTTCTCGGAATCCTAGTCCTGCTTCCTGCCACGGGCAAGATCCTTGCGCGCCTTCCCTCGCGGGCAATCGCAATGCGCGCAGCATTCCAATTCATTCTCGACTGCCCGAACAATGAACTGCCGCAGGCTCAGGCCCGCAGCCCTCGCGGCTTCCCGCACTTTCAGCAGCAGCCACGCAGGGAGCCACGACCAACGCCGCGCGTCGTCCTCGACTCCGTCTCCAAAATTTGGAGTTGAGCTACCGCGCAGGAACTGGTGGGAATCGTCGGCGGCGGTCATCACGCACCAGCCTTCCGCGCCGCCTTCTTGCGCTTGTCGGACTCTACCTGCTCGACCCGCGCCGCGCGCGCCTTCTGCATGCGTTTCGCGGAACGCTCTGACCTCGGCGGATCATCGACAATCAGCTTCCGCAATTCGGACGCGCGAATGCGAGTCGTGCCGCCGATCTTCGTGCGCATGAGTTTTTTCGTGGCGAGGTATCCCCACAGGGTCATTGGCTTCAGGCCCGTGATGTCGGCGGCTTCATCGACGGTGTAGAACCGATCGCCGAGTGGAAGGTCTTGCTGGGGTGTTGCAGGAATCGCAGTCATGGCGAGGAACTCCGTTAGTGGATTCCCTCAACCATTCAGCTCTGCGTCTGGATTCTGCTCGTCTGGGTTCGCTATCGCAGCGGGCCGTAACGACGGGACCTAATTCCAGAGCCTGACTTGGTGAGGAGGGTGAACGGATTCACTCTGCCGTTTCAGCTGCGGCCCCACTATACCAAAGCACCAAAAACCAGACAACCGCGTTCCACAACCGCCCCCGATGGGTGATAATTGCAGCAAAGGGAGAGACCACCATGGCGATCTATAAACGGGGCGGCGTGTACTGGTTTGAGTTTGTCTACGATGAGGAACGCGTCCGGATGTCCTCCCACTCAGGCAACGCACAAGTGGCTCGCGACGCCGAAGCCGCCGAACGCTTGCGACGAGTCCGCGGGGAACACGGCATCGAGCGCAAGCAACACGCTCCCACGCTCGAGGCCTTCGCTTCCACATTCAACGAGTGGGTTGCTTCGGCCCGCGACAACGAACGCACGCGCGAATTCTACGCGACCTGCTACCAGCGGCTGCTCGACTATAGGCAGCTCGCCCATCTACGGCTCGACAAGATCACCGAGGACGTTATCGAAAACTTCAAGCTCTGGTCGCTCGAAAAACATTCCCGCACGACCACGAACCGATACTTGACCACGTTGCGAAAGGCCTTACGGTACGCCATGCGGAAGAAGCGACTGATCGACCGCATGCCCGTCATCGAACTCTATCCGGACGAGCAGGGCCGAGAGTACGTGTTCAGCTCTGCCGATTATGAGCACTGGCTGGAAGTTGCGCCGGAGCCGATGCGGTCCGCCTCGATCCTCGCGCATGACGCTGGTATCTGTCGCGGCGAGTTGTTGGCACTCCAGCGCGACTGCGTCGTCCTCCGCGACACTCCCGACGAGAGGGGCTTCTGGGGAACGCTTCAAATTCGGCGCGGCCTCAAACGGAAGGCCCGGCGCCGGGATCTTCCCATCACTCAGCCGATGTGCGTCGCCCTCCATCGGCTGCTCGCCGAATCGAAATGCGAGTTCGTGTTCACCAGTCTGCATGACCGGACCGCTCCACTCAGCCGCAACACTCTCGCGGCTCAGCATCAGGCAATGAAAAAGCTCGCCGGGGAATTCGATCCGGACGCTGGCCTCCACACACTCCGGCACTCATTCTTGACCGAGGCGGGCCGCTACACTCAAAACGTCAAGGCCCTACAGATGCTTGCGGGTCATTCGAACATCGCAACGACGATGCGATATGTTCACCCGCACACCGAGGACGTGCTCGGGATCGCGGCTCAGGTCCAAGCGGCTCGCGAGGCTCGGCAGGTCCCCACAGAAGGCCCCACAGCGGTCAACTGAGATTGGTCGAGTGGCTGGAAATGCTAGAATTTAAAGGCGCGAAAGTGGCGGAATTGGCAGACGCACCAGACTTAGGATCTGGCGGGTAAAACCGTGGGGGTTCGAGTCCCCCCTTTCGCACCAATCCCCCAGACTCAAGGGTCGCGGGTCTTCACCGCGGGTCTTTCTTGAGGGGGTCTTCACTGCGATATTTCCAAGGAGAAAAGTGTATGCGGTGGTCAGCAGCCTGGATATTGGGCGCCGCGATGGCGGCGAGTGTGTTGGTGTCGGCGCAGACGGCCGTGCCGACGGGCCCGCCTGTGCCGGCTCCGGCAACGAAGGGAGCAGCCGCGGGCGGGGCGATCCCGAGCTGTTCTGAGTCGCTCGCGACGGTGGCGGTTCCAGATGCGCCGCACGGGCTGTTCGTGATTCTGTTCCCCGGGGCGCGGTTGAACGAGACGGCGCGCGTGCTGCTGCACAATCCGGCGGTGTGCGGCGCGAACATTTATGTGGTGTGGAAGGAAGTGGATCGCGGACCGGAGGCCAGCCCGCGCTACGACTGGTCCGGGATCGAACGGCAGATGGCGCCGTGGATCGCGGCGAAGAAGCGGGTGAATTTCGTGATCTGGGCGACAACCTACCAGAAAGGCGCGAGCGCGACGCCGGATTATGTTTTTGCGAAAGCGCCGTCGGTGACGTGTCCGGCGTTCGGACATGTGCCGGTGTTCTGGAATGCGGAGTTCATGCAGAACTACCAAGCGTTCATGAGCGCGACAGTGGAGAAATTCGGCGCCAATCCGGCGGTGGGGTATATCCGGTTCGGATTAGGCGCGGGCGGAGAAGTGTTTCCGGCGTGCATGCACTTCATGGAGGGATTTTCCGACAGCGTGTGGAAGAAATATATTTTCGAAATGTTGGACTACGAGAAGTCGTTGAATTCGCCCAAGCAACTGGCGGTGGGATTGAATGCGTATGGAAATCCGCCGAATCTGAACTTTGCGGCGGCGGTGGCGGAGCGGGCGGTGCAGGATGGAATTGCGATCGGCAATCAGGGGCTGACAGCTTCGGATGCGCGCAACGACGCGGCGGGAAAGCCGTGCATGGCGGACTGGTGCCGCATTTTCCGGCAGATGCAGGGGAAGGTTCCGCTGATACTGCAGACCGGGCATCCGTCGGAGCCGGAGCGCACGGGCGAGATCGGGTCGCTGCTGGATATGCTGCCGTTTGCGGTGGAGCAGAAGGTGCAGATTTTCGAGCTGTATCCGCAGGACTGGCTGTTGGCTTACGATCCGCACGCGCCCGGGTATGCGCAGCATCATCAGGAATACCAGCAGGTGATTGAGGATGCGGCGAGGGTGTTGGGGGGGAATTAGATCCCTGCCTTTCCACCTGAGTTATCGCAAGCGCTCAGCTAAGAACTCTTTCGCCCCGCTGGGGCTCATTCATTCCCCACCCTGCACCCACGGCTCGCGCCGTGGGCTTCCCTCCTTCGCCGCTTTGCGGCTGGGATTCAAGAAAGGCCGAAACTGGCGGCGGTGTCCACGATGGACTGACCGATGGTGAGCGAGGCGGTGGCGGCGGGTGAGGGCACGTTGAGTACGTGCAGGACTTTGCCGGAGGGCACGAACTGGAAGTCGTCCACGAGAGCGCCATCGGGCTTGAGGGCCTGGGCGCGGACGCCGGAGCCGCCGGGAACGAGATCGCTCTCGCGCACGTCGGGGAGCAGGCGCTGCAGGGCGCGGACAAAGGCGGGCTTCGACAGGGAGCGATGCCATTCGTCGAGGCCGTTGCGCCAGTGCTGGCGGGCCATGCGCCAGAATCCGGGAAACGCGAGTGAGGCGGCAAGGTCCCACAGGCTGATGTCGGTGCGGCGGTAGCCTTCGCGGGCGAGGGCGAGAACGGCGTTGGGGCCGGCGTCCACTTTGCCGGTGATGCGGCGGGTGAAGTGCACGCCGAGGAACGGGAACCGCGGGTCGGGCACAGGATAGATGAGAGCGCTGACCAGATGGGCGCGCTCGGGGGTCAGGTCGTAGTATTCGCCACGGAAGGGGACGATCATCACGCCGGGATCGTCGCCGGCCATGCGGCTGATGCGGTCGCTGAAGAGTCCGGCGCAGTTGATGAGTGAGGTGGTGGAGAAAGCGCCGCGGGCGGTTTCGACGATGATCTCGTTGGGGAGCCGCTTGATGCCGATGACGGCGGCGGACGTGAGGACCGTGCCGCCGCTGGCGGAAATCAGTTCCGCGTATTTTTCGCAGATGAGCGTGTAATCGGTCACGCCGGTGGAGGGCACGACCAGGGCTTGCAGGCCGCTGGCGTGAGGTTCGATCTCGCGCAATTGTTCCGGTCCGATGAGGCGCAGGCCGGTGAGACCGTTGGCTTCTCCGCGCTGGCGCAGGTCTTCGAGGCGGGGGAGTTCGTCGGGACGGGTGGCGACGATCACTTTGCCGCAAACGTTGTGGGGGATGCCGTGCTCGCGGCAGAACTGGATCATGGCCGCGGCGCCGGTGACGCAGAGGCGGGCCTTCATGGAGCCGGGCTTGTAATAGACGCCGGAGTGGATGACGCCGCTGTTGTGTCCGCTCTGGTGGCGGGCGACGTGGTCTTCTTTCTCGAGGACGAGCAGGCGGAGACGGGGAAAGCGGCGGGTGATTTCGAGGGCGACGCCGAGGCCTACGACGCCGCCGCCGATGATGATGACGTTGTAGCGAGAATTGGTCATGGAGTTCGCGCGGGAGCCTCAGGGGCTAGAGCCTGCGGTTGTGCTGGCATTCATTCGCAGCGCTGAAGCGCTGCGCCACCCAAAAGCGGAGCCCCGGGAGCTAAAGCCTACCTCTCTTGCGGCTCTGACGGCACGGCTGAAGCCGTGCCCTTCCCGATGCCTTGCCCTACCCAAGCCATTTTTCAGGACACGTTTCAGCCCAAGTTCTGGAACACACTAGTTTACGACTAAGGAGACCTGAGTGCGCTGGCCGGAATCCGGAGGGGCGCCGGAAGAGGAACCCGTGACCGTGATGGTGTAGCTGCCGGGCGGAGTCGGCTGGCCGCCGCCACCGCCGCTGCTGACGCCGGCGCAGGAGAGCATGGAGAGCAGGGCCCAGAGCAGCAGGGCGATTGAGACTGCATTTGTGCCGGAAGCTGCCGGGCTTTTCTTCTTAGAGTCCCTTCCCCCAGAGGCGCGCCTTTTGGAATCGTGCTTTCTTGGATCACGACGTGCGGTGCTCCAGATCATCGTGATCGCCGGCAGGAGCAGGGCTAACGCATAGAACATATAGCGGTCCCGCGAACGCAACGCGGATGTGGGCGCGGTGGTGGAGATGGTCATCACCACGCTGGGGGACGAGCCTCCTGGGGTCACGGGCGCGGAGGGGTCAAAGAAGCATTGCGCGCCGGCGGGCAGACTGGAACAGGCAAGGGTGACGGCGCCGTTGAAGGAGGCTCCTTTGGGACGAATGGTGAGGTTGTAGGGTCCGGTGGTCTGGCCGGGGGCGCTGAGGATCTGGGTGGGAGTTGAGGTGGTGAGGATGAAGTCCTGGCCCAAGGTTATGGCGAGGGCGAAAGAGTGGCTGGGGGCTCCGGTCGTGTCCTGAGTGTGGATGTTGATGTTGTAGTTGCCGGAAGCGGCGTTGGTGGGAATGTTGATGGTGGCGGTCAGGTTCGTGATGCCTCCGCTAGCGATGGGGATGGGGTTGACGGGAGAGAGCGTGCAGGTTGCCCCGGAGACTGCGCTGGCATCGCAGGTGGCGTTGACGTGGCCGGTGTAGAAGTAGGAAGAAGTCAGGGTGAGATCGGCCATTCCCTGGCCGCCGGGGGCGAGGGTGAGCGTTTGAGTTCCGGAGATGGAATAGTCGCCGACGTTGAAGGGCACGTTCACGGAATGCGTGGTGGAGCCGGAGGTTCCGGAGATAGAGAGCGAGTAGCTCTCGGGTGCAAAACTTGCGCCGTTGATGGTGAGGGTGGCGGTGGCTGGGAACGAACTCACCGAGGTGGGGCTGATGCTGCAACTATTGGCGCCGTACGTGGTGGGGCAAGTGAGGGTGACGGCGGCGGAGAAACCGTCCTGAGAAGTGACGACGATTGAGTTGCTGGCGCCGGAGCTGCCGGCGTTGACCTCGGGGAAGATGGAGGGTTCGGACAAGGAGAAGTCGGGGTTAGTGGTGACTTTGACAGTGAATGCCGTGGAGAGAGTTGCCGGGGCTCCGGCGGTCGAGGCCTGAATGGTCACGACGTAGTTGCCGGGCGGGGTGGTCGCGGGCACGGTCACGCTGGCCGTCATGTTCACGGGAGTGGAGGAAGTGGGGTTGACGGTGGTGGCGGGCGTTAACGCGCAGGTCGCGTTGGCGATGGCGGGATTGCAGGAGACGGCGACACTCTGGTTGAAGGATCCGGCGGCGGTGACCTGGAAATCCACGAGGGAGGAAGTGGTTCCGCGCGGGACGGTCACGCTGGCGGGAGAGGGCGTGGTCAAGGCGAAGCTGACTACGTTTAACGTGAGCGGAACCAGATGCGTGGTTTGCTTCGTGTCGGAGCCGGCTGCCTGCAGATTGAAGTTGTAGTTGCCAACCGCGGCGGAAGTGGTCACGGTGAAAGTTGTGTTGCTGGCGGGAACGAGCGGGGACGGGGAGACCGTGCAAGTGCCGGGAGGAGCGGTCGCGCCGGCGACGCAAGTCAGGGTTACCGGACTGTTGTAGCCGTTGATGCTGCTGGCGGAGCCGCTGAAGATCGCGTTCTGGTTGGGAAAGGCAGTCTGCGGGGAGTTGGAGACAGAGAGGCTGTAGTCGGCTGTCGCATGAAGGGGAAACTGCCAGACTCCGCGGCCGTAAGTGGAGGCGCGCAGGAGTTCTTCGCCGCCGGAGTTGAACAGCCCGAGCGCGGTGACGGCAACGTTGGGCAGGAATCCGATTTGAGCGGGGCCGGGAGTGGGTCCGAGTTCGGTCCAATTGGCGGAGGAGGTTGAACTGGCGAAGACGCCGACGTCGGTTGCGACGTAGATTTGAGAATACGTGGGATCGACGACGACGGCGTTGGTGGGGGAATCGGGAAGGTTGGCGGTGAAGTCGGCCCAGGAGGCACCGAAGTTGGTGGTTTCCCAGACGTGGCCGGGGCCTCCGGTGAATCCCATTATTGTCACGTAGACGGTCGCGCCGGTGGAATCGGAGGGATCGATTGCAACGCCTGAGATGGGAAACTGGTTGGGATTGATGCTGCCCTGCGGACCGTTGGCGGTGACGTCGGTGAAGCTGGAGGGTCCGGCTGTGGCGTTGGCGGTGACCCAGACGTGGCCTCCGACGGGCGAGGAACCGTCGAGCGGGCCGAGGCCGCTGGTGGTGGCGTAGATGACCTGGGAACCGTTGCTGTCGGTCGGCCCTCCGGCGGCGAGGGCGCGGATTTGATTGACTTCGCTTCCGGAGCAGGTCCCCGAGCCGAGAGTGTCGAGGTTCGGGCTGAGCACGGTGTAGGCGCCACCGGCGCGGGGGCCGCGCCAGACGCGGCAGGTACCGAGGAGCAGTGCGGTTGAAGATTGCGGATCGAGGATGTAGGGAAAGTAGAATGCGCCGTCATCGCCGCCGATCGCGCTGCTGGTGACGACGAAGTTGAAGGTGCTATCGGTGCAGTTCACGCCGCTGGCGCAAAGTTGGATGCCGAGCCCGGCGGGGGGAACATCGGGGTTAGAGGCGTAGAAGTTGGTTGGGGCATTGGGATCAATGGCGTTGTAGCCGCCGTCACCGCCGAGAATGTTGGTCCAACTGGAATTGGTGGTGGCCTGACTGGTGACGGGAGAGCCGTTGTCCTGCGTGCCGCCGATGATGGTGTTGGGATCGGTGGGGTGCTGGGAGAAGCTGACGAACTGCGTCATGGAGCCGAGATTCTGGTTGAGGTCGTCGAACTGGTTGGTGCCGGAGCAGGAGCCGGTCGTGAGACCTCCGAAGCCGTCGAGGGCGCGGTAGATGCCGCCGTCGTTGGCGAAGTACATAAGGGCGTTGTCGGAGTCGCCGCCGGAAGTGGGGATCATGTAGGCGAGGGCATGCTGGTCGGGATGCACGTGGGCGGGGGCGGCGATGGGATCGCATCCGTAAACGTGAGTGAGGTTGATGAACGGCGAAGACGTGCAGGTCGGATTCTGCGGGGTGATCGAACATTTGTAGAGGTTGATGGCCCCAGCGTAGAGGTCGGTGCCAAAGGCGTTGGGAACGGCGAGCAGTTCGAGATTGTAAGCGCCCTGCTCGACGCCGCAACCGGCGGGGTCGCCACAGTTCGTGATGGAGGCATCGGAGATGGAAGTCCACGATGTGCCGCCGTTGAGACTTTGCCAGATGCCGCCATCGGTGGGACTGCCGGGCGAAGAGTAATAAGTAAACCAGGCATACATTTCATTGCGGCCGGGGACGACCGTGATTTCGGCGCGGTAGATGGGGCAGGCGTAGTTGTTCGAGGTGGACTGCGGCGGGCAGGCGGTGGTAGTGAGTTGCGTACCGGGCTGAGTGGCGAGTCGGGTCCAATTCACACCGTCGGGTGAGGAATAGAAGCCGTGATAACGGACGGCGGCGAAAAACTTTCCGGCGCTGGCGTTGTAGACGACCGTGGTTGCAGATGTGGCGTCGGTTGCGCTGCCGCCGGGATCGGTGAGGGCGCTGTAGGTCCAAGTCTGGCCGGCGTCGAGCGAAGTGTAGAGGCCGCGGCTGGTGTTGGCGGTGACGGCGCCGTCAATCTGGCCTTCCGACGTGGTGGCCATGGCGGCGACGACCGTGTTGGGGCTGGCGGTGCTGAAGGCCATGCGGGTTCCGCCGAGGCCGCTGAAGGAAAGGGTGGCGCTATTGGCGGTGGAGATCAGGGACCAGGAGCTTCCGGCGTTCGTGGAGCGCAGAATGCCGAGGCCGAAGTAAGAGTCGCCGGAGTTGTCGGCCTCTCTCGCCGGTGGCGGCGAGAATCGTGGTTTGCGCGGGAATGGTGTTGCCGGGTTGGATGGCGAGTGCGCCGAATGAGAGCGTGGCTTGATCGTCGGTGAGGGGGGTCCAGGTCACGGTGGCGGCGGTGGTGGTGGCGGCGTTTGAGGACTTCCAGACTCCGCCTTGCGCGCCCGCGATATAGACGGTGTTGCCGGTTGGGTCGGCGGGATCAATGGCGACCGCGGTGGCGCGTCCGGCTACCTTGTGGTAATCCTGGGTGCCGTTGCCGGTGGCGTCGGAGGCGAGAGGCACGGGACCAAGCGGCATCCAGGGAATCGATCCGGTGGCGTGATCGGGAAGCGCGGATCTTAGCTCCGCCGATCCTGGCTCCGCGGATCTTTGGGCGCGCATCTGGAGTTTGGCCTGGTAGGCGCGGCGGCGGAGTTCGGCGGAAGGGTAGCCGGGGATGAGGCGTCCGCGAAAGAACCAGGCGTCGCGGGCTTTTTCGTGATCGGCGTCGGAATCGGGGATGGCGGCGGGCGGAGCGGATTGCTTGGCGCCCTGCGCGTGCAGGGTTGCAATCGCGGCAAGACAACTCAGGATGAGTGCCAGAACTCGCAGCGAGCGAAGAACATGAAGGCTTGGCATGAGGATCTCGCTCAACTTGCAAGTATGGGAAGAGGGCGGGGACGAATCAACGCAAAAGAGGCGCGGAGAGGGGTGTGTGGACCAGTTTGGGAATGGTGATTCGCGGGTTGAGGACATCGCGAAAACGGCTCCGGCCTGTACAATCAGCGTTTCGCCTTGGTTTTCGTCTTGGTTGAAGAAGAGGGAGCAGGAGAATGCGCAGGAGTACTGGATTCGGTGGCGCGTGGTTCGCGGCGTGCCTGGTGTTGGGTTCGATTGCGGGGTGGGCGCAGGAAAAAGAAAAGGGCGCGCCGGAATTGGTGGTGGCGGCGGCGGCCGATCTGAGCGGGGCGCTGGGAGAGATCGCCGTCCGTTATGAAGGGAAGACCGGCGTCAAGGTGAAGTTTTCGTTTGCAGCGTCGGGGCTGCTCACCCAGCAGATTCAAAGTGGGGCTCCGTTCGATGTTTTTTTCTCGGCGGACATGGATTATCCGCGACGACTGATTGCGGCGGGAGAGGCCGACGGGGCGAGTTTGTATGAGTACGCGGTGGGAAAGCTGGTGTTGTGGGTTCCGGCGGATTCTCCGCTCGATGTGGAGCACAAGGGCGTGGAGGTCTTGCTGGATCCGTCGGTGAAGAAGATTGCGATGGCAAATCCGCAGCATGCGCCGTATGGGCGAGCGGCGGCGGCGGCGTTGAAACATTTTGGGATGTACGATCGAGTGCTGGACCGGCTGGTGCTGGGGGAGAATGTTTCGCAGGCGGCACAGTTTGTCGAGTCGGGCAACGCGCAGGCCGGGTTTGTGGCGATGGCACACGCGCTGGCGCCGTCAATGCAAGGCAAGGGAAGGTACTGGGTGGTTCCGGCGGAGGCTTATCCGGCGCTGGAGCAGGGAGTGGTTGTAGTCTCGCGGAGCCAGCATAAAAAAGAAGCGGTGGAGTTTGTGGAGTACGTGAAGACCAAGGAAGTAGCGGACGTGTTGAGAAAGCGCGGGTTTTCAGTGCCGTGAGGCGAAGTCCCTCGGGGGCTAAAGCCCTCATGGAGAATAAGCTCATCGCAGCGCTGAAGCGCTGCGCCACCCAAAAGCAAGGCGCAAGGGGCTCTGACGCGACAGGTAAGACACAAGGGTCAAGACGCGGGCGAGGGCGCCCGCGCCACATTTCCCATTATGACGATTGACTGGCAGGCATTCTGGCTCACGCTGCAGTTGGCGGTGGTGGTGTCGGCGGCGCTGCTTGTGATCGGGCTGCCGGTGGCTTACTGGATTGCGTTTTCGGGCTGGCGGTGGAAGTTTCTGGTGGAAGCGGTGGTGGCGCTGCCGATTGTGCTGCCTCCGACGGTGCTGGGATTCTATCTGCTGGTGGCGCTGGGGCCGCGCAGTCCGGTGGGTCGGTGGTGGATCGCGCTGACCGGGCACACGCTGGCGTTCACGTTCAGCGGGCTGGTGATTGGATCGATTCTCTACAGCTTGCCGTTTGCGGTGCAGCCGTTTGCGGCGTCGTTTGCGGGAGTGGACCGCAAGCTGATAGCGGCATCGGCGACGCTGGGGGCATCGCCGCTGCGGAGCTTTTTTCGTGTGGTGCTACCCCTCTCGGTGCCGGGGCTGATTACGGGGGCGGCGTTGAGTTTCGCCCATACCATGGGAGAGTTCGGGGTGGTGCTTATGGTGGGAGGAAATATTCCCGGCGTGACGCGGACGGTTTCGATTGATATTTACGACCGGGTGCAGGCGTCGGACTATGCGGGAGCGAATGCAACGGCGCTGCTGCTGCTGGTGTTGTGCTTTGCCCTGCTGGGCTTGGTTTATGGGCTGAACCGGAGGCCGTGGGCGGTGGGGCCTGCGAAATAAATTGTGACGAGCGATACGCGCATGGTCGAGGGGATCGAAGAGGCAACAGCGACAACTTCCCACGGTGATGGGCGGAACGGCGCCGTGGCCGGGCCAGTGCTTGAGGGGCGATTTCGCAAGCGGATGGCCGGGCAGGGGCAGGAGTTTGTGCTGGAGGTTGAGTTCCGGGCGGCGGCGGGCTTCACGATTCTTTTTGGGGCGTCGGGGGCGGGCAAGACGACTCTGCTCGATTGCGTGGCGGGATTAGTGAGGCCGGACTCGGGACGAATTGCTGTGGGCGAGCGTGTTTTGTTCGATGCCGCGCAGGGCTTGGATCTGGCAGTTGCAAAGCGGCATGTGGGATACGTGTTTCAGAGTCTGGCGCTGTTTCCGCATATGACGGTGGAACAGAATGTGGAGTATGGCCTGGCGCATCTTTCGCGGGCGGGGCGCGGCGAGCGGGCGGCGGCGATTCTGCGGACGTTCCGGATTGAGCATCTGGCGCGGCATTCGGCGCGGGAGATTTCCGGAGGCGAGAGCCAGCGCGCGGCGCTGGCGCGAACTCTGGTGACTGATCCTGCGGTGCTGCTTTTGGATGAGCCCCTCGCGGCGCTGGATGCACCGACCAAGGCAAAGATCATTGACGACCTGCGGGAGTGGAACCGGGCGCACCGCATTCCCATTCTTTATGTCACGCACAGCCGGGAGGAAGTGTTTGCTCTGGGCGAGCGCGTGATTGTGCTCGACGCGGGACGCATCGTGGCCCAGGGCACGCCGCATGAAATCATGACCGCGCCGCGGCAGGAGACAGTGGCGCAGTTGGCGGGCTTCGAGAATATTTTCGACGCCACGGTGGAGGTGGTACACCCAGAGCGCGGGACCATGGTGTGTTGGGTGGCCGGGAGCACGGGGCCGGTGACGCTCGAAACTCCACTGGTGCGGGCGGAGTTGGGGTCGGCTTTGCGGGTGGGGATTCGCGCGGGAGATATTCTGCTGGCGACTTCCCTGCCCCAGGGATTGAGCGCGCGGAATGTGATTGCGGGACGCATCGCGTCGCTCGAACAGCGGGACGTGGTGGTCTCGGCGCGGGTGAACTGCGGCGTGGAGATGGAAGTCCACCTGACGCTGGCGGCGCGGGATGCGCTGCAGTTGGCGCCGGGCAAGGAAGTGTGGCTGGTGATCAAGACGCACTCGTGCCATTTGATGCAGGGGTGGAAAGACTCTCGGTCGTAGCTTGCGCCGGGCGATGAAGAGTCTCCGGGCTAGTCCATACTTTTTACACCTTAGTTACAACGATTTGTCCCCGCTTTTGGTAGCATCAGACTCTCTTTGGGGGATGTCGATGGCGCAGCCTCAGTCAACGCGACTCGGGTTTACGATTCTGGCGTGTCTGTTCACTCTTCTATGCACGTTCCCGTTGGCGCGGGCGGCCGCGCAGGCGGGCACGTGGCTGACCCACTCCCACGACGCGCAGCACACCGCGATATCGTCGGTGGGGGCGCAGCCTTACACCAAGATTCACTGGCAGACGCCGGTGGACCTGGCGCCCCCCAAGGGAGAAATCACGATTCATTACGGCTCACCTTTGGTGACTGCCGCGAACACGGTGATCGTTCCGGTGAAGACCGGGGCGAACAGTTTCCGGGTGGAGGCACGTGACGGCGCCAGCGGAAGCGTGATCTGGAGCCAAAGCACGGGATACCAGGTGCCCGTGGCACAGTTCGTACCCGGAATGGGCCCCACGATTTTTGGCAGCGAGCTTTTTATACCGGATATCGCGGGAAGAGTGATGGTGCGGCAGAACCCGGACCGGGCGACAGGAACTACCAGCCGCTTGTATTTCTACGGGTTCGAGAATTATCGGGCGAACCCAAAGATTTATGCGCAGAACGTGCAGATCAACACGCCGCTCACGACGGATGCGGCGGGAAATCTGCTCTTCGGATTCTTGGTCCTGGGCTCGACCCCGATTGGGCTCGAAAGCGGGCTGGCGCGGATCTCGGCCAAAGGCCAGGGAACGTGGGTCTCGGCGGCGAGCATCAGCGGGGATGCTTCCATGACAGAGGTTGCGATGAGCTGCGCACCCGCGCTGTCGAACGACGGCAAGTTGGTATACGTCGTGGTCAGCAGCGGCGGCAGTAATGGATACGGGTATCTGGTCGCCCTGAACAGCACGACCCTGGCGGTGGTCAGCAAAGTGCGGCTGAAGGATCCCTCGTCGGGCATGGACGCCGCCATATATGGCGCGAGCACCGCGAGTCCGACGGTGGGACCCGATGGCGAAGTTTATTTTGGAGTGGTGGAAAATCCGTTCCCCGATCACAACGACCGGGGCTGGCTGCTGCACTTCAGCGGCGATCTTTCGCAGACGAAGACTCCGGGAAGTTTCGGCTGGGACGATACGGCGTCCATCGTGGATGCTTCGCTGGTGGCCGCCTATCATGGCACGTCAACCTATCTGGTGATGACCAAATACAACAACTATGCCGGGATCGGCACGGGCGACGGTCATAACCGCGTGGCCATCCTCGACCCCAATGCGACGGAGAATGACCCGGTGATCCCAGCCACGAAGGTGATGAAGGAAGTCATCACCAAGCTCGGCGTGACGCCCGATCCTCAGTATAAGAACTATCCCGGAGCGGTGCGTGAGTGGTGCATCAATACGTCCGCCGTGGACCCGATTACGAAGGCCGTGATTGTGAACAGCGAAGACGGCAAGCTTTACCGCTGGGATTTGACGAGCAATAAATTATCGCAGGTGATCAAGCTCTCCGGCGGAGTCGGCGAGGCCTATACACCGACGGTGATTGGCGCGGACGGCACTGTCTACGCCATTAATGATGCGAAGCTGGATGCGGTGGGGCAGTAAGGAACTGGAAGGTAGTTTGTAGTTTGAGTTTCAACAGTCTCCGGTCCACAAATGCGTCATCCTGACCGGAGCCGTTCTTCAGGCGGAGGGAAGGATCTCGGGCGCATCGGGTCGCGTCCGGGGAGATCCCTCGCCCCGCTGGTGAAAGCGCGGGGCTTCGAGATGACGCCTCGGTTCGAATCCCGAGAATCGAGCCCTACTCCAGCTTGGCCGCGTGATTGGTTGCGCTCAGGATGTCTGCCTTCTCCATCTCGATGACCGCGACCCACTGCCCCTTGCGCTCTTCTGAAAACACGATGCGGCCGCCGAGAATCTGGGCGGCGGCGGCCGGCGGCAAGTCGCGGTGGTAGCCGAAGAATCTTCGTTTGAGATCCGTCCATCTCTTCCAACCATCGAGCAGCGGACGTGCGGGCTCGTATTTCGTCGAGAAGACCAGCGCGACCTCAAAATTCTGGCGAAAATCGGCGGCGGAGAGGATTTCTTCGAGCGAGAAGTCTTCAATGCGGACGACTTGCACCGGACGCGTGGTGTAGCCGAGCCAGGGGCGGGTGAGTTCGTCGGAGGCGGGCCAGGCGGTGAGGGCGCGCGCCATGGGATAGCGGGCTTCGAGGAAGCGCTCTGCGTCCTGGTGCAGGACGATGTAGTCGCGATAGGCGAGATTGTCTTCGGGGGAGAATCCGTAGGGAGGATTCCAGAACCAGGCAGCGACGAATGCGATGGCAACCACCGCGACGGCGGCAGGCCAGTAACGGAGACGGCGGCGCAAAGTGGAGATGGCCACGATGATCACTAGCGGAATGGCGGGGAGCATGTAGCGGGCAAGGACCGCGCCGCCGATGAGGGCCATGGCGAGGACGTAGACGTTTACGACCACGAGAAAAATTATCTGCACGGGGATGGGGATGCGGGGGCGCTCGGCGGCTGTCGAGTTGCGATCTGTCAAGAATCCCCACTTCTCGCGCAGAGAACGCGCGAGAAATGGGGCACCCGCGCGCTCGAGCAGACGGCCGGGGGCGGTCATCCCCACACTCTCTTTATTGTCTTTGACGGGCGGCAGAAGCATGGCCAGCAGCATGGCGAGGGTGAGCAGCCAGAGGTGCAGATAGCCGAAGGTCTGCCACAGGCGCAGACCGAGGGCCAGCAGGAAACGCAAGGGGCTGAGCGCGGCGGCGACGTTGTAGCGGAAAAATTCCGGATTGCCGAAGACGTATCCGGTGCGGGAGTGGTGGTAGGCGTACCAAAGGGTGAGGGGCAGGAGGGGGATCAGGAGCGGGAGGATGCGGCGAACTGGGCGAAAGGACGTGACCTCGGCGGCTGAAGCCGCGGCCACGACAGGATCGCTGATCGCAGCGCTGAAAGCGCTGCGCCACCCAAAATCGGATGCTTGCGGACCGCTTTTCGCAGCACTGAGTGCGCTGTGCTGCCCAAAATCGGCCGGGACGAAGCGCAGAACAACAATACGCACGAGTTCCCAGCCGGCGAGAGCGAACGGCGCAAGAATTGCGGTTTCCTTGGCGAGGGCGGCGAGGGAGAACCAGATGGCGACTGCTACCGGGCGGTCTTCCAGGTAGGCGCAGAGGCCCCAGAAAATTAGTCCCGCGGCGGCCAGGTCAACTTGCGCGAGGGAGCTTTGCGTGAAAAATACTGGATACAACGCCGTGCACAATGTGGAGGCGATCGCGACTTGTGTGTTGGCGGCGCGCTGGGCCAGGCGGAACAGGCCCAGCAAAGAGAAAGCCGCGACTACCAGCATGGCCGAGCGCGTTACCAGCGGAGCGTAGCCAACGAGCTTCCACCACAAAGCAATCCAGGCCAGGACCAGCGGCGGTGCGCGTTGGAGACGGTAGAGTGGGGAATGAGGCTTCCGGTGAGAAACAGGTCGCGGGCGGCGGGGATGTAATATCCGGCTTCGTCCCAGAAGTAGGGGAGCTGCAGCAGGGGTGCGTGCAGCAGGAAAATCGCGACGAAGATGACAGCGAAGACCAGGGCCGGATGCGGGGTGGGAGGGCGCATGGGAGAGGTAATTCTACCTGTCTTCGACAGTGCTGGGGACGGCCGAGGCGGCTGTCCCCACATATTCCCATGCTCCATCCCCACTGAGATCAGCACCAAGATCAATAGCAACGGCGGCGGACAAGAGTGTCCGCCCCACATTGTTCAGTGCACGGGGCCTGACGGGGCCATGCGCGGGTCGAGTTTGATTTCGCCGAAGGCGGATTCGTAGCCGGCCACGTTTTGCTGCAGCAGTCCGAGCAGGGCCTTGGCCTGCTGCGGGCTGAGGTAGATGCCCTGGAAGTTCTTGATCTCGACCTGGGTCTCGGTCTGCTGCTGCAGGGTACCGAAGACGAGGAAGAAATCCCAAATGTTTACGCGCATCTGCACGCTGTTGGCGTAATTTTCGCGATAGGAAGGGTCGTTGACCAGCTTCAGGTTCGGTTGATTGGGCAGCGTCATAATGCTGGCAAGTGTAATCAGTCTGGGCCTGGGAATGGAAGGGGCAGATCGAGCAGCCAAGTTCGAGGAACAGCGGCGCGGTGGCCTGGCCGCGTTTGACAGAAAGTGTCAAGGGAGTGATGGTTTGCGGCTGGGCGCGGGTTGGCAAGATCCGTGCAACGGGCCTGGCGCCGCGGGCACCGTTGCTGAAAACAAAGGATTTGGGAGGGCGTTCCCCATTACTTTGGGAAGTACCTTTTGGCGGGCAAAGTGCGATAGAGTTTAGGTGCCTCGCTCGCAAGACGGAGAGGTGTTGGGGTTATGACCAAGAACAACGAACCCGGGATGATGGAAGAAGTCGTGCTGCCGGAACACCTGCTGCCCCTGGAGTCGGTGCTGGGGCAGGGCGTGTCGGCGTTGGACCTGTGCATGACTCTGGCCAAGATTTTTCGCGTGCAATATACCGAAGTGGCCTTGATGCGTCTGGAGAAGGGGTTGCTGCACTTTGTGTTTCCGGAATACCTGCGGACCACGGGTGCGATCCCGCTGTCGAGCAAAGCGGTTGCGGCGCATACGGCGCTGAGCAAGAAAGCGGAAATTTTCAACAACTTTGCCAAGGTGAAGCACGCCAGTATTTTTGAAACCATCAAACCGGGAGCGGAGAGCGAGGAACCCGCTCCGCCCGCGCCCATTCAGAAGCTGATGTCGGTGCCGATCATGGATCGGGAATCGAATGTGGTAGGCGTGATCCAGATTTCGCGCAAGGCGCTGGATCCGAAGTTCGCGCAGGACTTCAGCCGTGAAGACCTGCATGATCTGGAAGTGGCGGCAGGGTTGCTGGCGACGGCGCCGGCGCTAATGGCGAATTAGCCGGTTTTTAATTCAAGCAGACAAAACCTTTAACCACAGAGGACGCAGAGAGCGCGGAGGGGGTTGCAATTCCTTGCCCTTAGCGTGACGTCTTAACCCGCAAGTCCGTTCCCGTCATTTCTTTTGGCTCGTCCACAGCGAGCATTCCTAAAATCGTGGGTGAGATGTCGCGCAGGGAGCCGTTCGGCTGCAGCGTGAACTGCTTTGCGTCTTCCGAGACCACGATAAAGGGCACGGGGTTGGTGGTGTGCGCGGTGTGCGGGCCGCCGGTGGCGGGATCGATCATCAGTTCAGCGTTGCCGTGGTCGGCGGTGATGAGCATCGCTCCACCCTTGGCGCGAACTGTTGTTTCGATTCGAGCCAGGCATGCGTCCACGGTTTCGACGGCCTTGATGGTGGGCTCGATTTTGCCGGAGTGGCCGACCATGTCGGCGTTGGCGAAGTTCACGATCATCACGTCGAAGGTGCCTTCCTCGGTTGCTTTGACGACCGTATCGGCAATTCCGGCGGCGCTCATCTCGGGCTTGAGGTCATAGGTCGCGACTTTGGGCGAGGGCACCAGGATGCGGTCTTCGCCGGGAAAAGGTTGCTCGACGCCGCCGTTGAAGAAGTAGGTGACGTGGGCGTACTTCTCGGTTTCGGCAACGCGCAGGTTACGCATTTTCTGATTGGCCATCACGTTGGCCAGGATGTTGGCCATGGATTCGGGCGGAATCACGACTGGCAGGCTGAAATTTTTGTCGTACTGGGTCATGCAGACGTAGCGCAGATTTTTCGGTGCGCGGCCGCGGGGAATCGTGGCATCGAGATCGGCGGCTCCGGGAAGATCGCTTCCACCCTTGTCGTTGAGGCCGCTGTTGCGGGTGAGGGCGCGGGTGATCTGGCGAACACGGTCGGCGCGGAAATTGAAGCAGATGCAGGCGTCATCATCGCGAAAGGTGGCGAGCGCCTGGCCACGGGTATCGGCACAGACAAAGGGAATCACGAACTCGTCGGTGACGCCGTTGTTGTAGGAATCTTTCATGCCCTGCACAGGGTCGGCGCGCTTGCCGCCTTCGGCATCGCCGAGAACCATGGCGTTGTAGGCTTTGGCGATGCGCTCCCAGCGGCGGTCGCGATCCATGGCGTAGTAGCGGCCGTTCACGGTGGCGATCTTGCCGCAGTTGTACTCCCGCATTTTCTGCTGCAACTGTTCGAGATAGCCGGCGCCGTTGGTGGGCAGGGTGTCGCGGCCGTCCATGAAGGCGTGGACGAAGACGTGATCGAGGCCGTTCTGCCTGGCCATTTTCAGGAGCGCGTAAAGATGCGCCTGCTGCGAGTGCACGCCGCCATCGGACACTAGACCGAACAGATGCAGGCGGCGCTCGCCGGTGCGGGCGTGCTTCATGGCGTCGAGCAGAACGGGATGCGAGAACAGTTCGCCCGTCTGGATCATCAAGTCAATGCGGGTGATGTCCATGTGGACGATGCGGCCGGCGCCGATGTTGAGATGTCCGACCTCGCTGTTGCCCATCTGGCCTTCGGGAAGACCAACGTAAGGTCCGCTGGTGTGAATGAGCGTGTTGGGATACTCGCGCAGCAGCCGGTCGTAGGTGGGCTTGCGAGCGAGCGCGATGGCGTTGGCTTTGGTTTCGGCACGGTATCCCCAGCCGTCGAGAATGATGAGGATGAGCGGTTTAGGACGGGACAAATTCAGCTCCTAGCTTTTGGCTATTGGCTCTTAGCTAATTCAAGAACGTTGGCCACGGATTTACGCGGATGAACGTGGGTAAATAAGTCTGTATGGGATGTCCGCATCGAAATGACATCGGACGGCATCCTCCACATTCGCTCTCAACTCCTGCATCGTTTCCGCTTGCGTAAAAATGGAATGGCGCAACGCCCTGGCTTCGTAGCCGCCCTCGGGAGACTCTCGCAAGGAGAAAATGACTTCGGTTTCTGTCATATCTATACCCAAGACCATGCGACTAGTAGAACAGCGGCTCCGCCGCAAGGTCGGATCTCTGCACTGGCAAGCGAACGCTGTAGGTTCGCAGAACCTTCCTTACTAATGCTGAAAACCAGAGTCCAGCGGACGGCGACACGAAGACACTCTCGATGAGAGCGCCTAGGTTGACCTGTTTCCAAACAACCTCTTGAGGCGCTGGCTGAGACTTCAGGCCAGCGCCGACTTCCGGTCCGGCTAAGCTAACACTTGCCATGTCGCTCCATACCGCCCTCAGTTCCCGCTCGTGCTCAAAAGACTTGCGCTTGTGCACGAGAGGCCAGAAGGTGTTGCCCGCCGGAATCTTGTCACGCTCATATGAAATGTAGTTAACCATTCCGATGTACACATCTTCAGCAAGTGCTTCCCGCAGACGCGCGTACGTCGTCTGCACGCATACGGACTCCTTTGATGTTGAGTAAACTTCCCACATCGCCACAGACTCGCACTCATTCATATGCCAGCAGTTCACAAAGCTCCAGCCCTTTGTGAGTCGGAGCAAGCCTGCATGTTGCTCTGGATCGGAGTGGCGTTCCAGAAAATCGTAAAGCGGCTTGGACATTGTTCCCTCGAACTTGTCAACGAGCAGATCTGCACGCGTAAAAAGCAGCCCCTTTTCTTCCAACATGCTTACAAACTGCGTGAAGTCCATGTAGCGCCAAATCCTTATCTGAGGGTCAGAGGGCGGCTCAAACGCCGGGTGACGACCTTTCAAGAACAGCGAATTGGCGCTCATGTGTGGCTCCTCCCTTTCAGCCCTTGTAATTCAGCGCCTCCAGGCCCAGGAACCGAGATGCCCCGCCCAGCTCTTCTTCAATTCGCAGCAGTTGGTTGTACTTGGAGATGCGGTCGGTACGCGAGGCTGAGCCGGTCTTGATCTGGCCTGCGCCAGTCGCGACCGCAAAATCGGCGATGAACGTATCTTCGGTTTCGCCGGAGCGATGCGAGATCACCGAGGTGTAGCCGTTACGGCGGGCCAGGTCGATTGCGTCGAGCGTTTCGCTGACCGTGCCGATCTGGTTGACTTTCACCAGAATCGAATTGGCTACGCCTTTGTCTATGCCCTCTTGTAGGAACTGAATGTTGGTGACGAAAATATCGTCGCCGACAAGCTGAATCTTGCTGCCGAGTTCTTGGGTCAGGTTGTGCCAGCCGTCCCAGTCGTTTTCGGCCAGCCCGTCTTCGAGCGAGACGACGGGATAATCGTTCACCCACTTCGCCCAGTACTTCACCATTTCGTCGGACGTTTTGGCCGACTTGTCCGACTTCTTGAAAACGTACTTGCCGTCCTGGAAGAACTCGCTGGCGGCGGGATCGAGGGCGATGGCAATTTCTTCTCCGGGCTTGTAGCCGGCCTTGGTGATGGCTTCGAGCACGACTTCGATGGCTTCGACGTTGGACTTGACCGAGGGGGCGAATCCGCCTTCGTCGCCGACAGCGGTGTTGTAGCCACGCTTTTTCAGCACGCCTTTGAGTGTATGGAAGACCTCGACGCCCCAGCGCAGCGCTTCGGAAAACGACGGAGCGCCGACGGGCATGACCATGAATTCCTGGAAGTCCACGTTGTTGTCGGCGTGGGCGCCGCCGTTGAGGATGTTCATCATGGGCGTGGGCAGCGTGTTGGCGCCCGCGCCGCCGAGATAGCGATAGAGCGGGATATCGAGGCACTGGGCCGACGCGCGGGCGGCGGCCATGGAGACGGACAGAATCGCGTTAGCGCCCAGACGGCCTTTATTGCCGGTGCCATCGAGTTCGATCATCCTGGCGTCGAGGCCGCGCTGATCGAACGCATCCCAGTTGGCCAGGGCTTCGGCGATTTCGCCGTTGACGTTCTCGACCGCCTTGAGCACGCCTTTGCCCTGGAAACGGTTGGTATCGTCGTCGCGCAGTTCAACGGCTTCGTGCTCACCGGTTGAGGCGCCACTGGGAACAATGGCGCGGCCCATGGAGCCGTCGCCGAGAAATACTTCCGCTTCCACCGTAGGATTGCCACGTGAGTCCAGAACTTCTCGTGCATGAATAGCTGCAATATTTGACATAGGAGATCCGTTTCCTTTGATTCATGGATTAGAGCGAGTCCCTCAGGGGCTAAAGCCCGCGTTCTTTTCGGGCCTCAACGGCACCCTTCGGCTTCGCTCAGGGCAGGCTCTTAAAGCCGTGCCCTACCCAAAAACCGTTTATAAGACCAGTTCCAGTAATAACCCGGCGTCCAGCAAGATCGGCGTTGCCCGTACAAGTCCTGCGCCTGGTGGTGATGAAACTCACGATTATAGCGGATGGAGGTGAACGCAATGTGACGCGGCGCACAGTTCTTTGTGGCCGATTCCCCGTCTGGGACTGTCCGGCAGGCCCACCTGTATGGCCCTTATCTCCGCTGGTTCCCCTGTACCGGGTTCATATTGTCGCCGCGTCTCACCTAGTCTAGAGTCGAAGAACAACAGGATCTTTGGAGGTACCCTATGAAGAAGTGGATGCTACTACCTTGCCTGCTGCTGGCGACGATGCTGGCGGCCCAGACCAGTTCACCCGTGCCCTCAGGGACAGCCCTGATGGTCCGGCTGGACACAACCCTCGCAACTTTCAGCAACAAGGCGGGAGATCCCTTCCAGGGGCGCGTCACGCAGCCGGTAGTGATCAACGGCACAACTGTGATTCCGGCGGGAGCCACGGTGGAAGGGCGGGTCACGAAGGTGAGTGAGCCGCGCCGCATGTCGGGCAAACCGACGATCGGAATTCTGCCCGAAGCCGTGATTCTTCCGACCGGGGAGCGCTATTTCCTGGACGCGACGCTGGTGGACACCAACATCGGCCAGGGCAGCGACGTGAACAACGAAGGCCAGTTCAAGGGATCAGGGCACGACCGGCGCGACACGATTGAAACTGGCGGCGGGACCGCGGGCGGGATGCTCATTGGCGGTCTGATTGGCGGAGGGCCGGGGATCCTAATCGGCGGCGCGGTCGGGGCGACCTCGACGACCGTGCACTGGCTGGTCAAGCATCGTTCGGCGACGCTGCCTGCGGGCACGGAACTGACGCTGGAATTGAACCGTCCGCTGACGATGAGTACGACAGTGGCAGCCACAAGCGGCGGCAGTAAGTAGGCTTTTTCAGTCTCATCCTAAGAACCGGAGGCAAAAAGCCTCCGGTTCTCTTTTTTCATGAAAGTGTCTAGCACGGAAGTTACGTCGCCTCAGAAAGATGGTCGGGCTACCATTCGGAGTGGGTTGTGTCACGGAGGGAACAAGTGGAGGCAGGCTCCGGAATCCGGCGAACCGTCGTGTTGATGCTGTCGGTTGTTACCGTGGTTGCTGCTCAAACCTCGAAAGACGCGACCGCGGACGCAGCCGTATTCGCGTCAGTCGCCGAGCACCAGGTTTCGCAGCTAAACGAAGGGATGACCCTTGCCAGGTGGATGGATGCAGAAGGCAAAATGGGAAACTGGAGAAAAACTCCCGAGAGAGAAATAACGGCAACTGACGGGCCTCCGCCGGAATGCGCCAGTTATTTCAAAAGAGAGAGGCTGCCCTCAGGCGCCGAAATGGGTCGGGCTCTTTACTTCTACCCCCCGCCGGCGCCGTCTCCGGCAACATTCCCCACCCTGAGTGGTCAAGAACTGATCAAGACTTGTCTCCTCGCCGTAATTCGGGTGGAAGCGGATGAGCCGGCTCTGATAAGAGCCCGCACGCTGGATCAGGCCGTCCAGCAGCGGCTCACGAAACAATACGGCGAAAGTATCGGCGTGAAGAACGTTGCCTTCTGGGGACCGGTGCACGGCTCATACCAAGACGCCGCTCGATGGATCCCTAATGCCGAAATCGTCTCCGGTTACGACGTCCAAGGCTCCTCGATGAGGGCCGAGGATCCACTCGTGTCATCGCCTTTCGTCTTCGTGCATGCCCGCTTGCCCCTGGTGCAAGAGTTGCGGTTTGACGTTGCCGCAGCGCATCGGGACCGCTCCAGGGAGGCCGCTCAATTCCGTCGCGCCGTTGCCGCGGCGGGAGTGGACGCCGCTCTCTCCCAGCGGATCGAGAAGCTATATGAAGTAGACGTCGCCCTCGCTGACCGCCTGAACGAGAAGGCCGAGGAAATGTACAGAAAGAATCCTTCTGGACCTCCCGTTCGCGCGGAAGGCAATGATTGGCGGGAGCCGCTCCTGCCCGTACTTCAAGAGTGGTTCAAAGCGCTAAGAACTTCGGATACCGCTCATCGTGCGGCGGGTTTGTTTGCCGCAGACCGCTTGCTCACGGCCTTTGGAAGCATTCGGCCCTGGGGTCATTTCGGAGGTGAAAAATCGAGCACTCCGAAAGAAACGAAACTGCGTGCCGAACTGCAAAACCTTGGCGCAGTTTTTGCAACGGGCTTCGAGGACGATTCCTATCACTACACGGCGAACTGGCTCGATCAGGCAAAACAGTTGGCCCCTGACAGTGAGGGCGGCAGGCTGGCGCTGCTGACCTGGATGTCCAGCGGCGATCCTTGCGGCGCAGCGGGAGGGTCGGACGCCTTCCGGAAAGTGATCTCCGAAGGCGAGGTTCTGCTGACCAAGAAGATCGATCCGCTCACCGCGGCGCAGGTTCACTTCATGGTCGGGGATGCTTACTCGGACATCGTCGCGATCGTGGGAGGAGGATCTGGCCCCAACGGCGAATACGATCCCAGTCAGTTTGAAGGTGAGGCCGATGCTGATCGTGTCAAAGCGCTGCAGCACTATCGCGCCGGCCTGGCTGTGGACAATACGTCGGAGAACGCCAAAGATGCCTGGAGTCAGGCATGGCACCTTGTTGCAGGGTTCCTGCCCAAAGAACACTATGTGTGCTTCGGCGACTAAGACGAAGCTATTTTCAAGGCAATGAGAACGGCACTTACGCGCCGAACAGCAAGTCGCCTTCGCTGACTACCTGGAGTTCGATCCAGCCTTCGAGGGGGAGAGAGTCCACGGGGAGGCGGTTTTGCCACAGGCTGAAGCGAAGGCGCAGCTTGCTGGTGGTTGGGGCGGCGGGCTTGCGTTCGGCAGATCGGTCCGCCGGGTTGGCGCTGGGAGTGGCCAGCAGCCAAGCCAGGGGCAGTTTGAATTCGAAGTTGCGCAGGAGGGCTACCTTGGCGCTGTCGTCCACTTTGGCAGATGAGGCCAGCGACTTCCCTTCTCCTCCATTTTCAATCTTCCAGTCTTGGAGCCTGCGTTGGTGAGCGGAAGCCTCGACCCGCAGGGTGCGGCGCGGGCGCGGCTCGCCTACGGCCCACGATTCGACATTGACCACCAAGTCAAAGTCTTCCTCCGGAACCTGTCCGGCGAAGTCGAGGCGTCCGTAGAGGTGGGCCGCGTCAATACCGGCGTATACCGAATCCAGCAGAAACTGTTTGCCGTGCATGGCGCCGGCGCGATGATCGGCGGTGTAGGCGGCGGCGCCCATCCACTCAAAGTAGCGGACTTTGTCGCCGGCCACGCGGGGGTGGATGTAGGCGGTCTGCGGAACGAACGCCGGGCGGACTTCAGGCCCGGTGATGGGCTGGGCCAGATAGTCGGGAGCGGTTGCGCCCAGGGCCTGATACACGTTGGACAAGTGCTTGCGGTAGAGTTCGTCGAAGTCACGATCATTGGCGGAGTGATGTTCGGGCCCGTACCACCAGTTCCAGTCGCTGCCCTCGGCGATCAGGATTTCGTCGAAGGCCAGCTTGCGTTGAGCCTCGGTGGCGCGCGCGGCCGTCTGGGCGTAGAACTGGCGGGCGTGGTGCAGATAATCCCAAGCGCGATTGTCCTCGGGAGCGCCGATCCAGACGTTGAAGTTGGCGTTGATCCAGGAACCGGGAACCAGGGACGACAGTTTTCCGAAATCTTTATGGCGAGCAATAGCCTCGGAGATGGTAACGGCTTCGACGGCGGGATCGCGCTGCAGGCTGTCGTAGAAGCGGCGCAGAAACTCGCGGCCCGACTTGGGATAGTACTCCCAGGCATTCTCGCCATCGAGAATGATGGAGATCACGGCGTCGCGGCCCTTCTCGAGGACGGGGCGGGCGGATTCCTTGATGTTGGCGATCAAATGGCGGGCAGCGTCGGCCGGAGGCATACCGGAATAGACGAAGCCGATCAGGTCAGAGATGGTGTGATCGCGGAAGACCAGATGCATCGAGGTCGAGCCGCTTTCGAAGCGGTGGATGTTGTAGAGTCTCTCGGCGAGCGGAGCCGGCAGACGGCCCGCGCCATCGCGGGCGAAGAACAATCCTGTGCTGCGGCCGAGCACGCCTTCGTCGGTGGCCATCCACTGGACTCCCACGCTGTGGGCGATGGCGAGAACTTCGTCGGACACGCTGCCTTCGGAAGGCCACGCGCCTTTGGGACGCACGCCGAAGACTTGCTCGTGAAGATCGAGGCCGCGTTTGAGCTGCTCGCGGGCGTCTTCGGGATGGCGGAAACGATTCTGCGGGAGGGGCAGGCCGGGGGACGATACGGCTCCGGCACTGGTGTCGCACACGAGCGGCAGGATGGGGTGATAGAACGGAGTGGCGGAAATCTCGATGGAACCTTTTTTCGCCGCCGCGGTGTAAGCGGGCAGAACGCGGCCCAGCAGTTCGCGCTCGCGCTCGATAACGTGTTTCTGATCTTCTAGCGAGTAGTGGCGGCCCTTGGCGACCAGGGCGGCGATATCTTTCTCTTCGAGAAAAAATTCGTCAAACCAAGCGACTTGCGACAGGACCTGCAGGTCGGTGAAATCCTGCGGCTGAAAATAGCGCTCGGCGCGGTCGGGATGGTCGCCGTGCTCGCGAAAGCGCTCCCACAGCTCGCGGTAGCGGGGGTAGCGGCCGATTAGGTTCTGGGGATTGGCCTGAAACAGATATTGCAGGGCGAAGCGGCGCTCGTCGAGAGACAAGTCCTTGGCCGGTTTGGCGGCGACGCTCAGAAACGGATCCTGCGCAGTTCCGGCAACGTAGTCTTGAATCTGAACCATCAGCGAGGGGACCAGGTTGAAGTTCTGATGGACGTTGGGGAACTCATCGAGCAGCTTGACCATGCCGTAGTAGTCTTTGAGGGCGTGCAGGCGCGTCCAGGGCAGACGATACTCGCCAGTGACCAGGTCCTTGTAGAAGGGCTGGTGCTGGTGCCACAGGAGAATGACGCGCAGGGCGGGCATAGGCTGGAGAAGTCAGGATAGCATGGGGGAATTGCCGCGTTGCGCACGAAAGGCACCACGAGAGTCTTGAGAGGAGAAGCCAGTTCCGGATCGAGCAAAAGATGTTACCCTGCTGCTGGAAAATTCTCAGATCTCGGCGTACGCGAGGCTTGGTTTTTTATGTTGGGGCCGATCTGCGGGTATAAACGCAGCCGCACTGGGCTCGAACCATCAACGGTTTGGCGTTTGGCGCTACTGCTATTCGCTCTCGCCTTTGTCTCCGCACTTACGAAGTCGGAATCTGAGTTTCGAGCGGTTGTTGGCATTACCGCCACGGCAATTTCGTTACAATCAATGGCGTTTCGTTTTCCGTGTGTTACTGGTACGCACCAGGTGTCCGCAGCAACTGGTACCACGTCTTTGATCAGCCTGGTCCGCTACGACCGACAAGCGACACATTCACCATGTTTACGATCGACGGTCGGCCTGACCGAACTGATGTGGGCTCGCCACACGAATTGGCGCAGCGCGCGATGAGCAGGTATGGAGTCAATGGATTTGACGAACGCAGCACGTTTGAATGGAAGATCCGTTCCCAAAACTTGGAATGCATGCAGAACGTGACGCACGCGTGTCCTTTTCGATGGTCTTTTGCTATGGCGACGGGCCCATCTACTCGGTTTCCTTCAATGGTGACGACAATGCTCTCGACAGGCTCAAGAGAACGGCCGCCGAAGCAAAGTAACCCACGGAGCTCACGGGTATCTTAATCCTCGTCTATTCCGGTAAACTGAGGGCCGGCAGACAACCTTCCGCGTATGAGCCCTGAATCCACGACAGCCAGCCCGCAGCTTCTCACCGACCAGGACCTCTATCTCTTCAACGAGGGCAGCAACTATCGCATGCACGACAAGATGGGCGCCCACCCGTTCACGCACAATGGGCAGGCGGGCACGGTCTTCAGCGTGTGGGCGCCGAATGCGCGATCGGTGTCGGTGGTGGGGAGTTTCAACGGGTGGGATCCCAAGACGCATCGGCTGGAGCCGCGCGGCTCTTCCGGCATCTGGGAAGGATTCGTCCCGGGCGCCAGCCGCGGCGCGCTGTACAAGTTCCACATCGAATCGCAGCGCCATGGATTCCGCGTGGACAAGGCGGACCCGGTCGGCTTGCTGCACGAAAAACCGCCGCGCACGGCCTCGGTCATCTGGGACCTCGACTACCAGTGGGGCGATCAAGACTGGATGGGGAAGCGCGCCGGGCACAACTCGCTGCGCGCGCCGCAGGCGATTTATGAAGTGCATCTGGGCTCGTGGATGCGAGTGCCTGAGGAACACAATCGCCCGCTGACCTACCGCGAGACGGCTCCTCGGCTGGCCGAGTACATGGGCCGCATGGGGTTCACGCATGTCGAGTTTCTGCCTGTGATGGAGCACCCGTTCTATGGCTCGTGGGGGTATCAGACGACGGGATATTTTGCGCCCACCTCGCGCTACGGCACGCCACAGGATTTCATGTACCTGGTGGACTACCTGCACCAGCACGGCATCGGCGTGATTCTCGACTGGGTGCCGTCGCACTTCCCTTCCGACGGCCACGGCCTGGCTTATTTCGACGGCACGCATCTCTACGAGCACGCCGACTCGCGGCAGGGATTCCATCCCGACTGGAAGACGCACATCTTCAATTACGGGCGCCCGGAAGTGCGCAGCTTCTTAATGTCGAGCGCGATGTTCTGGCTGGACAAATATCACATAGACGGCCTGCGCGTGGACGCGGTGGCTTCGATGCTGTATCTGGACTATTCACGCAAGCAGGGCGAGTGGATTCCGAACAAGTACGGCGGGCGCGAAAACCTGGACGCCATTGAATTTCTGCGGCGCTTCAATCAGGAAGCGTACAAAGAGCATCCCGAGATTCAGACCACGGCGGAGGAATCGACGTCGTGGCCGATGGTTTCAAAACCTATCTATCTGGGCGGGCTGGGCTTCGGCATGAAGTGGGACATGGGATGGATGCACGACACGCTGAAGTATTTCCAGAACGATCCCATTCATCGCAAGTTTCACCACAGTCAGCTGACGTTCCGCATGTTGTATTCGTGGCACGAAAATTTCGTGCTGCCGCTGTCGCACGATGAAGTGGTGCACGGCAAAGGATCGCTGATCGGCAAGATGCCGGGCGACGAGTGGCAGCGCTTCGCCAACCTACGCCTGCTATTTGGCTACATGTACGCACAACCGGGCAAGAAGCTGCTGTTCATGGGCGGAGAATTCGGCC